>JAEEGL013013359.1_pt1 | contig 14894 bp, 11 predicted proteins | sample 9134231 | NCBI WGS metagenome assembly JAEEGL01 (sample SAMN16246548, study PRJNA631951) | gut metagenome | biome: gut microbiome; feature: rumen; material: fiber-attached | host: Bos | place: Iran: Karaj | collected 2018-10
CACGTAGGAAGATGAAGGTTGGGCGAAGGAAGATTGTTTGTCGGCTTCGGCATTTAGGCTTTCATCCTTCATCTCTAATCTTTCATCTAAGCCTACTGCTTTCAGTGGCGACTCAACAACCTCGCATCCGTTGTTGCGAATGGAGGAGAAGAAACAGTTATAGACAGGCGTGAGAATAAGAACGCGTTCGCCTGGCATGGTCAGGGCCTTGATGACGGCCGAGATGGCAGGCACAACACCTGTGGTGTACTGTATCCACTCTCGCTCGATGTGCCATTGGTGACGACGTTCGTACCAGTTGATGACGGCATCGTAGTAGCTATCTTGTACGATGGCATAGCCAAACACGCCGTGTTCGACACGTTTCTTCAGCGCTTCGCGGATGGCGGGCGCAGCCTCGAAGTCCATATCGGCCACCCAAAGGGGGATAAGTGGGGCCTCATCCCACTCCTTCCCAAGGGGTGAGGGGGAACTACATTGAATGCATTTCCCTTCCTCTTTAGGGAGAAATGGGGTGGGTTCATCCCATTTCACACAATGAGTGCCTTGGCGTTCAATGGGTTTGTCGAAGTCGTATTTCATTTCCGTGTCTCTATAATGCAGTTATTGGGCTGTCGAACGTTCTCGTCGATGGTAACGGACCCTATCGAATCGGCCACGATGTGTCCGCTTGTCGGGTTCTTGATGTTCTCGATGTGTCCACGGATGTCGGCTTCGACCGTGCTATACTCGAACACGCGGTCGCAGGCAGCGTCGAAGGTGCAGTTCTCAAGCACCAGTCCGTCGACGTAGCACAGCAACTGTTCGCCTGCCAAGTGGCAGTTGACAAGTCGCACGTTCTTCGAATGCCATGCCAGATATTCCCCATCGAGGACTGAATCGTAAATAGTAACGTTCTCGCATTCCCAGAATGAGTCTTTAGTCAGGATCTTTGCATTGTGCACCTCTACGTTTTTACAGTATTGGAACACATATTTAGAATCGCTCTCCAGCCCGTCAACATAAATATTGTTGGAGAACATGAACGGATAGGTGCCCCCATGCAGCTTTACATTCTTGATGCGCAGGTTGTCAACCTTCCAGAATGTCTCATCGGCATCGGTAATCTGCACGTTTTCAAGCTCCACGTTCCTCATCTCGCGGAAGAACTTTGGACCGTCGATACGGCAGTTGGTCATCACCAGGTCGTTGGTGTACCAGATGGCAGAGCGCGAGTCCATGGCAAAGTAGCAGTTGTCGATGCGCGCTCCATCAACATGCCACCAGGGATATTTGCCATAGAAACGGCAGTCGCTGGCCTCCATGTTCTGGCATTGCTTGATGCCCGATTCGCCATCGGTGATGGTTATGCGCTCCAGGCGTAGGTCATGAGTGGCAAATAACGGACGTTCGCCGCCAAACTCTTTGTCTTTGATCAGTTCCATGATTACTATTATCCTTTGCTAATTGTTTTCGCCTGCAAAGTTACGAAAAAATGAGCGCAGGACAAAAGAAACTTTTCTTTTTTATGGATAATAACTCAATATATGTGCCCCTTGGAGTTGTATGGATGATTACTGCCTCTCTATTTCCACGTGGAGGGTCTGCTCAATCATGTCGAGCAGGAGGTCGAGGTCGTCGGCCTCGAAGTCGCCCGTGAGGTGGCGGGTGGTGTCGCTGACCGTGAGCGTCACGCCATAGTAGCTGCCCAGTTCGCTGAGCACCTGCGGCAGGGGCGTGTCGTCGAAGTGGAACGTCCGTGGCTGAAGGGCGATGCCGGGCTGCGTGACGGTCTGCTCGGTGGCAGCAGGCTGCTGCTGGCTGCGTGTGGCGGTGAACAGGGCGTAGGCACTCACCATCACCACAACCAGGGCGATGGCTGCGGCATAGCGCCTCCAACGGCTGCCGGCCTTCATCCACTGGCTGCCATCGTTCATCTGTGGGCTTGCATCCTTCATCCACTGGCTTTCATCCAGGCGGGCTTTCACTTTCCTCATGGCACGTTGCGTGTCGAGGGTTCCGTGCTTGTAGTGGCGCAGCACGAAGTCTTCAATCAGTCTTTGCTTTTTTGGGGTATCCATGTTGTAGGCAGTTTTTATTTCCAGTTCAGGTTGATGCGGTAGGGGCTGCTGATGTATTGCGAGGGCGTGTCAGTATTATTGCCGTCGAAGTATACGTACCAGAGGTTCATCTGCTTCTGTCCGACGTCGGTAGCTGTCTGGTTGAGCACCATGTACACGCTGTGCACGGCGTTGTCGCCGAAGAGCTGTGGACTCTGCATGAAAAGCCAGATGGGGAAGTAGGTGAACGACGTGTCCCCCTCAAGACTGTAGATGCGGGGAAGCGACATGCAGAAGTCGATGGCCCGGTAAGTACTGTCGACGACCTGTCCCTCGGGGGTGACCACCTTCTCGGCGTGGCGGCTCGTAGAGAGCGTCTCGTGCGGCTTGGCGATGATACGTCCGTCCAACTGCACGCGGCACTGCAGGTCGCCACCCGTCCATTGCTGGGCATCCTCGTCCCACTGGAGCGTCGGCAGCGCATCGCCGGCTTCGGGAAAGCGCAGCTGCACGAGCAGCGTGTCGGCTTCCGTGCGCAAGTAGGGATAGCCATCCTCGGCAATGATGTGCAGCGTGTCGTGCTGCAGCTCGTGGTCACCATAGCAGGTGCTCACCGGTGAATACTTCACCACGGCGATGCGCTTGCCGTTGCCGTCGTGCTCATAGTGCAGGTCGTAGTCGTAGCGCGTTTTCACCACGATGGGCTGTTCGAGTGCGTCGATGGCGATGACGAGCGTCGGGTCGAGCGTGTAGACGTACTCTTTGTCGGTCTGACTGTGGTAAGGCGTTGGGAGCGTGACCGTCAGCAGGCGGGTTGTAGCCTTCTGTCTGCGCTGCCACGACAGCATCTCTGTGTCCTCAATACTGTAGGGAAGCGGTTCGCCCGTCTCCCAGCAGCGCACGCTCAGCCCTTCGGCATTGGCCAGCAGGTCGCGACCGTCCGTGTCTTCCACGACGAAGCTCAGCACGGGAGCATCGACAGAGGCCTCCACACCACTGATGCGCGGCTCGTCGCTTTCGTCGGTACACGATGTGAGGCCCACGCCAACACCTGCCCATGTGAGGAACGTCAGGAAGACTCCCAGGAGTGTTGTTGTTCTTCTTCTTCTTCTCTTGATCATTTGGTTTGCTTTCATATTTTTCATTCTTCTGTCACCGTGTGACACTTATGATTCGATAGCCAATACATTCGAAACATGAATCATTCTGTTTGTTTCCAATTGCTCCAACCCGTGGCATAGGTGCCGAGGAGACCGAAGCCGCCGTTGACATTCGAGAGGGTGGGCGACACGGGCGCGAAGCCTCCCTGCGCCAGTTCGTTGTTGGCCATGTCGTTGTAGGACTTCAGGAACCGGTAGAACTCAGGCGAGATGCGGTAGAGCAACACACTGTAGGCCTCGCCCCAAGAGTTTTCCTTTCCGCGGTGGTTGTAGGTGGGGATGTTCAGGTGCAGGGTGTAGGTCTGTCCGCTGATCAGTTCGTCGCTGAAGATGCAGAAGCCGCCGTAGAACTCGGACGAGAAGCCGAAGTCGGTGTCGATTTCGCTGAGCGGATTGAGCAACGGCTCGTCGTTGAAGACTATCTCGGGCCAGCTGATGGTGGAGTCGCTCACCTCCACCTCCCACTCGATGGTGGGATATTGCTCACACAGGCGCCGGTAGTCGTCGATGTTGCTGATGTACCACGTGCTGATTTCCTGTCCGCCTTCGTAGACGTGTCCCGTGGCCGAACCGGCGTATTGCTTCTGAACGACGCGCACGGCATAGTAGTCTGCGGTCGTGGCAGGGTCGGTGAAGGTGGCCAGCAGCTTGTGGAAGGTGCGGCTGTCGTACCAGTCAGGGTCGAACTCTGTGGTGGTCACGACGCGGTCGAGGCTCACGGGCACGGCATCGGGCACGGTAGCCTCAGCCGTGGCCTCGCCGTAGTCGGGGTGGCTGACAAGGATTTCCACGCGGTCGCCGGGCTGATGGCCTCCGAGCACGTAGAACACGCCGTCGGCATCGTCCTCACCTGGCAGCAGGGCCGAGAGCTGATGCACGGGCCGCTCCTGTCCGTTCACGCGATAGACAACCTGCGCGTCGTCGAGCCCGTGGATGCCTCGGGTGTCGGTGAACTTCTTCACGCCCACGCTGGCCGTCACGTTGATGTAGGTGGTGTCGTCGGCAGCCGGAAAGCAGTAGACCACCAGCTTCGACGTGTTCTGCAACTTGTCCAGGTCGTAGTGGTCGGTGCAGGAAGTGAGTCCCACCCCAAGCCACAAGGCAACAGCCCACCCCAAGCCCCTCCCAAAAGGAAGGGTTGTAAATATGCTGAGGCTGTTGGCAAGAAAACTACTTAATTTATTCATCATGATTTTTCTGTTTTAGAACTTAATCGTATAACTCACCGACGGGATGATGGGGATGTAGCCGCGCGTCTTCACGCTGAAGTTCTGGTGGCCGCTCAGGTCCACCTTGTTAGAGCTCAGTTCCTTGTATTCAAGTTCCACCCACAGCGGGTTCAGGTGGCAGTAGGCATTGTAGACAGAGAGGTTCCAGATGCGCTCATGGCCGTGCTTCGTGGCGTGGCGGAAGTTGAAGCCCACGTCGAGCCGATGATAGGCGGGCAGCGTGATGTTGTTGGGTCGCTCGTAGATAAATTCCCCGTGGGTTGAAAAGCTTGTGAAGGCGCCCTTCACTTCAAGGAGGGGCTGGGTGTAGGCTTCCCCTGGCAGCGCGGGCATCTGCACATACTGCGTGGGCAGCGTCATGTGGTTGCCCGTGTGGTAGGTCCAGGCGGCATACATCTGCGTCTTCTTGCTGAAACTGTAGCGCAGGGAGAGGTTCAGCTTGTGGCGGTTGTCGAACTTGTCGTAGTACCAGTCCTGATAGAAGTCGTCGAAGCGGCGCTCGTTCCACGACAGCGTGTAGGCCAGGTCGGCCTGCAGGCGCTTCGTGCGATACTGCGCGTCGAGTTCCAGCCCGTAGAAGCGACCGCGCCCCACGCTCACCAGTTGGTCCCAGCTCTGCGCTGGCGGTACCAGTCCGCCCCACGAGTTATACTGCAGCAGGTTGCGCGTCAGCTTGTAGTAACCCTCCAGCGACAGCGTCAGGCTGGCGTGGTTCCTCAGACGCGGACTCCAGTAGATGCCTGCCGCCCACTGCTGCGAGTGCATGGGCCGCAGCCTTTCCGTCGTGGGCACCCAGTAGTCGGTGGGCAGTTCCAGCACCGAGTTGGATATCTTGTGCACGTACTGCGTCATCATCGTATAGGACGCCTTCGCCGAGACATCCTCTCGCAGTTGGTATTTCACGGCCAGACGTGGGTCTACACCCACAAACGCCTTGCTGCTGATGCCGAAGAGCGACAGGTTCAGACCGGTGTTCAGGCTCCAGCGGTCGCTGAGCGTCAGCTGGTCTTCGCCATAGAGCGTCAGTTCGTGGGCGGCATGGTGGTTACGGCTGCTGTGCGTGAGGCTGTCGGCTTCCTCCTGCACGCCCCAGAGATGCACCTGCGAGCGCGTCTGCGGACGGAACTGATGGTAGGTGTAGTCGTGGCCGAAGCGTATGTGGTGGCGCGGCGACGGCCGGAAGTCGAACTCCGAGCGGTAGCCCAGGTCGCTGATGGTGGAGCGATAGCGGTGCTCCAGGTAGATGCGGTCGATCACGTCGCCCTGCTTGTCGAAGGATTGCTCGTTGTCGGTGGTGAGCAGCGAGGCGCGGTTGTGGGTGTAGACGGCGGTGAAGTTCGCTAGCAGCTTCGGCAAGAACTGGTAGCGCCAGTTCAGCGCGGCGTTCAGGTTGCCCCAGCGGAAGCGGTTCTTGTAGACATCGTGGTAGCTCAGTTTGCTGTAGTCGTCGCCCTGCCAAGCCTCGCGCCAGTCGTCCTTCGTCGTCAGCGCGTCCTGCCCGTTGTAGATGCTCAGGTTCATCTGCGAGCGACGGTTGAAGATGTGTGTCAGCTTTGCGTTCAGGTCGTAGAAATCGTAGGCCAGCGTGATGTTCTCCTCGTCGTTGAAGTGGTTAGCAATGGCGAAAGCAGGCCGCGACAGCAGGTCGAGCCACGAGCGGCGCAGCCCGATGTTGAACGACGTGCCGAAGTCTACGCCGCGCTTCTCACCTTTCTGCCCTCTTAGCTTTTCGCTTTTCAGCTTGATGGGGCCGTCCAGCTGAAAGCCGCCGTCGAGCAGTCCGATGCGATACGAGCCATGCAGGCGTTCCCAGTTGCCGTCGTTGGTGCGCACGTCGACGACTGAAGACAGCCTGCCGCCGTAGCGTGCGGGGAAACCGCTCTTGTAGAAGTCCACGTTCTTCACCACGTCGGCGTTGAACGAAGAGAAGAGACCCAGCGAGTGGTTAATCTGATAGAGCGGTGTGCCGTCGATGAGGAAGAGGTTCTCGTCGTTGTTGCCGCCATGAACGTAGAGTCCCGAGGCCACCTCGATGCCCTCCTGCACGCCCGACAGGCGCTGCAACGCCTTCACCACATCGGGCGACGACAGCAGCGAGAACTCCGTCTTGATGTCCTGCTGCGACAGTGACCGCTTACCCATCTGTGTGCCCGTCACGGGCGAGTTCAGGTCGGCCGTCACCACCACCTCGCCGACGTGGGCGTTCTCTTTCAGTACGAACTGCTGCTCGCGGTTGCCATGCAGGCGGAGCGCTTCCACATGGTCCTCGAAGCCAATGTAGCTCACGCGTAGCCGGTGCTCGCCTTCAGGCAACGTCAGCGAGAAGAAGCCGTGCTCGTTGGTCATCGTGCCCTGGCCGGTGGTCAGGTCGTAGACAGTCGCATTCAGCAGCGTCTCGCCCTGCTCATCGCGCACGTAGCCGCTCACGGTCCACCGCTTCGCCTCTCCTTTTCTTTTGGGCAGGGGCAGGGCAGTGGCTTTCAGCATCACGTACTTCCCCTTCACGGTGTATTCGATGCCCGAACCTCGGAACAGCCTTTGCAGCGCCTCCTTCAGCGGCAGCGCCTTCACGTCGGGGCCCTTGTACGCCTGCCCCACGTTGAGCGACGAGTCGTACACAAAGTTCACGCCACGTGTGCGGTGCATCTCGTCCATCACCTGTCGGATGGTGACCGGGCCCTGTGCCCAGCCCACCACCGGCAGCATCCATAATATTAGAAAGATTATTTTGTTCTTCATACCTTTTGCCTTTATTACCTATTACCTGTTACCTATTACCTTAAAACACCACTCCCACGCCCAGCTGCAGCGAGTGCACGAGCATCTTCGAGTAGAAAATGTCGTCGATGTGCCAGTTGTAATATTCACTCTGCGTGCCGTCGGCATTGTCCCAGATGGTGGGCTGGTCGTCTTCCGCATAGTGGACCCCCACTTGCCGACGGAACTGCTGCAAGTGCATGCCCAGCTTCACACTCACGCCGAAGTGGCGCTTGAACATGTGCTGATAGCCAATGCCCAACGCGCCGAACGGCCCGTAGCAGAACGAACTGCTGTCGTAGCTCTTGTCGAGACCCTCCACCTTTCCTTCGCCACGCGAGGGATTGTCGTAGATGTGCTCCTTTCCCAGCACCGACAGTCCCAGGTCGGCATAGGCAAACACACTGGGCACCTGCCTGAGGAACGGTCGGTAGCGCATGGTCAGGTAGACGGGCAGCGAGTTGTTGCTCGATACTCGGTGCAGGCCGGCGCCCACGCCCACTGTCCACTGGCCTATGCCCGTCTCTCGTGCCGAGCGTGTGGGCAGGTTGAAGAGGATGTTGGCCTGCAGCGCATGGCTGCCCGCGAAGTCGTAGTCGCTGCGCGTCCAGGTGGTGCTCGTGTATTTGTCGGAGTAGTGCTCGCTGAGCGTCAGCCCTTCGCGCCACTCCAGTTCCAGGTGGAAGAGCCCCGTGTTCTGTTTTAGTTTGTTCTTTGAGATTTGTGGCTCAGCATTATCCTGTGCCGCCACGTTTGTCGCCAGGGCCATCATCAGGACCATCAGCGAAAAAGACAATCTTTTCTTCATGCGTCTTCGTTTTTATTCGTTTCTTGCCCTCTTTAACGAATAAAGGCGGAAAATCCCCTATGCACAAAGTGTTAAAAAAAGAAAACGGAAGAAGTCCTGCGACTTGCCGCGAAGGATGCGGAGCGCCTTCGACACCTGATGCTCGACGGTGCGCTCGGAGATGCCGAGCTCCTCGGCAATCTCGCGATAGGTCATGCCATCGCGCTTGGCCATGAGGAACACCTCGCGGCAACGGTCGGGCAGGGTGTCGATGGCTGTCCACAGTCGGGCAGCCACGAACGACGACTCCACGTCGTCCTCAGCCATGTCGGTCGGGATGGGGACCTGCGGCTGGTAGCGCCGCAGCTCGTCGATGCACCGGTTGTGGACGATGCGGAAGAGCAGTGGCGCAGCCATCTCATGACTGTCGTGGAGGCAGTCGGAGGGATGCCCCTCGAGCATTTTCACAAAACAGTCCTGCACGATGTCTTCAGCCCTGTCGATGACGTCGACGTATCGCAGGGCATAGAGGCACAGCGGCCGGTAGTAAAGCAGGAAAAGCTGTTCGATGTCCATAGTATGATTTTCTTTCCGCCTGCAAAGTTACGAAAAATCGAGCGCAGAACAAAAGAAACGCGTTTCTTTTTATGCCGAGATGGAGTAAGTTCGCGACTTTTGCCATAAAGTCCAAATAATCGGCCAAAAAACATCAATGTTGTTGATCGTTTCTACAGATTATTTTGTATTTTTGCAGCATCGTTCAAACTGTTGCAAAAAGAAGAAACACCTTGAAGACTATTTAAACATATGGTTTACAACGAGATTGGAAATACTGGCATGCGCGTGTCGGCACTGAGCTTCGGTGCGTCGTCATTGGGTGGCGTGTTCCACAACATTCGTGAGGAAGAAGGTATCCGTGCCGTTCATTTGGCAGTCGATAATGGCATCAACTTCATAGACGTGTCACCCTACTATGGTCATTTGAAGGCAGAGATGGTGTTGGGAAAGGCACTTCGCGACATTCCACGCGACAAGTACTACCTGTCGACAAAGGTGGGTCGCTACGGAAAGGACGGTCGGAACACGTGGGACTACTCAGCTGAGCGTGCCCACAGCAGCGTCTTTGAGAGCATGGAACGATTAGGCATTGACTACATCGACCTGATCAATGTGCATGACATAGAGTTCCAAGCATCGATGGAGGGCGGCCTGCAGAAGATTGTTGACGAGACGTTGCCTGCCCTTTTGAAGCTGAAGGAAGAGGGCGTAGTGGGTCATGTCGGCCTGACAGACCTGCAACCTGAGAACCTCAAGTGGGTCATTGATCGTGTGGATAAAGGTGCGGTGGAAAGTGTATTGTGCTTTTGTCACTACTGTTTGAACGACGATTTGCTGACAGAATATCTGGACTATCTGGAAGAAAAAGGTGTTGGCGTGATAAGTGCCTCGCCGTTGTCGATGGGATTGCTGAGCAGTCGTGGCGCACCTGACTGGCATCCTGCTTCTGAAGACCTGCGTGAGGCTTGCCGTCGGGCTGCCAAGTACTGTGCAGAGCAGGGCTATCCTATTGAAAAACTAGCCATGCAGTTTGCTACAAGCCTCTCGCCAAGAATAGCCACGACACTTTTCAGCAGTGCCTTGCCCGAAAATGTGCTGAAAAACATCAGGTACGTTGAAGAACCCATTGACTGGCAACTGGTAGAGAAAGTGAAAGAAATTATTGGTGACCAACAGCGCGTACGTTGGAGAAACTCCTGATAACTATCAACCATCGACTATCAACTATGAACTATCAACTAATAGATGCGCACAGCCACTTATGGCTTCGGCAAGACACATCGTGGAATGGCTTACCCATTCGTACATTGAAGAATGGACGCTCGATCTTCCTCGGTGAAGAGGTGCAGATGCTTCCTCCATTCATGATTGACGGACAAAATTCGGCCGAGGTGTTCCTTTCAAACATGGACTATGCACAGGTGGCGGCAGCCGTCGTCGTGCAGGAGTTTATCGATGGTTTGCAGAACGACTATCTTGCAGAGGTCAGTCGCCGCTATCCCGACCGCTTCCTGACCTGCGGCATGGTCGAATACCTGAAAGATGGTTTCTATGAACAGGCTCGACAACTCATTGAAGAAAAAGGTTTTCGCGGCATTGCCATCCCCGGTCATCGCCTCTTAGGCAAGCCATTGACGTCGCCTGAGATGATGAAAATGTTCCAACTGATGGAGACGAGGGACGTGTTCCTGAGCATCACGTTGGAAGACGGTGACCGTCAGGTGGCTGAACTGCGTGAAGTAATAGAAGAATATCCCCGTTTGCGTATCGCTATTGGTCATCTTGGCATGGCCAATCCGCCAATGTCGCCGCCATGGGAGAATGTTTCGTGGTGCGAGCAGATCAAGTTGGCACGTTACCAAAATGTGATGGTGGAGTCGGGCGGTATCACTTGGCTCTACAACTCAGAGTTCTACCCCTTCCCAACAGCCGTGCGGGCCATCAAGGAGGCTGCCAGTCTGGTGGGATGGGAGAAGTTGATGTGGGGTTCGGACTATCCGCGTACCATTACAGCCATCACCTATCGCATGTCGTACGACTTCTTGCTGAAGAGCAAGGAATTGGAGAGTGATGAATTGAACCTGTTCCTTGGCGAGAACGCACGTCGTTTCTATCGCTTTGGCACCTTGCCCGAGCTTCCGTACGTCAAGAATATGAGTGAGTAATGGGCTTGAGCCCTTTGCAAACCTGGTCTTCCGATAATAAACAAGAAAGTGTTTTTGCTATGACAGATAACAATCGTGCGAGGCATCCTCGCCTTGTCTCATTTTTGGTAAGCATCTTTGTCGCCTTGCCCCTGTTCGCTGGAGTAACGGCGAAGTCGCCCAACGGTCGCATTGCGCTGAAGCAGCAAGGCTCACAGCTTGTCGTGTACTATCAAAAGCATCCCGTGCTGACCATTTCCGATGTAGGAGTCGTCATGACTGAGGCCAATGCCTCTCTCCCGGCGGCAGAAAGACAGGCTGGCGCACCAGTAGGAATGGGGCAGGGCGGTGTGGCTTCTCTTGAAGGACCGTCAAAAGCACGTCGAATAGACATCGACTACACCATGTTTGCAGGCAAGCGTCTTCACTGTACCAACCAATGCAACGAATATCGTTACTCTCTACGATTGTCATCTGGGCAAGAACAGGTGCTGGTGATGAGGCTCGCCAACGACGGCATAGCCTTTCGTTATGAATTGGATAACCTCCCCGAATGTTGTTTCGGAGCTGAGCATACCACTTTCCGCATTCCTGACGGTACACCACGTTGGATGCAGACGTGGACAGATAGCTATGAGGGGTTCTTCCCACTAGCTACCGACGGTCGCCCTGCCAGAGTCGGCCGAGGACGGCAGCTTTCCAATCGCTGGGGCTATCCGGCGCTGCTCGATCTTTCCGATTATCAGCATGGAACAGCCACGTATGCGCTCATCACCGAGTCGAATATCGAAGACAGACAGAGTGCTTCGTGCCTTTACAACGATGGCGAATTCTATCGTGTGGTGCCCGATGGGAACGATGTCGTTATCAGTGGGTCGTGGCATACACCTTGGCGGGTGGTCATCATGGGCTCACTGGCCGATATAGTAGAATCGACTTTGGTCACCGATATGGCAGAGCCAAGTAAGGTGAACGATATCAGTTGGATCAAGCCAGGCGTGGTTTCGTGGGTCTATTGGGCATACAATCACGGTTCAAACGATTACGATATCATCAAGAAATATGTCGATTTGGCAGTGGCACTGCATCTTCCCTATGTGCTCATCGATGCTGAGTGGGACGAGATGAAGGCCGGAAAGACTATTGAAGACGCCGTTGCCTATGCCCTCCAGCAAGGTGTGAAGCCGATGATTTGGTACAACTCGTCGGTGGGATGGATTGATGGTGCACCGGGACCTAAGTTCAGGTTGAACAAACCCGAAGATCGGGAACGCGAATTCGCATGGTGTGAACAAATAGGCGTGGCAGGTGTGAAGATAGACTTCTTCTCTGGCGATAACCAAATGAACATGCAGTATTGCCAAGACTTGCTGGAGTGTGGCGCCCGCCATCATTTGTTGGTCAATTTCCATGGTGCCACCATCCCCAGAGGCTGGCAACGCACGTGGCCCAACCTCATGTCGACCGAGGGTGTCTATGGTGCAGAATGGTATAACAACGTGCCGACATTCACACGCAAGGCTGCTGCACACAATTGTATGCTTCCTTTCACTCGCAACGTTATTGGACCGATGGACTACACGCCTTGTGCCTTTAGCGATTCGCAGCATCCGCACATCACAACCCATGCTCATGAGTTGGCACTGACGGTGGTCTTCGAGTCGGCATTGCAGCATTTGGCTGACCGTCCTGAGAGTTTCCTTGCGCAACCTATGGAGGTGCGACGTTTTCTTGGTCAGTTGCCTACCGCATGGGATGAGACGCGCCTGCTAGGCGGCTATCCTGGACAATACGTCGTTATGGCGCGCCGTTGTGGTGACGTGTGGTATGTAGGCATTCTCAATGGTCGCGATGAACAACAGACCATTCGCACCGATGCATTGAAATCGTTGAAGGCCAAAAAGACATGCAACATCACTTGTTTTGCTGACTCTGGAGAGTCCACTGGCCCTTGGGACATCAGTCATCCCGACAAATTGCCGCTCTCAATCACCCTGCCGGCTCGCGGAGGCGCTGTGTTCGTAATTGATAATAGTAATTGATAATCTCTCATCTCCTACCTTATGAAAGCAACAATCATGACTCTGCTCCTCGCCCTGAGCCTTACGGCCTCGGCACAGCAGTATGAAGTACCCGTATCGGAGGTTCATGAGCCGATGATGAAGGGTAAGTATGAACCAACCTGGCAATCGCTCTCACAGCACAAGGTGCCAGAGTGGTTTCGCAATGCGAAGTTCGGTATATGGGCTCACTGGGGGCCACAATGTGTAGAGGGTACAGGTGACTGGATGGCACGTTCGCTCTATATGGAAGGTGGTCGCGAGTACAAATACCACTGCGAGCACTATGGCCATCCGTCGGAATTTGGTTTCAAGGATGTGCTTCCATTGTTCAAGGCTGAGAAATGGGATCCTGAAGCTCTCGTAGAGCGTTACAAGCGTTGCGGTGCGCAATATTTCTTCGTGCTTGGCAATCACCACGACAACTACGACCTTTGGGATTCGAAGTACCAGCCATGGAATTCGAAGAACATAGGTCCGAAACGCGACATTCTGGAGGGTTGGGCGCGTGCCGCCAAGAAGGCAGGTCTGCCCCTTGGCATCTCTTTCCATGCCGATCATGCGTGGCTTTGGTATGAACCGGCACAGCGCTACGACCTGAACGGCCCGAAAGCTGGCGTTTACTACGACGGCCACCTGACCAAGGAGGATGGAAAAGGCAAGTGGTGGGAAGGCTATGACCCGCAGATGCTCTACCAGCAGCAACACCCCATGAGCGAACGCTCGTGGTGGAACAATGCAGTGCACGGTCAGTGGGACTGGACTCATGGTGCCACATTGCCATCGCAGGAGTTTGTCACCAATTTTTATGACCGAACGCTCGATGCCATCAACCGTTACCAGCCCGATCTGGTGTATTTTGATGCCACAGTGCTGCCGTTTAACAACATTAGTGACTGCGGTTTGAAGATTGTGAGCCACTTCTACAACAAGAATCCGCGTGCAGTGGTCTTCGGAAAGATTCTACCTGAAAACCTGCGCAAGGCTTTGACGTGGGATGTGGAGCGCGGAGCACCTAACTTTATTGTCGATGAGCCTTGGCAGACGTGCAACTGCATTGGCGGATGGCACTATAATACGTCTATCTACGAACGTGGTCACTACAAGAGTGCAGCCACGGTGGTGAAACAACTGGTCGATATCGTGTCGAAGAATGGTAACCTGCTGCTTTCCATACCTCTTCGTGCCGATGGCACGTATGATGAAAAGGAGGCTCAGGTCCTTGATGATCTTGAAGCATGGATGTCGGTCAATGGCGAGAGTATCTTTGGTACACGTCCTTGGAAGGTGTTTGGCGAAGGCCCTGTGGCCGAAAAGACCATCGAACTGAATGCTCAGGGCTTCAACGACGGTCAGTATAGTAACATGGACTGGCGTGACATCCGCTTCAACCAAAAGGGAAATGTGCTCTATGTCACAGCTATGGGTTGGCCAGATGCCGCCTCTGCTGTAAAAGGTCAGGGTGGACAACTCATCATCAAGTCGCTTCGCAAGGGCAATCCTTATGGACGTAAGGTCGGCAATGTCACACTTTTGGGCTATGGTCGTGTGAAAGCACGCCAGACTTCGGAAGGCTTAGTCGTTACGTTGCCTGCCCCCTGCAACAAGATTGCACCGGTATTGAAGATCAAGTAACCCCATTCGGTCATTGATATAGTAAGAGGTTGTGTCAAACAGACATAACCTCTTATCCGTTTGTCTGTTCTTGTTTTTTTCTTTGAATACTTCGGTCGCTAATAATATACCCAAAAGGGCTATGGTACATTATGAATTCATTTGAAAAAACGGAAATGTAACCGCTTGAAGAAAGACGGACGTGGCAGACGGATGATATCATTTTTTTGTAATTACTTTGTCTAACAAAAAATAAAGCTTATCTTTGCAGTCGTAAGTGTATGTCATGGCAATCTTGCTGGTGACTTAACGAAAGCAAAACATCCGAATTTGAACAAGATCGTATATAAATAGTATTATGAAACAGTTGGCTTATTCTATTCTGCTCACCGTTCTTTTGAGTACGGTCGGTATTCCAGTCCTCGCTTATGATATTGCTATGAATAATGAAGATGGCATTATTTTGTACTACAATTATCTCAATGATGGTCAAGAGTTGGAAATTACACATGGAGAAGGTTACTATAATGGCAGTATTGTTATCCC
>JAEEGL013612720.1_pt1 | contig 14894 bp, 9 predicted proteins | sample 9134231 | NCBI WGS metagenome assembly JAEEGL01 (sample SAMN16246548, study PRJNA631951) | gut metagenome | biome: gut microbiome; feature: rumen; material: fiber-attached | host: Bos | place: Iran: Karaj | collected 2018-10
TCTGCCGCCAGCCACCACCACCCCCTCCGAATCACTTACCGCATCACTACACTCATCCTCAGTCATGCTCCACCCCCTCTCATCACTCTCCTCCCGGAAGCGGCCGATGGACACAAAATCGATCACACCCTCGCCCATTGTTGCCCACTGATGCTCCGCTGTCATGTCTTTGAAATGAACATGCTGCACGATCCTTCTGTTTTCTTTAATCACTCTCAGAGGATCGATCCCTCCGTTTGCCATATGCCCTACGTCCGGCGCATATCCGATGCCGCTGCTGTAAAGGGTATCGAACATGATGTGATAGTCGCTCTCATAGCGGAAGATAGAATTCTCTCCTGAATTGGGGTGATAAACCGGAACCACGCCTCTCTCTCTTGCTCGCATGGCGATATCCGACAGGCACGCAAGCTGGTTCATCTGCTTCTCATACAGGTTGTGCTCACGCACCGGGTCAGCCGCCACATGGCACAGCATCAGTTTCGCAGTCGGAAAATGAGTCAGAAACTCGATCGCCTCATCCAGGTCAGCCTTCTCCTGATCCGTCTCCTTCTCATGGAGCCAGTCTTCATGGACAGCCAGCGCCGCAAAGGCAATATCCTCTCTGTCCAGCAGTTCTTTCAGCGCCTGCCAGTCATGATAATATTCTCCCAGCATGACGATCTCGGCTTCCATGCCTGTGAAACCGGCCTTCTTGAGCACCTCCACCATGTGAGGCACCTGGCCGGCATATTTTTCTACCCGCATCTGCCAGGGGTAGGTCTGGCTTCCGTACAGGATCTTTGACATACCGCTTTTCCGCCTTTCCTCTGATCTTTTATGTTTAACTCTGATTCAAGTTCGCCATTTTACAGATATACATGATAAGTGTAATCCCCTTCTTTGTATGTGTCAAAGGTTCCCTGCCCACAGTCTGTATATACTGTTCCTGCTGTCTGCGGGACAGGAAAAAGAAAAAACGGATGCCCCTGCGATAATGCAGGAAAGGCATCCGTTTATCTTACCTTATCCGCTGGTCCTCACAACCTGTTCGTTTCTGGAGAATTACTCCGTTTCATCTTCGAGGAAATCTTCCAGGTCATCGTCTTCAAAATAATCGTCCGCTTCCTCTGTCTCATCTCCGTCAAATACGGCGTCATCATCTTCCGTCTCATCGTCACCGTAGTCACGGTAATAGATACCGTTCATGCCGGACAGGTCGCCGTCTTCTCCGTCGACGGTGACCATCAGAATATCTTCTGATACATCAAATATGATCTTGTAATCATCGTCCCCGATATACTGAGCGGTGTTGCCTTTGATCTTCGCGGTTCCGTTGATCATGGAAGTCCTGAAGACAAACCTGATCTTATCACTGCCTTCAACCTTGATCTGGACCTTCTCCTCACCGTCGCTCTTTTCGAACGTTCCGTTGAATCCTTCATCATCGTCGTCAACATTGGCGGCAGGCTTATTCTGCTGCTGCGTACCCGAAGGGGATGATGAAGCAGCCGGTGCCTGGTTTGAAGAAGCAGGTGCTGTCTGATTTGCTGAAGTATTATTGGTCTGCTGTGTCTGTGTCGTCGTTCCTGACACATTCTGAGCATTCTGTGCCGTTCCGGCTGCCGCTCCGGTCTCCTGCTGCGGTGCAGCCGCAGTCTGGGTTTCTGACTGAACTGTCTGGGCTGAGTTGCTTCCTGCCCCCGCCACTACGTTTCCGGATGCGTTTACTCCTGTATTGCCTGTGCCGGCAGCTGAATCCTGTTTGCTGCTGTCTGATTTGGAGCAGCCGGCGAGCAGTCCTGCGGCAAGGGCAAGTGATAATGCCAATGCCAGATATTTTCTAATCTGATAGGTATTCCTCATTCTGAAATTACCTCCCTGTGATATTAGCCCTTATATGCAGAGACATCATATCACGGAGGCTTCTTTTATGCACCGAAAGTTTCATTAAGATTTTCTTCTGAATTTCCTGCCGGTATGTAATCTCTTTTCCAGTCCAGCAGATGATACTCCCCGTTCCTGATGCACTCCGGTGCCGGGTTGCGCATGTATTCCGCTCTCCGGTGGTATTCCAGCAGGCTTCTGACCGCCTGCCGGTCCTGACGCTCCAGAACACGCATCACTGCTTCCGCATCCACCATCGGCCAGCAGTATCTTCCTCGGTAACTGCTGAAACTGGTCCACCAGTAATCCCCTGCCGTAAGCGAATACCCTTCGGACGAAGGGGTCAGATGTATGTACCTCAGCACATCGATGGCATCCTGTTCGCACTCAATCCTGGTCACGCACGCCCTGGCCATCATCCCCGGGGGCAGCAGATCATACTCTCCGATCTGGTCCGTCCTGCAGTCATATCTTTCCAGAAGAGTCGCAAGCATATGGCGAACTGCCGACGCCTTCAGCCTGGTGCCTCCGATCAGCAGACGTATTCTGTCATTCAGGACACAGAACGCATACAGTTCAAAGTCAAACAGTTTCCTCAGCCTTTCCAGTGAATTCAGAAGAATTTGCTTGTCCCATTCATTTGCGAAAACTTCTGACGATACCTTAAGGTCTGTGTAATAGATCTCCTTCGACCCTCTCTGAGAGATCTTCCTCCATTCTGTCACAATCATTCCTCCCGTACTAATTATTCTCCCACCAGATGCGAAACACCTGCCCTCTGCCAGGCAGGAGCTGAACGCAAGCAACATATTATCATGAGCAAAAACAACAGTAAATATCGAATATGCACAATGTTATATTGCATTTATCGTTATATTATCCTCTGCCGTCTTCTGAAACTGAAAAAAGGGACGGTAATTCCCGTCCCTTTTTTCTGGTGTCGTAAATATGCACATATTTCCGGCGTTTATTTCATGATTTTACCCGGTGATCTGCGTGCCGTCTGTCAGATACTGATCAAACGTCAGGCCGAACTCTGTGCTGAGGCTGTTCATCGTCTGTATGATCTCAGCCGCCTTGTCGCCGGTAACCGGGGTCGGCTGATAGTTATTGATGGAAGTATCACTGCTGATACTGCACGGAATGATATGGATATCATCCTCCGACTCCAGGCCGTCCGGTGCAAATGTAAATGTCTGCTGCCAGATGATCGTGTCGTAGGAATGGGGATACGCATTTCCGCCGAAGCAGAAGTTGCTCAGTCCGTATACGATATACCTTCCGTTATACTTCTCCACAGGAAGGATCATATGGGCATGGGTTCCGAGTACCAGGTCCGCACCCGCGTCTATTGCAGCATGTGCAAGCTGTCTCTCAAAGTCGTCCAGTGTCGTGACCAGTTCCACGCCCCAGTGGAAATGTATGATAATCAGATCTGCTCCGTTCTCCTTCGCGTCCGCGATCGTATTCAGTACCAGATCCATACTCTCCAGGCCGTTCTCCAGAGCATAGATGCCTATAAAGGCGGTCTTGACTCCGTTCAGGTCCATGTAGGCGATATCATTGCCTTCACACCACAGTACGCCTGCCGCATCCAGAGCGTCCTTCGTATCCTGCGTACTCTGGTCACCGTAGTCATAGGTGTGGTTGTTTCCAAGCGTCACAACTTCTATGCTTCCATCCGTCAGGATATCTGCGTATGAGGGATCCGCCTTAAAAGCATACGGCTTATCCTTCCTGTAGCTTTCATCCAGAGTTGTCAGCGTTCCTTCAAAATTTGCGAATGTCGCGTCATCCTGGCTCAGGATCGCCCTTACATTATCGAAGAAATAACTGTTGCCGTACGTAGCCTGATATGCATTGAAGCTGGTGTTCGCGCTCAGGTTTATATCGGTTCCCAGTGTGCAGTCTCCGACACAGGAGATCGTCACACTCCGGTCAGCCTTAACAGATACGGTGGCTGAGACGGAAGACAGACCGTCCGCGGAAGCGATGACCTTCGTATCTCCTTCACTGATGCCGGTCAGGATTCCGTCACTGACCTTGGCGACTTTGTCATTTTCAACCTCGTAGGTCAGGTTGTTGACAAATGCGTTCTCCGGGGTCGTGACAATTTCCAGAGGCGTCTCAGATCCCGGGAAGATACCGTACCTGTTCTGCGGGAACGCGATCGCGGTTGCAGGGATCATTGCCGAAACTGCCGGCGCGGAACTGTTGCCCGCCTCATCCGTCGCATAATATGAGAATACTGCATCCGGATCTGCAGGAATCGGCTCCGTATACTCCTCGTAAGTCGGGACATCGGACAGTCCGTCATTTCTGCCGATGTAGATCGCCTTGACCCCGGTTTCCTTGTCCTCCGCTGTCAGTTCGATCATCCCGTTATTCTCAGACACCGTGACTGTCGGCGGCTGGGAATCAACATATGCAAGTGTGATATCTGCGCTGCGCACTTTGTCGGTAGATACCACCATCATTTCAAGAGCTCCGGTCTGCGCATGATAATCCAGGTCAACGGTCCTTCCCTGCTTTATATCAATATTCTCCCCGTTGATCGTTATCGACTGGATCGTCTCAGGAGCTTTCACCCGCAGCGATATGTCCCCTTCCGGAGTAAATGAATCCGGCTGCGACAGAATCTGGATCGTCAGTCCTTCATCTTCGCGGATCGTCGCCCGGCGCCTGCTCTGCATCTTCGAGATCACCAGCGTAAATGCGGCAATTGCAAGGATCAGGACAAGCAGCGCTGCCAGACCAATCAGGCACTGACGGCGGTGTTCTGAGATGAATCTTTTTATCTTAAGCCACGTCTCATTCGGCTTTTTCGGTTCTTTTGGTTCTTTGGATTTTTTCTTCTTTTCTTTTTTCTTCGCTTCCTCGGCAGGAGACGGTACCGTCTTTCTTCCTGACAGGAATCTTCCGGCTTTCAGCCTTGGGAGCGGCCCGGTGGAACGGGCGTCCAGCGGGATCACTTCTGCTTCTTTGCTGTTCGTATTTTCATCAAGGTCAATGACCTCTATACTTTTTTCCGGAACCGGTTCTTCTTCGGACTGCGGACCGGCGTTTTCCTCCTGCCCGGAATTATAGCCGGAATCCTGGCTTTGCTCCTGTGTCCCATAGTTCTCAGGGGCGAAGTTGTCCGCATCAGGTTCAAAGCCGCTGCCGGTACCGCGGCCGCTCTCGGGATTGTACTCATCATCTGTCATCCCGGACTCAGCGGCGTAGTCATCCCCCATCTCAGGCTCAGAACCGTATTCATCCGCTGTCTCATTCTCGGAATGATATGCCTCTTCCTGATCATTCTCTGAAAGTGGTATGGAATCATTTCCCTCTGCAGGAACCTCTTCCGGAAGCTCTGACTTCTTTCTGCCTTTTTTTGAGAAACTGAACAGAGGCTCCTTTGGAAGCTTTCTGCGTTTCCGTCTGCCTGAAGGTGGTTCTTCCATGCGGCGTTTCCATTCCTCATCAGGATCGTACTCATCCGCTGCAGGCTCTTCCTCATCCTCCGCGGATTCGTCTTCACCCACAGAAGGATCATCCTTCTGCTTCCCGCCGAAGCCAAAACTCCATCTCCTTTTCTTCGGAGCATCCTCAGAAGACGAAGACTCCTCTGAAGAATCCGTCTCTTCAACAGACACATCTTCCGGTCCGCCGTCTCCTTCTCCGGGCTCTTCACCGGCCGGCTCCTCTTCCCCTTCATCTCCCTTCGGTTCTTTCTCCCGAAGGCGTTCTGTCAGAGAAGCAAAGGCCCCTGTGATCGCGCCAAACGCAGAGCGGACAGGATTGCTGTCATCCGGGATAATGCCGTCACGGAACTCATCAGAGTCAGACATATAGTCCGCATCCTCGTCATCTCCCTCAGACTCTTCATCGTCAGGAGCGTCGGTGCTCAGGCGCGGTCTCTCATACTCCCAGTTAAGGTCCAGATCATCCGCACTCTCGCCGAACTCATCTTCAGGAAGCTCCTGCCCTTCTGTGATCAGGTCCAGATCCTGTTCGAGATCGGAGGAGAAACCGGCTTTTGCCTGAAGTTTCGCTTCTTCGACAACTTCCCGCGCCATGCGCTCGGCTTCCAGGCGCCTCGCTTCCTCCGCCGCTCTGGCCTTCTCCTCTTCCTCGCGTTTTCTTCTCGCTTCTTCCGCCTCTGCCCGTGCTTTTGCCTTCCTGCGCCGCGCAGCTTCCGCCGGTGTGTCGAAATGAATCTTCACCACCTCACTTCGTACAGCTGTGCTTTCATCGGAATTCTTCTTGAGCTCCTGAAGCAGTTTCTTGATCTCTTCGTTATCCATTCTGTGTTTCTCCCAATCCAGGGTTATAGAGTATCTTATCTGAAATACTGCACGCCGCTCTCAAACACCTTCATGTCCTGCTCGCCGCTGATATTGACTGCAACTCCTTCGCCGCGGCGCTCGATGTGCGCCATCTTTCCGAGGATCCTGCCATCCGGACTGGTAATGCCTTCGATACATGCGAAGGAACCATTTACATTCCATCTGGGATCCGCGGTGATCCTGCCGTCCGGATCGCAGTACATCGTCGCGACCTGACCGTTTTCGATCAGTTTTCTGATCCAGCTTTCATCTGCGACAAATCTTCCCTCTCCGTGGGAAGCCGCGTTGACATAGACTCCGCCAGGCTCAGCCTGGGCAAGCCACGGACTCTTGTTGGTCATGACCTTCGTGCAGACCATGCGGGATATGTGGCGATGGATCGTATTAAATGTCAGTGTCGGACTGTTTTCACTGACCGGGGCTATCTTTCCTTCCGGAACAAGTCCCAGCTTGATCAGTGCCTGGAATCCGTTGCAGATACCCAGGATCAGGCCGTCTCTCTCGTTAAGGAGTCTCTCCACCGACTCGCTGATCTTCGCATTGCGGAATGCCGTAGCGAAGAACTTCGCAGATCCGTCAGGCTCGTCGCCTGCCGAGAAGCCGCCCGGGAACATTATGATCTGGGCATCATCGATGGCAGATGCGAACTCGTCCACCGATGCTCTGATATCATCAGAAGAAAGATTCCTGAATACTCTCACGTCTGTCCGGGCGCCTGCACGTTCGAATGCCTTTGCGCTGTCATATTCACAGTTGGTCCCCGGGAATACAGGGATAAAGACTTTCGGCTGCGCGATCTTATGGCCGCACACATAGACAGAGCCTGCTTTAGTGACATCAAAGGGTTCCACATCCGCAGGAGCACAGGCAGTCTGATCCGGTTCATGCGCAGGAACAGAGCGGAATGTCTTCTCCAGTGTTCCGGTCCATGCCTCAAGCGCTTCATCGATGGGTATCGATGTATTTCTGTACTCGAATCTCTGTGTATCTTCGACAACGCCCACAACCGTATACCGGGTGTGGAGACTGCCGACTTCACCGTCCTTCACTTCGCATATGATTGCACCGAAGTCCGGGAAGAACAAGTCTTCCGGAGCGACGTTATGCTCGATCCTGAATCCCAGCCTGTTGCCGAATGCCATCTTGCTCAGCGCTGCGGCAAAGCCCTGCGCGTCAACTGCGTAGGCACTCAGGATACGGCCGGCTTTCACATCCTCAAAAAACGCGCTGTACTGACGTTTCGCATCCTCAAAATCCGGCACATCATATTGATCTCTGTCGATCTGTATCAGGACCAGTTTGCTTCCGGCCTTCTTCAGTTCCGGACTGATTATATTTTTGACCGTATTGACATCTACCGCAAATGAAACCAGTGTCGGCGGTACATCGATGTCGTCAAATGAACCGCTCATGGAATCCTTGCCGCCTATCGACGGAAGTCCCAGCCCGGTCTGGGCAGTGTACGCTCCAAGCAAAGCTGCTGCCGGCTGGCTCCAGCGTTTCGGATCATCGCTCATCCTGCGGAAATACTCCTGGAATGTAAACCGGATCTTCGACCAGTCGCCGCCGGAAGCAGTGATCCTGGCAACAGACTCCAGTACCGCATAGATCGCGCCGTGATACGGGCTCCAGCCCGACAGATAAGGATCAAATCCGTAAGCCATCATGGTGACAGTGTCGCACTTTCCACTGTCCATGGGGAGTTTGGCGACCATCGTCTGGGTCTCGGTCAGCTGATATTTTCCGCCGTAAGGCATCAGCACAGATCCGGCTCCGATGGAGGAGTCGAACATCTCGACCAGTCCCTTCTGGGAGCAGCCGTTCAGATCCTTCAGCCTGCCGGTCCAGCATTCACGGACTCTGTCCTCTTCAAGAGGCTTCTTATCAAAATACCTGTTTTCGCAGGAAGGCATCTCTACCTCAACGTCCGTCTCCTGGTGGGCTCCGTTGGTGTCAAGGAATGCCCTGCTGATATCGACGATCGTATTCCCGCGCCAGTTCATGACCAGGCGCCCGGATGCAGTAACAACAGCTACCTTTACTGCTTCCAGATTCTCCTGTGCTGCATATTTCAGGAATTCATCCACATCCTCAGGTCCGATGACACAGGCCATTCTCTCCTGGGACTCCGAGATCGCAAGTTCGGTCCCGTCAAGACCCGCGTATTTCTTGGGTACCTTATCCAGATCGATCTCCAGTCCTTCGGCCAGCTCACCGATCGCGACGGAGACTCCGCCGGCGCCAAAGTCATTGCACTTGCGGATCAGTCTCGAGACCTCGGGTCTTCGGAACATACGCTGCAGTTTTCTCTCAGTCGGCGCATTTCCCTTCTGGACCTCCGCACCGCAGACTTCGATGGAAGACGCTGTGTGAGCCTTTGAGGAACCCGTCGCCCCTCCGATCCCGTCACGTCCGGTCCTTCCGCCCAGCAGTATGATCACGTCGCCGGGTCTGGATGTCTCGCGGATAACATTCTTCCTCGGAGCAGCCGCCATGACAGCGCCGATCTCCATACGCTTGGCCACATAAGCCGGATGATAGATCTCTTTCACATAGCCGGTCGCAAGTCCGATCTGATTTCCGTAGGAACTGTAGCCGTGAGCCGCCTCACGGAGCAGGTTCTTCTGCGGGAGCTTGCCCCTGAGCGTATCCGCCATGGAAGTTCTCGGATCAGCTGCCCCGGTCACGCGCATTGCCTGATAGACATAGGTACGGCCTGACAGCGGATCGCGGATCGCACCTCCCAGGCAGGTCGCTGCGCCGCCGAACGGTTCGATCTCCGTCGGATGATTGTGTGTTTCATTTTTAAAATTGATCAGCCATTCCTCGGTCTTTCCGTCGATCTCTACAGGAACAACGATAGAGCAGGCATTGATCTCGTCTGTCTCCTCCTGGTCTTCCAGCAGCCCGTCTTTCTTAAGTTTTCTGGCTCCCATAGTCGCCAGGTCCATCAGGCAGACAAACTTGTCTTTCCTGTCGCCGTACACTTCAGCGCGGTCTTCGAGATACTTCCGGAACGCAGCTTCGATCGGTTCGCGGTAATACCCGTCATCAAAGGTCACATTCTTCAGCTCTGTTGAAAATGTCGTATGGCGGCAGTGATCCGACCAGTAGGTATCCAGCACCCGGATCTCAGTGACTGTCGGATCCCTGTGCTCTTCCTGAGAAAAGTACTCTCTGATGAAATGAAAATCCCTGTATGTCATGGCAAGTCCCAGGGAATCATAGAGTTCCCGGAACTGATCTTCTTCCATGGAAGTGAAACCGTCAAAGGTTCTGATGTCTTCCGGCTCATCAAACTTCTGCTCCAGTGTCTCCGGTTTCTGGAGTCCGGCAAGCCTTGAATCCACTGGGTTGTAGCAGTATTCTTCGATTGCTTTCATATCCTCATCCGATATACTGCCCTCCAGGACATAGACCGTTGCGGTACGGATCAGGACATCTTCATTTTCATTCAGAAAACGGATGCACTGCACTGCAGAATCCGCTCTCTGGTCAAACTGACCGGGCAGGTACTCTACTGCAAATACCCGGTCTGTCTCCTTCTTCTCAAATTCTTCTTCGTACAGAATGTCCACCGGAGGTTCGGCAAACACACATGCCTTCGCTTCTTCATAGATGTTATCGGAGATATTCTCGATATCATACCGGATCAGGATACGGATCTTCTCCAGTCCGCTGACTCCCAGATAACTGCGGATCTCATGGGCGAGATCTTTTGCCGCTCCGGCGTATGCTTCCTTCTTCTCTGCGTAAACACGGCGTACTTTACTCATTCACTAAGCTCTCTTTCTGCTTTCTTAACTATGGTGTTACAGCAGTACTGACATATTCAGCTATATCCTGTACCGCCGGATTGTAGACCAGGCCATTGTCCCCATTGAGCATGATCGTCAGAATATATTCCGCTCCGTTCTCCTCAATGACAGCGGACTCCAGATACCGTGTGTCAACGTGTCCGTTCTGGTTCAGGAACAGTGTCGCGTCAGCGGCAGAAGGCGCAAGACCGATCACGGTCGGGAGACTGTCGCCCTCATCGATATGGAAGTATTCCTTCATAAAATCTGTTCCGATCGAGTTGAACTTGCCGGTATACAGATCTCTTATCATCAATGTGATATCCTTTGCCGATCCATAATTGTCCAGTCCTCCGGTATCACCGGATGCGACCAGGCCTCGTTCCATCCAGATGGATGTGTAGCCTGCTTCCTGGCATACTGCGTTGATGGAATCAAGTCCCAGGAAGTCGATCAGGATATTGATGCAGTTATTGTCAGAATAGTTGACCATTGTCTGCAGGTAAAAGGAAAGCGGATAAGACTGTCCGTCCCTGGATTCCGTCGTGATCTCACCTCTGCCGCCTATTGTGGTCACATAGGTGATCTCCGTATCCATGCTCAGTTCCCCTGCATCGATCCGGCTTGCAGCTGTGTACAGGATCGGGACAGTGATCATGGCGGACAGTCTGAGCTGAACCGTACAGTCATTAACTGCCACTTCACTGTCATGCTTCAGGTCATAGATATATACTTCAGCGGAAGTAGCCGTACTTCCGGTGGCAAGCAGGGTCTGGATCTGCGAGACATCGATCACATCCGCAGCAACCGGCGCAGGTGGTTCGGTCTGAGGTTCGGTCTGTGCCTCTGTCTGAACTTCTGTCTCCACGGCTGCTTCCTGCACCGCAGTCTCCTGCTGCTTATCCTCTGCTCCGGCGTCCTCCTGGCCGACGATCTTCGGAGCATCTTCTCTCTCTTTGGCATTAGCCGGTTCGGCAGCCTCAGCGTCAGGAGCCGACGCACTGCCTTCTGTCAGGATCTCGATTGGCGCACCGTCTCTTCCGGCGGATACATTTCTTGAAGATCTCCCCAGATAGAGATAGTATCCGGCAAATCCCGCGACTGCCAGCATCATAAGGACCAGAATCGCCACAGTCATTCTCAGAGCGCTTCTGCGATTCTCGCCTTCCTCAAAATTCTCCCGGTAATGAGTTCCCTTTTCCGGCTGAGTACGGAAGGTGATCTCCTTCTGCTCCTTTTTCTTCTGTGCTTTTTCCTTCCTCGCCCTGACACTGGCGCTGGGTGCCCTGGCTCCGCACTGGCTGCAGTACTTATCCGTATCCCGCAGCGCAGCTCCGCACTTCCTACAAACTTGCATACCGCCCCCGGAATCTTACTGATACTTAAGATTGGAATTAACATTGACCGCGGTCCATGCATCTGTCCCGGTCTTGACATAATTGGCAGGAACCGTGCAGACTGCAAGCGTCGGCTGACTGCCCTCCAGCGCTATCTGCACCGGCACATTGACAGCCATGACCTCGCCGAGTTCCTTGTCATTCGCGATCAGATCTATGGAATCGCACCACTTTGCTGTCTGTGTTCCGTTCGCTATCCACACAGCACAGTTTACATCACCGTTCTCCTCCTGCCAGAGCAGGACCGGAAGCGCATAGAGGGCTCCTTCGAAAACGGTATTCTCTTTATAGGGAAGCGCAAATGAAGGATACAGGTTCTCGCTGTTGCGCTTTGCTGACTGCGCATCCCTGAAACCCTGCGGAAGGACCTGCGTCAGCAGTTCTCCGGCCGGCATGACACTGGCCTTCCATCCATCCTCATATCTGGCGACACGCATCAGCGTGGAATACCAGGCAGCTGCCCCGTCGCTGTCCACATCGTAATCGCACAGAGCGACTGCGAAATAATACGGGCTCTGGGTCGTATCGGACGTGGGGTCAAAGAAACAGAAATCCGAATGGGAATCCAGTCCGTTCAGCTCAGTCAGAGAATTCTTGATCTTCTGCAGCTGGTTCTGAATCGTCTGCGCATCAGCACCTGGCTCAAAAAGTGCCGCGAAATTCGTATTATCATTGACATCAGCATAATGCTGCATCTGCGAATACAGAGTGCGGGCGCCGCTGACTGCATCGTCGGCTGTGATCTTCTCCGCAGACGGATTAAGAGGTCTGGAAGTATCTGCCTCCTGCTCTGTCTCGTCACCGGTCATGGCTCCGCCCTGAACCTGTCCCTGCGAAATGACTGCCGCGGTCTCTTCTGACTCCGACTCTTCGTTTATAATGCGGATCTCCGACGCAGATGCGCAGAAAGCTGTTGCCAGCACCAGTCCCACAGCAGCACAGATTGCTGCGCTCCATCTTTTGTTCTTCATAATATCCTCCATCACATACTGTGACATGTGCCTGCCGGAATTTGGGCACGGTTTGCTCTATTTTAGCGCATTTCAGCGCATGATACAACCTCAGTGAGGTGTCCGGTAATTCCCCGCTCAGGCGCAGGTCTCGCCTCCGGAAGGTTTTTTTGTCCGGTTCCGCCAATCCCCTGCATAATGTGATATACTCATTTCAGTATTGTTCTGTTCTGAAAGAAGGCAGCCATGGCAGATCCGCAGGATAACCCCATCGACAGCAGACAGCTGATTGCAAATCTGAATAAACAGGTCTCGGAACTGAAGGGTCAGCTCAGCAGCGCGACTCTGGAGATGGAGATGATGCGCGCGCGTATGAACGACCTGCGCAGTGAAGCCAGGCAGGTTGTCAATGTGGAGCGTTTCCGTGTCCCGGATGAGGATCATCTCAATGAGATCAATGACGTCGTCGAACTCATGGAGAAGGCGATCATGAAAGAGCGCCGCTCCCGGAAAGCCCAGGCAGAAGGCCGCAGGGAGCCGGAATCCTCCAATCCCCAGAAGGTGGATGAGCGTCAGGTGCTGATCGTGCTGAAGCTGCGGAGGAAAGGCTGCTATATCCGGGAGATTGCCTCACATGTGGGGCTTGGGGTAGGAACCGTTCACAACATCATATCGCGCTACGGACAGGATCCGCAGATGCAGAATCTGGTCACCGAAGGCACGCAGATGGAACTGACAGATTACCTTCTGATCCATCCGGATGACAATTAAAAGATGCCGCGCACCGTATCACAAAGACACGGTACGCGGCATTTTATATCATAATATTCCCCTGCTTTTCCTGAACACAGCCACAGACACGGGTCAGATCCCGCGAAGCAGTTCCATTGCCTGCGCAATGTAACCGTTGTCTACATCAGCGAATCTTCCCTCATCAGACATCTCGGCATAACCGGGTTCGATCGGAATCTGGCCTGCGAAAGCAATGCCCATCTCCTTCGCGATCTCCTCAATGCGGCTCTTGCCGAATACATCGATCTTCTTACCGCAGTCCGGACACTTCAGGTAGCTGTAGTTCTCGATTACTCCGAGTACCGGAACGTTCATCAGCTTCGCCATATTGACTGCCTTGGCAACGATCATGCGGACCAGATCCTGCGGGCTGGTCACGATAAAGATGCCGTCAACCGGAAGTGACTGGAATACTGTCAGCGGCACGTCGCCGGTTCCCGGAGGCATGTCGACCAGGAGATAATCCAGTTCTCCCCATACCACATCGGTCCAGAACTGCTTGACCACGCCTGCGATGATCGGACCTCTCCAGACTACAGCCTGCTCCGGATCGGGCATGATCAGGTTAAGACTCATGACCTTGATCCCGTTCGCAGTCAGCTCCGGAAGGATCTGATTCTCATCCAGCGCGTCCGCCGGGCCGGTCAGGCCATACATCTTCGGGATGGACGGGCCTGTGATATCAGCGTCAAGGATACCGACGCTGGCACCGGTCTTCGCAAGTGCATTTGCCAGGGATGCAGTCACGAGGGACTTACCTACGCCGCCCTTGCCGGATACAACGCCGATCACATGCTTAATATTGCTGAATGCGTTCTGGTCAACGCGGAAAGACTGCGGTCCCTTATCCTTGCTGGGACATCCTTCACAACTTTCCCTGCTGCAGCTGGAGGCACTGGAACATGCCTGATCTTTCTCCGCCATAATAGTAATCCTCCTTAGATCAATATATTTCACCGATTGAGTTGTATAATAACATATTTCATTTAGAATGGCACTCCGGGAAGACGGTAATCTTGTCCGTTGATAATCGGATGCTTACGTCAGATGGCTCAGATGGCTCTGACAGCTTCCTTCAGCCATTCTTTCTCATCGCCCTCCAGATACGGGGAGATATTTTCCCACACCTGCGCGTGATATTCGTTCAGAAGGCTCTTCTCTTTTTCGGAGAGCAGGTTCGGAACGACTGCGTCAAGGTCCCAGGGGACCATGGTGAGCGTTTCAAACTTCATGAACCTGCCATATTCATTTTTCTCTGCTTCCACACACAGGAGAAGATTCTCGCACCGCACTCCGAACCTGCCTTCCAGATAGAATCCGGGCTCATCGGACGTGACCATGCCCTCCTCAAAGACACAGGGCGTGCGTCTTCCCTGCATCGGCTTGTAGCTGAAACTGTTCGGAGCCTCATGCACATTGAGCAGGAACCCGACTCCGTGGCCGGTTCCATGATTGTAATCCTTCCCAATCTCCCACAGCGGACTGCGGGCGAGATAGTCAAATGTCGTTCCGGTCGCACCGTACCTGAACACGGCAGATGCCAGATTCAGGTTTCCTTTCAGGACCCGGGTGTAATATTCTTTCTCTTCTTCTGTCAGGGGGCCGCAGGCAAATGTTCTCGTGATATCGGTCGTTCCTTCCAGATACTGTCCTCCTGAATCCACCAGCAGGAAGCTCTTTGCCTCAAGCGGAATGTCCGTATCCGGAGTCGGGCTGTAATGGATGACCGCTCCGTGAGGCCCGTAGGCGGCGCTGGTCGCA
>JAEEGL015090083.1_pt1 | contig 14894 bp, 12 predicted proteins | sample 9134231 | NCBI WGS metagenome assembly JAEEGL01 (sample SAMN16246548, study PRJNA631951) | gut metagenome | biome: gut microbiome; feature: rumen; material: fiber-attached | host: Bos | place: Iran: Karaj | collected 2018-10
GAGCTGCTCGACCGCCGCCGCGGAGTCGCCGCCGCCGATGATGGAGACCGCGCCGCTTTCCGCGACCGCCTTCGCCACGGCGCGGGTGCCGGAGGAGAAGTTCTCCCATTCGGAAACGCCCATCGGGCCGTTCCACACGACCGTGCCGGCGCCGATGATGGTCTTCGCGTAGAGCTCCTGGGTCTTTTCGCCGATGTCAAGGCCCATCCAGCCGTCCGGGATGGAGTCGGAGTAGATGCGCATGAACGTGGTGTCTTCCTTGTATTCTCTGCCGATGACATTGTCCACGGGGAGAATGAAGGACACGCCTCTCGCTCTCGCCTTCGCCATCAGGTCGCGCGCGAGATCGAGCTTGTCCTCTTCGCACAGGGACGAGCCGGTGGTGTTGCCCAGCGCGCGGAAGAAGGTGTACGCCATCGCGCCGCCGATGATGAGGGTGTCGACCTTTTCGATGAGGTTGTTGATGACGCCGATCTTGTCGGAGACCTTCGCGCCGCCGAGGATGGCGACGAACGGACGGGCCGGATCCTCGAGAGCCTTGCCCATGATGGAGATTTCCTTCTGGATCAGGAAGCCGCAGACGGCCGGGAGATAATCGGCCACGCCGGCAGTGGAAGCGTGCGCTCTGTGCGCCGTGCCGAACGCGTCGTTGACGAAGATGCCGCCTTCACCCGCGAGATCCGCCAGGGCCTTCGCGAACGCGGGATCGTTCTTCTCTTCTTCGGCGTGGAAGCGGACGTTCTCGATGAGCATCACGTCGCCGTCACGGAGGGCGGCAGCCTTTGCCTTCGCGTCTTCGCCGATGACGTCGGCAGCCAGCGGGACCTCGACGCCGAGGCGCTCGGAGAGTCTCTTCGCCACGGGAGCGAGGGAGTACTTCATGTTGAATTCGCCCTTCGGTCTGCCGAGGTGGGAGCAGAGGATGACCTTCGCGCCGTGCTCGCGGAGATAGTTGATCGTCGGGAGCGCGCCGGTGATGCGGTTTTCATCGGTGATGACGCCGTCCTTGAGCGGGACGTTGAAGTCGCAGCGGACAAGGGCTTTTCTGCCGGCGACGTCGATGTCTTCTACGGATTTCTTGTTGTAAGTCATGGAATACCTCTTCTTTGAGATTTTTTAATAGATTGCCGAAGGATATGATACCATATTTTCCGGATTTAATCAACAGGTTTTCGAAAAAAACGCCCGGGAAAGTGTAAATTCTCACGGCTCCGGGCCCCCGCCGCTTTGTGCAATCTCCCTTTTTCCCCAATTTCCAATTTCTTCTTGCATGAAAGAAGGTTTTGTGCTAAAATATACTCGGAATATTATATTTTCAGCCGAGATGGAAACGATAAAGCTCTGGAACGGTTCATGGCGGGCACGCTGCCCGCGCGGAGGTAGACATGGAAGAAAAAGAACGCGCAAAGAGGATTCTGGTCGTCGAGGACGAGCGCAACATCGCCGCGGTCCTCGCCTACAACATCCGCAAGGAAGGATATGAGTGCGACGTCGCGTACGACGGGGAAAAGGGGCTCGAGATGGCGCTCACGGACGCCTACGATCTTCTGCTGCTCGACATCATGCTCCCGAAGATGACGGGGTTTGAGATCTGCGATCAGGTCCGGATGAAGAGCCAGGTCCCGATCATCTTCGTCACGGCCCGTGAGGAGGAAAAGGACCGCATCCTCGGGCTCGAGACCGGGGCGGACGACTACGTCACGAAGCCCTTCTCCTTCAAGGAGCTCATGGCGCGGGTCCGGGCGAACATCCGCCGCTCCTCCGGGGAGGTCGTGAAGCGCGCGGAGCCCGAAAAGACCGTCGAGCCCATCCGCGTCGGCGACCTCGTCATCGACCGCGAGCACTACTCCGTCACCAAGGGCGGGGAGCTGATCGAGCTCTCGAAGAAGGACTACGACCTCATCGCCTTCCTCGCCGAGAACGTCGGGGTGGCCTTCACCCGCGAGGAGCTCCTCGAGAAGATCTGGGGCTACGACGACTATTACGGCGACATCCGCACGGTGGACGTCACCATCACCCGCATCCGCAAGAAGATCGAGAAGGATTCCTCCCACCCCGAATATCTCATGACGAAGCGGGGCGTCGGGTACTTCCTCTGCAACCGGTGATATGCTGAAAAGCCTGTACTTCAAAATCGTCCTGATCCTGCTCATCTTCATCATCGCCGTCATGGCCGCGGTCGGCGCGATCCTCATGAACGGCGTGGCGTCGTTCTACATGGACGACTTCACCGATCAGATGAAGGAATGCTTCGATCCGGACGGCTTCATCATGCGGGACCTGCTCGCGGCGTCGGACGAGCCGAACTACGCCTACGAGATGAAAAACATCCTCTCCAACTACCGGAGCGTGCTGGGGATCGATGAGTACCGCAACTACTACGTCCTCAATCTGGACGGCGAAATGCTCCACGGCTCCGACACCGACCTCGGGGCCTCCCTTGCCGTCACCCCGAACCTCCTCTCCGCCATCAGCGGGACCGAGACCAACATCCGTACGGGCGGCATGGACTACGCGGACTGGGCCGTGCGCATCCCGGTAGAGGACGGCGAGGACTGCATCGTCTACGTCAAGGACTCGCTCGACGAGATGCGGCGCCTCAATTCGATGCTCTTCTCGATCGTTCTCCAGGCCCTGCTCATCGGCGTGCTCATCGCGGTGCTCCTCTCGTTCTTCCTCGCAAAATCCATCTCCTCGCCCCTGCAGAGCCTGACGAGCGACACGCAGCGGGTGGCGTCGGGGGAATTCTCGCATGAGATCGAGGTCAACTCCGAGGACGAGATCGGCGTTCTCGCGGAGAATTTCAACTATATGAAGGAGCGGCTCCGCTCGACACTTGACGAGGTTGACGGCGAGCGGAAGAAGCTCGACACCGTGCTCTCCTGTATGCGCGACGGCGTGCTTGCGTTCCTCGCGGACGGGACGGTCCTGCACTCGAACAACAGCGCGGAGGAGCTCTTCGGCGACGCGCTCAGACGCAATGCCGTCACCCTCGAGGCTTGCTTCGAGAAGCTCGACTTGCCCCTCATCGAGACGAAGGACGGCGTGAAGCTCACGTCCGAGGACGCCGAGGTCACGCGCGACGGCTACATCTTCCGCGACCGCAGCGTGGACGGCCGGGTCTACGACGTCAGTTTTGCGAAGCTCACGCCGATCTCGGACGGCGAAGTCACGCTCGACGGTTACCTCTTCATCATCCACGACGTCACGAGCCGCTACGAGCTCGACGAGAGCCGCCGGGAATTCGTGGCGAACGTCTCCCACGAGCTGCGCACGCCGCTCACGTCCATCAAGGGCGCGACGGAGACGGTGCGCATGGACGAGGGCATGGACGAGGCGACGCGGGATTACTTCCTCGACATGGTTCTCTCGGAGAGCGACCGGATGACGCGCATCGTGTCCGATCTGCTCGTGCTCTCGCGCCTGGACAACAAGCGCACGAAGTGGAACATCGAGACCTTCGATCTGAAGCAGTCCGTGCGCCACCTGTGCGAGGTGATGCGGCCCGACATCGAAGCGCACCGCCACCGCGTGACGTTCGGCTCGCCGAAGGAGGTCCCCCCGATCACGGCGGACCGCCAGCGCATCGAGCAGGTCATCATCAACATCCTCTCGAACGCCGTGAAATACACCCCGGACGGCGGACGCATCGACATCGAGCTGAAGCACAGCCGGGCGAAGAAGAGCCTGCTGCTGACGATCCGCGACAACGGCGTCGGGATCCCGAAGGAGGACCTCGAGCACCTCTTCGAGCGGTTCTACCGCGTGGAGAAATCGAGAACGCAGGACGCGGGCGGAACGGGTCTCGGCCTTGCGATCGCGAAGGAGCTCGTCGAGGCGCACGGCGGCACGATCTCCATCGACTCGGTCCTCTCCGAGGGCACGACCGTGCGGATCGAGCTGCCGATCGAGTGCAAGCTCAAGACGGAATGAAGCAAGGGTAAGTGAACAGTTAACCGTTGCGGAAGGAATTCAGAATTAAGAATTAAGAATTCAGAATTAAGAATTCAGAATTCAGAATTGCGGAAGAAACCGCAAGCGGTTTCAGAATCTAAACAGGCCGAACACGAACCGCTGTACCCATTGCCTCGACGAAGTCGAAAAGGCGGACACGGACCGCTGTATTTTCGGCGTTGAGCGGATCTTATTCGAACTTGGTTACCTGACGTAGAACCAGCCCCTGTAATCCAACGTGCGGAAGGCGAGATGGAACTTGTTCCATCCGCCGTGGGGCCAGACGAAATGGAGCAACGGTGCAGAAACATCAAGGTACGCACGTTGAGGGTGGATTCCCAAGGCGGGAAAGGCCTTGGGCGGCGGTGATTGACAAGAGGCCGGCCGTGAAGGCCTCTTGTCCGCCAGCCGCGCAGGCGAAGAAAACAAGTGATTTCACTGTACATCCCCGCAAACGTTAGTGCGCAGGCAAAAGATGCGCCAGCCGCGGAGGCTTCGTGTGCGCCGACCGCGAGGAAGAATGAACGGTATCCTGCCCGTTCGCAGTTGTGATAAGAATGCAGGGATTTCCTTGAGGAAGGAGGCGGGCCTATGAAAAACAGACGGCTCCGGGAGCGGCTTCTCTCCGCGCTGACCGCCCTTCTTTTTGTCGCGCTCCTCGTCCTCCTCACCGCCCTCTTCCTCGCCTATCGGCAGAGCTCCGTCGACACGGTCCCCTTCGATCTCGGCGAGATCACTGCGGACAAGACCGTAGACGCGACGGATATCTCCGACTGCTTCCTCCCGGCCTTCCTCGGCGTGACGATCGGCGGCGAACGGTCCGCGCTGATCGGAGGGGAGCGGACGATGGCCGAGCTCTATGCCATGCTCTCGCCCGCCCTGTCCGAAGCGCTCGACAGCGGGGATGTCCGCGGGGGGACCGAGGCCGACTGGGAGCGCCTGCTCGCCACAGATCACGCCGTCTATATCCGGTATCACACCGAAATGCCGGCGGCGGTGGTCGCTCTCTTCGCCGATCTCGCGCGCGGCGTCACCCCGTCCCGCTCCGGCCTCGACTTCTATCTCTCCGAAGCCGTCCTTATCCCCTACGTCAACGGCGAGAACGCGGCGGCATCGGCGTTCCGGCAGGCGGACGGATCCGTGAAGCTCATCACGGTGTCCATGCCCCGGGAGATCCTCTCGACGCAGGACCTCGAGCAGTTCGTCCGCGCCTACGAGATGTACCTCGTTTCCTTCGACTTCATCAAGACGAACGGGACGGTCGCCGCGGTCTGCACGGATCCCGTCACATCGCGCGGCATCTTCATGGCGAACAACACGGCGGGCATCCTCCGGGAAAACTTCGAGGAGGTCAGCCGTATGCTCGGCGTGTTCGGGCTCAACCCCGACAAGCTCCTCAGCTTCCACGAGGAGGAGGACGGCTCGCAGAGCTATATCGGTACACAGGGCGCCTTCGACGTCCATGCCTCCTCGTTCGCGTACCGCTCCAGCTCCGAGGGCGGCATCGGGCTCTCCGATCTCGCCGGATACGCTGCGGATTCGGGCATCGCGGAATACATCCGCGCCTGTCTCATCCTCGCGGGCGAGGTCAAGGCCGTCAACCGTCACTATGCGGGCGGTGATGCGAAGCTCCTGCTCGGCGGGGTCTGGGCGGACGGCGGCACGGTCAGTCTGACCTTCTATTACGTTTTCGACAACATTCGCATCGCCGACATTCCGCCTGCGCTCACCGCTACCTTCGAGAACGGCGTCCTGCGCGAGGCCTCGCTCTACACCCTGACGGCGCAGAGCACGGGGAGACGCGTTGGGACGTATTCGGAGGAGTGGTTCCTCGGCTGGCTCACGTCGAAGACCGGTGAACGCGCCGCGGGGGACCGGATCTCGCTCGTCTACCGCGCGGACTATGTCTCCGATCAGGTCCCGGCGGAGTGGCGCGCCGAGGAGAGGAGGGGATAGCATGGAACAGCATCGCGTCATGGGCGTGCTTTCGGCGATCCTCGCCGCCGCCTGCATCATCCTCGCCGTCCTGCTTCTGCGCCTCACCCGCGCGCGGGAGTATCTCCCCGAATCGGAGACCGCGGACCTCGTCGCCGTGCTCGCGGAGAGCGGGATCGAGGTCGACCCGGCGATCGTCATGAACAAGCGGCAGAGCGCCGCGGTCTATGTCTGCAACTCCGGTGATTACGCCGCGACCGTCGCTGGGCTTCTGACCGGAAGCGCACCGGCCCGCACCTACATCGTCCCGGACGGGGAGATCCTCGTCACGGAGAGCGGCGAGCGGATGGAGTTCTTCGGCGATTTCTCCTTCCGGTACAGCGCGGACGGCACGACCCCCGCCGAACGGGACGTCCTCGGGCCGACGCTCTCCTCCCGCGCCGTCAGCGGTGAGCGGCGGGAACGTGTCGCCGGGGCAGCGTCGGGCTTTCTCGACCGCGGGAGCCAGACCTTCGAGGGGATCGGATCGATGGAGGTCGAAACGGTCGTCGAAAACGTCTGGGAGGACGGGCGGATGTGCTATGCGCTCTGTTCCCGCACGATCGACGGGGTGCAGGTCACCGGCAACCGCGTGCTCTGCGCCGTCGAGGGGGAGCGGGTCGTCGGCGCGTGGGGGAACTGGTGCTTTCTGACCCCCGCCGTCCCGTACACCGCACAACTTACGGACCTCTTCAATATACTGTTCAATATGAAGAAGGAGATCGGCGCGGCCGACGGGGAGGTGCGCGTGGAGTCGGTGTCGCTCTGCTATTCGCTGTTCTTCTACGGCGAAGAGGATGATTTCTGCCTGATCCCCTGCTGGCAGGTGGTGACGGATACGATGGGAAGTTTCATTTTCAACGCCCTGGATGGTGCGCTTTATACGAGAACCTGACGGAAATTGTCGCATTTTCTGTTGATTTCTTCCATGAGTTTTTAATTTTATGAAAATCCTTCGACCTTCCTCTTCCATTCCGACACCGAACCTGCTATAATATGTAAGGTTATGGTATCATGCATCCCCATCCCCAAAAAGTATTACCGCACATCAGAAAGGTCCGGTAAACAAATCTATGGAAAAGATCGTCATCAACGGGGGAAATCCCCTGTTTGGACAGGTGGAGATATCCGGCTCGAAGAACGCCGCGCTCCCCATCATATATGCATCCGTCCTCGTCAAGGGAAAATGCGTCCTCGAGAATATCCCGGACGTCTCCGATATCCGCACGTCGTTTGAGATCCTGCGCGGGATCGGCGCGCGCGTGAAGATGCTCTCCCGGGGTACCTGGGAGATCGACTGCACCGACGTCATCTGCGGCGAGAGCGATTACGAGCTTGTCCGCAGCATCCGCGGGTCGTACTATCTGCTCGGCTCTGAGTTCGGACGGTTCGGCCACGCGAAGGTCGGGCTGCCCGGCGGCTGCAACTTCGGCGTCCGTCCGATCGACCAGCACATCAAGGGCTTCGAGGCGCTCGGCGGCCGCGTGTCGACCGAAGGCGGATACGTCGAGATCGAATCCGAGGGAGCCGTCGGCGCGAACATCTTCTTCGACCTCTCCTCCGTCGGCGCGACGCTCAACGTCATGATCGCGGCGGCAACGGCGGACGGCGTGACCGTGATCGACAACGCGGCGAGAGAACCGCACGTCGTCGACTGCGCGAACTTCCTCAACACCTGCGGCGCGCAGATCAGCGGCGCGGGCTCGGACGTCATCAAGATCAAGGGCGTGAAGGAGCTGCACGGCTGCACCTACGCCATCATCCCCGATATGATCGAGGCCGGTTCCTTCATGGTGGCGACGGTCGCGACGCGCGGCGCGGTCAAGATCACAAACGTCATCCCGAAGCACCTCGAATCCGTCACGGCGAAGCTCATCGAGATCGGCGCGGACGTCGAGGAATTCGACGATGCCGTCATGGTCACCTCCGGCGAGCACATCCGCCGCACCTCCGTGAAGACCCTCCCGTACCCCGGCTTCCCGACCGACATGCACCCCCAGATGGCGGCGCTTCTCTGTACCGCCGAGGGCACGAGCTACATCAACGAAAGCATCTTTGAAAACCGGTTCCGCTATGTGGAGGAGCTCCGCCGCATGGGCGCGAAGATCAAGGTCGACGGACGCATCGTCGTGATCGAGGGCGGCACGCCCCTCACGGCGGCGCCGGTGATCGCGACCGACTTGCGCGGCGGCGTCGCGGTGATGATCGCGGCCCTGACTTGCCCCGGCACGACGGAGATCGGGCAGATCCGCCTCATCGAGCGTGGGTACGACGATATCTGCGCGAAGCTGCGCTCCCTCGGCGCGGACATCAAAAAGATCACGGTCCCGGATGAAATCCCGCTCCCGCAGGCAAACTAACGGCGGGCCGGGACGACCGGTTATCATTCCGAAAGCGAGGATTCTCTGAACGATGGAAATAACGCTTGAAACCCTGATCGGCGATATCGTGGACTACGACGAGGACACCGCCGAGGTCTTCCTTTCCGCCGGCATGCACTGCATCGACTGCCCCGTCTCCCGCATGGAGACCGTGGAGGAAGCCTGCATGGTGCACGGCGTCGATCCCGACGAGCTGATCGAGCAGCTCAATGACTTCCTGAAATCGAAAAACGAAGACGGCGAATAACGGAGAAGGCGGGCTCATGCCTGCCTTTTTTCCCGGGAGGAGGGTACGATGAATCTGGATCCACGGCTCGCCGCGGCGGCCTCCTTTGCGAGAGCGGACACGGTCGCCGCCGACATCGGCACGGATCACGCCTACCTGCCGATCTCCCTGCTCCTCGCGGGGTGCGCTCCCTTCGCCGTCGCCTCCGACGTAAACGAGGGTCCTCTGCTGCGGGCGAAGGCCAACGCGGAGAAGTACAGCGTCGCGGAAAAGATGCGCTTCGTGCGGGCGGACGGCCTCTCCGGCCTCGACCCCGAGCGGGACGGCGTCGGCGATATCTATGTCTGCGGCATGGGCGGCGAGCTCATCGCGCGCATCGTCGGCGCGTCCGATTACACGAGGCGGCCCGACGTGCGGCTGATCCTGCAGCCCATGTCCTCCCCCGCGGAGCTGCGCCTGTTCCTCGCCGCGGCGGGATTCGCCGTCCTCGACGAGAGGCTCTGCCGGTCCGCCGGGAAGATTTACACGGCCATGCACTGCGTCTGGGACGGCGCCGTCCGGGAATTCACCCCGGCTGAGATGCTGCTCGGGTGCGCGAATATCGAGAAGAAGGACTCCCTCTTCCGGGAGTTCGCCGAAGAGTGGCTCGCACGGATCGAAACGCAGATCGCGGGACGGCGCGCGGGCGGCCTCGGCACGGCGGACGAGGAGGAGCTCCGGAAAGAAATCCTTGCCATTCTGGAGGACACGCCATGACGGTGCGCGAATTCCACGAACATCTCAGCACGCTGTATCCGAAGACCCTGTCCGAACCGTGGGACAACGACGGGATCATGGTCTCGGCCGATCCGGACGCCCCGGTGAAGCGGGTGCTCGTCGCCCTCGACGCGGTCTCGCCGGTGATCGGCTTTGCGGCAGAGAACGGCTTCGACTGCGTGCTGACCCACCACCCCATGCTGTTCCGCGGCGTGAAGGCGGCGGTCCCGGACACCCCGGGCGGTCGTCGGATCCTCACGGCGGCCGCATCGGGCGTCTCCGTAATCTCGCTCCACACTCGGCTCGACGCGGGGGAGGGCGGCGTGAACGACTGCCTGATGCAGGCGCTGGGCTTCGAGGTCCGCGGCGGATTCGGCGTCTCCGAGGCGCCGGACGGCCATGCGCTCGGACGCTGGACGGAGATCCCCCCAATGACCGGGGCGGACTTCGCGCTGCTCTTGAAGAAGAAGCTCGGCTGCGAGGCGGTCCGGGCGACGGGCGACCCCGCGGGGCTCATCCGGCGGATCGCGGTCTGCGGCGGGGACGGGAAGGACTACATCCCCGAAGCGCTCGCGGGCGGGTATGACGCCTATCTGACGGGCGATGCCGGGTACAACATGGCCGAAGACGCGGCGGAGGACGGCCTCTTCACCGTCGAAGCCGGACATTATCACACGGAAGCGCCGGTGCTGGGGCGGCTCGCCGAGCTGGCCCGGATCCTCGCGGACGCCGAGGTCCGGCTCCTCGATTCCTGCGCCTATCGGATCTGGTGAGGGACATCATGGACAACTACGACGAAAAACAGAGGACGAGGCTGGCTTATCGCCTCGTGATCCTCTGCTGGATCTCCTATACGACCGTTTACATCGGAAAGAAGACGCTGTCGGTCTGTCTCGCGGACATGATCGCGGACGGCGTCTGCGACAAGGCGGCGGGCGGCGTCATCGGGACCTGCTTCCTCGCGGCCTACGCCGTCGGTCAGCTCGTCAACGGCTGGTTCGGCGACCGCCTGCATCCGCGCTTCATGATCCCCGCGGGGCTCGTTCTCGCGGGCGGGATGAACCTCGCGATGAGCGTATCGTCCGCCGTGCCGCTCTTTGTTGTGTTCTGGGGCCTCTGCGGCTTCTTCTGCTCCATGCTCTGGGCGCCCGTCATCCGCGCGGTCTCCACCTGGACGACGGAGGAGGTGGCGCAGGCGAGCGCGGCGTCCCTCTCGGCGACGATCCCCGTCGGGACGGTGCTCTGCTATCTGATCTGCGCGCTCATGCTGAAGCACACCGGATGGCGCGGATCGTTCGCGGCCTGCGGCTCGGTCCTCGTCGTCATGGGCGTGCTGCTCTACTTCCTCTTCGCCGGGCTGAAGGACTTCACGAAGGAGCCCGAAGCGACGGTCGGCGAGGACGGACGAAAATCCACCGGCGCGGCGCCCGTGAAGACGCTCCTCTGCCTCGGACTTCTTGCGGCGGCGGGCGGTATCCTCTTCAACGGCATGCTCAAGGACGGCCTCGATCTCTGGATCCCGACGGCGCTCAACGAACGCTTCATTTCCGACTCCTCGACGGTCTCGCTGATCTGCACGATCCTGCCGCTCGTGAACATCTTCGGCGCGTACGCCGCGAAATTCGTCATGCGGAAGTTTAAGATCGGGGAGCTCGGCACATGCGCGGTCATGTTCGGCGTGAGCGTCGTGACCCTCGGGCTCTTCCTCGTCTTCCTCCGCCAGGCAAACGGCGGCGCGGCGCAGGCGGTGATCGCGACGATCCTGTTGGCCTGCTCCTCCGCGGCGATGCTCGGGGCAAACACGATGCTTTTGACCTTCATCCCCCTGCACTTCGGCAAGGTCGGACGGGCGGCGTTCGTGACGGGCATGCTCAACTGCTTCTCCTATGCGGCGGCGGCGGTCTCGGGCGCGGTGACGGGGGCGATCTCCGAAACCTTCGGCTGGGAAGGCGTGTTCGCCGGATTCCTCGGCGCGGCGGCGCTCGGCGTGATCGTGTGCTTCGCCGGGCGGAAACCGCTTCTCGCGAAAACAAAAGAGCTGGACGCGATCCAGCATCGGAACTGACGACGCAAACGGATGATATGATGAAAAAAGAAAGAAACGCATCCCGGTGTACGGCACTCCTCCTCGCCATGCTCCTCCTCGCGGCCGGATGCACCCTTCGCCCGGCGGATCCCGCGGCGGACCCGGTGAAGACGGTCGACCCGGTGCCCGCCGAGACGGAGAAGACGCCGGAGACGCTCCCCGGTACGACCGTACCCGTCGTCCCCGAGACGGAAGGGCAGCAGGGCCCGGACGAACCCGGGACGGAGACCCCGGACGGTCAGCCGGATCCCGTGCGGGCACAGAACGGCGAGCACCCGACGATCACCGCGGGGCACTGGTGGAAATTTGAGAACGGGACCTACGTCTACGACTTCCCGAAGCGGGACCGGAGCGGGGAAGCGAACCTCGACACGATGTACGACATCCCGAACGTGCCGTTCGACGACGTCGGCTATGACGATTCCGGCCAGCCGAACGGACAGGACTGGTATTCCGGGCAGGTGCGGTACGACGAGACGACCGGAGAGAGCACCGTCCTGTGGGAACGCGGCGCGTCGACCTTGAAGTCCCTGTCGGATCACCGCGGGTTCTACCGGGGCGACACGACGCGCAAGGTGGTGTACTTCACCTTCGACTGCGGGTACGAGCAGGACGGCTTGACCGGCACGATCCTCGACACCCTGAAGGAGAAGCACGTCTCGGGAACCTTCTTCATCAACGGCTACTACGTCGAATCCGCCGCGGACTATATCCGCCGGATGCTCGACGAGGGACACATCGTGGCGAACCACTCGCTGAACCACGAAATGCTGACGGGCGTTTCGGTCCGGACCTTTTACGACGAGGTGATCGGACTGGAAGAGAAGTACTACAAGGCCTTCCCGGACGCGCCGCCGATGCTGTACTTCCGTCCGCCGTCCGGGAACTGCAACAACTGGGTCCTGACCTATGCCGAAAAGCTCGGCTACGTCACCGCGCTGTATTCCTTCGCTTACAACGACTGGGACACGAAAGCCCAGCCGGACCTCGACGCGGCGTTTGAGAACCTGAAGATCAAGCTGCACCCCGGCTGCGTCTACCTGTTCCACACGGTCTCCTCGACGAACGCGAAGCTGATCCCGATGGCGATCGACTGGATCCGCGAACAGGGGTACGAGATCCTCCCGCTGTGCGACATCGAGGCGTGATGCGGACCGCACAAAGCATTTTGCCGTGTTTCTGCGCGGGATCCGCATTCCCGGACAAAACAGAGAAAGCCCCGGAGACGAGGCTTTCTTTTTCTGTTATATTCGAATTCGTACCGTCAGTCCCCGAGCAGCGCCTTAAGGAACTTCTCGATCGACTTGTTGACGATCTTGGACTGCTTCTGGACGTTAGACGCGATGTCCGTCGTGTTGTTCGGACCGTAGCCCATGAAGGTGCTCGCGAAGCCGCCGAAGTTGTAGATCTCCATCGGGTCGAAGACGCGGTTGTTTATGATGATGTCGAGCATGTCCGCGCTCTGCTCGTCGCGGGCGTACTTGGTCTTCAGGGAGGATTCGATGTACTCGGGGATCAGGGTGTACTGCGATTCCGCCGCGAGCGCTTCGAGGATGATGCCGAGCTCGTCCAGCGCGTCGCCCGCGATCGTCAGCGGGATGGACAACAGGCCCGTCGTGTGCTGGGAGACGAAGCTGTAATACTTGTCCTGCGTCTCGCTGTACTTCGGGGTCGGGAGGATGCCGAAGTCCGTGTCGCCGTTGCGCATATTCGTGACTTCGTCGAGGCGCATCCAGAAGAAGAGGCCGTGTCCCGTCTCGAAGAGCTCGGTGAACTTCGTGTCGTCGATTTCGGAGTGCAGATGCTGGTTAAAGAACCACGGCTGCTGCATCATGTTGACGATTTTGACCGCGACGTCGAGGTCGTATTCGGTGCCGAAGCTGAACGTGAACTGATCCTCTTCGTCCTTTGTGCAGAGCAGACCGCCGCCGCCGTGCCAGAACGAGGTCATCACATCGTTCTTGCCGAGGAAGCCGTAGTAGTCGTCGTAGGTGACGGTGCCGTCGCCGTTCATGTCCCGGTTGCACTGCTCGGACAGGGACGCCACGAGATCAAAGGTCCAGCGGCCCTCGCGGACGGCTGTATAGAGGTCCTCGAGACCGTTGTCCTCCGCGCCCGGCTTGGAGAAGGCCACGGCTGCGGTCGCGTCCTTGTCGTTGACGTTGATCGAGGTCGCGACGGCGGGGAGGATCCCGTTCGTGGAGAGGGAAGCCACGCAGTTGGAGTCCCACCACGGCATGTCGAAGTCGAGGTGCGGGACGTTCATGAGGTTCTGGAAGTAGTTCTTCTGATACATGCCCGCCGCTTCATACAGGCGCGGGTAGACGACGTCGTAGGTCGTGTCGCCGGAGGTCACGGCCTTGTTGATCGCGGAGTCGATGTTCGAGAGGTGCATCCGCTCCTGCGCGATCTTCACGTTGTACCGCGATTCGATCAGCGCGTTCCGGTTGTACACCGCGTCGTTGATCGCCTCGCCGGTCAGACCCTCCGCGTAGATGTCGCGGTATTCGCGCACGGTCGAAGCCCAGTCCGGGTGCTCCCAGACGAGGAAGTAGATCTCGTCTCCGCCGTAGTCGCCGGTCTCGGGGATGTTCGGCTTCAGGCGTTCGGGCTCTTCGGGCGAGGGCTCTTCGCTGCCGGCGGGATTCGCTTCGGCGGAGCCTTCCGGGGCCGCGGGCGTCTCGGGGTTGGTCCCGCTCTCGGAGCACGCGGTCAGCGCGAGCAAGAGGAGCGCGAGGAGGAGCGCCGCGAGTCTTTGCATGGATTTCTTCATGGATTATCACCTTCCTGCATGAATCGTGAAATATGGCTGACAGCAGTATAGCATACTTTCCCGGATTTGTCAAGAATGATGTATTTTTCGGCGCGCCGCCCGGAAGGTTGCATTTTTCCGCGTTTTGGTGTATAATCCGCCATACAGACTTTGCTCCCGGAGGGATGGTATGCTGAAGCTCATCGAACCGACCATGGCATATGAACGCGAGATCCGCGCCTACCGCAAGGCGTTCCTCGACTGCGGGGATTCGATGGACGGCACGGGCGGCCTGCGGAATTTCGAGGATCCGCGGGACTGGATCGGTTATCTGAAGGCACACGGGGATCCCGCGACGGTCCCCGAGGGGCGCGTTCCGTCGACGCAGTATGTGTATGTGCGGGAAGAGGACGGCAAGATCGTCGGGATGATCGATGTGAGACATGTGCTCAACGATTATCTGGCGAAATACGGCGGGCACATCGGTTATTCCGTGGCGCCGGACGAGCGGCGAAAGGGCTACGCAGCCGGGATGCTCGGGGCAGTGCTCCCGAAGTGCCGGGAACGGGGGATCGACCGCGTGCTGATCACGTGCATCCGCGGCAACGAGGGCAGCCGGCGAACGATCCTCAAAAACGGCGGCGTCTATGAATCCACGGTGTATGAGCCGGACGAGGGCGTCGAGCTGGAGAGATATTGGATCGAGGTGGGGGCATGAAGCATCCTGACGGCATCCGTTCGGGGAGGTCGACGAATGCTTATCAC
>JAEEGL015592932.1_pt1 | contig 14894 bp, 13 predicted proteins | sample 9134231 | NCBI WGS metagenome assembly JAEEGL01 (sample SAMN16246548, study PRJNA631951) | gut metagenome | biome: gut microbiome; feature: rumen; material: fiber-attached | host: Bos | place: Iran: Karaj | collected 2018-10
AAAATTTCAGTAACTTTGTCCTCGGTAAACATTAGCGATACGTTTTAGTGAATACTTGTGGTTTGGTCACTACAAAGTTACTAAAAATATCGCTAATGTGCTAATAATTAAACAATTATTTTTAATAAATTTTCATCGAACTCACGTTAACTACTTCAGAACCTTTAGCTCGACGAAGTCAAACTTGAGTTAAGTGAATTAAACACTAAAAGACCCCCATCACTGAGGGTCTTTCTTCATGATTTTCATCAGGCTTCCACCAAGCTGTCAATTGTCAACTGTCAACTACTCCTTCACGTCGATGGCTTCGCCAGCGCTGTTCATGCTGAGTGCCTTGAGCATGTCCTTGAAGTCGCCACCGGGGAAGAACTGAACCTTCTTCACCTTGACGGTCTTCAGCGCCTCGTCGCCCTCCAGTCCGTCGAGCGTCTTGACGGTCTTCGAGGTGAACACAGGCTTGAACGAGCCGAACGTGCCGAGTGAAACGCCGTGACCAATCTCCATGTAGTGCACCAGCGACTGCAACAGCGCATCCACCACTGCCTTCGTCTGCGCCCTGTTCACGCCCACAATCTGAATCATGCCCAGCAGCTGGTCATAAGTCACAGCAGGGTAAGTGAGCTGGCGAAGCTTGTACACCTCTGGCTTCTCTTCGAGATAGGTCAGCTTGACCTTCGCCTTTCTGTACATAAGTCCCATAAATTTCTCCTTTCTTTTTTTAATTGTTAAACATTCGATTTATTCAATGCATAATGCATAATTCATAATTCATAATTAGTTTCTAACTCTCCCCCAACACCCCGCATGGTCTCCCCATCACGGGGGAGATGTCCGTCAGGACAGAGAGGGTCTTCCACCCCTTCGTTGTCGATTTCGCACCACATCTCCTCACCTTTCCCGAACGATTCGTACAACAATTCGTCCAGCTCCCTGAACACCTCCTCGCCATCCTTCATTCCGCGGCTCGCCACATCTTCCACCTCGTGCCCTTCCTCGTCAGTATAGTAGTGGAACACCGGACGCCCCATCATCACCCTGTCGGGCAGAGCACGACCACCGGGAGCATATCCGAAGAACACCTGTCTGTGCCCGGGGCATTTCACCACCCGAACCCCCATCGGCGAGTAAGGGCCACGACCGCAAGCCATACGCCAACGCCCTTTCGGCATGCAGTAGCTTGATGCCCCGTTAAACACATCCTCATAATCCCTGAAGCCCACCTCGCGAGCCTCGCACACCAGACGTGGTTCCTCGTCGCCCTCCATCCAGATCTCCATGACCGACTTCGTCACCGACTCGTCGCCATAATATCTTTTCAACTTAATCTCCATAATTGCATTTACAATTTAACAATTTACAATTTACAATTTATTTTTCGATTTCACTATTTTACAATTTAGCCTCCCGCCACTCAACTCTCAACTCTCTCCTGTCCGCATGGCAAATTGTCCAATCCTTCAAATTGTCCCATAAATGGTACATTGTAAATTGTCAAATTGTACATACTTAGACATTCGTTTTTTCGTTCCTTTTCAAACCTCCGCCCAACGTGTGGGCAGGTTCGTTTTTCAAGACATTCGCCTCATTCGTCCCATTCGTTGTTTACGCTACAAAGTTACGACTTTTTTTCGAAATATGCAAGCGTTCAGACCATTTTTTTTCAATATTTTGCAACTTTTTTTCAACCACAGATTGAGCTGATTAAACGGATTATTTTGTCCCCACAGATCAAGCTCCGGAAACGCTGTGTCGTTCCCGTAATTACCCCACCTCCACAGCCATAATTACGGCAGTGTCGTTGGGGTAATTACGTTAGTGGAAGGAGGCTATCATTCCCCACTCCTAATTGGCTTCGCCGAAGATGCTTACACCCCGCATGGCTCTCCCTCCCCCTTGGGGGAGTCGGAGGGGGCTTCCCTCTTCATTCTCACATAGTACTCCCCAAAGTCCTTGCACCCCAACGGCAGCTGGTGGTGCTCCAGATGAGGCAGAACTTGCTGCAGCTGGAGGAAGAGGCGTTCGCCTGGTTCGTCACGGTCAGGAAACATGTGGAAGCGAGTTGACAGTTGACAGTTGACAATTGAGAGCAGTTCCACATCCTTCGGTTTCAATAAAGTCGCTGACGGAATGGCGATTGCCTTGTGCCCTGCCGAGAGCATTGCCCAACAGTCAGAGCACCCTTCCGTGATGTAGAGATCTTCACCGGGTTGTAGCAGTTTCAGGATGGGCAGATTGTAGATGCTGCATTGCGAACCCTGCGGAAACCTAAAGCGAACCTCTTGAACTTTTGAACCTTGAACTTTTGAACCTTGAACTTCTTGAACTTCTTTTCCCTCTTGAACCTTGAACTTCTTGAACCCTAAGTTCCTGTTCTGAATTCCCACCAATTTCCCTTCCTGATTATAGTAAGGAATCTGCAACCAGTTCACGCCCTTCTTGTCTTGCCACGAAGTCAAGCGGCACCAACGCACCACCCGCTCATCCAACCTCCTTTCCTCAAAGAGAAACTTTCGGGCTTCTATAGACAACCACGGACGCTCAAAGAAACGTTCGTAACGCGAGGCGTCGAATGGTTTCTCTTGAATCCTTGAACTTTGAACCTTGAACTCTTGAACTATCACATTGTTCTCATCGGCAAGCCATTTTGTGGCTTCCTTAAAGTCCTTGCCCAGCACTTTCATCACCAAGTCAATCGTTCCTCCACTTTCTCCACAGACGAAGCATCGGAACGTGTTCCGGCTCACCTTGAACGACAGGCTTGCATGGTGGTCGTCGTGGAACGGGCACAGTGCCTTGTGCATCTTCACTTCGAGTCCAAGTCGCTCTGCGACCCCCTCTATCGGGAGGTCGCGGAGCTTCTGCAATTCAAACTTATCCATTGTGCGTACGATTTAGGTAAGCCTCAGTTTTGGAGTAGAGACCTGTCTCGGCATTGAAGGTGATCAAGCCACGATGCACCCACACACGCAATTGGCGTTTGGTGCCCTCTTTGGACTTGCCAGCACTCACACGAAGTGCCTCCAGTTGCTGTTCGCAGAACGAGTCTCCCTTGATGTCGTCAAGCATGTTGGCAGGTGCAGCCTTGGATGCCTCTGCTGTGCTGGTGTCACCTTCCTTCAGCATGTCGCCGAGCACCTGGTATTTGCTCCACATGTCGTGCCAAACGAGGTATTCCACCACGTCACCCATCGAACGTTTCCACGTCATGTTATTGAGTGTCCACATGATGCAGCCAGCCTTCCATGCCGAAATCAGGCTTCTCTTTCCCATACCCCAGAGGCAGTCGTTGTCGGTGAGGTCGCCCAGTTCTGCCATCTCATTAGCCAAACGCTCAATGAGCTTGTTCAGCGGACGGATGACGTGCCTGCCCTTGCAGTTATCGAGGCGCGCCAGACACTCGTCCAGCTTCTCATAGAACTCGTCGCTGAACTTGCCGATACGCGGTATCTTTCCCTCGCGGTTGCCACGAGGCTTATAGGAGAAGACCATTCTGCCCAGCGTGCCGTCGAACAGGTTGTTCTTGAAGAACTGCCTTGCACGGACGGGGGTCGTGCTGACCGTGAGGTTGGTTCTCAGAATGGCAGAGCCGGTGATGCCGTCCACCGTGGCACGAAGGGCATTGTACACCTCCCTGTCCCACATGAGGCGCAGCATCTGAGTGACCTGCTTGTGAGAGCCGCAAAGGTTGTCGAGCTGCTCGATTTCCTTGAGGTCAATGTAGGTGGTCAGTCCGCCATGCTCCTGACACGCCATCTGTGCCTTCAGATAACCAGGCTTCGAGGTGTCGGCTGGCAGGAATCTCAGCAACGGGAACACCTCTTCGGGACGCTCCTTTGATTGGGAACGCTTCTTGTAGGTCTTCTGATACTGAAGGTACTTTTTCAGCTCATCCTCATCCCCCAGACGGAAATCGCGGTTGCAAGCCTCCACCAAAAGTCCGAGCTGACCCTTGTTTTCTGCGCTGCCTGCTACCAAAGCGGCTTGCTGACCACACATTTCGAACCACTGACCGCTGGGATATTGAAATTCTGCCTGACAAATTTTGGTGCCTAATACAGGAAAAAGCATAGGCAACAAGGGTGCATGCATGTCCTTGCTCGTCTGAGAGAGCAAGAGATTGAACGTTTCTAAGCCTCGACCGAGCGATGGAAACTCAGGGGCGATTTGTTTTGAAATATCATACATAATTGACAATCTGTATTTTACGTTTAACTTAACATGACCAAGCGTTTCGCGTTTCAGCGTTTCAGCTAGGGGGTATGTAGGGTTTTAATGCTCTATTATTATATATAATATATTGATTATTAAATAGTTATAAGTATAAAGAGAGAAATAAAACCACTCCATCTGACCCTGAAACGCTGAAACGGTGAAACGCATTGGCCTGTGATATTTAATTCTCTACAAAGCCTTTAAGTACTTGGCGAATCTCGTTCATCAGCTCCAGGCAGAAGGAATCGATGTCGATGTTACTCAAATCTATATTCCTTAAGTTCAGGCGCAGCGAGCCGTCAGGACGGCAAGTGAGCGTGATGTACTGCCCTATAAAGAGATGTACATTGCGACGGCAAGACTTCAAAGGAATTTTCACTTCCTTGAACTCATACTGGTCGCCGTAGAAATTACCCTCACTCGGAAGTTTACATCTCAACAAGCCCAGATATTGTTTTTCGGGTCTCAGCAGGTTGTCACTCAGAAGAAAAGTTTGCAGGTCAATACACAACAAAAGATTCTTTTTCATAGGGTTGCCACCTCCTTTCTCATCGCATCGCGGTAATGGCGGTAGCAAACGGCGAGCGGTTCATTACTCTGGAAGTACTCGTTCAGTACCTCACCGATGACCTTAGGTTCGTTCTTCTCTGAACCTGATGGTCTTGAAATAAAATCCTTTTTCATTTTTTATGGATTTTAGGGCGTGAGACCATCTGCATTGCCCAATCACAGCGGTCAAGAACAGAACTGTTCAATTCTCGACAATGGGGTAGAGAAGCTCGATTCTGTTATCATATTTACGAAAAATGATAACAAGAATGTGATAACAAAAAAATGATAACAAAAAGAAACCGAGACTCCATATCGTTAATGGAATCTCGGTACATTATTTTTTTTGTCCGTGATAACAGGTTTTATAACAAACCTACTCGTATTTGCGGTTCAAATCTTTGGTAATATGCAGTTCTTTAGCAAAAACGGCTTGTAAGGCAAGGTCGCTGATGTCATCTCCCTCACCTTTTCCTTTCTTTTGCAGGGGTAAAGGCTTGTTGTAGTCGAGTATGTATTTGGTCAAGTAGATGCGTTCCCAACCTTGGGCATCAATTCTTTCTTTGTTGCCGCTTGGTTTTTGCCCAAACTGGTTTAATACGATTGACCTTGCTGTTACCCCTGTAGCTTTATTCATATAATGTTGCACGAGAAGCTGTTTCAGCAACTCAGTCAAGATTGCTGCAGGTTTGCCTATCCATTTCAAATTGCAGTTACGCGGTTCTCCGTCAAAGAAGTGGTCAAAGTCATCAACGATTTTAGGTTCCTCAATCCATTTCCATTCTTGCCATTTACGCATAATGATGTTCACACGCCTTACTCTCGTATTTACGTCAGGACAGTTGTATGGCAGGGTATAGTAGATGGTCTCTTTCTTCTTTCTGGATTCTTTTGTGCCATCTTTCTTGTTCGGATGGAATATCATGCCTATTTCCTTGGTCAAACTCTGCGTTGACACAAAGTATTCTGCCATCCAAGCCATCATTTCATCCGTATGCTGTTTGACTGGCTTATGAAGATTCTGCTCAACACCTAAACACCTCTTGATATCTCCTCCATAATAGAGTTTAAAAATGCAATCATGAAGCGTTCTTTGAAGAGTGCCTCGATAATGAGAATTATTTACGGTCGCCACACCATACATCACCAAGTAAAAGAGCATGGCAACCTCTGCCTTTGTATCATCTTTGTCGCCAGAGATTCCGTCTTTGTCGCGATATTGGTTGTATTTCTCTGTCCACAGGCTGTGGCATTGCTCAGTTGATTTATCGCCTGTTTGTAAGATGCTATCCAAAGTCAGCGAAGCATCAACGAACAATTGTTCGGGAGTCATAACCATCGTAGGACACAACTTCTGGAACTCGTCAAATACCGTCTTACAGAACTTGTAGTAAGGATGCTCACGAAAATGCTCTTTTACTTTATTCCATTGGTTTTGTTGGTATATCTTCGCCATCTTTTCCTCCTTTTACTTTCATAAATACTTCATCCAGCCATGACTTCAAATCGAAATCGCTGGTAAGGGTTTCAGGGGTGATAAAATCTTTGAAATGGCTGATGACCACATCGTTCATGGGGTACTTGGCCACAACTCCTTCTCTACACGAGTATTCGCCATAATCCTTCAATTTGACAACCAAGTCAAATGCGTTATCCGTAGAATAGGCAACAACTGTTGATAACTGTTTCAGTTTTTCGTTATCAACTTTAGACCCCATGTTCATTGTTGTAACACCACTTATGGCTCCGTAGACTTCAAGCACCTTGGAATACATCTCCATCTGCTCCGTCATGGATTCTGGTATTCTGGCAGTAGGATTACGTTTTACGTTGACATACTGGAAAGTGAACGACTCAATTACATCGCCATGATCAATAGTACGTTGGTCGATAAACTTCTCAAAGTCCTTTCTTTCAGTCTTCTCGTTTAGCGTAGTAGTTATTCCCATGCTAACAGCAAGCTGGTCGTTGAAGAACTTTTCAAGACAATATCGGATGGTGACCGTTTTACTGTCCCAAGCAGATGTCTTCTCTATAGCAAGTTGGCATTTGCCATCACGATAATCAACTACTACATAGCCAAAAGGATAGCTAGACTTTGGAACGCCGACACAATCCTTGACCTCGTTGCCTATATTTTCAGGCAAGTCGTAAATGGTATAATTCTCCTTGTTGTGTATTCGAATCAAGGCTATGCCATCCTCGTTGCGTAAAACGCAGTTGGGCACAGATTCCTTACCACCATTTTGTCTGGTACGAATCAAGTCCAACTGGTTACCAACGCCACCAATAGATTTGCCCAAGTAGTAGTTGGGGTACTTGTCTACAGGTTTGTCCGGCTCCACAAGTCCGTATAAGTCGAGTTGTGGAGATACCGTTAAGCCAATGTTATGTATGATGTATTCACTCATTATAAAAGATTGTTAAATAATATTATGCCTATCCACAAAACACATGCAAAACTCTCTATGCCATCAGCTTTGCTGACATAATGACACATCTTATTGCATTTCATATGACATTCACATCATCCTTGTCAGTAATTTATTTCCAACCATCACGTCATTTTTCCCTTTGAAAGTTTATTATCTCCCAAATATTCCGTATTTTTGCACTCGCATTACCAGACAAAAACCTTCAAGAAAACAAAATCATTTGTCAATCGCACAATTTCATTTTGAGTGACAAAAAGGAACAAAGGCTGAAAAAAAATTGATGAAAAGTGATCTATGGCAGTATCAGACGATAGAAAATATACAAAAGCTTTCGTTCATGCTCTGTTGGAGGGTGTGAAGGGGAAAACGCTTGGCGAGGTTGACTCGTCTCACCAGTTTGCTCGCACGGAGAAAAGTGAAAAGATTACAGGCATTGCAGGCGATGTAATTGAGCAGTCGGTTTTCGGATATGAAAGAGACAGTAAACAAGAGTGCGACATCGAAATTGATGGAGTACTGACAGAGTTGAAAACAACAGGTGTTAGAATTCCCAAGTCCGACTTGACTAAGGTGAAAGGAAAGGTGGGCGATGCCTATAATGCGTATCTCGGTGCAAAAGAGGGTATAAGCATAACAGGTGTAACCTTTGAACCCACAATTCAGACAGATTTCAACACTTCGCATTTTTGGGAGAAGTCAGAACATCTGTTGATTGTGTTCTACGAGTACAAATCATACGAGGCAGTTCCGGCATCAGCTTATGCGGATTTTAAAATAGTTGATTATTGTTACAACACATTCTCTGAGGAAGAACGTGCCAAACTTTGCAATGACTGGGAAATCGTCCGTGACTATCTCCAAGGTGTCTATGATGAATACAAAAATGTTGAAGAAAGGAATGAACAACTTGTTGGCTTTACACACATTTTGCGACCCAATCTTCTTTTGATTGAATTGGTGCCAGCATTCAAGAAAAAGTCAACCGGCTCTTTTCAGAAGCCTCGCTATCGTCTGAAGCAGACTTTCGTGGACTACATTGTTCGTGGACATTTTGACAAGAGCAGGGCTAATACAGAAATCTCGTTGAAGGAGTCATTCTCCAGTTTCGCACAGTTGGATGCTCGCTGTCACGATATCTCCACGAAATACAAAGGCAAAACTTTTGTACAGTTAAAGGAAGAATTGGGGGTTGCTTCAGAAATATCGAACAAGAGTTTTGGTGCTTTGTGTGTAATCAAAATGTTTGATGCCAATTGCAACAGGCTGAATCAGATTTCAGACTTCACTAAGGTCGGTATCATCGCAAAGACTATTACCATTACTCCAACCGGCAGTAGAACGGAAGACATGAAATTAAGGCATATCGACTTTGAGGAATGGGCGGATGAAAACCTTGACTTCATGGATTCAGATGTCTATTCATATTTTTGCGAGCATAGTTTCTTGTGCCCTATTTTTTGTGAAAGAGGAGACATGGGTAAACGTAAGAATAACGAATCGGAAGAAGATTATAAGAAACGGCTCGAAGAAGAATCCGCAAAGACCACTTTCGAAGGGTTCAAGCGTTTTGCGTTTGATGATGATTTTATAGAAAACGAGGTTAGACGGACATGGGAAGACTCGCGCAGCCTTATACATTTAAAGACTCTGAAATGGGAGTATCTTTACGACAAAGCTGGGAAAAAACGAAAAAACAACAGCGGGTCGTATATGGGTTCTCCTAATTTCCCCAAAAGTGCCAATTACGAGGTGTTCTTCCGAGGTGGCGCTGACGACTCGCGTGACGAAGCTAAAACCGAAGAAGTAAATGGCATAAAGATGCTTCCACAATTCTTCTGGTTGAAAGGCTCATATATTGCTGAAAAATTGAAAACGATTGATTATTTGTAATATGGCTAAACATACAATTAAAGTAGTTGAACTATTTGCCGGTGTTGGTGGTTTCCGCATCGGTCTGGAGGGCGCATCTGATGCCTATGAGACCATCTGGAACAACCAATGGGAGCCATCGACCCAGCGCCAAGATGCTTCACTTGTATATCGAGCAAGATTTGGTTCGGAGGGGCATTCTAACAAAGACATCAATCTTGTACGAACTGCAGAAATCCCAGACCATGATTTACTGGTTGGAGGTTTCCCTTGTCAGGACTATTCTGTCGCTGCAACATTAAGTCGTTCTGGAGGTATCAACGGCAAGAAGGGTGTGCTGTGGTGGCAAATATATCGCATACTGAACGAGAAAGGTGATAAGAGACCTCAGTACATATTTTTCGAAAATGTTGACCGTCTGCTTAATTCTCCAGCAACTCAGCGTGGACGTGACTTCGCCATTATTCTGGCTTCGTTGGCAGACCTTGGTTATGTGGTAGAGTGGCGTATCATCAACGCAGCCGACTATGGTATGCCTCAGCGCAGACGTAGAACATACATCGTAGGTTATCAGAGAGATTCTGCTGTGGGTCGAAAAGTGGAAGAGATGGAGAACTGGGTGAAGTATGACGGTGTGATGGCAAAGGCTTTTGAATTTAGGCCAAAACCTAACACAGTGTCTTTTTTTGACATTGAAGGTTCAATAAAGGATGTATCTGACAATTTCAACAAGGGGAGAAAAGACAGCCCATTTGGAAATGCCGGCATGATGATGAACCGCCATGTTTATTCTGTCGATGCAGAAGCTGTCTACGATGGACCTCGCCAAACACTTGGCGGTAATTTGATTGATGAGAGTATTATTCCTGACGACTTCTTTATTTCGGAAAATGAACTCCCGAAATGGGAATATGAAAAAGGAGCCAAGAAGATAGAACGAGTTTCCAAGGATGGTTTCAAATACACTTTTTCAGAAGGAGGAATGGCTTTCCCTGACAACCTTGACCAGCCTTCACGCACTATCATAACAGGAGAAGGAGGTGCATCGCCATCTCGTTTCAAACATGTTGTAAAAACAGAATCAGGTCGCTATCGCCGCTTGTTACCTATTGAGTTGGAACGTATGAACATGTTCCCAGACAACCACACACTTCATCCAGATGTGTCGGATGGTAAACGTGCTTTTCTAATGGGCAATGCGCTAGTATGTGGCGTTGTCGAACAGATAGGCAAAAGTCTATACCAATTCATCTATGACGAAGCACCAGTCTCCTCAAAGCCAATCTTTACAGCCCGCGATGCGAAACCCATGCTGGACTTAGGCTTATTTGCAGATGAGGAGAATGTTATTGTCGTAAACCGGCCAAAAAAACAGTATACCCTTGACAAGACAAAACACCTGTTAATTGGTGTTGTTAAGAAAGACAACGAGGAATACTTCCTAAAAGAAGAGCCTACGAAAATTTATTATACTGGTCCCTCTGGAACATTCCCTTCCACCATCGCCCTCAACAAGCTTTATTACTTCATGCCTTACATAAAAGGCAAAGGAGTGTCCGACCTCTATTTAATCCGAATTGCTCGTTTGGGGAATAAGGCTGAAGTTCATCCCGAGACAGGCGATGATAGACCACGGCTTGTATTCGAATTGGAATATCTGGAATCGCTACCACATAATCAATGGGTACGCTTGGACAAAGACAAGAACTTTGCCTTTAAGGACACGCTATTAGGGCGAATCTACAAAGACTGACACGATTAGGACAGATATTAGCAAATATCCCGCACAGCACTCACGTTGTACGGGATATTATTTTTCTTCACTCCCCTTCACCCTTCTGCCACCCCACTCCCCTCCTCTCTCAACGACTCACGCAGCGTTCTTTCTGGGAATTTCCGTGTTTTCTGTGTGACCATCATTTATCATTTTTCATTTATCATTTAGCCCTGCGCCTATCATTTAGCGAAGCGCCTCCCTTTCTCACATCTTTTTTGCTGTTTTTATTCGTGGGTTTGAAATTCTTTGTAACTTTGCAAACGATTTGGGCACACATCCCCACCCTGTTTTACAGTCTTGCGGTTATACCCTCGGTGTTGATAAAAAGAAATTGAAACGATATGAAAACAAAGAAACAATTTTTCTTCATGCGGGCAGCGATGTCGTTGCTTGTGATGCTCTGCTCACTGGGCGCATGGGCAGATGATAGTGGCAGTTGTGGAACCAACGTCACTTACTCTTATGTTGAATCCACGCACACCCTCACCATCAGCGGTACGGGTGCCATGGAGGACTATGATGATTCGGATGCGCCGTGGTACAGCAATTTCGAGGAAATCACGACCGTCGTCATCGGTGCCGGTGTGACGAGTATCGGCAATTATGCCTTCTCTGGTTGCTCTGGTCTGACCAGTGTCACCATTCCTGCCAGCGTGACGAGCATCGGCAATTATGCCTTCTCTGGCTGCTCAGGTCTGACCAGTGTCACCATTCCTGCCAGCGTGACGAGCATCGGTGAGTGTGCCTTTGGGGGTTCTGGTCTGACCTGTGTCACCATCCCTGCCAGCGTGACGAGCATCGGTGAGAGTGCCTTCTTTTTTTGTGGCCAATTGACATCCGTCCTCGTCAATGCTACAACTCCACCAACACTGGGGGATTATGCTTTCGATTGTAATTATGATGATAATAATAATGCTAAAGATCGCAAGATTTATGTACCTAAGGCAAGTGTGGGGAGCTATAAAACTGCTTGGAGCACCTATGGAAGCGACATTATGCGTTTTATAACTGAAGAGAGCGGCAGTTACGGAACTGATGTGACATGGAAACTCACAGGCATCCCCGATAATTACACCCTCACCATCAGCGGCACGGGGGCGATGGTGGATTATAGCAAATCTTCCGACCGACCGTGGACCGACGATGCGAATGAGATTAAAGATGCGAAGGGTATTAAAACTGTCGTCATCGGGAATGGCGTGACGAGCATCGGGGGTTATGCCTTCTCTTATTGTTCTGGTCTGGCCAGTGTCACCATCCCTGCCAGCGTGACGAGTATCGGCAATTATGCCTTCTCTGGCTGCTCAGGTCTGACATCGATTGAAATCCCCTCCAATGTGACGAGCATCGGCACAAGGGCCTTCTTTGGTTGTTCTGGTCTGACATCGATTGAAATCCCCTCCAATGTGACGAGCATCGGCCAAAGTGCCTTCAATCGTTGCTCTGGTCTGACCAGTGTCACCATCCCAGCCGGCGTGACGAGCATCGGCGATTATGTCTTCAATGATTGCAGTAACTTAGCAACAATAACTGTTGAAACAAGTAATACGGTCTATAACTCTCGCAATGGGTGTAATGCAATCATAGAAACATCGAGCAACAAACTGATAGCCGGATGTAAAAACACGACCATCCCTGCCAGCGTGACGAGCATCGGCAATTATGCCTTCTATGGCTGCTCTGGTCTGACCAGTGTCACCATCCCTGCCAGCGTGACGAGCATCGCTTATTCTGCCTTCTTTGGTTGTTCTGGTCTGGCTACGGTCACTGTTTATGCCCCCTCTTGCACTTTAGGTTTTAATGCCTTTTCCGCATGCGGCAATTTAAAAAACATCTACGTGTTCAGCGACTTGGTGGACGACTACAAGGCTGCTTGGAGTGCCTATGCAAACAAAATCACGGCAATGACACCCGTGGCAAGCGGCACATGCGGAAAAGAAACTCCAGAGGACGTGACATGGCGGTTGGAAGGCGAAGCAGGCCACTACAGACTCATCATCAGCGGCTCGGGCGAGATGGCGGACTATATCTATCTTAACACACGACCGTGGCATAATTATTCGGAAAATATCAAAACTATCGTCATTGAGAATGGTGTGACGAGCATCGGTGAGTGTGCCTTCTGCGAATGCAATGGCTTGACGTCAATTAGTATCCCTGCCAGCGTGACGAGCATCGGTGAGAGTGCTTTCTTAAATTGCTCTAATCTGACAACAGTCACCATCCCTGCCAGCGTGACGAGCATCGGCAATTATGCCTTCGGATATTGCTCTGCTCTGACATCGATTGAAATCCCCGCCAGCGTGACGACCATCGGTGAGGAAGCATTCAATAACACAGCTCTGACATCGATTGAAATCCCCGCCAGCGTGACGAGCATCGGGAATGGCGTCTTCAATGACTGCGAAAAGCTGACGTCAATTACTGTGGCTGAAGGGAACGCCAATTATTCTAACGACACAAATGGTGCGCTGTTCAACAAGGACAAGACTACACTAATAAAGTATCCTAAAGGAAACAATGCTGCTTCATACGAAATTCCCACCAGCGTGACGAGCATCGGCGAGAAAGCTTTCGCAGGTTGCGAAGATTTGGAGACTGTCACCCTCCCCGCCAGCGTGACGAGCATCGGCGACTATGCCTTCAGTGGTACAGGTCTGACGAGCATCGAGATTTCTGACAATGTGACGAGCATCGGTAAGGATGCCTTCAATCTGTGCAGTTCTCTGACGACAGTCAACATCCCCGCCAATGTGACGAGCATCGGAGGTCGGGCCTTCTCTGACTGCAATAATCTGGCATCCGTCACACTTAACAGCAACCCGACGATTGGTGGAGATGCATTCTTCGATAACACTACTGTGACAATGAACCTCGCAGCAACAGAGGTGGATGGTGCAAAGTGGACGACATTCTATAACAACTACGGTAACTTCCAGGCAGATGAGAACACCGAGGTTTACAAGGGTACTGTCTCTGGCTCGGAATTAGTACTGACACCAATCAGCGACAAGATTGTGAATGCCGGCAATGCTGTCATCCTGAAATCGACGGACAACCCTGTAATGACTCTTACCGCGACTAATAGCTCCGATACACAAGCTAACGACCTGAAAGGTCTGAGCGTTCGGACACTTGCCAGCGATGTGAAGACGAACTACAGCGCCAACTCCCTCTATGTGATGGGAAATAAGTCGAATAAATTCGGATTCCATAAGTACACAGGCACCTACATGCCAGCCAACAAGGCATTCCTGGCACTTGGTTCCGGTTCGTCTGCCCCACTGAGAATGGTGATTGATGATGACGAGGAGACAACTGGCGTAGCCTCAATGGCTGATGGCATAGATAACATGTCTGATGTGTGGTACACGCTGGATGGTCGCAAGCTGAACGGCAAGCCAACCACAAAGGGCTTGTATATCGTGAACGGAAAGAAGGTAATGATTAAGTAAGGAGAACACGACAATGAAGAAAAAAGAATATAGCAAACCGGAGATGCAGGTAATCGAGCTTCACCAACAGCTTCTCCTGCAAGTGACCAGCCCACTCCCCTTCACCATTTACGATGGCATCGACGATGCCATCGTAGATGAGGGTGATATCATGTAACACCTACCAAGCAATCATAATAAATGAAGAAGGACTTGCAACACGCAGGTCCTTCTTCTGTTAACAAAACCACGGATTGAGCCGATAAAACGGATTTCTTTTGACTTGCGAACCTTTAGCTCGACGAAGTCAAAGTTGAGTTATTAATTTGAAGTTAATGAAGTGGTTTATCTTGTTTGAGCCAACGTCACTTCACCACCAGCTTCTTCTTCTCTACCCAGCTGGGGCCATCTTCCATGAGCATGCCGCTTTCTCTCCAGCGATGGGCTGTATAGTTGTAGCTGACGCCGTCGCGGACGAGGTAGTGGCTGAGGATGCGCTTGTTGACATGATCCACTTCTGCATTGGCGATGCCACGGAAGTTCTTGTAGCGGACAAACTGGTAGGATTCGTCAGAACCGTCGGTTCGCTTGGCAATCCACGCGTCGTAGTGCCTGAAG
>JAEEGL017195198.1_pt1 | contig 14894 bp, 15 predicted proteins | sample 9134231 | NCBI WGS metagenome assembly JAEEGL01 (sample SAMN16246548, study PRJNA631951) | gut metagenome | biome: gut microbiome; feature: rumen; material: fiber-attached | host: Bos | place: Iran: Karaj | collected 2018-10
CTTATCAAGGAAAACAAAATCAGGGTGGCCTTTCACAGGATATGTCCTTCGCCATCCGGTAATACTGTTTTCCTTGAACAGCTTGATCATCGCCAGTTCGGTGCTCTTTGTATCCCTGCTTTTTACGGAGCGCATGATTTGAGAACGCTCTTCCTTGCTAAAGACATCACTCATGATTATTAGTCCAGTTATCGAAAGCAAGTTTCAGGTTAATTGCTTTCTTTATTTGAGAGCGTACAGATACCTCGTAATTCATATACTCTTCGTTCTCAGCCAGATCGACAAGGAAGTATTTGTCTATCTCTCGATCCGGCAACAATCTTTGAGCGCGTCGAATTCTTGAAAAGACGTCGCTAATACTACGGTCCGATTCATAATGCTTTACGTTTCTTAGCCACCAAGCAAAGTCCTGCTGCTCGGCAACAGGCTGCTGGTTATTGTCTCTTTGCATCATATAGTCGTGCAACCTTTCTGCTACAAACTGCGCCAAGAGAACAGGCACAGCATTTCCAACCATTTGCTCTAAATCGCCATTGGATATGTTCAAGTCTTCAAACACGAAGTCATTTGGAAATGTCTGTATTGCGGCTCGCTCGCGAAGCGTTAACGCGCGGACGTTAGCAAGTTCTTCTTCTCCTACCGAGTCTTTCTCGTGGTGATTGTATGTAGGCGGTTTTGGCCGGTTGACGCCTCTGACCGTTGGAGATGCGTTATCGACAGAGAAAATAGCGCGCCTTGAATACGTCGTTGGATGTCTGTAAAAGTCATCGATATTCAGCCCGATATCATGTTCGGCGAAATATTGGCGGACGGAAATTTCCCCTTCGCCATATGCCTCAAAAATAGATTCGAGCAAGAAATTGTCCGGTACATTATGAGCGCCGATACAGAAGAAGCGACTTCTTTTCTGTGGCACGCCGCATCTGCTAGCGTCTAATACTACCTCAGTTAAGCCATAATTATGCTCTATGTATAGCTCCCTAGCTCGAGCATAAGCTTTGCTTTCTCTTGCTCTCGGAACATTCTCCATTACAAAGAAATCCGGTTCGATTCGGGTCACAATTTCAGCATATTTATATGTTAAGTCTGCTTTTTCGCCTTCTTCTCTTTTCCCTGCGTTAGAGAATTCTTGACAAGGAGGACCTCCGATAATAACTGTTGGATGATTGTCCATAATTACCGGAACCGCGCCTTCGACGTCTGAGAGATCTAAGATATGAGCATCGTGATCAAAATTTGCATTATAACATGCGACAGCATCGTCCCATCCGTCATATGCTGCCGCAATATCAAAACCAGCTAATTCAAACCCTTTTGAGAGCCCTCCACAGCCGCAAAACAAATCAACTACTGGCATAACGCATAATCTCGCTTCTATAATATGATAGTGACGTCAATTTCTTGACGTCACTATCATATTACCATAAAAACAACCTGACGTCAAGTATTTGACGTCAGGTTGTTTGAATTAGAGGTCAGAATCCGGATCTTCCGGCTCGTCGTCAATTATTACCCCTTTTTTTCGCATGGTCGCGAAGAAATCCATAGCCAGATTATAAATATCGTCCTCAGATAAGAAATCGAGAGAAGTTACAGCGCCGTAGCGATTCATGTACTTCTTCAAGGGCCTGTAATAGCCGCTTATTCCTTCTCTTCCAGACAGGGTGGGGATTAGATCTTTTGCTGCTCTTAGAACGCCCTTACCTATCGTCCGGTTCCAACAACAGTGGCTTAGCATAAAGTCCGTACAGAACTTTGTGTTACTAACAAGCACTTCTGTCAAGTGGAATGGATTGGCTCGATTTTGCTTGTCGTAGGAGAGAAAGCCATACCACCAAAGCCTCGCAATTGCGTTATTATTGAGACTTCTTTCATTTGTAGTGGCAAAGAATCGGCTCAGCACTCGCTTCTCTTTCTTGTCTTCGCTAAGAGAAGGGAACTGGTCGTCGTCAAACCATCTGTGAAGGACATAATCGCTATAAACCGTATGGGCCAGGCATGTCCAAAGATAGGGGTTGGTCGCTTGCAACGGTGTCAGATTCTTCATGTTGCCGTAGATTTGTTTTACGTTTGCTATGTCTTCAACGGCGCGCTCGTCGACGGCCAGCCTTGTAGAAAACGGCACCATAGCGGGCAACGAAACTTCTATGGACGACTCTTTCATGTACTCTTGTCCATCAAAGAACTCGTCGAGCCATTTTTGCCCGCTGAGATAATGAGGCATGTTATGCGCGACTCCGTTTTTTAAATCGTCATATGCATCCTCTGTAAAGTACACTGCACGCATCAATCAATACCTCCCAACTCTTGAAATGTTGGCTCTATTGCTCTGTCAAGAACAGTTTGAATAGCGTTTAAGGCGTCAAAAACGATATCCTCATAGATTTTATTTGCCAGCTCAGTTGAGGTATAGTTCTCTGCGTCTTCGCCAGTTAGATCAACGCCCTTCTTTTCAAGCTTTGCAGAAATAGATACATACCACCTGAGGCTTTCATACTGACTTGACTCCTCGCAGCGCATTAATTCAATTGCGTTAACAAGAGCCGGAAGAGTAACTATTGCTGACAAGGAGCGACGGATACTGGGATGACACCGTTTTAGCAGATCATACTTCTTATATGATTCTGGAGATAGAATCACTACAATTTTATCCTCTGTGAAGATAGCGTCAGCGCCGATTTCTTTATCTCCGCTGTATTCACGGATTTCAAAAATAGAAGCGATCGGCTTTTGCAGCTGACTATCGTCGAGAAGTATGCTGATTGTAGAGGAAAATGCCAGTATATCTCCCTTTCTAAGCGAGAAAGCGGCACCATTATAGTATTCTTTGTTGTGCTCAGGGAGGCAGAATGCATTGTCTCCCTGCGCAACAATATACGCTGTAAACTCGACGCTTTTTACAATATCATTTTTCTGAATGGCCGCTTCTATCGTATGTGATCCAGGTGCAAAGCTGAACTCTTTTCGAAACTTTGCCGAGCTGCTTGACGCATTCAGTATTACGTAGGCATTTCCTCCTTCAATGTAACTCTCCAGGCCGGGGCAATCGAGGTTGTAACTGAAGGAGAAGATAAACTCTTCCCCTGTTGTGCGATGACTTCCCTCAACGATGCTGAAGCTTCCAACGCTGTAATCATCGCGGCCGGCAGCCAGCAAGGGGTGAGGGAACTCCCACTTAATGCTACTCATCTTTACACCCTCCCCATAGCGATGATGTTTATCCGCATTTTTTCTTTGTTTTCAAAGGTAACAAACAATTCCGCAATCTCATTCGCTTTTAAGCTAATCGGTCCAATTGATTTCCCATTAACTTTATTTGTTTTCGCCCCATAGGCATATTTCTCAACGGTAAGCAGGTCCTCATCGAAGTCTTCTCCAATCGCATAAAACGACAAGGTCACGTTAGAATAATCCTGCTCTGGCCTCAGGAGCACGCGCCACAGTCCTATCTGTTGATTGATGATGTGCGCCTTTTGCCACGAAATGTTCACAGCCGATAAAGGAGCGCCTCCCTTGGCCGGAGTAGCGCCGGCATGGCCACCTGTACCTGTAACGACAGTCTTGCCTTTTTTCTTTTTGCGCCGTTTTCCTTTCCCGTACACATCTCCAGTTACAGGTTCTCCGGTTCCCGGTTTTGATCCAGATTGCACACTGCCGGGGGACAGATTGGATGGACGAGAGGACAGCAGAGTTTGGCGCACACGAAGAATATCGGTGCCCTGCTGATCATCAAACGACTTGTCGCCCTCGTCAGGCAGATATTCGCCCTCTCCAGAATCTTGAAAATTTGCGCCTGTCTGCTCATATGTTTTACGCAGCTCATCTCGAAGCCAACTATCCATCTTTTCTAAGCTGTCTTGAGCAGTTTTTCTTAACTGTGGATCATTCTTGATGAGAGCAGCGTCCCACCTGTTATGTCGTGGGGGCTCCGCTTTACGAAGCACCTGGTTAAGCTTACTCTTCTCCACTACAACAACAGCAGAAAAAGGCTGGAAACTACCAGGTTTAGCAACTCGAATTCTCATGCCCGAAGCCCGGAAGTATGCCACGCGATTGTGGTATTCTTCGTTGCTCTTTAAATAAAGCGCCACATCGTTTTCTTCAAGTATGGAGAGGTAATACGGTTCCCCGTTATCCGGTGCGGTCAGCGCTTGATACCATTCGTATACTGTTTTTAGCTCTATCGTACGCGCATCTTTAAACTGGTCGATGATACCCGGAAGAGTTGCTTTGCTTATTTCCTTATCTTGGACAGTTACAACCAACTTTTCCTGATAAATGGCTAGAAAGAAATTGGCGACAATGGCTCGTATCATTCTATCGACCCAGTTATCTGCCTCGCTAAAGCCAACGACGATAATGTCGGTTCCAAACTCGGATCTGCTGAACTCGTTTAAAAAGGAGCAATTATCGCTATCGCGAATCGGGCGCCAGCTTTCTTCTTCCTCTGGCGATGTATCTTCAATATACAAGTAATGACCAGTGCCGACCGTTTTTTTACCGTTCCTTTTTAGCGTTGCAAGCCTGGCTGTTCCCTGGAACGCACGACCACCGTCGATAGCATATGTATTATAGAACACCATGCTTAACGAAGTGCAAGCAAACGGAGCGTCCTTGCCAATACCGTATGACCCGGAACTATCAGAGCTCTTTGCAGAAACGCCGTCAGAATGAGCTAGCGCACGCCAAGCAGATTCTTCATCTTCTCCTGCGTCAACCCCGGTTAAACCCTTGGTATTGTAATCGCTGGCCACTAAAACAGGAATCGATTGCCTCCCGAGCATTAGGTCTGCCGCTGCAAGAAAATCACGAAGATTATCATCCATCCGGCCGTCCCAGTTTTCTTTGCAGCTCTTTATACATTCCTTGTAATCCGCAAACAATTCATGATCACACTGCGGCACAGAAACACACTTGAATTTAACGACAACTGGACCGCTACTACCAGGGATTTTTGCGTCAAGAGAGTTTTGGCAAATCTCTCTTGCAAGATTCTCCATCAGCTCTTTTCCCTTGAAAAGCTCAATGCCGCTATTCGTGTAGCTCTGTTCGTTGCCAGTTCCTTTTAGAGGGAAATCCCAGCGAATCCTTCCCATACCCTATCTCACCTCGTAAACAATTATCTGTCATAAAGCTTAGTGAAGAGAAAATTTGCCTTCTTCAGAGTCAGAGCCGTTAAATTTGTTCCGTGCATTTTTGATTTCTTTTTCCAAATAATCAAAAATCATTTTGACTTCTTTTTCTGAATAGTCATAGGATGATCTGCTGGCGCAGTTTCCAATAAGGCGAATCATTTCCGCGGCCTTATTTGTTCTTGCCTCAACAATTCTTACGAACTTATCGTGCTTCGTTTCGTTAGCCAGATCGATTTTAGCCATAATATGTCACATCCTTTCGAAAATAATATAGCAGACAGAGTCGTATAAGTCAATGTAAAATAGAGAATATTTTGAAAATAATTTGAGAATAATTTTCTCTGCGCGTTTTTCCGCGTAATATAACATTGCTTTTGGCTATTCTGAGCGTCTGTTTTTGTCAAGTCTGCAAATCTGATTTTTACACATTGGACTCCGGCGCTGCGCGGGGCTATCATGTACGCGAAGGGAAACCAAAAACGATGCGTATATAAAGGAGGTACGGTATGGAAAACAGATTTGCTGCGGCGCGGAGGCGGTATCTGCGCACGCACATGGACGGGATCTACACGGGAATGCTGCTGACAGGGACCCTGGAGCCGCATCTTGCCGAAATCGGCGAGTCGGCACAGGCCATGTTCGACCGGCTCATGGAGCAAATGAAGAAGGCTGAAGGGGTTACAGAGCAGCTAAAGGCCTCCAATCAGATGGAATGGGTTGGTCGGATGAACTCCATCCGCAGCCGCGCAGGTGAGATCGTCTTCTCTGAGTTGGTCTACTGCTGAGGTATGGCCATGCTCGGACAGAACAAACGAGACCGAGTGTTGGTGCTATCCGCCGGATGCGGAGGCATAAAAACCGGAGCAGACCGAAGCCTGCTCCATACATAGAGGCATAAAACCATCAAATGTCACTTGAAAGCGGCGGCAATGCGTTTGTTTCTTTTCTCCAAAAAATCCATCTGCAGACTAATCCAAAGTAGGTATTCATCGACGGTTTTTGGAAGAGGTTCTTCGGTGAACTCCGCGTTTCCAACCCAAATCTTCACCGAGCTATAGTCCGGACTCACGCAATCTTGCAGAAAGAAATAATCGACGAATCCTTTGAAATCAACAAACAGATCAAAGAAGTCTTTATCTCGTGCAAGAGTCTTGCTGATTGGACTATCCTCGTTGCAGTAGTAGCGCCGAATGCATTCTAACGTCAAATCCCAGCGGTCTCGAAGCTTCGGGCTTGTACCCTTGGCTTGGTTGATGCTGCCGGCGTGCTTTGGAAAAATCATCATACCGCCGATTGTATATGCTCTGTGCAAATAAGTCTCAACAAAAGCCATATAATTGGGAACGACCTTTTGCACCTCGTCCAACATATAGCGATACTTCTCATAGCGGAAGCTGACAACAATAGAGTCACTGCCGAAGCGAAAATCCTTCCACGTCAAGTAATTCGGCCCAGTGCCGCGCTGCAGCGCCATAGTCTCACCGCAGGGAAGCTTTCTGCTCCAGACAGTCTGATGATAAAGCTGAAGGTTTTTGCTCAACGAATCCGGATCGCCACCGCCGAGGCCAAGACCGCCGTTGCGCTCCCAAAAATGATCCCAATAATTCGGAGTGTCAAGGGTGAAATCGGTAGCAACATCAATCTTCATAAGCGCACCTCCAATCCTTTTTGATTATAGCACAGTGCGCTTCATACCTCAAGGCAGGCACAAAAAAGCAGGTGGATGTAACTGAAATCCGTTACATCCACCCGATATGGTTGCGGGGGCAGGATTTGAACCTACGACCTCCGGGTTATCTTTCAAAGCTAGCGCTTTGAAAGCCGCCTTGCGGTGCCCGAAAAAGTCATCGGGACGCTGTCGCGTCATATCCTCGGCTTTTTCGACCGCTGCGGTGCTCGCGGCGTCGCTTTATCTGCCGCAGGCAGCGCGGCGCCGCGACCCCCAACGAGCTCCGCTCGCCGGTCTCATAACCCGGAGGATACGGCAGACTCGTATCTTGCCTCGAAAATGCATAAATTAAAGGCAGTGCAAAGCACTGCCTTTAATATATGGTTGCGGGGGCAGGATTTGAACCTACGACCTCCGGGTTATGAGCCCGACGAGCTACCGAACTGCTCTACCCCGCGATTTGTTTACTTAAATATAATAACATACTCGCGCAGTTATGTCAACAACTTTCACGCGACTTTATTCGACAGGGCAAAAAAGGGGAGAAGACCGCCTTATATCGGTCTTCTTCCTTCAAGCGCGCGGCTCAACGTTACCTGATCCGAAAACTCGAGATGTCCGCCTACGGGTATTCCGTATGCAAGGCGCGTGACCTTTACGTTAAAGGGCTCCAAAAGCCTTGAGATGAACATGGCGGTCGTGTCGCCCTCGGGATCCGGGTTTGTCGCCATTATCACTTCGGATACCTCGTTGTCCTTTATCCTCATCAAAAGTTCGTTTATCTTTATATCCGAGGGACCTACGTTATTGAGGGGAGAGATGACGCCGTGAAGGACGTGATAAAGCCCGTTATATTCTCCGGTGCGCTCTATGGCGATAAGGTCCTTCGGGTCGGCGACGACGCAGATGGTGCTTTGGTCGCGCTTCGCGTCCGAGCAGATGGGGCACACCTCGTCTTCGGTAAGATTACAGCAGGTCTTGCAGGTGTGTATGGACGCTTTTGCCGAGGTGATGGCGTCTGCAAACGCCTGCGCCTTGTCGTTCGGCTGAGATATAACGAAAAAGGCAAGTCTCTGCGCTGTTTTATGTCCTATGCCGGGCAGGGCTTCGAATTGTTCTATAAGCTTTTCGAGCGGCGCGGCAAAGTATTTCATCTGAACATCCCGCCTCCGATGCCGCCGGTCAGCTTGCCCATCTCCGAAGCGGTCGTCTCGTCGCACTGGGTCATGGCGTCGTTGACTGCCGCCGTGATAAGATCGGTAAGCATATCTATATCGTCGGGATCGACGACTTCTTTGGCTATCGAAAGGCTCTTGATGCGTCTGTCGCAGACGGTGACCGAAACGACTCCGCCGCCCGAGGTCGCGGTATACTCACGCTCGCGAAGCTCCGCCTGTTTCTTTTCCATTTCCGCCTGCAGTTTCTGCGCCTGTTTCATCATGGCGTTCATATCGAATCCGCCCATTCTTCCCGGCTTCATAGTGTTGTTCTCCTTAATCCTTTATGATTTTTATGCCTAAACGGTCGGCATTGTTCAAAACTTCCTGAATGGTGTGCTGTTTCTTCTGCAAAGAGTCCGACACAGAGCCGCCGATGATAACGTCGGAATAACCGAGCTCCTGCGCGGCGCTTTTGAAAAGCGGAGCCTCCTTCTGCATAAAGCGCATCGCCTCACGCGGAGGGTCTATCTTTATCTTATCTCCGAAAACGGATATTTCCGATCTCGGAAGATATGCCTTTACCGCAGAATTGACCTTGGACATGACCAGATCTTCGAAATCCGATTTCAGCTTGCTTTCGGAAACGGGCGCGCTCTCACTTCTTTTGGGAGCGGAGGGCTTTTCTTCAGAGACGGCCTTTTAGGGAGCGTCCCTGCGCTCGGGCGGCGGGGGCGGGGATATTGTGCCCGCGTTCGCCTTTGGCTCAGTTGCGGGGGCTTTCGGTGCTTCGGGCTTTTCCGCGGCCGTCTTTTTCGGCGCGGCAGAAGGCGTCTGCGCGCCTGCGGGCATGGCCGCAGGGGCAGGCTGAGAAGCATAGTATCCGGGTCCCATCGCCATTTTGAAGAGACATATCTCTCCGTCGGACCGGCGGACGGATATGCGCGTCACCTTCGAAAGCAGGTCGCTCAGGCAGGATATATAGAACTCGAGAAGGGCGGGAGTGCATTTTCCGGCGGCGTCCTTCACCTCGTCATATGAAAAGTAGGAGAGATACTCCGGCTTGTTCGTCGCCTTTATTATGTAAATATCCCGTATGTAAGCGAACAGTCTGTCAAAAAGGGAGATTATGTCCTTGCCGCTCTGGTAAAGCTCGGAGAAAACCGACAGCGCCGACGACGCGTCGTTTGAGAGCAGGGCGCGGAAAATATCGCAGACGAGTCCGTTCGCGGGCAGACCGAGCGCCGATTCGACACGCGCGTCGTCGACCGTTCCCTCGTAGGGCATGCACCTGTCGTAAAGGGATATGGAGTCGCGCATGCTCCCGTCGCCGAGCGCGGCGAGCGTCGCCGCGGCGCTCTCGGTAAGAGAGTATTTTTCCTGCTTTGCTATGTATAAAAGCCTCTGAGCGATCACCTCGGGCGGGATGCGCCTGAAGTCGAAACGCTGACAGCGTGAAAGGATAGTCTGAGGTATTTTGTGGACCTCGGTCGTTGCAAGGATGAAAAGGACGTGCTCGGGCGGCTCCTCAAGCGTTTTCAAAAGGGCGTTGAAGGCGCTCTGCGAGAGCATATGCACCTCGTCCACAATATATACTCTGCGCGAAAGGACGGCGGGGGAGAACATCGCTTCCTCGCGTATGTCGCGTATGTCGCCGACGCTGTTGTTCGAGGCGGCGTCGATCTCGGAGAAATCGGAGGCGCTGTCGTTAAGTATGGAAAGGCAGGAGGGGCATTCGTTGCAGGGCTCGCCGTTCACGGGATGCTCACAGCACGCCGCGCGGGCAAGTATCTTGGCGCAGGTCGTTTTGCCGGTCCCTCTCGTGCCGGTGAAAAGATAGGCGTGAGAAATGCGGCCCATAGACACCTGCGCGCGCAGAGCGGACGTTATATGCTCCTGACCGACGACGTCCGAAAAGGTCAGAGGACGCCACTTGCGATACAGTGCGAGAGACTGCGCCAAAGAAAACTCCTCCCTTAAAAAAACATCGCTTTGTTCTGCCGTGCAGCTTGGATCGAATGAAAAACGCGTTCCGCATTTCCGTCGTCGGCTCAAAACCGGTTTGCCGCGGCACTCGCAGCAATTCGCTTAATGCTGCTCGGTTCCCCGCCTGACATGGTTCACGGCGCCGCGCTGCGCGGGACCGATCTCTCAACACCTAAGACCGGAGGCCATAACGCGGTTTTCATCCTCAAACAAGCGTTCATCCTCGCGTATAGCGGATTTCGAGCGACAGGGAACCGCTGACTCCCCGATCGGCACGGCAGGACAAAACGATGTCTGTATATTACCTCTCAATAATTATACTCTGAAAATAGGGATTTATCAAGTATTATATCTTCCGGGAAAAACGTAAGCGCTTTATTTTATAACGCTCCATATGCGAAGAAGCTCGTCGAAGGAGCACTTCATATTGGCGGGGCTCGTCGAGGGCAGACGCTGCGCTTGTATGCCCGTGTCCTTGAGGCAAAGCCTGTTGTAAAGCCCGTAAGCCGTAGAGCCGTTGGCATAGACGCGCGTAATATTCGTCCTTTTCAAAAGCGAGCTTATATCGTTCGGAAGGGCATGCCTCAGCGATGAATCGGACGAGCCGCGTATGTCGCATTTCTTTACAACGTCCCACAAAGCCACGCCGTTACTCAGTAAAAGCCGCTTTTTTTCATCCGTCGTCACTGGCATAGGAGAAGCAAAAAGCTCGGACAAAAGCCGCCAGAACCTGTTTTGCGGGTGCGCGTAGAAAAACGCCTGCTCACGCGACTTTACCGACGGGAAGGAGCCGAGGATAAGTATCCTTGAGTTTTCGTCCCAAACGGGAGGAATGTTGTGTACCGGCATGATCAGGAGAGCAGTTTGTTCCGAGCCTGGTCTATCGTCGCACTGCATACGAGCCCGAGCGCGACGAAGGAGGTGAGTATCGACGAGCCGCCGTAGCTGACGAATGGCAGGGTGAGACCGATGACCGGCATGATGCCGAGGCACATACCTATATTTATAAGTATCTGGAACATGAACATGGCGCCGACGCCGATGCACATGAGATAGCCCATCAGATTGTCCGACTTTTTCGCGTCGGCAAAACAGCGCGCGACTATCACGGCGAGCAGTATGATAAGGAATATGCATCCTATAAAGCCCAGCTCCTCGCCGCAGGCGGCGAAAATGAAGTCGGCGTGCTTTGAATAAAGCATCGCGCTCTGTACCTGCGGACCCTTTGTCAGTCCCGTCCCCGTAAGTCCGCCGTTGCCGAGCGCCAGAAGGCTCTGCTTAGCGTGCCATGCGCGCTTGGGCGAGACCTCGGGATTGAAAACGACGAGGATACGTTCCTTCTGACCGTCGTTCATCATCTTCCAAAGCAGGGGAGCGGAGGCCCCGCAAAGCCCCAGAACGGCAAGGACCCATCTGAACTTGATCCCGCTTGCATAGAACATGGCAAGGAATATGAAAACGTAGATGAGCGAGACGCCGAGGTCTCTCGAAATGAAATATACCGAGAAAACGGTGACTCCGAAATGCGCAAGCAGCCCGAGCACGGTAAGAGGGCGGTTTATCTTGTCGCGCACCACGTTGACGTGCGAGGCAAAGGTGTATATGAAAATGACCTTTCCTATCTCGCCGGGCTGGATCGCCATAGGCATCCAGGAATAGTTTATCCAGCTCTTGTTGCCCGTTTCTCCGGCAGTCCCGAAAACGGCAAGCGAAAGCTGAAACAGTATGTTGAAAACGAAAAGGATTATCCACAGGCGAGGAAAGCGGCGCAGATCGGAAAGGGAAAAGAAGATATATCCGGCTATCCCGAGCAGGATGGCTATTCCCTGGATAAAAACGTAACGGCGGGAGCCGTAGCTGAGCGTTGCGGAGTATATAAGAACAAGACCGAAGAGAGACGTCACTACGGCAGTGCCCAGCAGCATCATATCGGCCTTTTTAAGATATGTCTTTACAAAAAACCAGATCTTTTTCAGCATTCAAATGCCCTCCGAGGATATTTTATCATTACGCCTCGGACCTGTCAAATCATAAAATGTCGGCTCCGATCGTAAGATCGGAGCCGACGTGGTTTTTTTTATCAGATCACGCTCTGCCTTGGTATTTCGCTATAAGCGCGTCCATCTCCGCGTCCCAGTCCGTGTCGACGGTCTCTCTTGCCGCGGGATCGGCGTCGAACCATTTTACTATGCGCTTTGCGCCCTCCTCAAAGGGTATCGTGCATTTGAAATCTGGAACGAATCTTTTTATTTTAGAGTTGTCGAAGACTATGCTGCAGCTGTGGTCGCCCAAAAGGCCGTCGCGCCTTACGGGATTGAAGTCGCCTATGTAGTCGGAGGCGATGTGGATGATGTTTATATCCACGCCTGCCGCGTGGGCAAGATAGGTATATATGCGATCCCAGTCAAGGACCTCGTCGCTCGTGATATGGAAGGCTTCGCCTATCGTCTTCGGATTGCCGAAAAGTCCTACGATGCCCTTTGCGAAATCTGACGTGTGGGTTATCGTCCAAAGAGAGGTGCCGTCTCCGTGAACTACGATCGGCTTGCCCTTGCGCATGCGGTTTATTATCGTATAAGGCATTTTGCGGCTGTTGAGCGCCATAAGCGGGTTGAAATCGGCATAGGTGAGGGAGGGGCGGACGATGACGCCGGGAAAGCCGTTTTTGTCAAGCTCCTGCAGAAGCCTCTGCTCGCAGGCGTATTTGTTGCGGGCGTAAAGGCTGTGCAGATTGCCCTTGGGGGCGTCCTCGGTCACAATATAATAAGGAAGAGGCTTTTTGTAGACAGTGCCGGAGGAAATGAAGATATACTGCTTGGTCCTGCCGGTAAAAATGCGTATCGCCTGTTCGAGCTGTGCTATGTTGAAGATGCGGAAATCGACTACCGTGTCGAAGGTCAGATCTCCGAGCGCCTTGACGGTGCCCTGCTCGTCGGTATAATCGGCCGTTAAGACCTTTGCGCCGACGGGCAGAAGGTGAGGACGGTTACCGCGGTTAAGGATATATACCTCAATTCCGCGGGAGATGGCTTCGTTCGCCGCGCCGGAGCTTATTATTCCCGTTCCGCCTATAAGAAGAACTTTCATACCTTTACTTCCTTTCCGCTATTTCGAGTATGATCTCCATGCCGTCGCCGCTCTTCATAAGCTCTATGCCGTGTCCGACCTCTTCGAGAGGAAGGATATGAGTGATGAGCGGATCGAGATTCAAAACGTTGTTTTCAAGAAGAGTTATCGCACGCGGCATCGAGTCGTTGATTATGAAGGAGCCCATGATCTTAAGTTCCTTGCCCTGTATCGGACCGAAGTTCTGATCGTTTACAAGACGGGGCGACGCAAAGCAGAGGATGGTCCCGCGAAACTCTGCGACGTTGATGGCTACGCCGAGCTGGCCGCCTGCCGCGTCTATGCAGTAGTTGGCGCGTCTGCCCCATTCGGCGATGAGCTTTTCCTTGAGATCGGGGCAGGGCTCCATGGTCTTTATGCCGCATTTTTCGGCGATGGCGCGCCTCTGGGGCTTGGGCTCGACCGAGATGACCCTCGCTCCGTTGCGCTGTGCAAGTTGAGCGAACATGACGCCGATAGGCCCGCAGCCGAAGACCACGCAGGTATCGCCGGGGGTGATGTCAAGACGCGAAAAGCCGTTCATCATGCATGAGAGAGGCTCGGCAAACGCCGCTTTGTTAAGAGGCACGTTTTCGGAGATATGGAAGACCATTCTTTCATAGCTCTTCACGTACTCGGCAAATCCGCCGGGGACAGAGAGCCCCATAAGCTCCATGTTCTCACAATGGTTGCGGTAGCCGGCGCGGCAGGTGGGGCAGGTCCCGCACCAGGAATTGGGATTTACGACGACGCGGTCACCCGGCTTGAAGTCCTTTACGGCGGGTCCGACCTCGGCGACCTCACCGACTATCTCGTGTCCGAGGATCTTGTCTATCATGTTCCTCGTGCCGGGCTTGCTCGATACGTTGACGTCGGTCCCGCATATGCTGCATACGAGCACCTTGATTATTATCTCGTCGGGTTTCTCTATTATCGGCTTGGGGACGGTCCTCATTTCAAAAACGTTGTAATCCTTGAGAACGGCGGCTCTCATGGTTTCCATTTTTACCATCTCCTTTTGTTTTATCTGTTATTTACATTATATATTATGTAATATTAGTATTGCAATAGGAAGAAATAGTAATATAATTATTATTAAGTGATAATCACATAATTATTTGGATTTTTAAAAAGTATCCGGAACGTGAATGACATTACGGGATAGCCTAAAGTGCCTTTTGATCGGTTATACATATTAATAATATTATTGCGTATACGGGAGGGGTTTTCGGTGCAGGATACGATGCAGAAAATACGCGAGATCTATCCTTCGCTCTCAAGCGCCAAAAAGGCGGCGGCAAGCTTTTTCCTCAATCATTTCCGCAGCATTCCCTTTTCTACGGTGACCGAGCTTGCGGAGAGCATAGGGGTGAGCGACACGACGATAATCAATCTGTGCGTCGATCTCGGCTTCAAGGGATTTGCGACGTTCAAGCGCGCCGTTAAGAACGAAATTCAGCGCGAGCAGAGCATACTGCCGCAAAGCAGGGAAAGCTCGGCTCCCGAGACGGACGTTTTCGATCCCTATATCAACGAGGTGACCGAGTGTATAAAGCAGACGCTCTCGGACGTTCAGAATCGCGCGGCAATGGAAAAGACGGCCCTTATTATGGGCGCGGCAGAGAGGATAAATATCGTGGGCTTCTGGAGCAATTCGGGCCTTGCGCAGGACTTTGCGCTCCAGCTCAGACGCGACGGATACCGGGCGCAGGCGATCTTCCCCTCATTCGGGGACTTTATAGATAAGGTGCTGCAGATAGAGAAAAACGAGATCGTGATAATGTTCGACTTTTCAAGATATATCACGGCGCTTACCGAGATATGTCTCATACTCAAAAGAAA
>JAEEGL012026735.1_pt1 | contig 14893 bp, 2 predicted proteins | sample 9134231 | NCBI WGS metagenome assembly JAEEGL01 (sample SAMN16246548, study PRJNA631951) | gut metagenome | biome: gut microbiome; feature: rumen; material: fiber-attached | host: Bos | place: Iran: Karaj | collected 2018-10
GAATATAATGAAGATATTATTCAAATAAATAAAAAAAATAATATTATAAATTCAACAAGTTTGAAAATGTCAAATCAATTTCAAATTCCTTCTATTAATTTAAAGAAACAGAATTTAATTGCTTCAAATCCAAATTCTAATTCAAATTCAATTATCCATTTTTCAGCAAAACAAAAAAATAGAAATCATAATATTATAAATAATACTGAATCTTTATCTTATTCTTATACAAATGAAATTTTAAAAAATTCAAAAAAATTAAACTTAAAATCTTTAAGAAATATTAGTAAATTTGGAAATACTGATTTCAATAAACCAATTAAAATAAAAAATAATTACTCTAAATTAAGATACAAATATAAAAATTCTGTTCATGTTAAATCAATGGATTTGCAGAAAATTAAAAGAAATTTAAATGAAAAATATTCAAAAAATATTCATTTAATAACAAATGGAGATATAAATTATAACGACAAATATTATTCTACAAAAACATTAAATAAGTATATATTAATGCCAGATATATTATATAATAATAATAATTTAATATTAAAAACAGATAAAAGAACTTTTTCTCAAGAAGAATCTAGAATTTCTTCAGAAGATACAATAAATAACCAAATAACAAATAATATAAATAATAATATTAATTCAATAAAAAATTCAAAAATAGAAATTTCATACATAAATAAACTTTTAATAGAAAAAAATTTCAATCCAAAACAAATATTAACAAAAGACTTTGATATATTTAACTTAAAATCAATAATAGGTTACGATAATGTATTACCAATAATAGGAAAGACAATATTAGAAGAATTTAACTTAACAAATGAAAACATAATAGAATCAAAAAAACTAGAATCATTTTTATATAATTTAAGTCAAAACTACAATAAAACAGTATTATATCACAATTCAATTCATGCAGCAGATGTGACACAAACAATAAGTTTATTTTTTCTTAATTCAAACGCAGAAAAAATTTGTGAAACAAATGTATTAGATATACTAAGTATTTTAATAGCAGCATTAGGTCATGATTTAGGACATCCTGGTTTAACTAATAATTTCCAAATAAATGCTTGTACTGATATGGCAATAACATATAATGATATATCTTGTTTAGAAAATTATCATGCTTCAAAATTATTTAGAATATTAAGAAAAGAAGAATTTAATATTTTTGAAAAATTAAATATTAATGAAAAAAAAGATATAAGAAAAAGAATAATTAGTGAAATTTTAGCAACTGATATGGCAATTCATGGTAAAGTTATGAGTGTTATTAAAGGAAAAATTCCAAGTGAAATTTTTGAAGGTAGTGATACGAAAAAAAAATTTGAATTATTTAGTAAAAATCCAAAAAATAAATTTCAAGAACAACAAGAATTATTAGATTTCTTTATACATGCTGCAGATTTAGCTCATAATACAAAATTATTTTCAATATCAATTCAATGGGTAGAATTATTAAGTAATGAATTTTGGATTCAAGGTGATAAAGAAAAAAAAATGAATCTTCCAGTAAGTTTCTTATGTGATAGAGATAGATATGATATTCCAACAAGTCAAGTTGGTTTTATTAAAGGTTTTATTATTCCTACTTTTAATACTTTAATTACTATTTTTCCTTCTTTGAATTATACTATTGAAAATGCTAAAATTAATTTGAAAAAATGGGAAGATTTAATTGAACAACATAGATTAACTGGATGGTCTCCTACTCATAATATTAATGATAAGAGAGTTTATAATAATATTAATAGAGGGAATAAAATTAGTTTTTTACATTATTCGAGTAGATTTGCTGTTCAAAATGATATTATTAGTAAAGAAGAAAATGATAGTAATGAAAATGTAAATTATAATAATTTTAATAAAAAAGTTTTTTTACATGTTAATAATCAGAAAAATAATTTTTTCAATAAATGATATTAGTAATTATTTTATCAATTTTATTGTATTAGTTTGTTTTTATAATTATTTTTGTAAATGGTAAAAAAAACTCATTCTTTTTTTTTCTGTTTTAAAATATTAGAATTTTTTATTTTTTTATATATTTTTTAAATTTTAAAATAAATAAAAAGAATTTAAACTTAATTAAAATATGAATTCTCAATTTAATTCAAGAATTACAACTGATAATTGTTTTTTATATAATTCAAATCTTTCTTCTGAAGAAAATTATTTAACTCAATCAAAAAGTAATTATAAAAAAAAATTTAAAAAAAGAAATTTTTATCCAAGTACAAATAATTCTTCAACAATATTTTCATATCCAACTCAATTTGATACAATAGGAAATGAATTAAATTGTAGTATAGATATGATAAATAAACAACTTTCAAATATGGTAATTAATAAAAAAAATATATTATCAATTAATCCAAAACTTAATCATTTAAATAATATTCAAAATTTTAATTTTACAATTGAAGGAGGAAATTTTAATATGAATGATTTATATGAAGAAAATTATAAATTAAAAGAAGAAAATAAATTTCTTTTAGAAAAAATAGAAGAAATAAATTTAAGTAGAGTTGATAATTTATCAGATGGACCAATTTTAGATGATTTTTGTAATGAAATTGGTTCATTAAAAGAACAAATAAGTTTTAACGAAAATACCTTAGCAAATATAAAAAGTGAATATCAAAAATTATTAATTGAAAATGATGAATTAAGTAAAAAGAATATAGAATTTAATAATATTTTAAAAGAAAATGAAAATTTAAGAAACACTGTTATTGAATTAAATAATAAATTAGAAGAAACAAATGGTTTAAAAAATGAAGTTAGTAAAATTTCTGAAAAGTTCAAAAATTTTCAAGAAATTCAATCTAAAACAATAATTGAAAATAAAGAAAAAAAAAGAGAAAATGAACAATTAAAAAAAAGAATAAATGAATATAATATTGAAAAAGAAAGTTTAATAAAGAAAATTTCAGATTTAAAAAAAAAAATTGAAAGTATGAATTTACAAATTCATGAAGCAGAAATAATAAAAGCTCAAATTGAATCCCTTCAATTATCAAAACAAGAAAATGAAATTCTTAGAAATACTTTAGAAGAAAAAAATCAAGAAATAAGTTCTTTAGAACATAAAAATCAAATTTTAATAAATCAAATAAAAGAATATGAAAAAGTTCCTAAAAAATTAGAAGAATTTCAAATACAAATGAAAAAAATGGAAGAAAGAAGAAAAAATTCAATTGAAAATGAATCTGTTATTAAAAGTAATGCTGATTTAATAAATAAAATTTATATTTTGGAAAATCAATTAAAAGAATCTAAAGAAAATGAAAAGTATTTAAATTTATGTAGAAATAATGAGAATAATTCTTTTAAAAAAATAATTGCAGAATTAGAAGAAAAAATTTTAAAATATGAAAATAAATTAAATAATGATAAAGATGATGATATTAATGAAAATATTTTAAATATTTCTCAAATTGAGATTAAAGATAATGATAAATTAAAATATAATGATACTAATATGAAATTAAATATATCTGCAGATGAAATAAAGGAAAATCAAAATTTATATTTAAGAAAACGTATAACATATTTTAACAAAAAAGAAAGTTTTGATAAAAATTATCTATTAACTTCTAATAATTTGTCACCAAAAAAACCTTTATTATCAAATGAAAATATAATAAATTATTCAAGTCAAGAAATTTTTCCTCAACAATTAAAATTTTCTCCTATTTTAAACAAAAATAGTTCAGTTAAAAATCCAATATTAGAAAAAAAAGTGTCTTTAAATATAATGAAAAAAGATTTATTTAACATTATAGAAAATAAAAAAATAAACGAAGAAGAAGAGAAAAGAATTTCAACAAAAGAAGAAATAAATTACATATTTAAATATGACAATAAAACAAATTCAATATTATCATTTAATTTAATAACACATAAATTTAAATTAAATCCTTATACAGACAATCCTCCAAATTCTTTTCGAGATAAATATATTGATGAATCATCATCAAATTTAAATGTTCCAAATGGATTATATTTATTAACTTGTAGAAAACAAAATAATTCAAATTTAAATATTTTTTATTATTATGATAATATATCTCATTCTTTAATTAAATTAACATCACCAAAACAATATCATTATAAATCAATATTATTATCTTTTTCAAGTGAAGATTCACAAAAAATTATTTGTATTTCTGGTACAAATACAAATTCAGTTGAAGAATATTTTGTTAATAAAAATAAATGGAAAGATTTACCTTCATTAAATACTTATCATAGTGATGCTGGAGTTTTAATTATTGATTATAATTTATATATTTTTTTTGGATATGATTTTAGTAATCAATGTTATAATAATTGTATTGAAGTTTTAAATTTACAAAATCCAATTAAATGGAAAATTATTGAAACTAATTTTGAAATTAGATGTCATACTATTTTAAATTTGGGAAATTCTTTTAATAATAAATTTATTATTTTTGGAGGATTTTTAGGGGATAATTCACCTAATCATAATTTAATTGAATGTAATTTATATAATGATAATTGTGAAATTGTTTTAAATAAGAAAATTGAAAAAAAGGAAAAAAATGTTAAACATGCTTTTATTTTTAGAGAAATTTTTATTGATTATGATTGTAGTTGTAATATAAAATATGGTTTTGATGATTTTGGTGATGTTCATATTATTGATTGTAATAATTTAAATCATAAAATTATTAAACCTCCAAAAGAAAAATTTTTCAATTAATTGGAATAATTTAATTATTATAATTTTATTATATTTATATATATTTTTTTTAAATTTATGATTTAAATTGTTTATTTAATTAATAATTTAAAAAAATCAAATAGTTTTTAAATAAAAATAAAAATTCGTAATTTAAAAGTAGTATAAAAAATATTTAAATTTGAAAAAAATTATTATTATAATGGATGAAAAATATAAAAAAAATAAAAAAATTTAATTTTAAATAAGTTATATATTCTCAAATTATTATTTTATAAAATAAAAATTAAATTTTAATAATTACCATCAATTTACATTTAATTGATAAATTCAATAAATTGTTTGTTGAAATTAATTATAAAATAGAAATAAATTAAATTTTTTTAAACAATAAAATCAATATTTATTAAGTTTAGTTTATAAAAATTCTTTAAATATGAAATATTGAATATAATAAATTAAAAATAAATGGAAAAACCAAAAGCAAATACAGAAAGAAGGGAATTTTATAATAAATATAGAAAATCAGAAATATTTTCTCAACCAACTTTAGAAAACACAAATACAAAACAGTTATTAAAAAGCAAAATAAAAAATGACTTTATTCCAAAATATAAAAACATAAATAAGACATGTATAGAAAGATATAATGAGCAATTGGGATTTAAATCAAAAACAATAAAAAGATCTAATACTAATGGTAACTTATTAAAAAAAAATAATAATAGAAATACATTAAATTCAAATTTAAAAGCAAGTGATATAATGTGTCGTGATATGTATAATAATTGTGATGTTAAAAAGTATATTATAAAAAGAAATAAATCAATGTTTATAAAAAGAACAGTAAATACAAAAATAAAAAATGATGCAAATTCCAGAATAAGAAAAGTTGATAGTATGAAATCAAATATTTTTTTTGATAAAGGAAAAGAAAATATTAATAAAAGTAGTATAAATAATATTAAAAGTGATTTTAAAAAAGAAATATGTAATATTGATGCAAAACACGATACTAAAAATTATGAAAAAAAAGCAGAAGAAAAAAGATTAAATTATAAACATTCTCGTTTTTCAACAAATACTGATTGGAAAAATCCAAATACTGAAACACATAAAAAAAATAATATAAATTCAAATTTAAATAAAAGTAATTTTTCTAGAAGATATACTTTGCAGAATGAAAATATTAATACAAATAATAATATAAGAAATAGTTTATGTTCAGAAAGTAATAAAAAAGGAGAAAAATTTACTAATATTGATAGTGTTGATTATGATATTATAACTGGAAAAAAATCAAATGAAAAAAATAAATTAATTAAAGAGTTTAGTGAAAATATTAAAAGTGGAAATATTTCTTTAAATAATAAAAATGATAATTTTCAAACTGAATATTATGAATTAACAGTTTCGAAAAATTTTGATAAAACTGATGTAAATATTATAAAAAATTATTTTGTAAATAATGGTATTCATTTATTTAAATTAAAAGAAAAATCTGATAATATGAATAATAAAAGTGGAAAAATAACTTTTAGAATAAGAAAAGACAAAAATGATAAAGATTATGATAAAAAAATTTCATCAATTAATAATTTAATTTCAAATAAAGATATGAAATTAAATAAAATTGATAATAATTTAAAAATAGAAACTAAAGCAAAGAAAACAAGACAAAAAACTCCAGGTAATGTTTTGAGAAAAGAACAATTAAAAACAACGACTCCAAAAATTAAAAAAACTAATACAATTATACAATATGATAGAAATTATAAAAATTATACAAATTATCTAAAAGGTAAAAAATAAATGAATAATAAAATATTATTTTTTATTTATTTATTTATTTGTAATCAAAAATTCATTTGATTAAAATTGGTAAAATTATTTATTATAAATTTCCATATGATAAATTAGTTTTCTATTTTTATTTTTTTATTATGTATTTTTTTTTCAATTAAAAAACTTTTATATTGATAATTAATTAATTAAAAAAAATAAAAAAATGAAAAAAAATGAAATTAGAGTGAAAATGAAGTTTTAGAGTTAAATAATTATATCACAAAAATAAACAAAATAAAATCACAATTTTATTTTCCACTTCTCCTTTGAATTCTAACAGTTCCTCTTTTCTCACTATCATCTTCTTTTTTTTCCTCTTCTTTCTTTCTATTAAAAGTTCTAATTTTTCTTCCACTTTCACTTTCATCTTCTTCTTTAACAACTTCTTTCTTTTTTCTTTTAAAACTTTCATCTTTAACATCTTCTTTTTCTTTATCTTTATCTTTAATATCAGAAGAATATTTTCCTCCTTTAATATCACTTTTAATTTCACTTTTTACATCAGAGACAATAATTTCTTTTTTAATTTCAACATCACTATTATATTCATCAAATAATTTATTATTTTCATTATCTAAAGTTTCAAAAATATATTTTTTATTAACAGATTTAACATAACCAGTTTCAGTAGGTATATTAGGATCTTCATTACCCCACATTCCAACATCAGTTCCAAATCTTTCAAATTCTTTTACTACTGAAGCATTATATGATGATTCTTCATCACCAAAAACTTCATTTGCCATTTGAAGATATGATACATGTAAATTTTTATACATTAATTCTAATTTTCTTTTTGCCATTACCTTTACAAATGTTGAAAAACGCCATTTTCTTATTATTTCTCTTATAAATCTTCTTTCTGCTATTCCTTTATGCATAAATGTCATTTTGAATAAATAAAATATTTTATATAATTTTGATGGTTGCTTTAATGTTTTCATCAATATATGAATTATATATTTTTTTAATAATTTATATAATTTTTCTAATAAAGGTCCTTTTGTTTTTAAATTTTTATAACTTCCCATTAAAATATCTAAAAATTCTCTTTTATTTGGAATTTGTTTTTTCATAACATATTTTTTTATTAATCTACAGAAATTATTATATTTATCTTTATCTAATATTTTTTTAAATGAATATTCTTTCCTTTCTTTTATTTTATTTTTAAGAAATTCTATGAATAATGGTAAAATATATAAATAAGGTTTTTTATCTTCAGTTACAGCTTTAGGAGAAGAGAGATGTGCTCGAAATTGGAGTCTTGTGTTTTTTAATTGATTTGAGCCTTGATGTTTACTTTGTGATTTTTCTTGGCTTTTTTGTAAATTAATTCTCTTTAATAAATTAATGAAATATTTTCCATATTTTTTTTTAATTTGTTTTTGTTTTTCTTTGATTTTTTTAATTAATTTATCAAGGGCTCTAATATAATAAACTTTATATAATGATTTAAGGAAAATTTTTTTATTTTGATTATCTAAATCTTTCTTTGTTTTCACAAGAGTATCTCCAAGAGCACGAAGTCTCTTCTTCAACTCTCCGCTGTTTTTGAGTCTTCTTATAAATTCCAATGCTCTTATTCTTAATATATCATGGAATAATTTTTTAATTAAAAATACATCTCCTAATGTCTTTGCTGCTATTATTTTTCTTCTTTTATCTATATCATTTACCATTTTTTCTAGAATTTCTTTTAATTTTTTTAATTTGTTTATTTTGTCTTTCCATTTATTTAAGTAATATTGAAGGAGAAGTGATTTGGAATATGATGATAAGTTTTTTATTATTTTTTGTAAGATTTTTTGGAGTTTTATGTATTTTAGTTTGGTTAATAAATCTTTTAATGCATTTTTTTTCATTTTTTGATTTAAGGTTTTTAGTAGTTTTTTTATTATGAAATATAATTTTAATTTTTTTATTATGTCTAATATACTTTTTGTTTTGTTTTTTTTTGATAATTGTAATACTAATTTTTTCCAATTTTTTTTTGCACGGTTTTTATTTGATTTTTTATTAAGGTAATTTTGGATTTTTTTTGCTGAGTCATTTGCATGTTTTAATTTTGCATTTTTTAACCATTTTAATAAAGTTGTTTTAAATTTATCTTTTGTTATTTCATCTTTTAAATTTACAATTCTTAAAAGTCTTTCTTTAATTCCATATTTTTTCTTTTTATTTTTATATAATTTATAATTCTTTTGTATTTTTTCAGCTCCTCTTTTCTTTTTTATTTTATCATTATTTTCAATCCATTTTTTTAAATATTTACTTAATAATCTATCTTTTATGTTTTGTTTGATTTTAAATAATTTAAGAAGCTTATTTTTATTTTTTCCTTTTTTAATCTTATCAAAAACTTCTTTTAATATATCAATTCTTTTTTTATTAATGTAATCAATAATTTTATTTAATCCATCAATTTTCTTTGCTTTTCTAATTTTATCAAAAGCATATTTTTTATAAGGATTAATTTTAGATAAAATTTCAATAGCTTTAGTAATATTAATTGTAGTCTTTTTCTCTTTTTCATTATCTCTTCTTTTCTTTACAATTCTACAAAACTTTTTAATTATATCAGCATTTGTTTCAAGTTCAATTCTTTTTACTTTTGATCTAAATCTATTAAATGCAACTCTTAAAGGAGTTTCTCTTGTCTTTGATAATAAAATTTGTTTTAATCTATCTAATCTAATTGATAATCTATTATTCTTTGATTTATTTTTTAATTTTCTGAAAAAGTTTTGTAATATTTTAGATGATTTATCTTCTTTATCTTTTAAATTTTTTACATTATTTCTCCATTTTTCTAAATATTTTTTTAGTAAATTATTTCTTAAAGTCGTACTATTAAATATTATTCTATGTCTTAGTATATTTGTTACTTTTTTTGATGTTCCTTTTTGTTTTCCATTTCTTACTAATTTATTTAATAAAATTGTTAATATAATATTTTTGAATTTTTTTATCTTTGATAAGTCTTTTAATCTTTTGGCTAAAATTCTCTTTGCTAATTTTACAAAGAAATCATTTATTTTTTTATTCTTTTTCTTATTTCTATTTTTCCCAATGAATTTTTTAATAATATTAGATTTTGTATTACAATCAATTAAATGTTTTTTAAATTGCCATTTTCTTAAAGCATATGATAATTTATCTAATTTACTTGAATCATTTTTCATAAATAAATTAAGTAAAACTTGAGTAATTTTTCCTTTAATTTTTTTATTTTTTTTATCTTTAATTTTCTTAATGAAATTTTGAATAATTATTGCTCTTTTTTCAATCTCATCTGTTACTTTTTTCCATTTATTTAAATATTTTCTTAATAAATCATTTTTATTATTTTGAACTTTTTTATTTAATATATATAAAAGTAATTGTCTTCTAATTGTATCATTTGCAAATGTAATTATATTATTAGTTGCATATCTTTTATCAACTCCATTTACTTTATCTAAAGCTTTTTTAATTGGTTTTAAATATTTTTCATTAACATCTTTTAAAACATCTGTTATTTGAGAGATTAAATAAGTTCTTAATAAAATTGATAATTTACTTTTATTTGTTTGTTTTGCTCTTAATTTCTTCTTTTCATTTTGTTTACAGAATTTTTGTATTATTTGAGCATTGTTATTTAATTCTATTTCTTTTGCATTTTTTATCCATTTCCAAAAATATCTTCTTAATTTAGATTTATTACTTTCTGAATTTTTCAAATATAAATTTTTTAAAACAAATTCAATTCTATTTTTTTTATTGAAATCTTTATTTTTCTTTTTATTTCTTAAGAAATCTTGTATTTTTTTTATATTTTTATCTCTATTATCAATTGATAAAATTTTCCATTTTCTAAGAAATAGAGGTAAGAAATATTTTTTAAGTGCATCTACAATTTTAGGATAAACATTTTGTAATTTTTTCAATTTAGAATAACTTAGAATTTTATTAAAAATATCTTTATTTCTTTTTCTACTAAATTTATCTAAAAGGTAAATAATTTGATCATAATTTTTTTTTGGAATTGGTACAACTCTTCTTAAAACTTCAAGTACTTTTTTCATATAATATTTTTTAAATAAATCATTAAATCTGACTTTAGAATCCATTTCAGAATAAACTGTTAATGACATTTTTAAGAATTTTTGAATTATTTTTGCATTGTCTTCATAATGTAATCTTTCTGATATTTGTAGCCATTTTAATAAATAAAATCTTAATAAATCAAAGGCATTATTTTCTCTTTTTAAATATAAAATTTTTAATTTTAAAAGTGAATCTTTTAATTGTCTTTTCTTTTTTCTTAATTTTAATCCTCTTAATGAACTTTGAATTTTTATTATTGCATTTAATTTTTTTAATGCAGGAATTTTACTATTCCATTTTAATAATGCATTTTTTAATAATTTTTTATCTGTTTTTTCAAGATTGTTTATTATTTTCTTTAATAAAATATTAATTAATCTATTTTTTCCTCCACTAAATAATTTATTAAATACTCTTGTTAATAAAATTTTTCTTATAACTTTAATTAATTGTTCAATATTATTTTTTTTCTTTGTTATTTGATTTAATTTAGTATTACAGAACTTTTGAATAATTGAACTATTTTTAATTACATGAATATTATGTACCATTCTTCTCCATTTTATTAATGCATATCTTAATAAATCTTTATTATTATTTTTCATAAATAAAATACGAAGTCTTCTATCTCTTTCTTCTAATATTTTTTTCTTTTTCTTTTCTTGAATTTTTCTAAAGAAATCAATTAATTTTTGTCCTTTTCCACTTTTTAATTTATAAATTTCTTTTAATATTTTTGCTAAATCTTTATAAGGTTCTAATTGTTTTTTTGTTATATTTGTATTTTTTAAAATACCTTCAAAAATATTTTTAGCTTTTCTTTTTTCATTTTCAGTATCTGGAATTTTACTCTTCCATAATTTAAGATATTTTTGTAAAATATTATTTTTTACTTTTGGCATTATTTTATTTATTATTTTTGATAATAATTTACTTCCACCAATTGTTTTTTTTCTATTTTTAACTCCAACAAAAATATTTTGTAAATTTGGTTTTCTTAAAGCTTTTTCTAAAATTTCTAATCCTTTTCTAATTTTAGTAATTTTATCTAATGGATTTTCTTTTTCAGGAACTGAATTTATTCTCCATCTTAATAATGCTTCTCTTAATTTATTAACTTTATTTGTTTCATTTTTTAAATCTTGTTGCTTTATTAATATAGATAAAATTCTTTGTTTAATTTTATTCAATTTATCTTTATCTAAAATATTCTTCCATTTATTAATACATTTACTTAATAAATTCCTTTTAGTTGATAAAAATCTATTAATTAAAACACTTTTTAATTTAGAATCAAATGGAAGTTTTTTCTCTTTTACAATTGTCTTTTCAAAAATAGGTGAAGTTAAAGTTCTTCTTAAATTATCAAGTGCTTTTTTAGTATCTTCAATATATTTTGTTAATTTATCTGTTTTATTTTTCCATTGTTTAATTCTATTTTTTAATTTATTTTTTCCATGTTTATCATAGAAATTTTTCATTAATTTCATATAAATTTTTTTTTCTAAATCATCAACATTATTTTTTCTTATATTATCTCTCCATTTATTAAAATATTTCCTTAAAGGTACTTTATTTAATCTTTTTAAAGGTCCCATAAATAATTTTTTAAACATATCTTGTTTAACTTTATTTACATTCTCTTGTCTAACAATATTTCTCCATTTTAAAAAATAATGTAATAAAGGTAATCTTTTTAAAGCCAAAGATTTTGCAGAATTTAAATCACCTCTTAATAAAGCTTGCATTAAAGTTAAATCTTTTGGTATTTCTTTTATTTTTTTACTTTCAGTTCTTTTAATTTGATTAAATGGATATTTTTTTAATATTTTATTTAATAATTCTAAACCATATTTTTGAGATGCATTATTTGTTTTTGGTTTTAAATTACTTTTCCATTTATAAAGTGCTCTTATTAATTTTTCTAAATCTTTTTTTGTTATTATATTTTTTAAATATCTTCCTTTATAATTTGTAAGATCTGTTTTTTCTTTTGGTGATATTCTATTTCTCCATCTTAATACATTTTTTAATAATTTTAATCTGTCACCTTCAGTTCTTTTTGGTATTAAATTTTTTAATTTATTATTTTTTAAAGATAATATTAAAATATCTCTTAATTTGTTTAATAAATCTTCTGAATTTTTAATTGAATTATATCTTATTATATGTTTTGTTCCTTCTTTTATATTTTCATTTTCTTTTTCTTTTATTTTTTTTATTGTTTCTAACCATTTTTTTATTATATTTCTTAATATTGTTTCTTTATCATTTTTATTAAAAACTCTTTTTAATATTTTCATTATTAATGCTGCAAAATTTTTTTTATCCATTTTTCCTTTTTTTAATTTTTCAGATGATTCTCTTTCATTTAATTTATCAATATTACAATTTAATAACCATTTATGTATTGCTTTACTTAAACTTAATTTTCTATTATTAACATCATTTTTATTTCCTAAATTTTTAATTAATTTAACAATCAAATCTAAAATTTGTAATTTTCTAATTTGATCTTTCCATTTATATAAAAATGTTCTTAATTTATTTCTATCTTTATTAAAATAATTATCTATAATTTTCAATAAAGCATTTTTATATAATCTTTCACTTCTTGTTTTATTTAAATTATCAATAAAATCTTTACCAAACATTCTACTAGATTGTTTTTTAATAATATTTGATAATTTATCTAATCCTTTTGATTTATTATAAACATCATTTCCTGCTTCTCCATGATTAACAATTTTATTTCTCCATTGATTAAATTTATTTGATAAAATTCTATTTTTAATTTTACTTAAAACACTATTTAATAATCTCATAATCATTTCTTTAATTAAATCTTTATTTCCTCTATTTCTACATTTATTTAACCATTTATTTAAATAATTTTGTAAAATTCTTTTATAATAATTTTCTTTAATATTAATCATCTTTAATAATTTTTCATTTTGATTATCTTTTACTAATTTATCATCAATTGCATTTAAAGGATATTTATATGTTAATCTTAAAAGGGCGTTTTCTAATAAATGACTTGCACTTAATATATCTGGATTTACTCCTTTTACTTTTGATTCTTTTTCAATTATTTTTTCTTGTACTAAAATTTTTTCCACGACTTCTGGTTTTTTTGGTAATCTTAATATTTTATTAAATGAATTTCTTAATAAATTTTTTTTAATTCTCTTTGCTGCATTGTCTAATAAATCAGCAGATAATCTTTTTTTAAAATCTTTTTTTTGTTCTTCTTCTGTTGTATTATGCCATTTATCAAAATATTTTTTTAAAATTACATGATTTGGATTTGGAAGTGATTTTAATATTTTAGTTAATTTATCATTAATTGCTTTTTTATGTAAAAAATCTAATAATCTCGATTTTGAATTTTTTAATGCTATTCTTTTACCTAATTTTCCAGTTCCTTCAAATATTTTCATTATACTTAAACATTTATCTTTTTCACGAGAAGCATTATCTGCATTATTTTTAATATTTGAAAGTTTAGATAAAAATACCCATTTATCAAAATTTTTTAATAATTTATCTTTTCTTTTTTCAGCCTCTGATCTAATATCATATAATCTTCTTCCTCTTAAATTTCTTACTTCTGCTTGTCTTAAAAATGCTATCCAACGATCTAAATATGGTTTAATACTTAATAATTGCCATCTTCTATCTTTTAAAAGTAAATTTCTTAAAATTGTATTTTTATTTTTTTCACCAGCTGTTAATAAATTAAATACATAAGGTCTGATATGTTTAACTAATACTTTTTGTATAATTTGACAGAAACTCTGATACATAAAACTTAAATATAATATATCATACATATATTTTCTAACCCATCTTCCTCTCCAAAATGATTGTATTTTAATAATCATATCTAATCTTTGTTTATATAATTCTTTTAATTCTCTCCACCAAGCTTGAATTAATTTTGCTGCTTGTTCTCTATATTTTGGATTAGGTCTCATTAAAGGAGAAGCACCTCTTATTCCTCTTTTATTTTGTATTTTTTTAATTTTATATTTTCCTTTTTTTCTTTCTTCTTGTGCTAAATCAACAACACCTCCTTTATCAAATCTCATTTTTCTTAAAATTGTCCTATCTTCAGTATTAGGTCCTTTTGATGATATCATAGCTAATGATACATATAAAAATTTATGTTCAGGTGATCTATTAATTGTCATTCTTCCATTTTTTAAAGTATTTCTATTTAAAGTATGTCTA
>JAEEGL013049408.1_pt1 | contig 14893 bp, 14 predicted proteins | sample 9134231 | NCBI WGS metagenome assembly JAEEGL01 (sample SAMN16246548, study PRJNA631951) | gut metagenome | biome: gut microbiome; feature: rumen; material: fiber-attached | host: Bos | place: Iran: Karaj | collected 2018-10
TATTCATGTATTTCTGTCTCATATTAGTTGTGAATAAACAAAAACCTCCGGTATTCCGGAGGTCCAGGCCAGCGCTACAAGGATTCGAACCTTGAAATGACGGAGTCAGAGTCCGTTGCCTTACCATTTGGCGATAGCGCTAAATTTCATGCGAAAGTCATTATAGCATATCTTTAAGATTCGTCAAGTATAATTTTTCCGATCCCGGACAGGCTGAATACCGGCTAGGCCGGCTGCCGCACGGCCCGGATATCCGGCGTCTGTCCGACGGCACTCAGCTGCTGATGAGGAGGCGTGACTGGATGCCGCCCTTCAGTCTCCTGCTGAAATCCAGCCCGTCAAAGGGAGCCCCGACAATGTCCCCGTAATGAGACGGAATCGCGATCTCCGGCTTGACCGCATTGGCAAAGGCGGCGGCCTCCGCTGCGTCCATCGTATAAGTGCCGCCCACCGGCACGATCAGGATGTCGCAGGATACTTTTCTGTTTTCCGGCAGATCATCCGTATCACCGCAGACATAAACGCGCTTGATCCCGGCATTTACCACATAACCGACCCACCGGTTTTCCTTTGGATGATACGGTTTTCCGATGTTGTAGGCAGGGACAGTTTCAAACAAAAGCCCGTTGAGTTCATAACTCCCGTAAGGTCTGACCGCCAGTATGCTGCTGTCCGGGATCCCTGCCGCAGATGCTTTATCCTTCATCGTTTCCGGAAGCACAAACATCGTCTCCGGCTTCACGATTTTCAGAATGTCCTCCGGTGAAAAATGATCGTAATGCTCATGAGTAATAAAAATCACATCCGCATCATGCGGTTCTGATGTAATATGAAACGGATCAAAATAAAGCACCCGGTCCAACCCGATCCGGATACTGCTGTGTGCGTTAATACTGATGATATCGTTCATGGAGAACCTCCCCGTCCGGTCTGAATCTGATCTGAACTGCATTTTTATTATATCCCGAAATCTTCCTCAATAAAAGAAGCAAATAGACTTGACATGCGGATCACTTATTTCCTATACTATAACAAATAAATTGATTTCTTACCTGCGATGCAGGAGTATCTGATACTGGGCGGTGTACGACAGGGCACGTACATGTCTGTATATAACCATTGTTTTTACACAGGCTGTTCAGTATTCGGGTATTCTTTTTTTTCGAAAAAATCCCGACGATTACAGCCGAACACCTGATAAACCGGCTGACTAACTGCCGCATTCCATGCAAAGGAGAATTCCATGAAAAAAATTGATTCCCGCATGATCGCGTACCTCGGTGTCCTGACTGCAGCTGAAATCGTATTGAACCGGTTTCTTTCCATCAATGCATGGAATATAAAGATCGGTTTCAGCTTTGTACCCGTTGTGATTGCTGCAATTCTGTTCGGACCTGTTCCCGCAGGTCTCGTGGCTGCCATGGGAGATTTTCTGGGCGCGGTCCTGTTCCCGATCGGTCCCTATTTCCCGGGCTTTACGCTTACCGCATTCCTGACCGGCCTTGTATTCGGCCTGTTTCTCCACGAAAAGAGAACGCCGGCAAAGGTATTGGCTGCCGTTGCGATCAACCAGCTGATTCTGAGCCTGCTGCTGAATTCTTTCTGGATCTCGATTCTTTACGGATCGCCTTTCGTGCCTCTCTTAAGTACCAGGATCATCCAGTGCGCGATCCTGGCCCCGGTACAGTTTGTCCTGATCATGGCTCTTGGCCGTGTAATGGCACAGTACAGACTGCTTCCCTCGGCGTCTTAAGATACTTAATTCATTGAAGGAGTTTTAATATGGAAAATCTACTGCGTAAAAAACTGGAAGCCGGCAAGCATGTATTCGGCACCTTTGCCGAACTTGGCGGGGCAAATTCCGTTGAAGCACTCGGTGTCAGCGGTCTGGATTTTGTACTCATCGACAATGAGCACAACCCGGCTGAAGCTGAAAGCTCGGCGGATATGATCCGGGCCTGTGAGAAAACCGGCGTTACTGCGCTCTGCCGGGTCAGGGAGATTTCCAGACCGGCAGTCCTGAAACTGCTTGACGCAGGAGCCGGCGGCGTGATCGTACCGTGTCTTGAGACTGTGGAACAGGCCAAAGAACTGGTTGAATATGCCAAATACGCGCCTGTGGGGAAACGCGGATTCTGTCCCAGCCGCAAAGACGGATGGGGTTTCTCATACCCGGGTACGGAAAGCGTCGCGGAGCAGATGAAATACTGGAACCGCGAGACCCTTCTGATCCCCCAGTGTGAAACCGTCGGCTGTCTTGAACACATCGAAGAGATCACCGCGATCGATGGTGTTGACGGCATTATGATCGGGCCGTTCGACCTGTCCATTGCAATGGGCATCCCCGGAGAATGGGAGAATCCTGATTTCAAAGCGGCAATTGCCCGTATCCTGAAAGCCTGCAAGGCTGCCGGGAAGTATGCAATGGTATTCACACCGACAACAGAAAATGTCAAAGATTATTATGCGCAGGGCTTTGACATCGTCTGCTACAGCCTGGATGCTGCCGTACTCATCAGCGCTTACCGCAGGATCCTGGAAGAAATCAAATAAAACTGCTTTTCAGCTGCCGGAGGCTCCACAGTCTCCGGTTTTTTTTCTGTTTTCAAAGATCCCGGACCGCTTTTCCTGTTCCAGGGCCGGGTCAAAGTTTGGAGTTCCTTTCAATTTATAAAATTTTTATAAAAAAAGATTGAAATCTTTATAAAATAGGAATACTATCGTTCCAAAGTATTTGTTTCAGAGGAACCGTGTGAATGACCCGGAATGAGGTATTTGAGAAACTCTATGACTCCTATTGTACCTGGTACGATATGGAGCGCTGCGGCGGGGAGAAGACGCCGCTCAGGGCAACAGGAGCTTTTCATGCGACGGATAATGCATACATGCTGGTTGAAAAGGCCAAAATGTGGACTGCTCACAGCAATGATTATCTGTACGTATTCGAAATACCGAAGCTTACTCCGGAACTCTTCGACTCGCTGGTCAGTGAGGCAAAGGAATCCGGCGAAAAGCTGATCCATCCCGGGAAAGATCACAAGTGTTCCTACATTACCGCTTTATTCATTTGCGAAGAAGCGGAACCGGAGGCTCTCCGGAAACTGAGCAGATACAAATTCAGGAAGGATTTCCTTTTCGGATTCCGCGGATGGCAGGAGGTCCATACGGCCCTGGTCAGGCTTGATGACGGCAGCATCAGCACGAACGGGGACGGAAGGAACACCGGCCGTTTCCTGAAAAACGTTTTATTTCCTAAGAAAAAAGGATCTTAAACAAATTTTTCAAAGGGGTGTGACAAATGAATGGTTTAGTATTACTTATCATCTGTATCGCTGCTCTGCTTTGCGGCTACATCTTCTACGGCAGCTGGCTCTGCAAGCAGTGGGGCGTCGGTGAGAACAATCAGCCTACTCCGGCTCACAGCATGGAAGACGGCATTGACTATGTTCCTGCCAAGGCTCCGATTCTTCTCGGTCACCATTTCTCATCCATCGCGGGTGCAGGACCGATCACCGGACCGATCAGTGCGGCCGGGCTTGGCTTCGGCTGGCTGGCATGCACGCTCTGGATCGTGATCGGAGGAATTTTCTTCGGTGGCGTTCACGACTTCGGTGCTCTGTTTGCATCTGTCCGTCACGGCGGAAAATCGATCGGTGAGGTCATTTCCGCAAATATGTCCCTCAGGGCTAAGCGTCTTTTCGTTATCTTCTCCTATCTGACACTTATCCTTGTCGTTGCAGCATTTGCTTCCATCGTTGCCGGAACCTTCGGCGCAAAGTTCGATGATGCCGGTGCTCTGGATATTGCGGGTTCTGTCAGCAACGCGCGTGTTGCCATGGTATCCATTCTGTTCATCGTAATTGCGATCGTTTTCGGATTCATGGTTTACCGCCGCAATATGCCGATGGGTGTTTCCACGATCGGCGGCGTGATCGCGATCGTGATCATCATTGCAATCGGCATGAACTTCCATCCGTTCTACTTCAGTTCCACGACATGGATGTGGATCGTAGGTGTTTACATCGCGATTGCTTCCGTAACGCCTGTATGGATCCTGCTCCAGCCGAGAGATTATCTCTCCTCCTTCCTGCTTTACGCTATGCTCGTACTTGCAGCGATCGGTGTTGTTATGGCACGTCCTTCCATGGACAGCCTTCCGGTGATCCAGTCCGCTGAATCCACCAGCTATGTATTCCCGGTCCTGTTCACGACCATCGCCTGCGGCGCGATCTCCGGCTTCCATTCACTGGTATCTTCCGGAACGACCTCCAAGCAGCTGGATAAGGAAACGGATGCAAAGCCGATCGCTTACGGCGGAATGCTGATCGAGTGCGTACTTGCAGTACTGACTCTCTGCGCGGTCGCTTATGCATACAAGTGGAACCAGACAAATCCCGACGCAGCTCTTAAGGGCGCAACAGCAATCTTCGGCGGCGGTATCGCGCACATGATCGACGATGCTTTCCCGGGTTCCTATGATATTCTCTATACACTGCTGGTACTTACCTATTCCGCTTTCTGCCTGACCTCTCTGGATACCGCAACACGTCTTGCGAGATTCATGTTCCAGGAGTTCTGGATCGACAGCTCGAAGGGTGAGACACCTGAGAATGTTACCGGCGCAAAGAAAGTTCTTGCGAATCCGTATGTTGCAACCATTATTACCGTTATCCTCGGCGTGACTCTTGGACTTACCGGATATTCAAAGATCTGGGCGCTGTTCGGATCTGCCAACCAGCTTCTTGCAGGTCTCGGCCTTCTGGCTGTTGCTGCATGGCTCGGCAACATCGGCAAGAACAACAAGATGCTCCTCTTCCCGATGGGCTTCATGCTGGTCGTAACGATCTGCTCACTGATCCTGAATACCAAGTCCCAGTTTGAAAAGATCTCTGCCGGCGGCGCTGACTGGGGTCCGTATGCACAGGTCTTCATCGGCATTCTGCTGATCATCCTTGCTGTGATCCTTGCAATCGAGGGTATCAACACCATCAAGAGTGGTTCGACAGCAAAGCAGGCTTAAGCAGCTGCTGAATCAAGATAACTGAATACTGTATGTGCCTCAGGCACGATAAAAGCGGCATCTCCGGATGCCGCTTTTTATATACTTTTTCTGTTTTTCAGTTTCGCTTCAGAGATCCGGCTGCAAGGTATCAGCCAAGACTGCTCTTAAAGAGCTTATGGAGTTCCTGCGCCCCGCTGTAAAGAATCCCGGCATCGACGCCGCAGAGGATCAGACGGAAGCCGAGCGCCATATATTTCTGAAGACGGTCCGGTCCGATAAAAATGGCCGGGCAGACATGATGCCTCTCGCAGGCATCCACGACTCCGCGAAGGATCCCGATGAAAGTTTCATTATCGAATGCCTGAGGCATTCCCAGCGAAAAGCTGAGGTCGAACGGACCGACCATGGCGGCATCGATTCCATCCACAGAAAGAATCTCGTCGATATTATCCAGGGCATCCTTATTTTCGATCTGGATGATCCGGATCAGATCTTCGTCCGCTCTCTCATAATAATCCGGTTCTCCGCCGCCGCAGCCGTACATAACAGCCCTGCCACAGCCAACGCCGCGGATCCCTTTCGGAGGATAAAGACAGCTTAAGATTGCCTGCTCCGCTTCTTCTCTGTTCCTGATAGCGGGGATCATGATCCCGTCAATGCCGGTATCCAGTGTCTGTTTGATGATCACGGGATCGTTCCAGGCCGCCCTGATCAGTGCAGGGGAGCCGGATGCTTTGATCGCGGAAACCATTGCTCCCGCAGTTTCCAGATCCATTGTTCCGTGTTCGCAGTCGATCATGACATAATCCAGGCCTGCAGCGCCCAGGATCTCGGCATTCTTCACGCTGTCCGTAGTCATAAAAGTGCCGAAAATATGTTTGCCTTCCGCGATACTTTGCTTCAGCTGTCGGTTCATCACTATCCTCCTGTTTAATAACGATCTCAAACAACTGTAACTGTACAGTTACATGCTTTTACATCTTCTCCGGCGCCGAGAATCCGAGCATCCCGATACAGTCGTTCAGGACTCTGCGTGTCAGCAGCAGCATATTCAGGCAGCCTGCCTTTTTCTCCGGATCTTCTTCACTCACGATCTTTACTTCATGATAGAAGCTGTTGAACGCATTGGAAAGTTCATAAATAAACTGACAGATCTTATGCGGCGCAAGCTGCTCCCAGGCGGCGGGCACCACCTCATTGTAACGGGAAAGCACCTCTGCCAGTCCCTTCAGCGTCGGGGTTTCTCCGATTGCCCGGGCAAGGGTCTGTACGGAAACCTCCGGCTGTTCTGTTTCCTCATAGCCGCAGCGTTTCAGGATGCTGCCGATCCGAACGATCGTATAAAGAATATACGGACCGGTATTTCCCTCAAAGCTGGTAAAGCGGTCAATATCAAAAATATAATCCTTGGACGCCTGATTGGACAGATCCCCGTATTTGAGGGCCGCCAGCCCTACCGTTTTTGCGATCTGCCCAGCTTCCTCGTCTGAGATCTCGCCCGCATCCCTGGTCGCGCGGATCTTTTCATATACCGCGTCACAGATCTCTTTGATCAGGATCTCCAGTCTCATGACTCCGCCGGAACGCGTCTTAAACGGCTTCCCGTCTTTTCCGTTCATGGTGCCGAAGCCGAGGAAGTCCAGGGTCTCCTCCGGCCGTACGATCCCGGCTTTCCTTGCTACTCTGAAAAAGCTCAGATAATGCAGGCTCTGCCTTTGGTCAGCCACATAAACATTCGCGTCGGGATGATAAAGCATTTCTCTCTCTACAAGAGTCGCGAGGTCCGTTGTCGCATAGAGAGAGGAGCCGTCGGACTTGCGTACGATGCACGGCGGCAGTTCCTTTTTATCTCCTTCCTCCCTGACATCAACGACAAGCGCGCCCTGCGATTCATAGGCGATCCCCTTATCTATAAAATCCTGCAGCATTCCCGGAATATATTTCTGGACATCGGACTCGCCCTTCCACAGTTCAAAATGAACATTCAGATCATCATAGTTTTTCTTCAGATCTGCCTTGGAAAGCTCCATGATCTTTTTCCAGACAGAAATGCATTCGGGATCCCCGTTTTGCAGCAGGGCGGTCGCGTGAAGCGCCCTTGCCCGGAATGCTTCGGCAGCTTCCGTCAACTGTCCGGATCCGTCTGTTTCTTTGGATTTCGCAGAAGCGGCCGGATAAATCTCCTCCAGATCTGAAAGTGTGAACTCTGTCTGATTCCTGTCCTTCAGTTCTTCAATGATCAGGCCCATCTGGAGTCCCCAGTCTCCGAGATGGACATCTCCGATCGTTTCATGCCCCAGGGCGCCGGCGATCCGTTTTAAAGCTTCTCCGATCACGGCTGAACGAAGATGCCCGATATGCAGCGGCTTGGCTACATTTGCCCCGCCGTAATCCACAATGATCTTTTTCGGATGATCCGTCCTGATCAGACCCGCCGTATCGCTCTCCAGCATTTCCACCATATACTGAGCGATAAAATCAGGGCTCAGATCCAAATTGAGAAATCCGGGCATACAGGCTTCCGCCTTGGCAAATGCCGGCTCCTCCCGCAGAATGTCAGCGACCGCGTCTGCGATCTCGATCGGTTTTTTGTGTTCCTTTTTCGCGAGCGCCATTGCCCCGTTGCACTGATATTCACAAAGATCCGGCCGGTTGCTGATATTCACCTTTCCGGCGGAAGCGTCGTAACCGGCGCGCGCAAAGGCTTCTCCGCATATCCTGTTCAGTTTTTCAATAATTTTTTCCATATTCCTTATCCACAAAATGCCCGACGAAATGCCGGGCACTTGTAATGATTCTTCAATTCCAGAAAACCTATACGCTTATACTCTCTTAAGATACTCGCCTACACGGGTATCGATCTGGATCTTATCTCCGATATTGACGAAGATCGGAACCTTGATCTCGGCGCCGGTCTCAACCGTAGCCGGCTTCATAACATTTGTAGCGGTATCGCCTCTCAGACCCGGCTCGGTGTCAGTGATCTCAAGCTCAACAAACATCGGCGGTTCCACTGAGAATACATTTCCCTTGTAGGAGCAGATACGGCACATCTCATTTTCCTTGACGAACTTCATCGCGTCCCCGACAAGTTCCTCATTGAGTGACAGCTGCTCATAGCTCTCCATATCCATATAAATGTACTGCTCGCCATCCTTGTAGAGATACTGCATCTCTTTTCTCTCGATCGGTGCCTGCGGGAAAGTCTCTGTCGGTCTGAAGGTCTTCTCAACCACGCCGCCGTTGATCACGTCTTTGCACTTTGTTCTCACGAATGCAGCGCCCTTGCCAGGCTTAACATGCTGGAACTCCACGATCTGGAGCACCTTTCCTTCGATTTCCACTGTCATGCCATTTCTGAAATCACCTGCTGAGATCATATATAATCCTCCAAAATTAGTATCATAAATACAACTGAATAGTCCCTAATATTTTAAATGATATCATCCTTTCCTGCAAGCTTTTTCTCTTTCAGGAAGGCTTTTATGACCGGTTTTTCAAGAAATCTTTTGAAAAAGATCTGGATCTCATCCGTGCTGCGGTTGATCGGCCGGACAAGAACACTTTTGACGCCCGCCCTGTTCGCGCCCAGGATATCAGTAAAGATCTGGTCCCCGAAAAACAGTGTTTCTCCCGGAGATACCCCTGCACGCTTAACTGCCATTCTGTATCCGTAAGGGACCGGTTTTCTTGCTCTGTAAATACAGGGCACCTCCACAGCGTCACAGAACATTTTCACTCTCGGCTCCCGGTTGTTGGAGACCGCGCAGAGGGAATATCCCATCTGCTTCAGGTCTCTGACCAGTTCTTTGCTGCGGTCGTCCGCCGGGTAGCCGTGCGGTACCAGGGTATTGTCAATATCAAACAGGATCAGCCGTTTTCCCTCGTTATATGCTTTTTCAAAATCATACTCGTAGATACTTGGCACATATTCCACCGGAAAAAATCTTTGTAATAAATGCTTCTTCATACTGTACGCTTTCAGAGCTGTTTTTTTGCCAGCTCGCTGATTTCCTCAATGAAAGTATTCACATCTTTGAACTGGCGATAGACACTTGCAAAACGCACATAAGCGACCTGGTCCAGATCCTTCAGTTTCATCATCACCTTCTCTCCGATCAGGGAAGTCGGAACCTCTGTTTCTCCCATGCCGAAGATCTCGTTTTCAATATCATCGATCATTCCGGAGATCTGCTCCGTGGATACCGGTCTCTTGTGGCAGGACCTCAGAATGCCGGATTCGATCTTCGCACGGTCATAGGCTTCCCTGGTGTTGTCTTTCTTCACGACCAGGAGCGGCATGGTCTCCAGCTTCTCATAAGTTGTAAACCGTTTCCCGCAGGCTTCGCACTGGCGTCTGCGGCGGATCGAAGTATTGTCGTCAGCGGGTCTGGAATCAATGACTTTTGTATCATCTGAACTGCAATAAGGGCACTTCATGTCTTTACTCCTGTTCTGTATATTCAGCGGCTGTATCCTGCTCTGCCCCGCCGGCCGCCTCCGCGGCTTCCGGTTCCGGGTTCACGTACGCAGGCGTTTCAGTTTCTTCAGTGCCTGTATCCGGTACGGATTCCGGTTCTGCCTCCGGTTCGGGAACAGCCTCCGTATCCGCCGGCATTTCAGGCTCCGGCTCCGAAGCCGGTTCCGGTTCTGAAGCAGGCTCAGGTTCTGAAACAGGCTCAGGTTCTGAAACAGGTCCCGGTTCCGGAACGGGCGTATCTCCGGACACAGGCTCTGCGGCTTCAGCATTTGCAGCAGGAACTGCCTGCGCGGGATAATCTGGATCCGGAATCTGCCAGAGCGAACCGTCCGCATCCAGATAGAACACGACTAAGGTACATTCAATGTACGGAATGATCCACAGGGAAGTCAGTCGGCAGATGCTCATCAGGATGATCCAGAACAAAAAGCTGAAACAAATCAGCCAGAACCCCTTCAGTTTTCTGCCTTTCATCATTTCCCTGGACTTCGAAAAGGCACGTGACAGATCTGTGTCAGGCTTGTCGGCAAGAATTAGCCGTACAAACAGAAAGGCAGTCATGAAATAAAACAGAATCAGGATCGTGACCGCTCTGATCCCGATCGTAATATACAGTGCCGTCCGTGAATCCACTCCCGGAAGAAAATAGAATACGATTCCAACCAGCATGGGCAGGATTCCGAAAACCGATGCAATGACCATCAGGATCAGGATTGCCAGCACGTATTTCCATGGGTGGGAACCGGCCCGGAACGCATGGAAAATGTCTCCGACCCCGTATCTGGCACCCCTGCACAGATTCAGAAACAGTTTTTTTCTGCCGAGATCCATCCAGATGATCAGGATCCAGCCGAAAATCAGCATCAGCAGAAAGGCAACGACTCCTACCGATACCAGCGGGAACGAAAAAGCAGCATCAGTACCGAGCCTTTCATTCAACAGGCCTGCATGGTACAGAGTAAATCCTGCGCAGCCTGCCGCAAGAGCAAATACCGCCAGAATGAGAATTCCTGACAGAATGCCTGCCAGGATCAGCGTACCGTAGCGGCCGATCAATGTTCTTCTTGCAATTGCCTTACATTCCTTGATCTTCATCTTTCCGTCCTCCTTACATGGACACCGGGAAGGATTGGATCAAGTCTCTGAACATTTCCGCCCCCATAGTGAAAAACGCCTCAGCTGCCGCCCGGAATACCGTAAGGACGAGCCCAAGCACCACAAGACTGATCACAACTGCCGCCACCGCAAGAACATTTCCCGCGACTGCCTGGCCGTTCATCTTTTTATCCCCTCGCGAAAGCCAGGAAAACATGACTGCAAGCGAGGCGCAGAACGGAGTCGGGACCACGGCAAAACTGCCCAGAAAGGCCAGAATGCCAAAGATCAGCGCCGCCAGACTCAGACCGTTTGTTTTTGCATATACATTGTCTGTCATGATTCTACGCTCCAAACACAATTCATTGGTTTTGTATATGCATTAGTCTACTACATCTTGTGTTACTATTCAAGAATACAAAAGCAGATCCGGTGCCGTGAAGCTGCCGGATCTGCTGAAAACCTTTATTTATGCGGTTTTTTTACCGTTTTAGTCGTTGTAGTGAGCATCCATTGCTCTGTCGTAGATATCTGTAACCTGCTTCGACGGTTCCGGAGTAACAAGTGTCACGATCACGGCAGCAGCTGCGCCCGCAACAAATCCGGGAAGCAGTTCGTACACGCCCGTGCCGGAAAGATTCATCAGCCAGAAGATATCCACAACGGCACCCGCGATCACGCCTGCGCACGCGCCGGCATAGTTAAATCTTCTCCAGAACAGGGAAAGGAGGACGACCGGTCCGAAAGCTGCACCGAAAATTCCCCATGCGTTCTCCACCATGTTCATGATCGCCTGCGCTCCTTTTCCGTTGGAACTCGCAAGCAGGAATGCGATCACGGAGATCACGACTACGGCGAAACGTCCCATGGCCAGGACTTCTTTATCACCTGCATCCTTGCGGATCAGAGGCTTGTACAGATCCGAGGTGAAGGAGCTGGAAGCCACAAGGAGCTGGGAGTCCGCAGTTGAAACTGACGCCGCCATGATCGCTGCCAGCAGGAAACCTGCAATCGCCGGCGGGAAGAATTTACGCGCCATAACAATAAACACAGTCTTCTGGGCGCCATTTGTCAGCAGTTCCTCTCCGACGATCATTCTGGCGAGATAAGCCATGAAGCAGGCTGCCCCAATCGAAAGGACGACCCATACGATTGCGACAAGCGCCGACTTTTTGATCATAGAGGGCTTCTCGATCGACATGAAGCGGATAATGATATGTGGCATACCGAAATATCCTAGACCCCAGGCAAGACCGGAAACGATATCCTGCCATGAAGCCGTGAACAGCCCGGTACCGAACTCGCAGCTTACGACTGCTCCGGAGGCGTCCGTATACTGATAGACATTATTGAGCAGGGAGGTATCCAGGTTCTGGGTCAGGACGACAATGATCGGAACTGCCAGCAGCGCGACCAGCATCAGGATCCCCTGGAAGAAGTCGGTCCAGCAGACTGCCTTGAACCCGCCGAGGAAAGTATAACCGACAATGATCAGAGCAAACAGGATCATAGCCGTGTGATCCGACATGCTCGGGAAAAGCATGGTGAAGACAGAGGTTCCCGCGACAAAAGCGGAGGCTACATAGACTGTGAAAGCGATCAGGAAAATGATCGCGCAGATGATCTGAAGGGTCTTGCTTTTGGTGGCAAAACGATTAGTCAGGTACTGGGGAAGCGTAATCGCGTCGTCGGCTGCCTTACTGAATTTGCGAAGCCTTTCCGCGCAGAAGATCCAGTTTGCGGCAGTTCCGAGCGCCAGGCCGATGCCGATCCAGATCTGTCCGAAACCGAATGCAAGAATGGATCCGGGAAGACCCATGAGCAGCCAGGCAGACATATCCGAAGCCTGGGCAGACATCGCTGTGACCCAGGGACCCATGGAACGCCCACCGAGGAAATAGTCCTCCTGGTCCTGGTTGCTTCCGTTGAAATAGAAAATCAGCCCGACGAAAAACAGAATAATGAAATAAGCCAGAAAAACAAGAATTTCAGCATTAAACATAAAAAAACACCCTTTCTGCGCGGTGACCCGCAACGCCGGTTCCCTTTCCGGCACGGTCTGCCGCAAATATTCATACCATGCAATTCTATCATGGAAAAAAATGAAATAAAATATCGACTAAATATTAGAATATTTTTAGGTGTTTACAGCTTATCTGCATAAAATATCTTGTATTTTTCTGTGTTATTGATTAGACTAAAGTCTATACTATAATTCGGATTATTTTGATTCATTCTGAAAACGGGCGGAAGCCTCCCGGTTTAGATTCGGAAATGAGGGGGAACAGATGAAAAAAAGCTCAAATCAGACAAAAAGCCGTATCGTTTCCGCAGCCTGGAAGCTGTTTTATCAATACGGCTATGAAAACACCACGATCGACGATATTACGGAACTGTCCCAGACTTCCAAAGGATCCTTCTATCACTATTTCAGCTCCAAGGACGACCTGCTGGGTTCCCTTTCCTATCTGTTTGACAAAAAATATGAAGAGCTGAGCGTTTCCATGGACCCAAAGCTCAGCCCTCCCGAAAAACTGCTCCTGATGAACCGGGAGCTCTTCCTGATGATTGAAAATACCGTATCTGTTTCTCTTCTCTCCCAGCTCTTTGCCTCACAGCTCAGTTCCAAGGGAGAAAAGCGCCTGTTAAATCCCGACCGCACTTATTACAAGCTCCTGCGCCAGATCGCAATCGAAGGGAAGGAACAGGGCATGTTCAGGGATGACCTTTCGGTCAACGACGTGACCAAGGCCTACGCGATCTTCGAACGCGCCATGCTCTACGACTGGTGCCTGTCAGACGGTAATTATTCCCTCTGTCAGTATTCCGAAAAAATGCTCCCACTCTTCCTGAACGGGCTCGGTAAAGCGGACCGTGACTGATTCCGCTCCGGTTCAGCGCTCCCCGGCCCGGCTGTCCTCCTGCGCGCCGCAAAGTCTCACGATCGCCAGCGCATAGATCAGCGCGGCATCCAGCAGTTCCCTGACCGGCATAAACTCATCCGCGCCGTGCATATGGGTATCCGTATCGGCGCCGACCGCGCCGAAGGCGACACCGTTCTGCAGGGTATGGACATAGGTGCCTCCGCCGATGGCGATGCAGGAGCCTTTCTTCCCGGTCACTTCCTCATAGCAGGCCAGGAGCGTCTGAACAAACGGGCACTGTCCATCGACAGCATGCGGCGGTACAAAACTCCGGGAAAACTCCATGCCGTTCTCTTCCAGGCGGGATTGCAGCGGAACCGCGGTATTGGCTTCATCCGCCGTCACGCAGGTCCTTGCGTCAAATTTCGCGCAGATCTTCCCGTCCCTGATTTCCAGGATATCCAGTGATACGCTCGTGTCCCCCGAAAGAGAATCCGAACGGGCGATTCCGAGGGCTGCTCCTTTATGGTCTCCGTAAGGGAAGAGAGAAGCGAACTTCCGGACAGCCTGCTGCCATTCGCTCCCGGACTCAGGCAGCCGGGAAAGCAGCTGCAGCAGCAGTATCGCGGCGTTGACTCCTTCTTTGGGCGTGGAGGCATGCGCCGCTTTTCCCGTGATCCGGATCCGGCAGATCTCCCGGCCGGACTCATCAACGGTCTTCTCCGCTTCCGCTGTAAACACAGCCCCCGTCTCCCGGCGGACGTCTTCCGCCGCGCTCATCAGTTCCGTTTCCGTAACGCCGCTTAAGTCTGCCTCCGCGTACTGCGGGACAATATTGATCGTATTCCCGCTTACTCCCTGCAGCAGACCTGAACCGCCAGCTTCCCCGTATGAAAGGCTGATCGTTCCGCGGAACTGTCCTTTTTCAATATTGATCACAGGAAACTCCGCGTCAGGGCTGAAGCTCATTGGGGCTTCCTTTTCTTTTCTGTAGTAGAAAGGCAGGTCCGAAGAACCGCTTTCCTCATCCGATCCAAGGATCAGCCGGCACCGGCCTCCCAGGGGGACCCCAAGATCCCGGACAGCCCTCATGGCATAAAGCGCGGCGACCGCCGGGCCTTTGTCGTCCGAGGTGCCCCTGCCGTACAGGGCATCCCCTGACAGCCTGGGCTCAAACGCTTCCGTGACCGTCCATCCGTCCCCGGGCGCCACCACATCCATATGGGCCAGAATATCCAGACAGGGTGCCGCCCCTCCAAAATCCGCCGTTAAGACCCGGTTATCATAATTTGCGGTCTGAAATCCGTACGCCCTGCAGATCTCCCGCATTTCCGACAGAGCGGCATAAGGGCCCGGACCGTAGGGCATGCCCTCGGCTTCCGGACCCTTTACGGAATCGATCCTGCAGAGTCTCATGACATCCTGCAGCATTTCATCCAAATGTTTCTCAAA
>JAEEGL014172804.1_pt1 | contig 14893 bp, 9 predicted proteins | sample 9134231 | NCBI WGS metagenome assembly JAEEGL01 (sample SAMN16246548, study PRJNA631951) | gut metagenome | biome: gut microbiome; feature: rumen; material: fiber-attached | host: Bos | place: Iran: Karaj | collected 2018-10
AAAGTAGTCTTTTGCTGCAAGCAGGTAAATTAGAGAAAGTAATTGCGGCATTTCAGGATTCTTTTGTACTTGCAATAGATGATGTTGATACAAGCATTAAGGTATATGCAAGAGATAATGTGATTTATGTTGAACAATCTCTAAATGATGCTATTTATGTTTATACTGTGGCAGGAAAACTAATTTACTCTGTTGTATCACCACTTGAGAATACGATGATACCAGTTTCTATGAAAGGGATATATCTTGTTAAAATTGGAGGAAAATCTTATAAGACTATAGTACAATAGGAGTTCCTTTTTTTGAGGGAAGTATTGTTAGAGACAAAAAATGTAGTATCTTTGCAAAACCAAGTCGTGAGTAGACGATGTATATGGGTAGTGCGAAGCCCCCGCCCGCATAGCATCACATCAATGATGTAAACCTCTTTCACGCAAAAGGGGCAGTTAAAAGCACCTCATATGAGGTGCTTTTTTATTTGTTGGTAATGGCAGTTATACAGTATTGCACTTTCTCGTGTGTCCTGCGTCGTACCCCTACGGTCACTTTTATTGTACCAATACCAGTCAGTTCATATTCCATGATGATAATACGTTCAAAGGGCTTTTGATTCTTATTGCCAGCCTTTGTCTTTTGTTCCGAGACTTTCTTCGCTCCAGTAAGAATTGCATCAAGTTGTAGAACAGCAAGAGTGGAAAGGTATTTTTTAGCAGCGTGTTCGCTTGTTTCCACAATAGAAACCATTCTAATATTTATGTATTCATTTAGGGAAAGATTGAATTTTCGTTGTAATGGATTTTGTTCTTTCCATTTCTTGTAAAAGTTACGGATAATTTGTTCCCGTTCTTTTATCTCATTTAACGTGTTGCCTTCTGGTATCATAAAATTGATTTTGGTCTGCAAATATATTATCAATTTTTGATAGTAAATAATTCTTTAAAAAAAATCGCAAACCAAAACCTAAAATCAGGGATGTATTTTGTGGTGGTAGAAGGCGAAACGGTAAAGGTTTCGGTGCAATAATGGTGGTTCTGTAGAGACGCGATTAATCGCGTCTCTACAACACGAAACCGTGATATTTGTAGGGCTGTCACATTGTGGCAGCCTTTTTTGGTGCAATCTAGTTGCTATAGCAGATTTCTCGCTATCGCTCGAAATGACAGGTCATTGGGATAAGAAAAAACAAAAAATGGTTGTATAAAAACAACTTATAAATAAAAAAGACTTTTTTGTCTATAAATGTAAAAGATTTTTGTTATTCCATTTTTTTTTATTTTCTTTGTGATGTTAAAATTGAAAAAATAAAAAAGAAATGAAAAGACTTACCATTTTTGCAAGTTTGTTACTTGCCTCTTTTTGTGGAATGGCACAAGAAGAATCTGCTGATACGACATCTAAAAAATATGCCTTAAATGAAGGTTGGGCTGCAACAGTTTCATTGGCACCGACATTCTCGGCAGGCGATTTGGCTACATCAAAAGGTAGCGATATAGGTTTTGTCTTTGGTCTTGGCGTTCAAAAAGCGATTAATCCAAGTTTGGAATGGAGATTCCAGTATGGTCTTGGTTCATTAAAAGGATCAAAAGGTGATGCTCAATATTTTAAAGGGAATATTCATACGTTTACCACATCATTTAAATTCAATTATTTGACGTTCATCAACTACGAAAAATTCGGCGAAAGTGCAATCAAACCATACGCTTTTGCAGGCATCGGAGTTTGCGGTTTCAAAGCTGAAAGATTCAATATGAACAATGATGCAAGTATTGAAAAACAAGAAGAAAGAACAAAAACAATCACTATCCCTCTTGGTTTAGGCATTGAATATGCCATCACCGAACAACTTTCTGTTGGTCTGGAAGCTGGTTTGAACTTATTAAGAACAGATGCTGCCGATGCATGGGAATCGAACACAAAACCACAAAGACTTGACAAAGGAAGCAACAAAACAATGTGGATGTTGTTGGGTATTAAAGATAGCGACGATAATCTATGGCAAGACATGTACGGAACTATCGGCCTTTCTGTAAAATACAATATTGATTGTAGCAAATCGACAAAACTTGCTCCAAACAGCAACAACAACTTAATAAAGTAAATTTTTACTCATAATTATCTCAAAAAAAAGGAGATTGCACAGTTGGGCAATCTCCTTTTTTGTTCATAACTTGTAAATGTTATACCTCGTCTTTTTTTGGTTCAAACGAAAAAAACTTGGAAATTTGAACCGATATGGAGTATTGCGAATTTAGTTGTGACTTAAAGGCGCTTGTGGCTGAAAAACAAGAACTTTTGACCGTTTTTCTCTCGGAAATCGGCTTTGAAAGTTTTATGGAAACCGACGAAAAATATACGGCTTACATTCAAAATGACAATTTCGACAAACAAGCTCTCATAGAAACATTGGAAGAAGCCGAACCAATTCTCGGCAAATTCGAATATGCCATTGTAACAATCCCTTCGCAAGACTGGAATACAGAATGGGAATCATCGTTTCAATATGCCCAAATCAACGACGAAATTATCGTTCGCTCCCCTCTTTATCACCCCGAAAAACAATATAAACACGACATTGTTATCGACCCGAAAATGTCGTTCGGTTCGGGAACACACGAAACCACATCACTCATTCTGCAAACAATGAGCAAAATGGATTTCAAGGGAAAAACCGTTGCCGATTGTGGCTGCGGAACGGGCATTCTGGGAATTTTTGCATCAATGATGGGTGCAAAATCCGTTCTTGCTTTTGATTACGATTCTTGTTGCGTGGAAAATACCAAAACCAACATGCAGTTAAACAACAGAGCAAATATGGACGTGCAACAAGCGAAATTAGACATTCTGAACGGCAAGAAATTTGATTGTATCCTTGCAAATATCAACAAGAATATTCTCGTTGAAAACATGGAACACATCGCCCAGGCGACCAATCCCAACGGAACGGTCATTTTGAGCGGCTTCTATTCCGAAGACGTTCCCGATATTACAAATATAGCAGATGCATTTAATTTGCACATTACAAATAGTGAATCAAAAAATAATTGGACAATAACAACTTTTAAACGTAAATAATTATGGTACATCGTTTTAAGAAAGTCGTTCTTCTTTGCACAATCCTCTGTGTCAGTTTAGTATCAAATGCTCAGCAAATAAAGCAATTTGCCGACGACGAGACATTGTTTTTCCAACAAATGGAACAATTCTTCTCAAACTCTGCCCAAAGTCAGGATCTGTTGAAATACTTGAAACAATTCAAGAAATATTGGGAATCGGGTGCAATTGACAGGGACGAGAAAAGTCGTATTGTGGAAACTTCCAATGCTTTGTTGAAAAAATACGGAAAACCAAGTCCGCATTTCTACAACTATTTGCAAACGGTGGAACTGTTTTTCAACACCGACCACCCTACCGCAAGTTACCACGCATGGGATGAGGCGTATCGTTATTTATTGAAAAGCAAGTCGCTGAACGTGGCCGACAAGTTCTGTAAAAGCACCCTGCAACTTTTGCAAGACCACGACATTTATTCGTCTTCCACCGTTACGTGGAAACTGTTGCGTGTAAAATCGTTCACGTTTAAGTTTGAAAACAACATCGCGACAATCACAATGCCTCCAACCGACTTGCAATGTACATCGGCAGGAAATTCGTTTATCATTCACCTTGCAAGCGGCTATTATCTACCGTTTGAAAACAAATGGATTGGCGACGGTGGTAAAGTGTTCTGGGAACGCTCGAACTTCAACAGCGAATCGGTTTTTGCCGAATTAAGCAATTATCAAATTGACATGACAAAATACACGTATAAAGCTGATTCCGTGTGGTTTACAAACGACAGTTATTATGGTGACAGAATCTTCGGTTCACTCGAAGACAAGACCGTAACGGTGAAAGACGCTTCGGAAGCGACGTACCCTCGATTCAAATCATATCAGAACATTTTTGTCATAAAAGACATCTATCCTGGCATTGATTACCGTGGTGGATTTAGTATGAACGGCTCACGATTCATCGGTTCGGGAACGGTACAAGAGCCTGCCACGTTGAAATTCAGCAACAACGGAAAGAAAATCTTCCAGACATCTGCCATTGCTTATACCTTCCAACGGGAAAGCATCAGTAGCCGTAACGCTGCTGTCAGCATTTACATTGACCAAGACTCCATCTATCACCCAGGATTGTTGTTCCGCTACAACGTGGCGACACGAACGGTAAACCTTATCAGAAACGGTGATACGGAAAATCTTTCGCGAAGCCCGTATTTCGACTCATACCACATGCTGGATATGGATTTCCAACAATTAACATGGCAAATCGACGGCACAGAAATGAAAATGGGCGGACTTGAAGGAACAAATCTCAGCAAGGCCGCATTCGAATCGTCAAATTACTTCCGTGCAGCTCGTTACCAAGAAATTGGAATGTACAACCAAATTCACCCTCTTGTGGCTCTTCGCCGCATGAGCAAGGAAAAGAAAACAGAAACATTCTCTGTGAAAGAATATGCCTCATATATGAGAATGCCTGAACCTGACGCAATCCACCTCTGTCTGGACTTGTCGTTCCGCGGTATGATTCAGTTCGATTCCGAAACAAATACGCTTGTCATAAAAGAACGTACCTACGAATATCTTGATGCCGTTGTCGGAAAAATCGACTACGACGTGATTCGCTTCGATTCGGAACACGATATGAAAGGTATGGCAAACGCAACCTTGGATCTCAACAATCTTGAGTTGAACATGGTCGGCGTATCGAAAATTCAGGTTTCCGACTCGCAAAACGTGGTATTCTACCCTCGTGGAAGCCAGTTGACGATGTCGAAGAATAGAAACTTCGAATTTGACGGTGTTATTGAAACCGGTTTGTTCACGTTCTACGGTCGTGGATTTGACTTCAACTACGAAAACTTCAAAATCAACTTGCAAAATGTTGACTCTCTTAAAATTAAGGTTAAGAGTTTCAAGGAAAACCAATATGGTATAAAGGATTATGTTCAAATCAAGAACTCTATAGAGCACGTTACGGGTGACATTCTGATTGACGACCCGAACAACAAGTCAAGTATCAAGGATTTCCCGCAATATCCTATTTTCAATAGCAAACAGACATCATACGTGTATTATGACTACCCTGCTATTTATAATGGTGTGTACGATAGAAACAAATTCTACTACAAAGTCGATCCGTTCTCTATCGATAGTGTGAACGACTTCTCTACCGACGCATTATTCTTTGAAGGAGAACTCATCTCGGCTGACATTTTTGCCAACATCCGTGAAAAAATTATTGTGCAACCCGACTATTCGTTCGGTTTCACTCGAGTTACCGGAAAACAAGGATATCCTGCTTACAAGGGCAAAGGTACGTTTACCGATACGATTAACTTGAGTTTCAAAGGTTTACGAGGAATCGGAACACTTGATTACATGAATGCTAAAGCCGTTTCGGGTCCGAAAGGATTTACGTTCTTCCCAGATTCAACGAACGGTTTTGCAACAAATTTCAACATCAAACAACAAAGTGCCGCACCCGAATCACCTAGCGTTACGGGCGAAAGCATCAACATTCATTGGGAGCCATACGAAAACAAACTTATGGCTGTTGAGACAGGCAAATCATTCAAAATGTACGGCGATTCCACTACTCTTTCTGGTGGTTTGATTTTCACACCAAAAGGATTAGGCGGATGGGGTAAGTACACTTTCAGCGAGGCCGAACTTACCTCTAATACATTTGAATTTAAAGAAAAGATTGTCAATGCCGATTCAGCCGACTTTGACCTGAAGACACAAGGCGGAGCATTGGACGAAATGGCTTTCAAGACGAAAAATGTAAAGGCGAACATTGACTTCACGACGAAAAAAGCAAATTTCCAATCAAACGACACGCTTTCACTCGTACAATTGCCTAAAAACATGTATATCTGCTACTTAACGAAGTTCACGTGGGATATGCAAACAAAACAAATTGCCCTTGGTGACCCCAAAGACAAGAATACGGGAAAATGCGACTTGCATTTCTACTCTGTACACCCGAAACAAGACACGTTGAATTTCCAATCACCGTATGCAACGTACGATTTGAAGAACTATATCATTGGTGCTCAACAAGTTCCGTTTATTGATGTGGCCGATTCGCGAATCATACCACACAAAGACAGTACAGTAACAATCCACAAAGAAGCGTTTATGGACACGTTGCGAAATGCGAAGTTGATTGCCGATAGAGAACACAAATATCATACGGTATATGATGCAACATTCTTCATCAAAGGTCGCAATAACTTTGCCGGACGCGGTATGTACGATTTCGTTGATGAAACTGGTGTAAAACATCCGTTACCATTCACAAAAATCAGAGTTGACCAATCTCGTCACACCTATGGTAAAGGAAAACTGGAGCCAGAGGACAATTTCCAACTTTCGTCGGTGTATAGTTACTACGGCGATTACAAAATGCTCTCTACGCAACAGTTCCTGGAATTTAACGGTAACGTGTTGATTGCCAACGAATGTGCAAAGATAAAACCGACGTGGTTCAGTTTCGTGGGCGAAATCAACCCTGCCGAGATATTCATTCCTGTGAGCGACAATATGTTTGACGTGGATTCCAACGCCGTGGGAACGTCTATTTTCGTAAATACACGACCAACGGGTATTTACACGGCATTCACATCAGAAAAGCGTAACGACAAAGACATTCCTATGTTAAGCGCACAGGGCAGTTATCTCTTCTATGACAAGAACACTCATAAATACAAAGTTGGTCCAAAAGAGAAAATCCTTGACGAGTCAAAACAAGGAAACTTGATTAGTTACCATCGCGAATACTGCAACACCTCAGGTGAAGGTAAAATCAATCTTGGCGTTGATTTAGGTCAGGTGAAATATGGTACGTATGGAACAATAACGCACAACATAAATTCTGGTCGCGTTACCTTAGAAACGGTTGCAACCTTAGATTTCATGTTTGATGAAAACGTTCTCAAAGCAATTGCCGACACTATCACAAAACGTCAAAACTTAAAAGGCGTTTCGTTAAACACACCTGCTTACAAAAAGGGTATGACCGAAATGCTTGGCAATGCCTCTGCCGAAAAATACATATCGGAAGCGATGACCTATGGAGAAGTTCGTAAAATAACGAAAGAATTGGAACACACATTTGTATTCTCAAAACTTGATATGGTTTGGGATTCTGCTGCTCACGCATTCCGTTCTGTAGGACAAATTGGAATACAAAGCATTGGAAACGTTCCTGTCAATAGAACGGTAAATGGTTTTGTTGAGTTTGCAAACCTTTACAAAGGTGATCAAATGAATATTTATATAGAATTAGACAGAAAGACTTTCATTTTCTTCCATTATAAAGAAGGGAAAATGCATTTCTTCACATCTGATATGAAAAATGCGAACAACAAGAGTTTATTTGATCTTGTAAATACAATTGCAAATACCAAAGAAGCAAAACGTACGATGACCGTTGCTAAAAAAGAAGCACCTTACACTTATACAACGGGAACAGATTATATGAAACGTCAAAATGTTGAACGATTTAAGGGAAACAAGCCTCACGAGGATCCAGAACCAGACTGGGATGAAGAGGAAATAACTGAAAAGCCGAAGAAACAAAAACCCGAAGTTCGTGACGAATACGACGACTACGATGATTACGACGATTAATGTTTAACCAAAGAGTTTGGGCAATTGCCCAAACTCTTTATTATTACTTACGCTTATGCAGTATTTTTTACCTGTACTTCTACTACTCATTGCCAATATATTTATGACATTGGCTTGGTATGGTCATCTAAAATTAAATCAGATGGGGATTTCGAGCAACTGGCCCCTCATCGCAGTTATTCTATTTAGTTGGGGGATCGCACTGATAGAATACATTTTCCAAGTTCCCGCCAACAAGATGGGATTTATAGGCAACGGCGGACCATTTACGCTTTTGCAACTCAAAGTGATTCAAGAAGCATTGTCAATATTTGTTTTTTGCGTGATTGCAAATATTCTGTTTCAAGGAGAAAAAGTTGCGTGGAATCACTTGGCAGCTTTCGTTTGCCTTATTATGGCGGTAGTTTTCGTATTTTGGAAAAACTAAGTTTCAATTATAAATTTTAATTATTATGGGTAGCAAGACATATCTTTTCAGCATAGTGCTTGTAGCTGTAATTGGCGGTTTGCTTTTTGGCTACGACACGGCAGTGATTTCGGGTGCAGAGAAAGGTCTGCAGGCGTTTTTCTTGGGAGCGACGGATTTCTCATACACCGACGGTTGGCACGGCATCACATGTTCCAGCGCACTCATTGGCTGTATAATCGGTAGCGCATTGTCGGGATTGTTGGCGACACGTTTGGGACGAAAAAAATCGTTGTTTGTGGCTGGCGTGCTGTTTTTCTTGTCTGCCCTGGGCTCATGGTATCCTGAATTTTTATTCTTCAAGCACGGAGAACCTTCTTTCTCGCTTTTGATAGCATTCAATTGTTATAGAATACTCGGCGGAATCGGCGTAGGACTTGCTTCGGCTATCTGCCCGATGTACATTGCCGAAATTGCGCCTGCCAATATGCGTGGCACATTGGTTTCATGGAACCAGTTCGCCATCATCTTCGGTCAGTTGGTGGTATATTTCGTGAACTTTGTGATAATGAAAAACCACACGGTTCTCGATGTAGTCGATGCTGACTGGTATATGGCTACTGGCTGGCGAACAATGTTCGTGAGTGAAGGATTTCCTGCTGGTATTTTTGCGTTGCTGATTCTTGCCGTACCAGAAACGCCTCGTTATCTTGCCCTGAACGGCAACGACGATAAGGCCTTGCACGTGCTTTCACGCATCAATGGCGAAGAAAAAGCGAAAGGTATTCTTGCCGAAATTCACGAAAGTGCGGTGGAAAAGACCGAAAAACTGTTCACCTACGGATTCCTTGTCATTTTTGTCGGCATCATGGTGAGCGTGTTCCAACAAACAGTAGGAATCAACGCCGTACTTTATTATGGTCCAAGAATTTTTGAAGAAATGGGCATGGACAACCCAATGACGGTGCAAGTGATTATGGGAATTGTAAACATTTCGTTTACACTTTTGGCCGTGTTCACCGTTGAGAAATTAGGACGGAAGCCGTTGCTCATCGTGGGTTCGCTTGGAATGGCTGTCGGCGCTTTGGGTGTAATGGTTTACTTTATGTTGGGCGGATTCGAGGGCTCTCTGCCAGGAATTTTCGCTGCAACGAGCATTATGGTCTATACCGCTAGTTTCATGTTCAGTTGGGGCCCAATCGCATGGGTTTTGATTGCCGAAATTTTCCCGAACACGATTCGCGGCGCGGCAGTCGCAATTGCAGTGGCATTCCAATGGATTTCGAACTTTGCCGTAAGTTCATCGTTTGTTTCAATGTTGAACTGGTCGCCTTCGGGAACATACCTGATTTTCGGAATGGTTTGCATTATTGCAGCCATCTTCGTTTGGAAACTCGTGCCAGAAACAAAAGGAAAGACTTTGGAGGATATGACAAAATTGTGGGGAAAGAAAAACTAAGACACGCTCGGTTTTACCAAAGAGAGCTTGTTTCTGCCTATACGACAAAATGAGAATTTCCCACCAAAAAAGACATCGAGAAAGAGTTTTTTGTACATTAGCACGATGAATCGAAAAATTCTTTCCATAGTATCAATTATTTTTTGCATCATAAGTTATACTTGTTTTGCCGAAAATATCCCATATAGTCGATTACTCTCGTTTGAGACTTTTTCCAATAGCGACGGTCTTTCACACAACAATGTGCGCTGTATTTTTCAAGATTCCAAAGGTTTCCTTTGGATTGGGACAAACTCAGGCCTAAACCGTTTTGACGGGAAAAACTATAAGATATTCAAACATGATCCTCAAAACCCACAGACAATCTCATCAAATTATATTCTGGGGATTAGCGAAGATATTTACCACAACATCTGGGTTGCCACCGATTACGGACTCAATCTTATAATGCATGACACATATGAATGCAATCGACTTGCAATCGATTCGACGAGCCTTGTTCAGTTTTCAAAAATCCCTATACAAAACGTATTTTGCGACAGCGAAGGATCTATTTGGATAAAAACAAATCAAAACATAACTCGCGGAAATCTAAAAACGCATAAACTTCGTTCGTATGCCATAGAGACAGACATTTTCAAAGAAGAGTTTGAACAGTATTCCTACCCCATTTTTCAAGATTCACAAGGAATTCTTTGGATAGGAAGCGAGAACGGATTAGGTTATTATGAACCAGAAAATGATGATTTCATTTTTTTCAAAGAAGATGAAATCTTATCTAACAGATTAAGCAACAATCATGTATTAGCAATTTTTGAAGATTCAAAACATAGAATCTGGATTGGTACACGAAACGGATTGAATTTGTTCGACAAGAATAAAAAAACATTTACAACCTATTATTATTCCAACAAAATTCAATCTATTGTAAATGGCATTGCCGAAGGGTATCACTCTCATTTTCTGTGGATTACGACAGAAAGTAATGGCATTTTTGCCTTCAATACAAAAACAAAGAAATTCTTTCAGTTTTCGCACGCTCCACAACAAAAAGGTATATCGACAAATCAAACAAACTGCATCATCAAAGGCAATAACAATATTTTGTGGATTGGCTCACAAAACGGCCTTAACAAGTTGGACATCAAGCCTAAACGTTTTCAACTTATAGGAAATGAAGACGGAGAGTTTGGTAGAAAATACAACTATACAACTGCAATTTACATAGAAAAAAATCTCGTTTTCTTTGGTACAAAATTCGGTGGATTACAAATGTATGATTTGGATAAAAAGACAAAACAGACATTTTCAGCCGACAAAGGGAACTTTCCCACAAATTATATCACATCCATCATAAAACTTTCAAACAATGAGATTTTGATCGGAAGTGACGGATACCTAACTATTTACAACACGACAAACAAGCAATTTTACTCCATCGACAAAAAATTTCCAAGCTTACAATCCTTCTGCATTACCAGAAAAAGAATAAAAGCCCTTCTACTCGATTCTCAGGAGCGACTTTGGATAGGGACGAATTACGGAATACTCATATACGACATCTCTCAAAATAAAATCATTCACTTTGATAAAAATCAGTTGCCGTCAAACCAAATCACCTGTTTTTATGAGAATTACAAAAACAAAATGTTTATCGGCACAGAAAATGGCATCGTATATTATGATCATAAATCCGATAGTCTTAGCGAGATAAAAATTGCAGATAGCAAACTTGCCGGATTAAACAAACATATTTACGACATAACAGAAGATAATTTAGGTAACATCTGGATAGGCAGTAATATCGGTCTTATTAAATGTAATCCGAATACATTGGAATGCTCATTTTTTACTACAAAAGATGGATTGATAACAAGCGAAATCTATTCTGTTTTAACCAATGATAGCGAAATTTGGATTGGCACAGACAACGGTTTGGTGTCATTCCTACCCGAAGAAGAACGATATAAGAAATTCTCCATACATGATGGTTTGCAAGACTATGAGTTCTCGCCACACTCCGCATTTCGGGCTACAAACGGCTATATGTTCTTTGGCGGCCCACAAGGAATCAACATCTTTCATCCCGATTCTATCAAGGCAAGTTCCATAAAACCGAATTTCGAGTTCCTTCAATTGGAATATACCATTGATAATAAGATATTTACGAACCAACTGAAAAACAATCAGGAAATTTCAATCCCTTGGAACAATTCCGACATAACCATTTCATTTGCATTGCTTGAATTTACGCAACCGCTTATGAATCAATACAAATACTACATTAGCGACTTGACCAACACGTGGATTGACTTGGAAAATCAAAACTACATCAACATCATAAAACTTCCCGTCGGGAAATATACCTTAAAGGTTAAGGCGTCGAACAGCGATGGAATCTGGTCTGACGAAAAATCAATCGTCATTACCGTCCCCGCCCCATTTTGGAGAACGCGAACCGCTTTTATATTCTACACGGGCATAATCCTTCTCATTATATTCTTGATAAGCAAACTCATTTCAAAGAAATTTGAAGAAAAAAATAAACGAATCCTTGACCGTCAAAAATGGACGGAACAACTTGAGTTACAGCAAGAAGAACTTGAAATCAAGAACAAAAACATTCTCGACAGCATCACCTATGCAAAACGAATCCAGTCGGCCATTATGCCAGCTCGTGCGAAGTTCAAGCAACTAATTCCCTCCTATTTTATATTGTATATGCCGAAAGATATTGTGAGCGGCGATTTCTATTGGATTACAAAAATCGACACGAAGATATTCATCGTATGCTCTGACTGTACCGGTCACGGCGTTCCAGGGGCATTCATGTCGATTATCGGCGATAACTTGTTGCGAAACATCACCACGTCACGAAACATCCATAAGGCATCCGAAATTCTTGATTACCTTAACAAATCACTGATAGAACTGTTCACCAAAAATGAATTGGACGACGAAACGCCAGTGAAAGACGGCATGGACATTTCCATCTGCGTGTTCCACACCGATACCGGCGTACTTGAATTTTCGGGCGCGCTGACGAGAATGCTGTTAGTTCGTAACAACCAATTCATAACATACCGTGGCGACAAAAACCCTGTAGGATTGCTCAACGATGAAGACAATTTATTTACCACAGCAATCATCAAAGTGCAAAAAGGCGACCGATTCTATATGTTCAGTGATGGTTATGCAGACCAGTTTGGTGGTGAGTTTGGAAAAAAAATGAAATTTAAACGATTCAAACACAATATTTTAGCAGTTCAACATTTACCAATGATGAAACAAGGAATTGAACTCAAGAAACAATTCCAACAATGGCAACAAGATTGGGAACAAGTTGACGACGTGATTGTGATGGGCTTCGAGTTCAATAATTATATTGAAGCGTTGGAAAAAAATAAAAGTCTATAATTTGAGCAAGATGCATTGTTTTTTCCCAAAAGATTCTACATTTGTGGCACAATAATTGGAACTACTTGTTTAATAAACCTTATTTAATAATTAAAAAACATTTTTATGAAAAAAATTTTATTGTATGTCGCAACGTTAGCGACGATTGCTTTTACTGGTTGTAGCAAAGAACAATCTGAATTGAGTGTTGACGATGTTAAAGCAAAAGCAACAATCTCTGGTAAAGTAACCTACGACGGTGGTTCGTACTATGACAAGACAGAGGCAAAAACTGTGCTTTTAAACGATGTTGCAGCAAGCAATGTTACGGTAGTTGTAAAAGTTGAAAACGACAACTATACTGGTGACGGAGGCTCATTCCTCTATTTTGAAACACAAACTGACGCAAACGGTTTATTCTCAATTGATGTACCTGTGTATAACTCACTTACCGCCGATGTTTACAATCTTCCATTCTACGCAACTTGGCAAGAATACGATGGAGAAGCAAACATTGAATACGACAATGTTTTGATGAAAATGACGACAACGTCTGTTACAGCAAACGAGAAAGAAGTAAAATTCATTACTATCAGCACTTCTTACGAAAATAGTAAACAATTTAAAGACTAACAGCAATGAGAAAATACTTATATAGTTTGCTCTTGGGGGTATTAGCCATACCTGCATTAGCACAAGAATCGACAGATTCTCAATTTGGCCCAGTTGCTGGGGAGAAGGCATTTGGCGTAACACTTGACCCTATTGCAAGTTTTGTTGGCAATATGTACAACGGAACAGCAAACAATGCTTTGGGGCCTTTGCAAGGCGAAAGTCTTTTCTTGAATAATTTCTCAATTATGGGTAAATATTTCTTGAGCGACAACACTGCCGTGAGAGCAAATATCGGTTTCATATTCAACAAAACCAACAACCAAACATACGTGCAAGATGACGAAGCTGTTTTCTTAAACGCTTTCAGTCAGGCAAAAGTCATTGATTCTGACATTACAAAAAACAGAGGCGGTAGTTTTGCCATAGGATTGGAAAAACGCATTGGTTCAGGTCGCGTTCAAGGTATTGTAAGTGGTTCTGCTGTATATGGTTTTAGAACGACAAAACAAATCTATAAATATGGTAACGCCATTACCGATATTAACCAAAGACCTACAATTGCAACTCCGGCAAATTACACTGCTGTTGGTTCTATGCCAAACGCACGTCCGACAAAGAATTTCACTGCCGCTCCTTCACACCTTGCCGGTTTGGTTGGTAGTTTTGGTGCAGAATACTTCCTTTGTCAAAAAGTTAGTCTTGGTGCTGAAGTAAATGTATATCTTTTTCACCAATGGACTTCGCAACGTTATACAGAATACGAAGGTTTCAATGTGGTAACAAATCAAGTTGACACATACACAAACCTTGTTTCACCAAAATCAAAAACAACTGAACTTGCAACAGGAAACGTTGGTGCAAATCTATTTATGAATTTCTATTTCTAACAATTGAAATTAATAATGACAAAACGCGTACAGGTTTTTCTTGTACGCTTTTTTTATTTTCCCTCAAAAATCCCTACGTGTTTCACTTAGTTTCATTGCGAAAAATACGTAATTTTCTAAAAATCAGCGTTTTACGAGAACCAAATTCAAAAATTTATATACATTTGCAGTGATAAAAAACAAATATTAAAACACAATACAATGGCAAAGAATTTTGACAAAGAATTGAACGATTTCATGGCGAAAGTAATCGCTAAGAATCCAGGTGAATCAGAATTTCACCAAGCTGTTCACGAAGTAGTAAACTCAATCCTTCCATTCTTGGATGAAAATCCAAAGTACAAAGCTGCTAAAGTTTTGGAAAGAATGGTAGAACCAGAAAGAGTTTTCATCTTCAGAGTTCCTTGGGTTGACGACAAAGGTGAATGGCAAATCAACCGCGGTT
>JAEEGL010372940.1_pt1 | contig 14892 bp, 12 predicted proteins | sample 9134231 | NCBI WGS metagenome assembly JAEEGL01 (sample SAMN16246548, study PRJNA631951) | gut metagenome | biome: gut microbiome; feature: rumen; material: fiber-attached | host: Bos | place: Iran: Karaj | collected 2018-10
CCACGTCGAGATCCTCGGGACGAATCACGACGTCCACGATTTCGCCGATATCAAATCCGCGCACATCATCGCACGGGAATTTTTTGTCTTCGAAACAAACCGTGTGTTCATCGATGATTTTGCCCTCGATGATGTTCGTTTCGCCGATGAAGTTTGCGACGAACTCGTTTTCGGGTTCGTTGTAGATCTCGGTTGGGCTGCCCACCTGCTGGATTTCGCCGCCCTTCATCACGACGATTTTATCCGACATCGTGAGTGCTTCTTCCTGATCGTGCGTGACGAAAATAAAGGTAATGCCGACTTCCTGCTGGATGCGTTTGAGTTCGATCTGCATTTCCTTGCGCAGTTTGAGGTCGAGCGCGCCCAGCGGTTCGTCGAGCAACAGCACCGATGGCTCATTTACAAGCGCTCGCGCAATGGCAATACGCTGCTGCTGGCCGCCCGAAAGCTCGGTAATGCCGCGTTTGCCATAATCCTCAAGATTCACCAGCTTGAGCATTCGGCGCACCTTGCGATCGATAACATCCTTCGGCTCTTTCTTGATCTTCAGGCCAAATGCCACGTTGTCATACACATTCAGATGCGGGAATAACGCATACTTCTGAAACACCGTGTTGATGTCGCGTTTGTACGGCGGCAGTCTCAAAATATCCTCACCCTCGAACAGCACTTCGCCGGATGATGGCTCGATAAATCCGCCCAGAATGCGCAGAAGCGTCGTTTTGCCGCATCCCGACGGTCCCAGAAGTGTCACAAACTCGTTGTCATAAATATCCAGCGAAACGCCTTTCAATACGACCGTTTCGCCAAAATTTTTCACGACATTCTTTATCTGAATGATCTTTTTCTTCTCTTCCATGCCTGTATCCTGGATTCAGCTTACGGGGGACGCTGCGTTTACCCCCTGAACCGGGGGTACGCTTCGCTCACCCCGGTTAATATCTACGAATGATACGCCCCACCGGGGCGTGTTTGATTTTATTTGGTTTTGGGGATTCCCGATTTTGTACAGCCGCGCGATCGCACGTTTGGGTAATTGCTGATGCAAACTGGCCAAATGGGTTAAGAAATGGCGAAATGGGGATGGGGCCCCATTTCGACCTTCGTTGGGTTTGGTAGAAAGTAAATTAAGGCAGTTTATTAATGTAAAGGGTTCCAAGGGCCAATGGCCCTTAACGGGGGCTGGTGCAGAGCCCCAGAAGACATTAAAATAGCGGCGGATTCGATACCCAAAGCACCCTGGCCGGCGATTTCTTTGTATTTTCCAAGTGGTGGAAAGTGTTGCATTTCATGTAAAATGTTTCGCCTTTTCGCACCGGATATCGTTTATCATCGCTGCACAGCACGACCGCTCCCTCCAGCACATACGCGAACTCTTCGCCAGCCGTCGGCGACATATCGAATGATCGGCCTCCAGCCGGCAGCTCCAGCAAAATCGGCTCCATCGAGTGTTTCTGCGCATTCGGCACGATCCACTTAATCGTGTGATTCTCCTTGCTGTCGACGTAAAAATCGGCTTCCCGAAACACCAGCCGATCATCGCGCTCTTCCTTAAAAAACTCCGACAAACTCGTCCCCAGCGCCTCAAGAATGTTGTCCAGCGTCACCAGTGACGGCGATGTCAGATTGCGCTCCAGCTGGCTCAAAAAGCCTTTGCTCAGCTCCGAACGCGACGCCAGTTCCTCAAGCGTCAGCCCTTTTTGCTTTCTCAGGTGCTTAATTCTGCCGCCGATGTCCATTCGAAATTCCTCACACAAACACAGCCAATCCCTCGATTCTATCTGTGGTTTGGTCGTGCTAAACTCTCTGTTTAGAACAAAATTCTGTAATGCTAAACTTTTCGTTTAGTAAACAGAAATCGCGGCCTTATACATGAATCTAAAAACTTCTCAAGAAAATTCGAACACAGATACAATTATTTTTAATAAATCAAAACTTTTTGTTTGATTTTGTTCGCCTTTTTGCCTTGCAAATGCGGCGAACTCGCCGCGGCTATCTGCGATACGCCGCGGCAAAAAAAAAGACTATCTGCTTGCGAAAAGCATCGCCAAACGCGTACAATATTTGGGGTTTGTCTGCGTTTTGTTAACTTCAATTTGAGGATGAATCATGCAGGAAGTCAATTATGCGGTTATGGCGGGTTGCACTGCCGTTGAATTGTTGCCAAAACTGGGTCTGATTGCGAATTTTATCAACAAGGAAAAGCCGGATATGAAGGCTTTAAAGCGTTTCTTTAAGGAACACGACTTTTTTGATAAGGAGCGATTCGACACACTGCTCAAATTCCTGAATGTCGATACATCCGACGAAAAAAAGATTAAATGCGGCGATTTTCTTTCGCAGTTGCTCAAAATTATCGATCCCGAAGATCGCAAACGCCATCTTTTCCAGCATCTGACTGCCAAAAATGAAATTCTGATGAAGTACGTGATGGATGGCATCGCCGAACGTCTGTATTCAACCAACGAAATGTACCGGTATCTGACCAGTTACGTCTATCCCGGCACATACCTCACGCTGGTTGATTTCAGGTATTGGATGCAGTGGCTTGAGGCCAGCGAACATATCAAAATCGTTGGAATTCGCTGGGGATTGAGCGATCTCGGCAAAGAGGCTATGGACAAAATTATCAAGCTCATCGACATCGACGAATTGCTGGATGATGAAGACGACGATGATGACGATGATGACGACGACGACGATGATGACGATGACGACGATGACGATGACGACGACGACGACGATGACGATGACGATGACGACGATGACGACGATGACGATAAGAAATCGAGCAAGAAATCGTCGAAAAAGTCGGATAATGATGACGACGACGATGATGATGATGATAAGAAATCGAGCAAGAAATCGAGCAAGAAATCGTCGAAAAAGTCGGATGATAATGACGACGATGATGACGATGATAAAAAGCCGGGCAAGAAATCGTCGAAAAAGTCGGATGATGATGACGATGATGATGACGATAAACCGGCCAAAGCTGCTGCAAAACCGGTAAAAGCCGCAGAAACGAAAGCCGATGATGTTGCCGAAGCACCGGCAGTTCAGATGCCGGCTGCAGCCGTTCCAGCTGCTGCGCAGTTCGTTGCAATGCCTTCGGTTCCGGTGTCTTCGACGCATGTCGAAGTCGTCGTTCAGCCCATCGTGCCCAAAGCAGACGAAACGCCACTGACGTTGGTCAAAGAAGCATTTGCTGCAGCTGACGAAGAAGAAGCCGAAGATGAGGAAGGCGAGATGGGGAGCGCACCTGCGGTGCAAATCGGGCTGTTCCGGCTGGATGAGTCGCTGGTCGAAGGCAATTTGCGTGCAGTTCAGGTGTGGTGGCGAAATCGTCCCGGCGGCAAGTTGCTGACTGCTGCTGACTATAACCTGCATAAAGAAGATTTTGACGAAGATGCCGTTTATGCGCTGTTCAAATTGTCAGCACTGGCGCTTCAGCTGTTCAGATATGGTGGCCGTTTGAATACGAACAAGGGCGGACAGTCGTATGCCATGCTCGATCAAATGGGATTTTATTCGAATCTGATGCGTTCGACGCAGTCGGTCGATGATATTTTGGCCGCGCTGATGGATGGCGGTATGGCCAATCGTGCCGAAGATCTGGCCAATCTGCACTGGTTGCTCATCATCCGCAGATCGTTGAAAACCCTTGGCGAAGAAGGCGTTAAAGCGCTGCTCGAAGCCGAGTCGATGTCGGATGTGGTGACGGGATTATGGCAGCATATCGGCAATTTCCATCTGACTTATGAGATTATCTGGATCGCACGTGAACTGGCGGCGATGGGCGTATTGTCGTGCGAAGACAAAGAGGTTATCGGTGTGGTGCCTTTGCCGAAAGTGCGAGAAACGGCATTCCGACTTGGATTTATCGAGACGCCCTATGCTGCAGATTTTGCGCATCTGGTTTCGATATCGAAGCGTCTGTCGAAGTTCTTTGGCGCTGGCGATGCCTGGGAAGCGCCGTTGGTCTATTTCGAGCCCAAGCGTGATTTGCGCTACGATTCGTCTGAACCGGCGTACTTTACAAGGGATCAGCTGGGGATTGATTAATCGGCAAGCCGCCGCGTATGCAATAGCGGCGGCCGCAGTGCGTATCGCGCCGTGGCGCGATAGCACGCGCGCAAAAATATCGGGATATGGGGCAGATCCTCATAAATCAGGGTGCATAGCCCGTTGTCGGAGATGAGCATGAGTGAAGAGACGAACAATCCCACGAGTGAAGTGACGACAGAGAACGCGGATGTGGCTCAGAATGCGCCGGAACAGCAGGAATATATCCCGCAGCCGCGAGGCCTGGCGCGGGTTCCTGGCATCGATATTGAGGCGATCGACGCGCGTTTGGCCGAATGCAGCGACTATTTTACGAAGCATGTCGATGAGACGGATTACCGCAATCTGGATTGGTATTTGTGGCGGATGCAGCTGCGGTTTGCGGCGGGTGACGATATCATTGAGGTCGTGGATGATGCGTTTATGGCGGCGCGTTGTTTACACGAGCGACACGCGATGCATCTGGAGCTCAAGCCGCCCGAAATGTTTATGACGCGGCGCATTGTGCCGGTTGAGCTTGGCATTTTGAGCGGTATGCCGATGTTGACGCTGGAGTTCTCGGCGACTTTTGGACTGCCGCTGATGATGGTGCTGGGCAAGACGGCTCCCGAAGATATCATGAGCGAAGCGCACCTGATGACCTCGTTCTTTAGACGTGAGTTTTGTGCGGATTTCGTGGAACTGACGGGACTTTCGGCTGTGATTTATGCCGGCGTGATTGCGGCGATTGGCCGAGGTTTTGACGATGAAGCCACGATTGGGCTGAATACCTATGCCAAAGCACGCGATTCGTTGCGAGGTATGCCGCCCAAAGCATTGTTGCCCAAGCTCAAGCGATATGATGCTTTGAATACAGCGCTGGCGTGCCTGTGCGCGGGGAATTTCGAGATGATCGGCGATGTGCTTGCGCCAGAGGCCGAAGCATTTCAGGAAGAACAGGCGAAAAAACTGGGCAAAGGCTGGTTTGCGCCGGATAAAATGCCGGTGCCGAAATATTTCGATATGTCGATTCTGACGATTCTGGCTTTGGCGGCGCTGCGCGGTAAGATCGTCGAACTGCCCAAATCCGGCGCAATTTCGCATTATCAGGACTTCATTAAGGGGTTGACGGAAGTGCCCGAGCGCCGCATCGAAGTGCCGGGGCTCGATGAAGAATCCCGCAAGATTTTACAGGAAGCAGGCGTCGATCCCGACCAGCTGGGCGGGAATTTTGTCGACAACAGTTTTCACGACGCGAAGGAAGAGAGCGAGGCTAAAGCTGCGGCATTGTTCGAAGAGAGACAGCGTGCGGCACAGGAAGCCGTGCGCGCCAAACTGGCCCAGGAAGCGGCTGCAGCAGATGCCGAACGCGTGGCCGAAGCCGAGGCCAAGGCGGATGCACAGGCCGGAGATAATGCCGAATCCGGCGAAAAATCATCGTATGCCAACTTCTTTGACAGCGAAGATGAAACCGATGCCGCCGCACGACGGGCAAATGAAAATATCTTTAACGAAAAACCGGAAGTCGCCGAAGGTATCGATAAAGATAAGGATTTTAGCGCGTTTTTCGCTGACGGCGAAGAAGATCCGGCGGCCAGAGCCTTTGAAGAATCTCAGGCTGAACACGAACCTGAACGCGAAAAAAAGGATTTCAGCGCGTTCTTTAGCCAGGATGATGCAGAAGACAATTCGATTCGCGAGCATGTCGAGGAAGAATCGGAACAGGCCGAGGATACAGGTAAAAATTATTCGGCATTTTTCGAGACGCTCGATGAACATGCCATCCCGGAATTTGATGACGGTTCAAAAGATGAAGTTCAGGTGAAATCCTATACAGAGTCGTTCTTCTCGGAGGAACACAGGCCATTATCGGGGCTGAAGATGACGCTCGATCCCGATCCGGAACCCGAGCCCGTTGTCGAAGAAAAACCGCAGGCCCCCGCTGTACCTTATGAACCCGTGATCGAAGATAATTCGCCACGGCGAGATTTTACAAAGCTGTTCGATGAGAATGAACCGGCTCCGACGATTGGTTTGAAGATGTCGCTGGATGAAGACGAATCGGATGAAGCGAAACCAAAGGTTGCGCCGGTTTCAAAACCTGTCGTATCCGAACCTGCACCAGCCGAAGAACCTGTCGAAGACAATGCGCCCAAACGCGATTTCTCGAAGTTCTTTGATGAAGATGCGCCGGCACCTGTAAGCGATTTAAAGATGTCGCTTGATGAGGCGGAGCATCAGGCCATTGTGCAGCAGGCTGCAGCAAAACCGCATGACGAAATGCCGGCACAAAGCGAAGAACCTGCCGAAGTCGCCGACGATTCGCAGAAGGTGGATTACAGCAAATTCTTTGATAATGCCGACGAAAGAGCGGATATTGCCGAGTCGGATGCCGGACTCGATCACGAAGCTCAGCTGCGCGAACTGGAAGAAGAACAGGCACGGAAAGCCGCAGAAAAACTCGAAAAGCAGAAACTCAAACTCGAACTCGATGGCACCGAAACCGAGGTCAAGGCGGCCGAGTCGTATCAGCAGCGCATGGCGCGTCTGATCGCTGAAAAACAGGCTGCAGCAAGGGAACAGGCGCTTCGCGAGCGCGAGGAAGCTTTGCGGGAACTCGAAGAACTCAAAAAAGCCGGGCCCGTTGTTGCGCAGGTCGAACAGCTTCAGCTTAAACCTGACGAACCGGAAGATCCCGATGAAGTCGTCGAAAAAGTCCAGAATATGGAAAACCTGCAAATCAAAGGGTTTGCGCATACAGGTCTCGATCAGATCCATGCCAATACCCGTGTTCAGCAGGAAGTCGAGGAAGATTTCGATATGCATGCTGCTATGGCTCAGAAAGCCTGGGAGGAAGCTCAGGCTGCCGAAAATGCCAAATCTTCCGAAGCACAACAAACCGATGCCGAATCCAAAGATGATGATGATCTGCATGTCGTCATTGACTATGGCGCACTTGCAGAACCGAAGGGAGAATAAAGCGGTATATGTCGATGAATAATAATCTGCTCAGCAAATGTCTGGTAGCGATTCTATGCCTTGCAGTTTTGGGCGCATGTCATACGACAGAATCACCCAAAACTGAGGCTGCGACACAGTCTGCTGTACAGCCCGAAGCTGCAGAAACGCCAGAAGCTGCGGGTGAATCCGGTGATACTTCTGCATCTGTCAGCATAAGCGAATCCGTCGATAATTCGGAAACTGCCAGCGCAAATGGTGCACCCGCAAATCCGGACGAAGAACGTGCAATCATTGCCGGGCCAACGCTTTCTCCAGACGAAATTCCCGAAAATCTGATCGGCTGTGAAGTCAAAATACAGGTCGATCAAAAATTCTATGCGGCAATGGCTGTGGCGATCTCTATCGAAGAGGCGCTCGATCATGCCGTGTACGAAGCATGCGCACTTCCTTGTGCAGAATCTGCTGAAGCACCCGATTCTGCCTCAGTTTCGGACGACGATAAGGAAGCGGCCATTTCGAAATGCACGGATGCATGCGCAGATGCGACATTTCCTGTTGATGCGGAATGCATCCAGAATGGACAGACCATCTTTACTGGCGGCAGCTTTAATGAACCAGCCGGATCGGAATCTGATGCCCCGGATGCCGGCTAGGAGTGCATCGCATGAATGTTGGGCAGCAGTTCTCTCATTATCTGATCGAGGAAAAGATCGGTGAAGGTGGCTTCGGCGATGTTTTTCGTGCCCGGGATCTCAATTCCGGCATGGAAGTCGCGATGAAGTGCTCGCACCCCTGCGAACCCGAAAAGATGAATGATAAGGAACAGCGCTTTTTGCGTGAAGTCTCATGCATATCAAAGCTGCGCCACCCCAACATCGTGCAGATGTATGAATATGGTACGCTTCCCGACAAAACCCTGTTTTTGGTGATGGAGTATGTTCAGGGTTTCAATCTCGAAGATTTGATAAAACGCGAAGCACCGTTTGCTTATGCGTATGCGAGCGATATCATTCTTCAGGTGCTGGATGCTTTGGCTGCGGCACATGCGCAGTGTATCGTTCATCGCGATCTCAAGCCTGCCAATATCATGCTGGTGAGGCAGGCTGGTGGCCGTGATATCGTCAAACTGCTCGATTTTGGCATTGCAAAAGCCTTCGATGGATCGACGCCTGATTTAACACAGATTTCTCCGAATCTCAGTTTCGGAACGCCGCACTACATGTCGCCCGAGCAGTTTTCCGGCAAAAAACTGGGGCCTTACTCCGATCTCTATTCTGCCGGCCTGATTTTCCTAGAGCTCCTCACCGGAAAACAGGCTGTAACCGGCGAGACTCTGATAGAAGTTGCCGAGAAACAACTTAACGGAATTATTGAGATTCCCGAACCTTTTTCGCTTGGGCCGCTGGGCGATGTATTTCGGTGTGCATTCGCTAAATCCATTGATATGCGCTACGCATCCGCTGCCGAGATGTATCGCGATATCGATGCCATTATACGCCAGAGATCGCCGTTTCTGGCGCTCTATTCAACAGCGCCATCCAGACAAGGATCTGCCCCATTTTCGCCGAATGCCGGATATGCTCAGGCATCACCAAATGCCACTGCTGTGAATGGTTCCGGGCAGGACGATGAACTGTCGACCATCGACAACAATACGCTCGGAGCGATGTTGTCCAGGGGCGACAATCCGGTGGATTTGAGCGGTTATAAAACGGTGATCTTCGAGGATGGTTTTGAAGGTTTACCGGAAATCGATGAGTCGCCGAATGCATATCATCCGGGGGTGCAGGTGGGCAGGCTGCCGTCCGATGCGCCGGTATTGCTCCCTCAGTCAATTGCGCCATCGCCGACAGCGCCGCCGGTACTGCTCCCTCAGTTAATTGCGCCATCGCCCACGGCACTGGTACAGCTGTCTGAAGCAATTGCGCCATCGCCCACGGCACCGGTACAGCTGTCTGAAGCAATAGCGCCACAGCCCACCGCCCAGCGCTTTTCACAGCCGCAGCTGCAAACCGTCGCGCCACCGCCCAATGCCCAGCGTTTTTCACAGCCGCAGATGCAGGCTGTCGCGCCACCGGCCAATGCCCAGCGTTTTTCACAGCCGCAGCTGCAAACCGTCGCGCCACCGCCCACCGCCCAGCGCTTTTCACAGCCGCAGCTGCAAACTGTCGCGCCACCATCCAGCGCCCAGCGCTTTTCGCAGCCGCAGATGCAGGCTGTCGCGCCACTCAGGCCGACTTCCCCAATAAACAACATTTCTCCCGAGCTGCCACCAACCGAAATCGGCGATATCATCGACGATCCACCGCTGTTTCCCGATGAGATGCCGACCGATGATGTCGATCTCGCCAAACTTCCCCCCAATCTTTCGTCCGCATCGACCTGCCCCATACCTGTTCCAAATTTGCGTTCCCGTGCCCCCGTTGTTGACGAAGAGGTGGATTCCGGCGAGTATGGCATAAAAACCTGTGCGATGCCGTCGTATTCTGAAATGCTCAAGGAACGTGGCGAAGATGACGATTCCGAAACCAACGATTTGCCCGTCGTCTTTCACCAGCAACGCACAAAGTTCTTTACAAATCGTCAGCTTACACACCATTACCCCACGCATGCCGAAGGCGATGCACCACTTTCATTTCCGGAGCGCCTTTCCCTCCTCATTGATTCGCTTTATGAAAAGCACTTCCTAGCCCTGGTTATTGGCGTCTGTTTGTTTATTATCTGTATCACGTTCGTCCTTGTCCTCGTTGTGATGCGTTGATTTTGGGTGCGCGTGCTATGGCGCTTTGCGCCATACGCCCTGCGGCGCTGCTATTGCCTGCGGCAATACGCAGCGCAATTCAGATGATCTTTCAGCACAACAAAAGATATGAAACTGCTTCGAATGCTCTTTAAAAACAAAATCAAGGTCTATGCCCAGGTCGACGATCATCTGATGCCCATCGTCAATGATGATGGTCTTGTCCCGTTTCAGTATCAGAAAAAGCCGGGATCGCCGTCCTATACGACTGCGCGTCGTAACCTGATGATGATTCCCGGGGTTGAGCCGATTGAAGCCGATGATGCTGCAGTCGAAGCAGTCAAACCGCCAAAGCCCCGAAAAAAGGCGACTTCATCGGCACCCGTAACGCCAGCCTCCGAAGTCATGCCGCCGAATACCATCGTCGTCTATACAGATGGCGGCGCAAGCCCAAATCCCGGACCAACAGGCTGCGGCGTTATCATGATGTATGGCGGACATACGCTTGAAATATGGGAATATCTGGGGCGTTCCACAAACAATATCGCGGAGCTTACCGCGATCTTGCGCGCCCTCGAAAATATCAAAAACAAGAATATGCCCATCGTGATTTATTCCGATTCGGCATACGCTATTGGGGTGCTCACAGGCAGCATGCGGGCAACCAAAAATAAAGAACTCATCGCACAAATTCAGGACGAGATGGACAAATGTCCCCATCTTCAGCTGCTTAAAGTCAAAGCCCATGTCGGGATTCAATATAACGAACACGTCGATCGTTTGTGTGCGCTGGCCCGCGATACCAAAGCTTCCGGCAGCCGTCGTTCATCGCCCGATTCGACAACTTCATAGGAGTTATGCTATGTCACATCCATCCGAAAAATGTACCCCTGCCGTTATGATCAAACATGTTGCCATCATCAGCGTCGTGACCGCATGTGTGATTATTGTTGGCAAATGGATTCGCAAGTAATGTAACAGTTCCGCCGTACATAAGCCCGTTAGGGCTTGCATATCAATATCCCCCGGTAGTCGCCTACGGCTCCAACCGGGGGATATTGATATTGAACGCCTAACGGCGTTCATTGGCGATGGCTGAACAGTTACTGAACCGCTACAAAAGATACAGCCTTGATGCGATTTTTTGGTCACAAATTGCCCATCCCGCCATCATTAATCTGGACGCGGTATTCGCACGTCTTTTGACGAGGAATGCCAAAAAAAAGACGCAGTTTGGCGATAATGGAAATGATGGAGGATAGCGATGAACCGGGAATCCGAATCAAAATACGACAAATCCAAATCGATGTTTGTCGTATCACCGCCGCTAAAGCGCAGGAAACAAACGGATTATCCCACGGTTGTGCGAGGCTGCCTGATGCTGTGGCTTGTGTACGCCGTGATCGGGGGAATTTCATATTTTTTCAATAACGCTTTGTAACAAGGCTGTTGTGTGATATTTATGATGCATTGTTTTGTACCGCGCGAATGCGCGTTCTTTTCCATGCGGAGGTTTTTTAATGCGTACCAAAGATGATATTGAACGTTACCTGCTCGATCTCGACACCCCATACGAATCACTTGGCAATGGGATGTACAAACTTACAGATGACGAAGATGACAGCAATGACGAGGGAATTCTGGTTTGTGTCAATGACCCTCTCATCATTTTCAGCGTTCGTCTGATGAAGGTGCCTTCCAAGAATCTGGAAGCGTTTTATCGCAAGCTGCTTGAGCTGAATGCATCCGAACTCGTTGCGGGCGCATACGGCATTGCTGGTGATGATGTCGTGATTACCGACACGCTTCAGCTTGAGAATCTCGATTTCAATGAGTTCCAGGCATCAGTTGAATCTCTGGCACTTGCACTTCGTACGCACTATCCGGTGCTGAGTGCATATCGTGATTAATTTGGGAATACATTCGATTAAGGAGAAATAAAATGGGCATTTTTGGACGTATTTCAACATTATTCAAAGCTGAAGCCAATGCAGCCATCGATAAACTCGAAGATCCCGAGAAAATACTGAATCAGTCGATTCGCGATATGCAGGCACAGTTGGCCGAGGCGAAAACCAAAGTCGCCGAAAGTATTGCATACGAGAAGAAACTGAAAATGCAGTATGACAAGGCTGTAGAACGTGCAAAAGAGTGGGAAAACCGCGCGATGAGCGCTGTGAATGCCGGTCGTGATGATTTGGCAGAGCAGGCATTGGGTCGCCAGGCCGAAGCACAGAAAGAAGCTGATCAGCTGCGAGCACAGTGGCAGGCTCAGAAAGAAGGCTGCGACAAGATCAAGGCCAAGCTCAAGAACATGAACGACAAGATCGAAGAAGCCAAGCGCAAAAAAGGTCTTCTCGTTGCACAGGCCAAGCGTGCCGAAGCTTCCAAGACGATCAACAAGACGATGTCAGGTCTCAACGATGCGTCAGCATTTGATGCATTTGATCGTATGGCCGAAAAAGTCGAGAATCTCGAAGCCGAAGCTCAGGCAGCCGAAGATTTGGCTGACGATTATCAGGGTGGCGATTCTCTCGAAAAAGAGATCAAGTCCCTCAATACGGCTCCGGCAACCAGCGATGCACTGGCTGCACTCAAGGCCAAGATGGGCAAAGCCCCTGCTGCACCAGCCGCATCAACCACATCAGCCAATTCGCTCGCAAACGTTCAGAGCTGGGATGATCTGTAAAAATTATCCTTTTCGCACGGAATGGTATCTGCTAAAAGCCCGCCATTGGCGGGCTTTTTTCGACATGCGAGAATGGAGAGAGAACGACGATGGAACGAAGTATTCAGGAACTTGGCAATGTGATTCGACAGTCGGCTGGATTCATAGCCAGTCTCAAATCTGAGATTTCCCGCGTCATTGTTGGGCAGGAACACATGATTGACTGTGCGGTAATCGCGATGCTTACCGGTGGCCATATCCTGCTGGAAGGCGTCCCAGGACTCGCCAAAACGTTGCTGTGCAATACGATTGCACGCGTCGTCGATTGCCAGTTCAAACGCATTCAGTTTACGCCGGATTTGTTGCCTGCCGATTTGATCGGTTCTCTTGCCTATCGCCAGGATGACGGGACGTTTTATGCGAAGAAAGGACCGATCTTTGCGAACCTGATTCTGGCCGATGAAATCAACCGCGCACCGGCAAAAGTGCAATCTGCGCTGCTCGAAGCCATGCAGGAAAAACAGGTGACCATTGGCGATACGACCTATCCGCTGCCGCGCCCGTTTCTCGTCGTCGCGACACAGAATCCCATCGATCAGGAAGGCACTTATGCTTTGCCCGAAGCCCAGATCGACCGATTTATGCTGAAGGTCGTTATCGATTATCCCACGATCGCTGAGGAAAAACGCATTCTTGAGCGAATGGCAAGCCCTCAGACAATTGTGCCCAATACCATCACATCGGTGAGCAATCTGATTACGGCGGCTTCGAATGTGGCTCAGGTGTATATCGACGAACGGGTTCAGGAATATATCGTCAATTTGGTATATGCGACGCGACGGCCCGAAGATTTTGGATTGCCAAAGCTGAAAAACTGCATTGCACGAGGGGCAAGCCCAAGAGCGACAATCGCGATGGCAACAGCATCCAAAGCGGCAGCTTTTATGCAGCTGCGAGCTTTTGTCACGCCGGATGATATTCAGAAACTGGCGACGGATGTGCTCCAGCATCGCATTGCGCTCACTTACGAAGCCGAAGCGGATAACATCACGCCGACAGATATCATCGGGGCCATTGTCGATAAAGTCGCGGTACCGTAATATCAATCGTGATGGCCATGCGTATCGACCTTCAGTCGATAGCATGGCCCGCAAGGCGTATTGCCCAGCGGGCAATAGCCGCGCCCTATATCAATCTGAGCAGTGTTGTGATGACGATAAAGACGAGCATCATGCCAAACGAACGCATGAAGGTGGTTTGCGTCGAGGCGCGGGATGCAGTCGTGGTGAGCATGATCATGAGAATGACGGATATGAATGCGATCGCTTCACTGTCGAATATCAGGCCGAATACGGAGAAAATAAGCGGAATCAGGCAGTAGTGCATGACGCTGGCGGCCTGCGTGAATGTCATGTTCGTCGTCGTAAAGGTTTTTGCGCAGGAAAAGAAGATCAGGTCGATGAGCAGAATCTGAATGGCGGTAGTGATGAGGGCGGCGATGATGCGGCTTGCGACAGGCATGGCCGTGAGCATCTCGTAGACGGGTTTGTAGTTTTCGGTTTGTGGAATGAGTTTGTCGAGATAGAAAAGCATACTCACGATGGCATTGGGGGCCATCGCGATGAGTGCAATTGGAAATGTCAGTTTGAACGGCGATTTTCGTGCATTGATGAAGAAAATGGTCGTTTTGAAGATGAGGTTGTACAGGCCGTTGGGAATATCGGAAATTTTCTGAGGGGCTTTGACGGACTGGATTTCGAGTGCAGCCTGGAAGATTTTGGGACGAAGCATCTCGCGATCGTATGCGGTGCGCAGATTATCGTCGTCGACGACGCAGTTGATACAATAACGGCGGCCTATAATGGAGACGCAGCAGCTGTGGCATAATTTGTTGCCGCATTTGGCGCATAGACAGAACGCTTCTTCGTTCGGGTGATTGGCGCAGGTATAGCTATGCTGCGATTTGAGCGATTCGGGTTTGAGGACGACGGGCTGCAGCAGTTCGTGTTCGCTGTCTGAAGCTGTAATCTCCGGAAATCCTGGAACTGGCGGGTTTGGTGCGTTATCGGTAATGGGCTGTGACATTTTTTTACTTATCATCGGATTGGCATAGCCGAAGAAATGTCTTATGACAATATCGTCGGCAGATCGCGTTACATACACGGTTTGTGCTTAACGTTCAAGAACGGTGAGATATGGATATGCGTCTGCGCGTTTTTTTATGCAACAGTTCAGTTGCTTCAAATGTACCAGAGGGTTCATATCAATAGCACCGGCAAAGCTTGTGGAAAATGTGCTTTATACTTTTTTTGACGGCTTGCGCCGTAAGCACAATCTGTTGTGCGGCTACGCGCCGCAGGCGGCAAGGGGCGTTGTGTGCGCGAACGCCCCTTGCATTCCCGCGCGCCCGGGGGCCCGCCCCCGGAGCCCCGGCGGGTTCAAGTCAATCTTTAGTGCGACGCTAAAACGCCCTCCATGG
>JAEEGL013902475.1_pt1 | contig 14892 bp, 10 predicted proteins | sample 9134231 | NCBI WGS metagenome assembly JAEEGL01 (sample SAMN16246548, study PRJNA631951) | gut metagenome | biome: gut microbiome; feature: rumen; material: fiber-attached | host: Bos | place: Iran: Karaj | collected 2018-10
CAGCAACTGATCCTGATGCTGCCAATAGTGGACCAGCGCCTCCAACAGAGAGCGGTCATCGGCGGTCAATAGCCCGCCGGACTGCGCCAACTCCTGCATCCGCGCCTGCACCTCGTCCGCCGGCCGCCCAACGCACTTGCGGAAGTCCCGCAGGACCCATTGACGCTCAAAGACATTGCGCTCTTTCCAGCCCTTGTACTGCTCCCCGAAAGTCCGGACGACCCGTCCCAAGGTCTCCGCATCCACACGCACGGCAGCATCGTCGTCCTTCGGTGCCAAACCGTTCAGCACCTGCAGCGAACCGATTTCCTGGCCATTATATTCATCCGCGTGCAGGACGGACAGGGCAAAGCCCAGCGCAGCATCCTCAACGCTGATGATATGGTCCTTGTTCATCTCATAGAAAGCCTCCTCGGAGAGGCCCATTTTCGCAGCCACGACCGCAATCGACCTCCGCGCCGTCTCCGTCTTGACCAGGCCCGGACCAATCGTATAAGAACGGATCCTCGTCCCCTCCAGCTCCTGCGCCAACGTCCCGGCCAACTCCCCCTGCGCAGTCTTAAAGATTTCGTACGCCCCCATATACGCCGCCGCCCCGGAACTCGATACAAACACGAACGTACCCGAACCACGCCGCTTCATCTCCTCCAAAAAACACCCCACCAGCAGCACCGGCGCCTTGAAATTGACCCGATACCCATGGTCCCAATCCCCGCTTCCAACCTCGCCGACAGCCCCCAAATGCAGCACCGCGGCATTATTGAACACAATGTCCGGACAACCGTATTTGCCGATGACATAGTCCTTCATCGCGCCGAAACTCCCCTCCTCCGCCAGGTCGATGCAATAGAACTCAGCCACCGCCCCCGGAATGGCCCGCACAGCCGCCTCCGCCCGCATCCCCTTCTCCCGGTCAATGTCCAGCATCACCACCCTCGCCCCCATCACAGCGAAGCACTTGGCCGTCTCCAGCCCAATGCCCCCGCCCGCCCCGGTGATCAGCACCACTTTGCCTTCCAGCGAGCCTTTGTATTCTTGAATGTCCATAGAGGTCTTTCCGTTAGTTCTTTTTATTCAAAGTTACATAAACAGCCGAAATTGCCCAAAACCGGAAATAACTCTTTGGTATATTTTAACACTTTTTAACAGAGTTTCTTTGGAAGGATACGCTTAAGCGCTTACCTTTGTTGCCGGAATGCATTTCATTGATTATCAGTTATTTAAATATGATTATTATGCAAAGAAATGATATTTTGGACGACCAAAAAGAAATATTCAAAAACCTATTGGAAGAAACCGTCCGGGAGTATGCGGGCATAGCCGGGAAGGAGACAGGAAAGATTGTCATCGGGGCCAATGAAACCGTGTTCACGTTCAGGAATTCCGGCCGCGGAATCCTGGCCGGGAAGGTCGCCCGGGGAGTGCTGCCAACCGAGGACGGCGCTCTGCCGGAAAAGCCCATCTCCCCGCAATACGATCTGGAACAATACCTGAGTGCCGATGTCTTCGAGCTCCACTCTTTCCACGGCCATGAAATATCTGTCCTCGTCTACGAAAAAGGTGAGCGCAAATCGTTCACCGTCTATCCGGACACATCGACACCGGAGGGAATCCTGGTTCATATCGAATGGACGTCAAAACTGGAGCCGGAGCAGATCCTCACGGCAAAGGACGTCTTTAGCACCCTGCTCAAAATGTTCCCGCTGAAATCCAGCCACGCCCGGCTCAGATGGGAGCCTGAAGTCTGGTTCAATGCGAAGCGCATCCATTATTAGGAGGAAGAAGTCATGATCATCGACAATGAAACCAATACCGTCTATCTCGCCGACGGCCTCAGACATTATATGCCCTTGGCAATCAATCTGCTGGAAGCGCTGTACCGCGAAGGCATCGACACATTCTTCCTTCGGCATACCGAATCCCGCAAGCATGTGTGGGTCAGGGACTTCATGCCCATCCAGATAGGCCCGGGCCGATACCTCCAGTACCGCTACTCCCCCGACTACCTGAAAAAAGATCCCGACTACATCCCTCCCTACGAAACCATCTCCCGCGGCCTCCGCCTCAAATGCAAGAAGACCGACCTCATCATCGACGGCGGCAACGTCGTCAGGCTCCCCGACCGCGTCATCATGACCGACAAAGTCGTGAAAGAGAACCCCTCATACACCGAGCACGACCTCATCCAAAAGTTGGAAAACGACCTCGAATGCCGCGTCTGCCTCATCCCCCGCGACCCCTACGACATCTTCGGCCACGCCGACGGCATGGTCCGCCCCCTCGCCCCCGACACCGTCCTGCTGAACAATTATGTCAATGTCGATAAATCCCTCCGGGAAAAGCTCCTGCAGGCCCTCCGCGCCCATGGCTTCCACGTCGAAGAACTCCACTACAACCTTCCCCGCCCCTCCAAACAATCCTGGTCCTACCTCAACTACCTTCAAGTAAAAAACCTTATCTTTGTTCCAGCCCTCGCCCTACCCGAAGACGTATTGGCACTTAAGCAGTTACGAAACTTCTTTCCGGAGTATAAAGTCATACCGGTCCCTGGTTGTCAGGATCTGGTGAGGGATGGCGGGGCGTTGAATTGCGTGAGTTGGACGATTAAAACAAATAAACAAAAAACACAAAACAAAACCATATTATCATGTCTACAGCATTAAAAGAAGCATTGACCCAGTTCAATCCTAGGAAAGCAGACGAAAATACCATCCTTTCCGAATTCGAAAAGATTGCCAAGGTGGTCTTCCACGGCGGTTATTTCCTTGTCAATGAAGACGTTCAAATCTATCCCGTCGATATTGAATTCTACTTGCACGGAGAGCGGAAAGAGGATAAAGGCACCTGGATGCAAGACACCAAAATGCTCCACAAAGGAAACAAGAAAAAAATACCCTATTTCCCCAATACGGGATCCTTCTATCCCCATCTCTTCGGTGTCGATGTAACCTTTGAGAACGAAGAACAGGAGTATAGGGCTTCGTTCCTCATTCGCAAATACCAGTATGAAAAGGGCGGTGATGTCGTCGATAATCCCACCTATCTCTGGGAAGACCTGTTTGGCTACAACACTTTCTCCGGATCCGGTCTAGTCATCAAATGGATTGATGATCCTTCAGAAGAACAGAAGCCGGATAGAAGTCCTCGGCTCAACCTCAAAAAAGAAGACGGGGAACCAGATCCAAAGGAATGGAGATTCACCAAGGCTGGATTCAATAAATAAAGCTCAATTCGTTTTCCCGACCGTAGTGTCGCGAAATCGCCATTGTACGAACCAGAATGCAACATACCCCACCTTCCGAGGTAGGGTATGTTACGTTTCAGCAAGTAGGAGGCCGATTATGCGACATCGGGCATTTGTTGCTTTGATAAAGACAAATATTCGAAATCTAGAATTAATATCCATTATGCTCCCATAACTAGTATTTTTATTGAGAAATGCGCAACAGTTTGGCACAAGGCTGACATATCTTTGTAATTTCTATCAGGACATAAAAGAGCTAATTCAATGATTTAGAACAGAATAACAACTAAGGCATTTTCAAATAAACTAATAACCATAATTCATCTTTTTTAGTCATTTACAAGAATGGATAAGTATCAACACAACGAAAGAATTCTAACCAAGGAGGAGCGTCTTGATTTTATTAGAACTATCGATGAAACTATCGATAGTTACTCGGAAAGTCTGGATGGCATTTATAGCTTATTTCTCGAGAATGAGGGTGATAAGGCGAATAGACTCGAGGTTTATTCATTTTTATACCCTATTACTTCTATCTTCTTATTTACAACAATGACCATTGCTGACTGCCTTGTTGCTCAGAAATTTTTCATCATTGCAGAGAGGGACTATGAGAAAAGGTTTGCAAGAGGAAAACTCCAAGTCATTTTAAATGAAGGATTCAAAAAACTCTATGGATTCGATAATGGAAAAAAGGACGCCGAATGGGCAAAACTGAAAAGCATCCAAACGATGCTTCCCTACTATTACCAGAAAGAATATGAAGGACTAACCATGCAACTTGAGTCCTTATCCAAGGAGTTCAATTGGTGGCATGATGAACGTGTTTTCGAAGTACATCTAAAGATAGAAGACCTTTATCGAGTAAGAAAAGAAGAAATCATTGAGAATAAAGTAATGATGGATTCAAAGCGACTAATTGATCTGTTACTACGGGTCCAAAGATATGTCGGGAATGTCCATAAATTGTATCGTGATCAGTTACTTCGAATGTATCTCAGAGGAGAATTAAAAGATGAGCGCAGTATAGTCGAGCGAGATGATCCTGACCAATGAATTCAACACACTCGTTCCCTGCTGCCTGAAACTCTCCCTCTCCACCTCGGACAGCAAATACACAAAGCTCGTAGACATCGCCGATTTCTGAAAAGTCATGGAAGAATGCAAGTATTTCATCGCTGTCGACCGGATGCAGTCCGTGCCGAAAGAGATGCCGAAGAAGGAATGGGATAAGATAGTGAAAGAGATGAAGGGAGAAATGGTCTCGAAGTAGTAAAACTTTGATTATCAGAAAAGACCATGAGATTACTCGGTTATTCCAACGCCTCTTCTTTCTTCACATTTTGAGAAATATATTCCATGCATTAATCGCTAATTCTGACATGTTGTGACAGATTTTATTCGTATATTTGAAGCTATTATCATTAATCCATAATGGCGAAAAAAATCACGACAAAGTCCATAGACTCCGTGTCAGACCTTTTCAATTTTCTATTTGAGGCCTGTAATATTTTGCGCGGTCCTGTTTCCCAAGACAATTTCAAGGATTATATCACGCCTATCCTATACTACAAGCGTATCAGTGACGTATATGATGAGGAGACCGAAGCGGCGCTGGAAGAAAGCGGTGGCGATATGGAATACGCATCACTTCCTGAACAACATCGTTTCGTAATTCCAGAAGGTTGTAGTTGGAAAGACATCCGTGAACGATCCGAGAATCTTGGTGCCGCTATTGTTGGTGCCATGCGCAAAATAGAGTTAGCGAATCCTGACACATTATACGGCGTTCTCAGCACTTTCTCTGCGCAGAAATGGACCGATAAAAAGAATCTTTCTGATGGCAAGATCCGTGATCTGATTGAGCATCTTTCCACCAGGCGTCTTGGCAACAAAGACTACCCTGCCGATTTAATGGGTGACGCCTATGAAATTCTTTTGAAGAGATTCGCTGACGACAGCAAAGCGAAGGCCGGTGAGTTCTACACCCCGCGTCCGGTAGTCTCGCTTTTAGTGCGAATCCTTGACCCCCAGCCGGGCGAGACTGTATATGACCCTGCTTGTGGCTCCGGCGGTATGCTCATCGAGGCCGTGCATCACATGCACCACGATAACCTCTGCTGCGGGAGTATCTTTGGCCAGGAGAAGAACGTTGTCAACGCGGCCATTGCCAAGATGAACCTCTTCCTCCACGGCGCTTCGGACTTCAACATCATGCAGGGAGACACCCTGCGTAATCCGAAGATCCTTTCCAACGGTGAGCTGGCCACCTTCGACTGCGTGATAGCAAATCCGCCATTCTCCCTCAAAAAGTGGGGAGCCACCGAATGGTCCAATGATAAATATGGCCGCAACATCTGGGGAACGCCTTCAGATTCCTGCGGCGATTTCGCTTGGATTCAGCACATGATTGCGTCTATGGCCAGAGGCAATAGCCGAATGGCCGTTGTGATGCCCCAAGGCGTCCTGTTCCGCGATGATGAGAAGAGTATCCGAGAGAAGCTCATCAAATCCGACTTAGTTGAGGCCGTAGTCACGCTGGGTGATAAACTCTTTTACGGCACCGGTCTTTCGCCGTGCTTCCTCATCCTGCGTCGCCTTAAAACAGCTGAGCACTCTTCCCGAATCCTGATGGTTGACGGTTCAAAGATTCTTACCGCACGTCGTGCACAGAATATCCTCACTCCCGAAGACGTTGACCGCCTATATGAATTGTACACCGGTTACCAGGATCTCGAAGATTTCTCAAAGGTTGTGTCCATTAAGAATATCGAAGCTAAAGACTGGAACCTTTCCCCGAACCGGTACATCTCCTATCACAAGGAGGATGTCCGGCCGTATTCCGAAGTATTACAAGAATTCAAGGATGCTCTCAAGGCAGTTCAAGATGCTGAGGCTACGTTCAGGATCGCAATAAACAGGTAGAGATATGGCTAACAACACAAGATCACTGGTTGCAGGATACCGCATCCCCGGCGAGCCAATCTCCCTGGATGAGATGAAAACCTTCCTCTGGGGCGCAGCGACACGTCTTAGAGGCCAAATAGATGCCGCCGGTTACAAAGAGTACATTTTCCCGCTGCTTTTCTTCAAGCGCATTAGCGACGTTTATGATGAGCAGTATAAGGGATTTCTAATGGAAGGTGGTGCCGAATACGCAGGAATGCAGGCGGAAGAGCTTGCAATTAAGATTCCTCAGGGTGCTCACTGGGACGATGTTCGTGAGGTAACTGAGAATGTCGGTCAGAAACTCGTGGAAGCATTCATATCCATTGAACAAGCTAATCCCGGGCTGGAAATCGACGGTCGAGTGGTCGGCGGTCTGGAAGGCATATTCGGTCCCAAAGACGGCTGGACCAATAAAGCCAAGATGCCGGATAGCATCATCACCTCGTTGATTGAGGATTTTTCGAGATATAATCTCTCGATTGAGTCGTGTCCTGCTGACGAGATGGGCCAGGCATACGAATATCTGGTAGGAAAATTCGCCGATGATGCTGGCAATACCGCCCAGGAGTTCTATACGAACCGTACAGTTGTCACACTAATGGCGGAGATTCTTCAGCCGAAGCCGGACGAGAGCATCTACGACCCGACCTGCGGCTCTGGGGGTATGCTTATCAAATGTCTTAACTACCTTCGCGATAAAGGTCAGCCCTGGCAAGGCGTGAAAGTATTTGGTCAGGAAATTAATGCACTCACGGCCTCCATTGCCAGAATGAATCTTTATCTCAATGGCGTTGAAGACTTTTCAATTGTACGAGAGGATACTCTTACTCATCCCGCTTTCGTCGATGGCAGTAGACTGCGTAAATTCGATATAGTTCTAGCTAATCCACCTTATTCCATCAAGCAATGGAATCGGGAAGCTTTCGCTCACGACTACTGGGGGCGGAATATGTTTGGAACGCCACCGCAGGGACGTGCTGACTACGCATTTATTCAGCACATTATAGCATCGATGAACGACAAGAATGGTCGCTGCGCAATACTATTACCCCATGGAATACTGTTCCGAACCGAAGAATCTGATGTGAGAAAACAGATGATTCTTTCGGATAAAGTCGAAGCCGTCATCGGTCTGGGACCGAACCTGTTTTATAACGCACCGATGGAGGCTTGTGTACTTATCTGTAATAACAGAAAGTCAGAACAATTGAAGGGAAGAATAATCTTTATCAATGCGAAGAATGAGGTCACAAGGAAAAATGCTGAGAGTTATCTAGAGCAGTCACATATTGAGAGAATAGTATCAGCATATAGGAATGAAGATGATGTCCCTGATTTTAAGAGAATAGTAGATATCGATGAGATTGAGCGTAATAAATATGATCTGAGCATCCAAAAATATGTGTTCATCAACGATGTCTCTTCTGACAAGGTTGATTATAATGATGCTCTTGCAGAGTGGGAATCGAGTCATTCAATGATGAATCTCTCGATGACAGAACTCCTTAATATGCTTTAGTTATGGAATACAGATTTGACCAGATAGCATATAATAGCACCGAGAAAAAGCAACCCGAAGATCCGGACCGAGCTCATTATATTGGCTTGGAACATCTTGACTCAGGCAGCTTCGAAGTTACAAGATGGGGGTCTGACGTTACTCCGACAGGAGAGAAATTGGTAATGCGTAAAGGCGATGTCCTGTTCGGTAAGAGGCGTGCATACCAGAGAAAAGTTGGAATTGCTCCATTTGATGGCATTTTCTCCGCTCATGGAATGGTACTAAGGCCGAAGGAGAGCATCATTGATAAAGACTATTTCCCTTTTTTCATCGCATCAGATCAGTTTATGGAGCGTGCCGTTCGTATTTCTGTGGGTGGTCTGTCTCCAACAATTAACTGGAAAGATCTCAAGGAACAAGTCTTTGAAGTACCGACTATTAAAGAACAAAAGGTACAGGCGGAGAAGTTATGGGCAGCATATAGGCTAAAAGAGAGTTACAAAAAGCTTTTAGTCTCAACAGATGAGATGGTGAAATCCCGATTTATCGAGATGTTTGGGCAAGTATCAGATATAGCTCCCCGCTATGAAGTAAAAAAGCTTTCTGACTGCTGCTCCTATATTTCTGATGGGTCTCATTTTAGCCCAGCCGAAGATTCGTCAGGTCTTTATCCAATGCTTTCTGTTAAGGATATGACAGAGAAAGGATTTGTCTATTCTGATTGTAAATACATAAGCAAGAAGGATTTCGACGTTCTGGTCTCAAATGGATGCCAGCCCCATTTGAACGATGTGTTGGTAGCCAAAGATGGAAGCTACTTTAAGTATTCATTTGTTGTAACGGAGGACAAGGAACAGGCAATCCTCTCGTCGATTGCTATTTTACGCCCCAAAACAGATATTATTGACCCAAGATACCTTGCTTATTATATGCTTACAGATGCTGTTATTCAATTAGTTGAGAAGAATTATCTAACTGGAACAGCAATAAGAAGAGTTATACTTAAGGGTTTCAAGGAGATTCCTACTATCATACCTCCGATGGCTCTGCAAAAGAGCTTTGTTGCGGTATTAGAACAGGCCGATAAATCAAAATATTTGAGTTAGATAACACAAAACACTATGGCATATTTTAACGAAAACAACACTGTCGAGCAGATGCTCATCAATGTGGCAGAGAAAAATGGGTGGAGATACGTTGAAACCCAGAATATTCCACGCCAGTATGATGAGATTCTCGTAGGAGAATGGCTCCTAAAGGCTCTTTTACGCCTCAATCCCATCACTGTTGACCAGGCTGAACAAGTTATCTATAAACTTCGCGCAGCCGTGTCTATTGGCAGCAATGCAGATGAACTAGTCGCAGCTAATGACCGCTTCCGCAAACTGCTCTTTGAGGAGAATTCTTATCCGTTCGGGGACAATGGTGATAATATCAACATCCGCTTCTTCAGCGATCACCCTGCTATACCCAACGATTGCGTTGTAACTAACCAGTGGGAGTTCCCCCGGGCCAGCAAGGAAGGAGGGAAACGCCTGGATCTTGTCTATATCATCAATGGCATCCCGATGGTTATCGGTGAAGCTAAATCACCGGTGCGTCCCCAAGTGACCTGGGGAGATGGAGCAACAGACATTGTTCACTACCAGAAGAGCATTCCGGAGATGTTCGTGCCCAATATCCTTTCCTTCTCCAGTGAGGGCCGTGAGATCCAATATGCCAGTGTAGGCGCTCCTGTGGACAAATGGGGCCCTTGGTACGCAGATGAGTCTCGTAAGAAGGGCGACCTAAATGCAGTCGCATATAACTATGGATTCCTTATTCAGCCGGAAAGACTGATTGACATTTATCGGTTCTATACAGTATTCACAGGCACGTCAAGCGGCCGCAAGATCAAGGTTGTGGCTCGTTATCAGCAGTATCTTGGTGGTGAGGCAATCGTACAGCGAGTCCTTTCGACTTATCGCGCTGGAAAAGGACCGCGTAAGGGCCTTATCTGGCATTTCCAGGGCTCGGGTAAATCTTGGCTCATGGTTTTCGCGGCACAAAAACTGCGTCGCCAGAGCATTCTGAAGGCACCGACGGTGATTATCGTTGATGACCGTATTGACCTGGAGGACCAGATTACCGGTGATTTTACGAGGGCGGAGATACCCAATGTGGAGAATATCACATCGAAGCAGGAACTAGAGACTAAGATCAGCCAGCGAAAGATTCTCATCACTACCATCTTCAAGTTCGGAGATCTTGATGCCGGAGAGATCATTGACACCCGTGACAACATCATCCTGCTGATGGACGAAGCACACCGTACTCAGGAAGGGGATCTTGGACAGAAGATGCGTACAGCTCTCCCGAATGCCTTCTTCTTCGGTTTGACCGGTACGCCTATCAACAGGAATGACCACAATACCTTCGCCGCCTTTGGCGCTGATGAAGACAAATACGGCTACATCTCCAAATACACTTTCCAGAACTCTGTTGCTGACGGAGCCACACTGGAACTCAACTTCAAGACCGTTCCGGTGTCTATGCATCTGGACGAAGAGAAGTTGCAAGAGGAGTTTGATGCCCTTACCGACCAGATCAACGAAACCGATAAGGAGGAACTGGTTCGCCGTACCAGCGTCGAGGCGTTCTTCACAGCAGAGGACCGTATCAACGAGGTCTGCAAGTACATTGTAAGCCACTTCCGCGAGTACATTGAGCCTACGGGAATGAAGGCCCAGGTGGTTGTATACAACCGTGCCTGCTGCGTCAAATACAAAAAGGCTATCGATGCTCTCCTAGGCACGGATGACCAGACCACGATAGTAATGCATACTGGCGGCGATAAAGCAGATGACTACAAAGAGTATCGTCGTACCAGAGATGAGGAAAAGAAACTGCTGGATCAGTTCCGTGACCCGCTTTCCCCACTGAAGTTCGTCATAGTAACCAGTAAGCTGCTAACCGGCTTTGATGCGCCCATCTTACAGTGCATGTACCTGGACAAGCCCATGAAAAATCATACGCTGCTCCAGGCCATCTGCCGCACCAATCGTACCTACAACGAGAACAAGAAATGCGGATTGGTTGTAGACTTCGTTGGCGTGTTTGATGATGTAGCCAAGTCTTTGGCCTTCGACGAGGAGACCGTTAAGACCATCATTAAGAACATCGATGAGATCAAGGCTCTCATCCCTGTCTATATGCAGGAGTGCATTGCATTTTTCCCCGGTATTGACCGCACCATCGGTGGTTGGGAAGGACTTTCCGCTGCACAGCAATGCCTAAGGGATGAAGGCGTGAAGACCAATTTCGCAAAGAAGTTTGCCAGACTTGCCAAGGCTTGGGAGATTGTCAGTCCGGATGTGTATTTAAGCCCTTGGCAGGAAGATTACTCTTGGCTGGCGCAGGTCTATCAGAGTGTCCGTCCAGTGGCCTCAGGAGGTTCTCTTATCTGGACGCTCCTTGGCGCCAAGACTATTGAGATTATCCACAGAAACATTGATACTATCGATATCGGCACTCCGCTTGAGGACTTGGTAGTCGATGCAGATATTATTGATTCCGTGCTGCAAGATGAGAAGTCTCGACAGAAGAAGATCATTGAGGTGGAGAAGATCCTGCGCCTACGTCTCGGGTCTCATAAGGGCGACCCGAACTACAAGAAATTCGCAGAGAAATTGGATGAGCTTCGACAGAAGATGGAACAAAGCCTCATCACCAGCATTGACTTCCTTAAGCAGCTTCTGCAATTAGCCAAGGACGTCTTGGAAGAGGAGAAGCGTGTTGAACAGCCTCAGGATAAGCGAGCCAAAGCACGAGCAGCTTTGACTGAGCTTTTTGAGAGTATCAAAACGGAGGAAACCCCCATTATCGTCGAGCAGGTTGTCAATGACATTGACAACGAGGTAGTTAAGATTATTCGTCAGTTTAATGATGCCTTCCAAAGCGTGACTGCACGACGTGAAATCAAGAAGAAACTGCGTGCTATTCTATGGATTAAATACCAGATCAAAGATCAGGAAGTTTTCGACAAGGCGTACTCCTATATCGAGATGTATTATTAGACTGTATTTCAGCCGATTAGCCATCAAATCACCATATGTCATATCTGTTATGGGAATCAATACTTCTTTGCTAGTTATTCAATACAATCGTAGATTGCATTGAGAGAATTGTATTTGGCAACACAGGCTTCATTGAAAAGAAGACGATATACCACTTTATATGAAACAAGCCAGCATCCTAAGCTCGCAGTGATGATGATTCGGTTGATATTCAGATCATAGGCTAGTTAATTGCTTTTTTTTTTTTGTAAAACCTTAAAACTTTAGATAACATGGACGTTTCTCCTCAAAATGAAAACATCGATTCTTTGTTTTCGAACACAACTTTCTACATTGACTTTTATCAAAGGCAATACAAATGGAATGATATTCCCGTAAAACGTCTTCTCGATGATGTTTTTTATAAGTTTTGGGAGGAACACAAGCGTTTTGCAGATTCTGACGAAGATTCAGAGACTCTTATTTCTAAGTATTCGTGGTATTATTTGAATACCTATGTTACGAACATAGATAAGAATAGTAATAAGACCTACATTGTCGATGGACAACAGCGTTTAACAACATTATGTTTGATTCTAATCAAATTAATGCATATGGCCAAGGCCTTCGATGAAGACGAGTTAAGGCAATGGATATCGACAAAAATTGTCGGCTGGTCTGGGAAAAAGAAGTCTTTCTGGATGAACCATGAAGGTCATCAGGCTACTTTAGACGCTCTCTTTTCTAATGCGGATAAGATACCGATTGACAGTGGTATAACTGCAAAAAACATGGCCGCAAATTTTAAAGTTATTTCTGAGCGACTCGACGAGGAACTTGATACAAGACTGGTATTCGAACGATTTGTTTATTATTTCATGTATCGTCTGATCATCATCAAGCTGAATGTAGAGCAGACGAATGTGCCCATGGTGTTTGAAGTTATTAATGACCGTGGTGTTCGTTTAAAACCATATGAGATACTGAAAGGAAAGCTTCTTGGGCAAATTGATAAAACTGAATTAGATAATCAAAAGATCAACGAACTATGGGATAAGCAAGTTGATAAGATTAACAAGTATGCCGAGGAAGGTATAAATCAATTCTTCGTTTACTATTTAAGGTCTAAGTTTGTCAACTCCGCTTCCAACAAAAAGTTCGACAGAGAATACCATCGTGCTATATTTAGCGATACGGACTTGAATTTAGAGCATAACGCTGTGAATGTAAAACACTTCTTAAAAGAAGACTTTGTTTATTATTCCAATCTATATTGCAAGATTCTAAAATATGCAAATTCTTTCGACAAAGATTTCGCCTATGTATATTACAGTAAACTAACAGATATGGGACAATTATACATGCTGATTATGTCTGCATGTAAAGTCAATGATCCACAAGAAGATGAGAAAATAAAAGTTATCTCGTATAACCTAGATAAGTTATTCTGTCTTCTTCAGTTGCAAAGAGCTCATGAGAGTAATAGCTTTAACCAGATGACATATCAGATTAATGAGAAAATCAGGAACAAGGATGTCACGGAGATACCTATAGTCTTTGATGAAGCCCTTATTAGTGCTTTGAAAGAGAGGTATAGCAATTCGGCCATCACGAGCCTCTACAATTATGGCTATTTCAGAGAGACTGGTATTGACTGTGGCAAAAGGTTCATTCGGTATTTCTTTGCAAGAATCGAGAGTTTTATTGCGTCCAACACCAATATGGAGATGCGTCATGGTCTTTATGACCTCGTTGTCAATACCGGCTCTACTAACGGTTTCCATATAGAGCACATCCTTGCAGAAAATGATGAGAACAAGGCTTTGTTCGACAATGATCTTGATAAATTCCAAAGTGAAAGAAACCGACTTGGCGGTCTTCTTCTACTCAAAGGGAAAGATAATATTTCGAGCAACAATGAACCATATGAAGAAAAACTAAAATCATATGCAAATACATTATATTGGAACGAAACACTGCGTCAGGATAGTTACAAGTCTCATCTAGACTTCACCCAATGGATAGCAAAAAGCAACTTACCTTTCAAACCGATGGATTCATTTGGCGCCAATGAAGTAGAAGAACGTCAAAAGTTACTTTTTGAAATCGTCAAGCAAATCTGGTCGTAAGTTATTGAATCATGGAACAATCCAGAAACTATAAGAGATATCTGCTGTTTTTTCTCATCTTAAAGGTGATCTTGTTTCGTTATTCAACAGAGGTCTCTTAACATATCTCAGATACTTTGAAATCGGTGCGTCGCGAGATGCGCTGACTCTTATACTCTCCATAGCTCAGATTGAGTATGAAAAAGGGTTGGTTTTAAGCCAACCCTTATTAGTTCACAATATTATTAGCAACAGTAATACTACCAAGATTGTTCCACCTACACTTGTAACTCTAACGCTATCGGTATTGTCTGCTCGAACCCTTCGGCAAATACCGTCAGCATCCATATAGAATTGTGCCTTGGGAAGCGTGCCAGATTTGCTTGCATATTGAGAAGAGTAATCAAACAAGTATTTGTTACCCTCAAAAACAAGAATATATCCGTCTCCACCATCAGTAACTTGTTCGGTAGGTGCACCCAATTCATCAACCAACTCTTGATGGCTACAGCCAACGAAACTGTCCAACGCCCCTTGAGAATATCTTACCCTATGCGTGACGGAACAGGATGCAAGCAGCCATACGGAAAAGACTAATATGATTATCCTCTTTATCATAGTTCCGCAAATATACAATTATTTTCAATTAGTTACGGAATCTTGCCGCAACATCACTGGCGCAGGCGGAATTCAGCTTTCAGCTGCTAACGAGCAGGCGGGAAGGGGCGGTCCCCGTCAGGGGATGACGGCGTCTGTTTGAGCGCTAGTTAGGCCCGCCTGCGGGACTAACTGAGCGAGTTCGCCGTCAAGCGCCTTCCCGCCACCGCGAGTCGCTGAAAGCTGTCATGGAGCCTGCGTCAGTGATGCTGCGGGCACATCGACCTTATCGACATGACCCCATCGACAAAAACCTTAAAGCCCGACAGCCTCCTGCTCGCTGATTTCCGTGAAACGGTCGAAGACCTTCCCGTCCCGGTCCACCTTGCCGAAGAACATCGACATCGGCCTGACCCACATCTGACGGTCGCCGTACATCGCCTGATAGACGACCATCTC
>JAEEGL016991859.1_pt1 | contig 14892 bp, 21 predicted proteins | sample 9134231 | NCBI WGS metagenome assembly JAEEGL01 (sample SAMN16246548, study PRJNA631951) | gut metagenome | biome: gut microbiome; feature: rumen; material: fiber-attached | host: Bos | place: Iran: Karaj | collected 2018-10
GCATCGCGGAAGATCTGGGCCAGGTAGTTCTTGCCACCGACGGCGTGCCAGTTGCCGTAGTGCATCTCGCCGCTGATGACCGTCGGACGCACCTTCATGTCCTGCGTCTTGGTCTTGAGCTGGTTATAACGTTGCTCGATGCCGGCAAAGACCTGGTTGGCCTCGGCCTCCTTGCCGATGAAGAGTCCGACGAACTTCACCCACTCGGCCTGCCCCAGCGGGTCGAGCTCCTTGTAGCCGAGGTGTGGGACCAGTGTGATGCCTGTCTCCTTGATGGCATCGTAGCCGCCGCGTTTCGAGGGCGAGATGAAGATGATGTCAGGGTTGGCTGCCAGGACGAGCTCTGGGTCGACGTTGCCCTCCATGCCGATTTTGACGATTTTGCCGTCTTTTACACGGCGCTTGACATCCTGGTTGAACAGGTTTTTCGTGCCAGTGATGCCCGTGATGACGTCGTGGGCATCAAGCGCAGTGAAGTACGACAGCTGGAGGGCTGTCATGAGGATGGTACGGCGAATGGGTACGACCACCTTGGTATACGACTCAGGCACGGCGGCGTCGGCATTGCTGACCAGCGCGAAGTGGTCTTTGCCGCCAACGTCGACGAGGCGTATGTCGGCGGAATCGCGCACGGTGAACCCCGTGGCGTACTTGATGTCCATCCGCACCGTCGTGGTGCTGTCGTCGGTAGCTGACGACTGGCTGCCCGTGGTTTTGTTCGTACATGAACACGTTGCAAGTGTCAGGAATAATATCGCTAATTGCTGTTTCATTTGAAATGGATGTTTAGTTGCTGCTTGAAGGTTTCTTGATGTTTGCTGGGCTGTTCTCGCGAAGTATTTGATACATGCGGTCGATGTCGACGTAGTGCCTGATATGAGCGGCTAACTTGTCGTACTGCTCCTCCTTGAATGCCGCATAGTCGAAGGGGCGCGAAGCACCAGCCAGACGCTCCTGGAAGGGCGACAACAGGTAGTCGATGAAGGGGCTGTTATCGAGGATGCCGTGCACATAGGTGCCCATGCACTGGTCAGAGACCTGATAGCCGTCCTCGCGGCCGTCGTTCAGATGGAGAAGCGGACGTGCCTCAGCTCCGTCGACGGGGGTCGTCACACCCATGTGAATCTCGTAGCCGGTGCCATATTCACAGGTGACCTGCCGGGTTTGCTTCGAACCACTCATGGTGGTGGTCACGGGCAGGAGGCCCAGTCCAGGGATGCGCTCCGTGTCTCCCTCCACATGTTCAGGGTCGCAGACCTCGCGGCCAAGCATCTGGAAACCTCCGCAGATGCCTAACACGGTGGCACCACGGCGGTGGGCACGGATGACTGCCTCCGCCATGCCGTTACGGCGCAAGTGGTACAGGTCGTCTATCGTCGACTTGCTGCCTGGGACGATGACGATGTCGGCCTCTGACAGGTCGGCAGGGTTGTTGGTATAGAAGAGGTGGACACGCGGGTCTTGTTCCAGCACGTCAAAGTCGGTAAAGTTGCTCATGTGGCGCAGCAGGACGACGGCAACCTCTACCTGTCCCTGCACAGCACTTTCCGCTGTCGTTGCCGGCGTCCTGGTCTTTAGGGCGAGAGACATGCTGTCCTCTTCCTCAATGTGGATGTCTGTAAAGTACGGAACGACACCAAGAACGGGGACGTGGCAGAGCTGCTCCAGAATCTCACGCCCTTTGTCAAAGAGCGAGAGGTCGCCTCGGAACTTGTTGATGATGATACCCTTCACAAGCCGGCGCTCGTCCTCAGGGAGCAGCATGATGCTTCCATAGACGGAGGCGAAGACGCCGCCGCGGTCTATATCGGCAACAAGGATGACCGAGGCCTTGGCGTACTGCGCCATGGGCATGTTCACAAGGTCAACGTCACGCAGGTTAAGCTCTGAGATGCTTCCTGCTCCCTCGAGCACGATGGGGTTGTAACGTGACGACAGACGGTCAAAGGCAGCATGCGCTACCTGACGGAGCTCCTCCCTACCCTCGCGACGGAAGTAGCTGCCTGCACTCTGGCTGCCGGAAGGACGACCGTTGAGCACGACCTGCGACGTATGGTCAGACTGGGGCTTCAGGAGAATGGGGTTCATGTCACTCTCACAGGGAATGCCTGAGGCCTCCGCCTGAACGGCTTGAGCACGGCCTATCTCCAGACCATCGGGTGTGGCAAAGGAGTTCAACGACATGTTCTGAGCCTTGAAAGGCGCAGGGTGGAAGCCATCCTGCCGCAAGACGCGACAAACGCCAGCGGCAATAACACTCTTGCCGACGTCGCTCCCCGTGCCCACAAACATGATATTACCCAATGTCTCCATGTGCTTTCTCCTTATTGAGGTTCTTATGAAGATTTGCCCTTAAACGTATAGCCGATTCCTTCGACTGCCGTGCGGATGGTCTCTTCTGTAGCAGAGCCTTTGATGGTGAGCGTATTGGCAGAGGCACTGGCCTTGGCTTTCTCTACGCCAGGCAGCTCCTCGACAGCACGTACTACGGCCGCCTCGCAATGGCTGCAATGCATATCCTCGACCCTGTAGACTGTGACGTCAGGGGCTGACGGCTTCTTCGTTGTAAACTTGCTGAAAAATTTCATCATAAGAGCAAATATGATAAGTAGGGTTAATACGGTGGCACATACCAGCTTAAACGGGCTGGGCAGAGTTGTTGAACCCATGCAGCAGGCAGCATGGACGTTGAGTGTTGAGAGGTAAGAGGTAAGAGGTGAGAGAGCATTCAGCAGCAGGCCAAAGAGGACGGCAAACACCACAATGGTCATCAGGTAAATCAAGGTAAAACGCCGTCCCATGGCTTTATGGACCACGAGGATTGATGCCAGGTTGACAGCCGGTCCTGCCATCAGCATCACCAGTGCTGCTCCTGGCGAGAGTCCTTTCATGATCAGTGCTGCAGCCACGGGGATGCTGCCCGTTGAGCAGATATACATCGGCACGGCAATGGCCAGTATGACCAGCATCTGCAGGAGCGGCTGGCTGCCAAAGGAGAGGAAGAACTCATCGGGCACTGCCACCTGAATCAATGCTGCCACGACAAGTCCTATAAGCAGCCGCAGACCGATGTCGCGAATCATGTCATAGTAGGCATACTTCAGCACGCGCCAGATCTTTAGTTGAGAGTTGATAGCTGAGAGTTGAGAGTTTTCCTCTGAAGAGCAGTATTCGTCTTTGCACAGTCTATTGACCAGCCAGCCTCCGCATACACCTGTAACGAGTGCCGCCGTGGGACGGATGATGGCAAAGCCCAGCCCCATCAGCGAGAACGTGGCCAGTATGGAGTCGATGCCTGTCTGGGGTGTGGCGATGAGGAACGAGGCTATCGCCCCCTTCGAAGCCTTCTCGTTCTTGAGGCCTATCGCCGTAGGAATCACGCCACATGAACACAGCGGCAGGGGAACGCCCAGCAGTGCTGCCCAAAGCACGGACAGCTTATTCCTGCTCGACAGATAATTAGCGTAGAACCTCTGGGGCACAAACACATGCAACACCCCTGCTATCAGGAATCCCAAGAGCAGGTAGGGAGCCATTTCGCAAACCACGTTCAGCAGCGATATGAAGAAACTCTGCATATTCATGTTGCAATGATGCAATTAAGTGAGAGCAAAAGAGTGCTCGCTCTCTTTTGCCGAGCGAGAGCATCTTCGCTGTTTTCGACTGCAAAGGTACAACAAATCTTTTGCAATCCTGTTGCAAAGACAACTTTTTTATGGTTTTACCCTTATTTTCGCAAAATAACTTTTTTGAATAACAAACATAGTACAGCATACAGTACGTCAGTGCTGCATACACATCGCTGCTTGTCTTACCCTGAAAAACGTTTTTGATTCAACGTTTTTCAGGGTAAGATAACGTCGTAATTCTCTGCCTGTACGCTGCCCAGCATAGTAAGCAGAGCCAAGGCCAATAGTGTCAGTCTTTTAAAGAACCGCAATTTTTGCCATATAAAAATCATGTTTCAGCAAAATAATCCAGAAATAATTCGTATCTTTGCAGCATTATTTCTGAGATAATAATGATGATAACATATTAATTAAAGACATTCGGTTATGAAAAAGATGATGACTTGGGTGATGGCCGCCACGCTTATTTGCGGCACAACGACGTTCATGACAGGCTGCAAGAAGGCCACAGTACAGGAAGCAAACGTACAGGAAGCTGTCGTCGTGGAAGACAGTGCTACCGTACAGGTGGTGTCGAGTGAAGAACTGATTCGCACGTCGCAGAGCTGGGACGGCGTGGAGCTGCCCGACTACTTCAAGGGACGCCCAGAGCTGGTGGCCGTGAAGTACGTGTTCCCCGCTGGTCAGAAGTTGGGCTGGCACCACCATCCCGTGATGAACTTCGGCGTGCTGACTCAGGGCGAGCTGACCATCATTGGCCAGGACGGCAAGGAGAAAGTGGTACATGAGGGCGAGGCCGTCGTCGAGATGGTGGGCACCATCCACCACGGCGAGAACAGAGGCTCCGTGCCCGTCATTCTCTACATGTTCTACCTGTCGCAGAAGGACCTGCCCCTCGCCGTACAGCACCCTGAAATAACAGACTAACCATTCCACTGTAACAGGCAACGTAAATGATAGTCAGACAAGCCGACAAGGGCGACATTGGGCGCATTATCGACCTGCTGCACCAGGTGAACATGGTGCACCACAGGTTGCGCCCAGACCTGTTCAAGCCCCACACCACCAAGTATAACCAGCAGGAACTTGAAAGCCTGCTCGACGACAGCAGCAAACCCATCTTCGTCTACGACGACGGTGGCGTGCTGGGCTATGCCTTCTGCCAGGTCACTGAGGTCAGGAACCATCTGTTGCTCGAAGACATCAAGACGCTGTATATCGACGACATCTGCGTCGACGAGAATGCTCGTGGCAAGCATGTCGGCAGTGCACTATACCAACATGTACTGGAATACGCACGGTCCATCGGCTGCAACAACATCACCCTAAACGTGTGGGAGGGCAACACCCCTGCCCTGCAGTTCTACAGGAACATGGGCATGCAAATACAGAAGACCACCATGGAGACGATATTGGAAAGTCAAAAATAAGAGATACGATGAAAAGAATTCTATTTGCAACTGCGATGCTGCTGACGATGTTGACAGCTCATGCACAAAACAACGAGAACATGAAAGAAGTACAGGATTATTTGAAAGCGTGTGGCGCTTTCTTCATTGCCACAGCCGACGGCGACCAGCCCCATGTGCGTCCATTCGGCGTTTCAGAGATTATCGACGGCCGTCTCTACATCATGACGGGCAAGGTGAAGGACGTCTACAAGCAGATTGCCAAGAACGGCAAGTTCGAGATCTGTGCCTTGAAGAAGTCGGGCGCAGAATGGATGCGTCTGAGTGGCACACTGGTCAACGACGAGACACTGGCCGTAAAAGAAGAGTTCCTGAATCGCAACCCAGGTTTGAAGTCGATGTACAAGGCGGACGACGGCAACATGGCCGTACTGCAAATTACCAATGCCACAGCCCGCTTCTGCTCATTCTCAGCACCTGAGAGGAAAGTCAACTTCTGAGCCCACAGGCCGACAGCATGAACAAGGTACGAATTACGGCCATACGCCAGACGGTCTATCATGACCTGATGGCAAGGTATGAGAACGCCATTGAGCATGCCTGCGATGTCAGCGAGGGTCAGCAGTGGATATCTGAGAACGGTCAGTGTCCTGAAGGCATGTGTCCCTCAGCATGGGGCTCCATGCGCGAGTTCGTGGAGTCGCTGGCCAGAGGCGAGGGTCACTTCTTCGCACAGCGAAGCGTTTTGCCTGACGGATCATACGAATACCACGATGGCTGGATGAAGAATCCCATGAGTGCCATGATTAGCTGTAACGACGGCTTCCGCCCGTTCAGCTTCTATATTGAGGCGATTGAGTGATTCAGGAATCGTAAACATCCTCTGCGACGAGCATTATCTGGGAGAAGACGGCAATCCGGATATAGAACAGTCAAAAGGTCCGACCTGCAGTTGCAAGTCGGACCTTATAATGTTATTTCAGAGTATTCTTACTCCTCTACAGCAGCCTGTGCGGCAGCAAAGTATTCCCTATTTACAAGGAATTCCGAAGGGCTTTGTATGCGTTTTGTAAGCCAATTTTTCGAGTCCTCTCTCCCACTCTTTTACCAAGAAAGTAAACACTCTTCTTTTGTAAAATATTATGCCAACAGTCACATTGCTAAAGATAGAATGCAAACTTTGCGCCCTTTGCCCCTACCCCGTCGTAATCTGCAGATATTGGGAACTGGCAGCATAGGTCAATAATAGAATCTTCATCCAGATACCTTGTCAGTTCAAGAACGATGGCGCTACGCCGCTCATCGTATGCGAGATTCCAGATGCACTCTCCCAGAACGGCATTCACCACCGTTCTGATTTCATCCTGAGTGCGCCAAATGGAATCAAAGTCAGTCATAAAATCCTATGCTATTCCAAGAAGTTCAATTTCGAAAATAAGCGTGGAACTGCCAGGGATACCTGGCTGGGAGAACTTGCCATAACCCATCTCTGCAGGGATATACAGTTCCCACTTGTCACCGATATGCATCTGCTGCATGGCAATAATCCAGCCCTCAATAAGGTCACAAAGCCTGCAAGCCAAAGGCACACCGCCACGGCTGCTATCAAACTGCTTGCCATCGATGGTCTTGCCTGTGTAGTGAGCAGTGATGATACTGCGTACCGTCGGCTGGGCACTAGAAGCGTTACCCTCTGCCAGTACCTTATAATATATTCCCTTCGGAAGAGCCTTAACCCCTTCCTCCTTTGACTTGGCTTCAAGCCAGTCCTTATTTGACTGAATATAATCCCGTTTACTCATCGTTTTATCTTCTTTTGTTAATCTGTATATTGCCACTGTGGGCAGAATGACCAATAGCAATAGTGTAATCTCCACTAATGTGTATGAACCGAAATAGTCAACCAATGTCTTGAATTTCAGAACTCCGTCAACCAGAATGACTAAGAAGACAAACCAGCAGAGGCAAAATATTGCAGCATATTTGATTTTTCGTTTCTTCAGTTTCATTCGTTGATGTAGTTTTTGGTAGACATGTCATAATACAGAGCTTCCAACTCCTGTAGGGTCAGGTTCTCTACAGAGTGCTCAATAATCCTTATCAGTTCTTCACGACGGAAGTCGTCTGACTGTCCAAAACGTCCTGTGTATGCCATATCTCACATTATTTGAAGTTCCAGAATCCAGTACCCGTCTCAGGGTCAAACTTTCTACCGATTGAACCACCAATAGTAGGACGTAGCTCTATCTCGGCGGTATAGAGTACCGTCGTCGATTTAAGATGTCCTCCTGCCATTCCATGCTGGCCATCTTTCTTGAAAGAGAATAGAGCATGGGTATGGTGATAGAGCTGGCCGTCATCACCAGAAACAACATTGCCATTGAGCGATACCAATTCCAGCATCCCTTCTAACTGCTCCGTTTCAAAGCTGCCTGTTTCTGGGATGAACACCTGCAATTCTGCATTGCTACAACCACCGATGCCTGAGAAAATGGCAGATGGAATGGACTCTTTACGGCAGATTTCAAGGATGTTGCCGATGATTTCATCACCGCGATCCATCCTGGCATAGAACGTTTCACCTATCTTCTTATATTCCATAACTCACTCTCCAATAATCGTTACTACTAACCTTCTTGATCCACCGAAATTCCTGTACTCACAAAAATAGATTCCCTGCCAGGTTCCCATGTTCAAGCGACCATCGGTAATGGGGATAGTCAGGCTCACGCCACTCAACGTTGACTTGGCATGAGCTGGCATATCGTCAGCACCTTCCAGAGTATGTCCGTACTCTGGACGATTCTCGGGAACGAGGCGGTTGAATATGGCTTCCATATCTACCCGAACATCTGGGTCTGCATTCTCATTGATGCTCAGTCCGCAACTCGTATGCTTGCAGAATATATTGATGATACCCGTCTTAGGCAACTTGGGCAGCTGACTCAGAATCTCACTGGTCACCAGATGGAACCCACGAGACTTGGGTTTTAGTGTTATCTCTACTTGCTGAATCATATCAACTTCATAAACAATCCTAATTCTAAGGTGCAAATTTACAAAATCTGCTGAAAAAGCACTAACTTTGCAAGCAAAATTTGCACTGTTAATACAAAAAAGTGGTGAGTACCAACTTTTAAGTGGTGAGTACCAACTTTTAAGTGGTGAGTACCAACTTTTAAGTGGTGAGTACCAACTTTTAAGTGGTGAGTACCAACTTTCTAGTTTAAGAGAATTGTCTAATGATTGAGATAAGAAGATACGAAGAAACGGACAAGAGGGAGGCAATGGCAATATGGAATGCCGTTGTTGCCACCAATATCCATGCCCTGCACCTGTATGAACGACTTGGCTTTACGCAACTCGGTGTTATCCCACAGGGTTTCCGCATGAAAGATGGGCATTACGAAGATATTATACCACACTATATAGAACTATGAATATGAAGAAACTGATTACAATTTGCCTATTGTCAACAATGCTTCTATGCTCATGCGGCTCTAAAAGCACCAAGGAATCACAGAGCAAGATAACTGCCGAAATGGCCTATGAAGGTGTCAACAACTATTGCCATAGCGAGTACGACTGGAGTATAGCCAAGGATAATCCCGACATCATGTATGTGCAGATGGGCGAAGAGTCCGATTCTGCCTATCAGGTGGTATTCCGTAGTTATACAGGGGCTATCGTCAATTTTTACGTCGATAAAACCAACGGCACAACGAGAATGGTGGAGTCCGTCCCTGCTCTTAATGTCGAAGAAGAGACTGGAAAGATTAATCTGTTCGATTACTTAGATAGAAAATGAAGCACCTACATATTGAACGATTTTACTTAAACAGGGCTGACAACGAGTACCCCATGACGGTGCGTGTCAGTACTGGAGGCCAGTGCTGCAGGCGGCATGTTTACCATCAGCTTCAGCCATCGGTTCACCAACGATGCTTATCTCGATGCCTTCCTCGATGAACTCCGTGGGCAACAGGATTATCAGAGAAGCAAGACCTAAAGACATGGCTGATATTATGAAAGTCATGGATGCTGCAAAGAGAATAATGCGGCAGTCGGGTATCTTGCATGATGCAAACATCCGCATCGATACTCACGATGAATCTCTACCTTTCCGCCCATCTCAAAACCCAATCTTTTTCAGCCACTTTTCAACCTTGCTCTTACCCTCGCGGACATCGTGTCCGTAGATGGAGAACTCGCCTGTGACGGTCGCATTGGGGTAAGCCTTCTTCACGTCCTTTACGCAACTGCCCAAGCCTGAGCCTTCATGCGTGGTGAAGGGGATGATGGTCTTGCCGTTCAGGTCGTACTTCGAAAAGAAAGTGAACATCACCTGCGGATAGGCTCCCCACCAGACGGGACCACCAATGAATACGGTGTCGTACTGACCGATGTTTTCTACGGCGCCCTCGAACGGAGGCAGTTCACCATTCTTCTGCTCCTCTTTGGCGAGGTCACACAAGGGCTTGTAGGCCATGCCGTCGTATTTGTGAGTGACAATCTCGAACTGGTCTGCACCCGTCATCTCGCTGATATAGTCAGCCACAATCTTTGTGTTGCCCACCTGAATATTACCAACGCTGTAGTTGTCGCCGGCATGTGAGAAGAATACGACGAGCGTCTTACCGTCTTTTTTCATAGTTTCTGCCTTGGCTTCTTCCGATGCAGACTCACTGACATTTGCTTCACTTTTTTTGTTTCCGCTGCAAGCGGTTGACACCAGCATACACAGAGCCGATGCCAGGATATACTTCATTGCTTTCATATTATCCGTATGTTTCTATAAGATATTTCACAAACTGAGGATCGGAGAAATTGATGTTACCCGTGTCGTATTGGTTCATGGTAGCAATCTGCGCCATCTCGTCAGCCGACAGAGAAAAGTCAAAGATGTCGAAATTCTGCGCCATGCGCTCCTTGTGGCTTGATTTTGGGATGGCCACGATGCCACGCTGGGTGAGCCAGCGCAGGGCTACCTGTGCGGCACTCTTATTATACTTTGCACCGATGTTGGCAAGTACCTCGCTCTTCACGATGCCGTCGACACCCTGTCCGCCAAGCGGGCCCCAAGCCATCATCTTCGTATCGGTCTCAGCCAGGATAGGCTCGATGCCCGTCTGCTGAACCAACACGTTACATTGCAGCTGGTTTACCATCGGCTTCAACTCCACATAGTGGGCAAAGTCAAAGAATCGGGCTGCCTGGAAGTTCGACACGCCAATGGCGCGAACCTTACCAGCACGATAGGCTTTCTCCATAGCCCGCCACGTGCCGAACACGTCGCCGTAGGCCTGATGGATGAGCAACAGGTCGATATACTCAGTCTGTAGTTTTTTCAGGCTCTCGTCTATGCTCTTGGCAGCTTTTTCCTCGCCATTGTTCGAAATCCACACCTTCGTCACGAGGAACAGATCTTCGCGCTTCAGTCCGCTCTTGCGCCAGGCATTGCCTACACCTTCTTCATTGAAGTAGGCCTGAGCCGTATCAATCAGGCGATAACCCACGCTCAATGCATCGCTTACACAACGTTCACACTCCTCAGGTGATACCTGAAAGACTCCGTAGCCCAGCAAGGGCATCTCTACGCCATTTGATAATCTGAATGTCTCCATTGCTTTCAGTATTAGGTTACAGACTTTCTACCAAAATCTCCTTGATATCCTTTTCTGTCAAAGGAGCGTAGGCATTCTCCAGACCTTCGTTGACAGCGATGTGATGAGCCATCTCGTCGATACGGCTGTCGTCGATGCCGACCTCACGAAGATGCATTGGGATGTTGATGCTCTCGAAGAACTTATAAGTAGCATCGATGGCTTTCTCTGCAATCTCCTGTTTGGGCAGCGAAGCGTCGATACCGAAGACGTTGATGCCGTACTTCACAAAGCGGTCGATGGTCTTCTCGTTCAAGATATGCTTCATCCAACGTGGGGTGATGATGGCCAAGCCTTCGCCATGAGTGATGTCATAGTAGGCTGAGAGGGCGTGCTCGATACCATGACAAGGCCAGCCTGACATGCTGTTGCCTAATGACAGAATACCATTGCAACCATAGGTGCAGCAGAGCATCATTTCGGCACGGGCGGTGTAGTCCTCAGGATTCTCCAGGCACTTGCGGGCATTCGCCATCAAGCTCTTCAGCATCGACTCGCAGAAGCCGTCGTTCAACAGCGTTGAGTCGGCCACGAAGTACTGTTCCATAGTATGGTTCATCGCATCTGCACAGCCTGCAGCGGTCTGCTTCTTAGAAACGCTGAAGGTATAGACGGGATCGAGAATCGAGCAGACGGGGAAGAGCAGGGGATCCATATAGCCAATCTTATCGTTGGTCTCTGTGCGTGAGATAACGCCTCCGCAGTCATATTCTGAGCCTGTAGCAGCCAGCGTCAGGATATCAACGATAGGCAGAGCAGCCTGCGCCTTCACCTTATAAGAAATCAAGTCCCAAGGGTCGCCGTCGTACTTGGCACCAGCAGCGATAGCCTTCGAGCAGTCGAGCACAGAGCCACCACCAACAGCTAGGATAACGTCGATGTTATGCTCCTTGCAGAGGCGCACACCTTCCAGCACACTTGGGTCGTACTTGGGATTTGGCTGGATGCCTGAGAGCTCGATGATTTCGAAGTCCTTCAGGAGTTCCTTCACACGGTCGTAGAGACCAAGTTTTTTAATACTGCCGCCACCATAGGTCATAAGGATTCTAAAGCCGAAATGAGCTGTCTCTTTATGGATGCCCATTATTACCTCTGGAAGTTTCACAATCGACTCCTTACCAAAAATGAGTCGAGTCGGGGTCATGTAATCAAAGTTCTGCATATTTCTATTCTTTATTTAATTAATAATCTGTTATTTCGCTAAATCTGCTATTTCTTTTGCCTCACGGTCTGCATTGGCTGCCTCGGCACCATGAATAGGAGTACCATCCTCGACGTTGGCCCCAGGGCAGAGCTTCTTGATGAAGCGGACGCTCGAACCCATGCCGCTGCCCTCGTTGGTACAGAAGGGAATGATGGTCTTGCCCGTGAAGTCATACGATTCGAGGAACGTATAGACAACCATCGGCATCGTGCCCCACCAGTTGGGATAGCCCAGTATAATCGTGTCGTAATCGTCTATCGACTCCAATGGGTTCTTCACCTCTGGACGCGCTTGGTCATGTAACTCCTGCTTGGCTTCCTCGATGCAGGTCATATAGTCCTTCGAGTACTCGTAGGTGGTGTCAATCTGGAACACGTCGGCCTCAGGCAGCAGGGCCTTGATCTTGCCAGCCACCACCTCTGTGTTGCCCAGCTTCAGGTTCTTAATACTTCCGTTCACATAATTCTCTCCGCGACGAGAGTAATACGCAATCAATACTTTCTTTGCCATAGTTCTTATACCTTATTATTATTTTGCTGGTGCAAAGGTACGACAATTCCCCGAAACTGTTGTTACACAATTTACGGGGGATTTTACCAAATTTTCCGAAAATCGCGATTACTCCCTGAAATCCGTCGGTTTTGCACCTAGATTGGTCTGCACATAGCGACTGAAATGCGAAAGCGACGAGAAACCGAACATGTCGCTGATGTCTGTAAACGACAGGTTGCGATTGCGCAGCAGACGGCTGATGTCGAGCGAGGCATAACGGGTAATCCAGAATGCTGCAGGGAGTCCGCTGACCTTCTTAGACACCTCGGAGAGATACTTCGTGGTGACGCAGAGCTGGTCGGCATAATAGCTGATGTCACGGTTCTTGCGGAAGTCGCCTCGTTCCAGCATCTCAATGAACTGTTCCATCAACTGGTGCTGTTGGCTGCTAATCTTATCTGTTCCATACAGTTGGGCATGAAAGTCGAAGAAGTCAATAATCATACACTCGATGGCATTCTTCAGCGCATCATGACGGAAGCGATGGTCGGTCTGAGCCAGTCGTCGAATAACTGCATCGAAATTATGCTTGCAAACCTCCTGCTGTTCAGGGGTGAGTTTCATGATGGGATTCTGGAACAACGAGAGCTGGCCACGCATACCATAATTACTCTGTGGCGTGGAGAGTTCGATGAACTGCTGCGTCACGTAGATTACATCCACCTTGAAATCCTCACTTTCCTGCAGATTCTTCACCAAGTCGCCTCGGCGGGGAATAATCATGCAGTCACCAGCCTCGAAACGGAACGACTGTTCGTTACGCTCGAAAGTACAATACCCATCATAGCAATAGGCATGGCAGAGATAATCGGCAAAAGCCGCATCCCCTACCCTCGCCAGCGTGTGATCTATAATAATATGTTGAATAGTGTCCATATCCTAATAAATCTCAAAACATGGCACAAATATAGTCATTTTTCCTCAGAATTCACTACTTTTGCAACATTCTTTAAGTATAGACGATGCCAAAAGAGCGAAACAAAGCAGACGATTACCGCGAAAAGGCTTATGCGGGCGATACCAAGGCGATGAACAACCTGGGTGTTTGCTACGAGCGTGGTACTGGTGTGAAGGTCAATCTGGAGATGGCCTTCGACTGGTATATGAAAGCTGCCCAGCTCGATGATGTCTATGGTTGCTTCAATGTCGGCGAGTGTTACTATCACGGCAAAGGCGTAGAAGCAGATCCAGTACTGGCCTTTGAATGGTACATGAAGGCTGCCGACAAGGGAGATATGCAGTCACAGGTCAATGTGGCCAACGCCTATTACCTCGGCAATGGTGTTGAGATGGATCACCACAAGGCATTCCTGTGGTATCGCGAGGCCGCTTTCCAAGGACATGTTCTATCCCAAAAGAACTGCGGAGCAGCCTATTGGAATGGTGACGGCGTGGAGAAAAACCTCGAAGAGTGTGTTTTCTGGTATGAGTTGGCTGCCAATGGCGGCGATGCCCAGGCTCAGTTCGCTACCGGCTGGTTCCTGATGACTGGCACAGGCGTTCCCAAAGATGAGCGTAAGGGTCTGAAGTGGATTCACAAGTCCACGTTCCAAGGCTATCAGCCAGCCATTGACTATTGCAAGGAACATAATTACAAATGGTATTAAGCGTATGACACAGACGATTGTATATATCTTCATTTGCATCAACGTAGTGACCTTCCTGGTCTATGGCATAGACAAGTGGAAGGCCAAGCAGGGTAGCTGGCGCATTTCAGAGGCTTCCTTGCTATTACTGGCTGTCATCGGTGGTAGTATCGGCGCATTGCTGGGTATGCAAGTCTGGCATCACAAGACGAAGCACAAGAAGTTCAAGTATGGACTTCCGCTGATTCTGTTTGCTCAAATAGCCCTCATATATTTGATAATCCAAAAATAGAGATACAATGAAGAAGATTTTATTTGCATTTACAATGTTGCTGGCAATGGTAGCATGCACAAATAAACCGGCGACGGTAGTTGAAAACAACGGGGAAAGCAGTGAAGTGGCCTTTGAGGTAGCCAAGAACTACTTCTTTAAGAATGGCCAGGTGATTCCTGAATACCCGAAAATCACAACGGAAGAGGAGTTTAATAAGCTCTTCGGTATGGCTACGATGATGGGTAAAGACGGCAAGCCAACTGCCATTGATTTCACCAAACAGTTTGTATTGGCCATCGTTCTGCCAGAAACAGACTTCGCAACGGAAATCAGTCCTGTAAAAGTGGAAGAAAAGGGAGACTCGCTCATCTATACCTACGATGTGAAGACAGGCGAGAGACAGTCATTCACCATTCAGCCCGTTTCCATCATCATCCTCGACAAGCAATACGAGAACAAAAGAGTTGTGCTTGTCAATGAGCGGGAAACAAACTATTTCCCTGCCATCGACCGCTACTTGAATGATTCTATTGGTAGCCGGTATGCCAAGGGTGAACATTGCGTACCCATCCACA
>JAEEGL012165206.1_pt1 | contig 14891 bp, 17 predicted proteins | sample 9134231 | NCBI WGS metagenome assembly JAEEGL01 (sample SAMN16246548, study PRJNA631951) | gut metagenome | biome: gut microbiome; feature: rumen; material: fiber-attached | host: Bos | place: Iran: Karaj | collected 2018-10
CAACAAAAACGTGAAAAAGAATCTAAGAAAAAACAAAAAACATTTGAACTTAAAGAATTAAGAGTTACTCCAAACATTGAAGAACATGATTTTAACTTTAAAGTAAAAAATGCACAAAAATTTTTAAATGATGGAAATAAAGTTAAAGTTACTGTTAGATTTAGAGGAAGAGAACTTAACTATGTTAAATTAGGTGAAGAAGTATTAAATCATTTTATTGAAGCTTTAGCAGAAGTTTCAACTGTTGAGAAAAAACCTTTATTAGAAGGTAAAAATATGTTTATAATACTTGCACCAAACAAATAAATAACTAGAATTCAAGGAGGGAACAAAAATGCCAAAACTAAAAACAAATAAAGCAGCTGCTAAAAGATATGGATATACAGCAACTGGTAAAGTTAAAAGAACAAAATCAAACAGAAGACACTTATTAGCAAACAAAACAACAAGACAAAAGAAAACAGGAAAAATTCAAAATGCATATGCAGATAAAACATGTGAAAAAGGAATAAAAAAATTATTACCATATGGGTAGAGAGGAGAGATAAAAAATGGCAAGAGTAAAAACAGCTAGAATAACAAGAAAAAAACATAAAAAAGTATTAAAACAAGCAAAAGGATATTTTGGAGCAAAAAGTTACAGATTTAGAAATGCAAATCAAGCAGTATTAAAATCTTTATCTTACTCATATGTAGGAAGAAAAGATAAAAAAAGTAATTTTAGAAAATTATGGATAGCAAGAATAAATGCTGCAGCAAGACAAAATGGAACAACATATAGTAAATTAATAGCAGGGCTTAAAAAAGCAAATATTACAGTAAATAGAAAGATGCTTGCTGAACTTGCAGTAAATGATAGCAAAGCTTTTACAGAATTAGTAAATGCAGCAAAAAAAGCTTAATTAGTACTTTAATTTATATTTAAATATTAAAACAGGAGAGATTTTTGAATAATAATTCAAAAATCTCTTTTTATTTACATTTTATTTATACTTATATATTCTTTTTATTTATATTCTTTCAATATTGTATATATTATTTGTTTAGATCAAATTAAAACACACAAAACAGCTGAAAAATATAGATTTTTAAAGGAAAAAGATAAAAAGCAACTGGTTGACATAATTATTATTTTGTAGTATAATATAAATAGGAAAATTTGGTTATTACACCGAAATAATTAAGGAGGTGTTTAGATGGAAAAGTTTTATTTAAAAACTTTAAAAATTCTATTATTATTTTTAATTCTATTTATTATTATATCATCTAAAAATATGATATTTGCAGCAAGTACAAGTGGACTAAAAAAGGGTGATAAAATAAAATTTAAAGCAACAAGTTGGTGTGTATATAACACAGAAGCAAAAGCAAAAAAAGCAAATGGAAATGATGCAGTTGCTTATTTGAAGAATGGACAAGTAGTTACTATACAACAAATAAGTGGAGAAGTATTAAAGATAGGATCTAACAGATACATTAAATATGGTGGAGCAAGATACTTTGAAAAAGTATCTACAAGCACAAGTTCATCAAAAACAACTAGTAGTACTTCTAAAAATAAAACAAAATATACACTAACATATAATCCAAATAGAGGAAGTGGAGCACCAGCTAAAGTAACAGTTGAATCTGGAAAAAGTACAACAATTAGTAGTAAAAAACCTACTAGATCAGGATATACATTCTTGGGATGGTCAAAATCAAGTAGTGCAAGTAGTGCATCATATAAATCAGGTGGAAGTATAAAAATAACATCAAATACAACGTTATATGCAGTATGGAAAAAGAATACAGGTACAACAACAACTACTACAACAACAGCAAAAAATGAATATAGAGTTTATTTTAATAAAAACACAAACGACAGTGTAGGTAATATGCCATCATCAATTAGTGTAAAAGGAACAACAAATAAAAAATTACCAACTAATAAACCAACAAGGAATGGATATACATTTTTAGGATGGTCAAAATCAAGTAGTGCAAGTAGTGCATCATATCAACCTGGATCTACATTAAAAGTTGATAAAACTATGACATTATATGCAGTTTGGGCTAAGGCTACAAATGCAACATCAGTATCTTTGAATAAAACAAGTATTACATTAGAAAAAGGTAAAAGCGAAACTTTAACAGCAACAGTTAAACCAAGCAATTCTTCAAATAAAAGTATAACATGGACAAGTTCAAATACAAGTGTTGCTACAGTATCTGGTGGAAAAGTAACAGCAAAGAAAGCAGGAACTGCAACAATAACAGCAAAAACAAGTAATGGAAAAACAGCAACTTGTAAGGTAACAGTAAAAGAAGCAAGTTCAGGTGATGCAGCAACAATGAGAAAAATTGCAGAAAAAGCAAGAACAAAAACAAAATCTGGAGAATGTTTAGCATGGGTTGAAGGTGTATACTATGATGTAACTGGAGTTAAAATTTCTGTAGGATCTGGAAAAGGTGCTAAACATGTAGCAAGTGTATATCATTTAACAAAACATACAGATTGGAATAATATTGGTGATGGTGCAGTTGTAATCGGAACAGGAGGATATGCAGATGAAACTTATGGACACTGTGGAATTTATAACAAACAAACAGGTATGGTATATAATTCAAATTCTAGTGAAACAGCAGTAACATTACAAAGATTTAAAGACAAATATTCACCTTGCTATTACGTATATTTACCAATTAAATAATCAAAACAAACATTGTTTAATAGTTTAGTATAATAAATAGACTTCACTAAATAGTAGTGAAGTCTATTATATTTTTGCTTTTCTGATTATTATATTTTATTATACTAACTTCTAATATATTAAATCCATTCTCCATATTTTTTGATATATATTTTTTTGCAAATATTGCAAATATACAATAAACAATTGGAATTCCAAGTATTATTCCTAAGTAATTTAAAGTAACAGGCGCTAAACCAATTATTTCACCTAGTATTGTATAAGGTACTAGTATTCCTATAATGCTAAGTAATATTGAAGAAAAATATACAACTTTACTTGCATTACTTTCGATAAATGGTTTTTTAGCAGTTCTAATTATATGCATTCCAACAAGGTTAGATACTATACTATAACTAAACCAAACTGTTTGGACAATTGCTGCTTCTCTAATACTAAATACATACCAAAGTATTGCAAATACAACTAAGTCAAACATTGAACTAAGTGGTCCCATAAATAGCATGAAATGTTTTAAACTGCTTATTTCTAATTTTTTAGGACTACTTATATATTCTTTATCAACATGGTCAAATGGTATAGTCATTTGCCCAAAGTCATAAAGAAGACCTTCTACTAATAGCTGTATTGGAGTTTCAGGAAGGAATGGAAGTAAGATGCTTGCAATAATTACTGACATAACTTCACCGAAGTTAAAGCTTACAGATGTTTTAATATATTTCATTAAGTTTCCAAATGTACGCCTTCCTTCTTCAACACCATGAAGTAATACATTTAAATCTTTTTCTAAAAGTATTATATCTGCAGTTTCTTTTGCAATATCTACTGCTGTATCTACTGATATTCCAACATCAGAATTTGTAAGTGAAGGAGAATCGTTAATTCCATCACCCATATATCCTACAACATTTCCCGCTTCTTTTAAAAGCCTAACTATTCTTGCTTTTTGAATAGGGGAAAGTTTAACAAATACATTACATTTTTTAAGAAGTCTTAAAACACCAATGTCAGGAAGCTGATCTATTTGACTTCCAGATATTATTTTTTTAGTATTAATATTTACCTTTTTACATATACATTTTGTAACTGCTGCATTATCTCCAGTTAATACAATTACCCTTATTCCATTGTTATTTAATGCTTCTATTGCATCTTTAGCACTTTCTTTAGGTGGATCTAAAAATCCTACAAATCCAACTAAACTCATATTTTTTTCATCATCAACACTAAATTCTTCAATATCATTAATATTTTTCTTTTGGCAAACTGCAACAACTCTTAGACCATCTTCATTTAAATCGCTCGCAATTTTTCTAATATTATCTTTTATCTCTTTTGTTATAGGTATAAGTTCATGGTTATAATCTATTGTGTTACATATGCTTAAAATTTCTTCCACAGCACCTTTTGTAATCATTAATTTATCTAATGTTTCATCATCTTGTACTACAACAGAAAGTCTTCTTCTTGAAAAATCAAAAGGTATTTCATCTACTTTTTTAAATTCTTCAATAAAATGACTAAGTCCATTTTTGAGAGCTCTATTTATAACCGCTTCATCTATACTTCCTTTAAGACCAGTTTGGAAAAATGAATTTAAAAATGTATGTTTTAGTACTCTTTCATCTTCATTTCCATACACATCTAAATATTTCTCTAAAACTATTTTATCTTCAGTTAATGTTCCTGTTTTATCTGTACATAATATATTCATTGCTCCAAAGTTTTGAATTGAGTCTAATTTTTTAACTATGGTTTTTTTCTTGGACATTCTAATTGCACCTTTAGATAAACAAGATGATAATATAACTGGAAGTAGAAGAGGTGTAATTGTAATTGCTATTGCTACTGCAAAAGTAAATGCTAAAACTGTATCATGTTTTTTAAAGTTTGCAATAAATACAATTGGAATAAGTATAAGCATAAATTTTATTAATAATCTACTAATACTTTCAATACTTTTTTGAAAGTTTGTTTTAGGTTTTCCGTAAAATTAAAGTATGAGCAACTTTTCCAAAATATGTTGAATCTCCTATTTTAATAACTACAGCTTTTGCTGTACCAGATATTACGTTTGTACCCATAAAACAAATATTATCTATATCTGTTATAGAGTCTATATCATCTATAGATTCAAGTTCTGTTTGTGCTACTTTTTTTACGGCATCTGATTCACCAGTAATTGAGGATTGAGAAACATATAGATCTTTTGATTCGATAATACGAAGATCTGCTGGAATCATGTCACCTGCAGAAAGTTTTACTATGTCTCCAACTGTTATTTGTTTAATTGGGATATTTATTTCTTCTCCGTTTCTAATAACAGTTGCTTTTGTTTCAACTAATTGTTTTAATTTTTCTGCAGCTTTATTAGACCTAAAATTTTCAACAAATTCAAGGATAGTACTAACTAATATTAAAATTACAATTACTATAATATTGATTGGACTTGGATTTTCTGGAAGTATAACATCTGTATAAAAAAGTATAAATGTTATTCCAAGTAGAATTAAATTAAATGGTGTGAACAAACTCGCAAAAAAGTAGTTATACCATCTTTTAGGTTTAGATTGTTTGATTTGGTTTATTCCATATATTTTAGAGCTTTCTTCTACTAATCTATCTGTTAAACCAGATTCAGAAACTCTATTTTCTTTAATAAATTCTTCTGCAGAGGAAATACAGTCTTTTCCATACATTTTGGAAATATCAATATCTTCCTTTTTAGTATTTTCCATTTTAATCCTTCTTTCGTATAAACTAACTTAAATTATATCATTAAATAATATTAATTTAAAGTAAAATTAAAAAGATTTACTTATTTTTAGTATAAGTAAATCTTTTAAATTTAATTCTTCTTATTATAATATATATTTAACTATTTAATATCTTGTTTTGGTTCTATATTTTCTTCTAATAGTTCTGGCTTTTTAAGATATTTATAGAATTGTCTTAAAGAATTTGCAAAATAGAAACCATCACAAATTCTTTCATCAGCAACCCAAGCAAGTGTAATTGCTTTTTCTTCAACAAGATTATCATCTTCTGGAATATAGTTCTTTTGTTTTTTACCCATTGCTAAAAATATTCCTGTTGTTCCAAAATCATATATGTGATGATAAATTGCATCTATTCCAATTGAACCAACATTAGTTAAAAATGCACTTGTGTGGAATGGACTTGCATTTATTACAAATTTAGGCATTAGTCCATGTCTATCTAAGAACATTAGAAAGTTTACTAAACCTTTCATAACTAAATTTGGTGTTAAAGATAATACTTTTGCAAGCTTATCTGTTTCATTTTTTTCTTCTAGTTTTTTGTTAATTTCAATAGTTTTTTCTAATTTTTCTTTAACTTCAAATATATTTTCTGCACCTGTAAAAGGAATTTTTAAAGTTGTTTCTTCAACCTCTTCTGACATTTCTTTTTTAATTGCTAAAGAAATATATATTCCTTTTCTAGCATATGTTCTTCCATTTATTACAAATCTATTTAATGCAGGTTTTTCTGCTAGCATTCTAACTAGGGCTGCATATATTATAGACATATATGAAAGCTTAATTCCTTCTTTTTCTTTTTTTGCAATATATTCATCTAGTGCTTTAATTGGTAGTTCTTGTTTATAGAAAACATGAGCATCGCTTCTTTTTTTCATTAATAATGGTATTAATTTAAAAAGTGGTCCTGTTGTCTTAATTTTTCTACCATCTGATCTAAATCCAAACATAAATATTCTCCTTAAATTTTGTTTACTAAATTATTATATAACACAAATAAAAATATTTGCAAGAAAAATGTCAAATTAATTTCTTAAATTTCATTAAATAACTTGTACTTTTTCTATTTTGTATATATAATACTAAAGGTTGTTTAAATATTAAAAGGGGGAAATAAATATGTCATTTATTGATGATATGAAAAATAGAGCAAGAAAAGAAATTAAAACAATAGTACTTCCAGAAGCAGAAGATATAAGAACATTAAAAGCTACGGATATAATACTTAAGGAAGGTTTTTGCAATATTGTTTTAATAGGAAATAAAGAAGAAACATTAAAGAAAGCAGAAGAAAATGGATTAGATATTTCAAAAGCTACAATTATTGAACCAGAGTTTTCTGAAAAATATGAAGAATATTCAAACACATTATATGAACTTAGAAAACATAAAGGTATGACAGAAGAGCAAGCAAAAGAACTTGTAAAAGATCCAACTCATTTTGGAATGATGATGCTAAAACTTGATGATGCAGATGGATTAGTTTCAGGAGCAGCACACTCTACGGCAGATACACTAAGGCCTGCTCTTCAAATTATTAAAACTGCACCAGATACAAAAATAGTATCTACATTTTCAATGCTTGTTGTACCAAATTGTGAATATGGAGAAAATGGAATATTAGGATTTGCAGATTGTGGTTTAAACCAAAATCCAAATGCAGAAGAATTATCTGAAATTGCAATTTCATCAGCAAAAACATTTAAGTCTTTAACAGGTGTAGATGCAAAAGTTGCAATGCTTTCATATTCTACATTTGGTAGTGCTAAAGCAGAAGAAGTAGATAAAGTAAGAAATGCTACAGAACTTGCTAAAGAAAAAGCACCAGATTTAGCAGTTGATGGAGAAATGCAATTAGATGCAGCTTTAGTTCCAAGTGTAGCACAATTAAAAGCACCAGAAAGCACTGTTGCAGGTAAAGCAAATACATTAATATTCCCAGAGTTAGAAGCTGGAAATATAGGATATAAATTAGTAGAAAGATTAGCAAAAGCAGAAGCATATGGCCCAATATGCCAAGGTATTGCAAAACCAGTAAATGATTTATCTAGAGGATGTAAAGCAGAAGATATAGTTGGTGTTGTTGCAATTACATGTATACAAGCACAAGGGTAAATAAAGAATACAAAGGAGAAAATAATGAACAAAAAGAATAAAGAGAAAATTGAGAATGAACCATACTATATATTCTTAGTAATTGTAGTTATTGTATCAATAATAGCAAGAGTCGTTAACTATGGATATGCTCTAGTTTTGCTTCTAATTCCAATAATTATTTATTTTATTGTATTTACAAACAGAAATTTAAATATAGTAGAATATTTTGGAAAAGAAAAAAATGCTAAAACTTTTTTTATGGTATCAACTATAACATTTCTTTTAACATGTATTTTAATGCCTGATAGCGATGGACCAGGTGGTAGCCACGGTATTGCCGTTTTTCGTTTATTAGACGAAAATAATAGTAATTTAGATATTAGTTATTTTTTAATGCTAAGAAACATATGTTATTTTTTAATCGTAATCAATCTTGTAACTCTAATAATAGAATCATATATTATAATAAAAGCAAGAAAAAATAAAGATGTAATTAACAGTGAAAATAACACTGATAAAGATATAAATATTAAGGAGGATTAATATGAAAATATTAGTAGTAAACTGTGGAAGTTCATCACTTAAATTCCAATTAATAAATATGGAAAATGATGAAGTTTTAGCATCAGGAAGATGCGATAGAATAGGTGGTGCAGGAATTAACAAACCATTTATTGAATACAAGAAAGGTAATGGACCAAAAACAAGAGATGAGGTTGAACTTAGAGATCACACACATGCTTTTGAAACAGTTGTTAAGTATTTAACAGATCCTGAAAGAGGAGTTATTAAAGACTTATCTGAAATAAATGGTATAGGACATAGAATAGTAAATGGTGGACCTAAATTTACTCATACAGTACTTGTTTCTGATGAAGTATTAAAAGATTATCAATCAGCAATTGAATATGCACCTCTTCATAACCCAGCACACTTACAAGGAATTAATGCATGTTTAAAAACAATGCCAAATGTACCACAAGCATTAGTGTTCGATACATCATTCCATACAACAATTCCGGATTATGCATGCCTATATGCAATACCATATGAATATTATGAAAAATATGGAATTAAAAGATATGGTGCACATGGTACATCACATAAATTTATAACAGAAGCAGCTGCAAAAGTTTTAGGAAAAGATGTAAATGAAATAAATATTATTTCATGTCACTTAGGAAATGGTGCATCTGTTGCAGCAATTAAAAATGGTAAATGTATAGATACATCAATGGGACTTACACCACTAGAAGGTTTAATAATGGGAACAAGAAGCGGTGATTTAGATCCAGCAGTTTTAGAGTTTGTAATGAGAAAAGAAAACTTAAGTATTAGCCAAATGACAGAAATATTAAATAAAAAATCTGGATTATTGGGAATTACAAATGTAACAGGAGATGTAAGGGACTTAAAAGAACTAAGTAAAAAAGGAGATCAAAGAGCAGAACTAGCTTTAGAAATGTTTGGATACAGAGTTAAAAAATATATTGGATCATATATGGCAGCTTTAGGTCATGTAGATGCAATCATATTTGAAGGCGGAATTGGAGAACACAATCCTGATGTTGTAAATAGATGTGTTGAAGGATTAGAAGAATTAGGAATAGTATTTGATGATTCTCATAATGATGATGAACAATATGAAGGAATAATTAGTAAACCAGAATCTAAAATTAAAATGTATGTAATTCCAACAAATGAGGAATTAAAAATAGCTGAAGAAACAATGGAGTTGTTAAAATAAAGTGAAAACATTAATTGTAACAGGCGGAAACAGTAATATAGAATTTACAAAAGAGTATTTTTTAAAATACTCTTTTGATTTAATAATTGCTGTAGATAAAGGCCTTGAGATATTAGATAAATTAAATATTAATCCAGATTATATAGTTGGTGATTTTGATTCTATTGATAAAAGTGTATTTAAAAAATATGAAAATGGAAAATTTGAAATTATTAAGCTAAACCCTATAAAAGACTTAACAGATACCAATGAGGGGATTAATTTAGCAATAGAAAAAGGATCAGATGAAATATATGTTTTAGGTGGAATTGGATCTAGAATAGATCATACTATTGGAAATATTCATGTTTTAAAAGAAGCATTAGATAAAGATGTAATATGTAGAATTATTGATAAAAATAACGAAATTGAATTGATTAATAAAAGAACTATTCTAGATATTGATAGTAATTTCAAATATATTTCATTAATTCCCCTTACAACCAAGGTTACTGGTGTAACTCTTAAAGGATTTAAATATGAAATAGAAAACTATGATTTAGAAATAGGGAAAAGTTTAGGAATTAGCAATGAGCAAATAGAGAATATAGCTACAATTGATTTAAAAGAAGGGATACTAATATTAATAAAATCTAAAGACTAATTAAATTGAAAAATGTTAAGGACTTGCGATTTTTTAAAAAAAGTGATAAAATATTTAGCGTCAATTCTTTATAATCCTGTGTTTTTACGGGTTAATATATATAGGCATACAATGTAAAATATTTTTTGACGGGAGGAATCAATAATGGCAAATAAGTTTTCTGAGTGGAAATTTCGGAAAATAGAGAAAAATTTGGCTCAAGACAAGGGTAAAAAACTTAAGCCTATGATGTTTAGAGCCTTTATTGGAGAAGATGATGAATACGAGTCGATTGATGTCTACTATATTTGCTACAACAAATTGGTAGCACGTCCTTTGATGAAAATTACTCCAAACTCTGTTCCACCGTATAAATTCACAGTCTATGTGAATGGTAATTTTAAGCTCAGAGATGAAAACGGTGTAGAAAATCTTGAAGGTTATTTGAAAAAGGCCTATGCAAGTAGACTACCACAGCGTTTTTTAGAAGGCCTTAAAATCAACGTGATAGAGGAATTGTACTTCCTTCGTGTTGAGATTACAATTGATTTTTAAATTCAAGGACCCTACCTTTACGGTGGGGTTTTTGATTTATTTTGTTTTACATTTTATGTAAAGTATGATATAATATTTAGTAGTTTATTTAAGGAGAAAAATATGGATAAAGCATATATGTCACAAGCAGAAAAAGAAGAAGCAGCAAAGAAAAATATGACAATTAGGGATGCAATAAATTTCTATAACAATCTTAGAAAACTAGAAATCTATGATTTTCTAACTCATGGATTTAATAAAGCTGATATAAAAAGATATTATCTTTCTATTGGAATTAATATAAGCGAGAATACACTGTCAAGATTTGCAAAAGAAATATTTGATGAAAACAATAAAAAGGTTCCAGTTAATCTTTTTAGATATGAAAAAATAATTCCTATAGAAGAAATATTAGAATACAGAAAACAGGGATTAAGCTATGCTAAAATACAAGATGTTTACAATGAAAAAGGAATTAATATTACAGCTAATACAATAAGAAGAATGGTTCTTATTCATAATGATGAAGATAATAACTTAGAAAAATTGGATAATAAACTAAATTGGTTATTAGATGAAAAGATTAGGCTAGAAAAAGAAATAAAAGAAGATAAAGAAAAAGAAAATGCTAATGATAATCTAAAATTAGATGAAAAATAGTAATTATATTTTTGGAGGAAAGATATGATAAAAGTAGATATTAGTGATGATTTATATTTCTTTAGAAACCAGGGATTAACATATGCACAAATTACAAAAATACTTAATGATAAAGGAATTAAAATTTCAATAAATACTGTACAAATAAAGTGTAAAAAAGTATTTGAAGAAAAGGGAGAAAAAGTTCCAAAGGTTTCTGATAGAAAATCAAGAAATATTAAAACTGAGATAGAAGATGAAATAATATTTGATTTAAGAGAAAGCGGGATGTCATATAGAGATATATCTAAATATTTTACATCTATTGGAAAACCTGTATGTTGTCAAACAATAATTAACAGATGTAATAAAATATATGCTTCTAAAGGTATTTCTCAAGTAGATTTAAGAAAAGAAGGAAGAAATAAAAATGCAAATATTTCAGATGATGAAATATATAATTTAAGAAAACAAAGAATTAGCTATCAAGATATTGTAAATTATTATAAAGAAAGAGGGGAAAATATTAGTATTGCGTTAGTACAAGCAAGATGTAAGAAAATATTTGCAACAAAGCAAGAAAAAGAACCTGAGGGAATAAATAAATCAAAGATTAATATCTCAAATGAAGAAATATATGAGCTTAGAAAACAAGGATTAAGCTATGTAAAAATATCTGAGTACTATAAAGAAAAAGGTATTAGTATATATCCAATGACTGTTTGTAGAAGATGTAAAATTGTATTTGAAGAAAAGAAAGAAGAAGAGCCTAAAATAAAAAGAGGAAAACCCAAAAAAACAAATAGTGATGCAATTAAAGAGGAAAAAACAGAAGGAATAAAAGAATTATCATTACAAGAATTAGATAATGAATTAACAAATAATATAAAGAAAAAGACAGCAAGTGAAGAACTTGTAGAAGAATATAATAAGCAAATTGATGTACAAAAAGAAAATGAGAGCCAAAGATAAAGGGAGTTGGTTTTTATGATAAAAGAAGTTACTGATAAAATGTTAATTAAATTAAGATTTGAACAAAAAATAAGTCCAAGGAAGATTTCTAAAATTCTAGAAGAAGAATATGGAATTAGTATGTCTCCTACTGGAATTATTAAAAGATGTGAAAAGATATCTAAAACAACTAATACAGAGCTTCAAAGAGCAGGAAAAGCTCATATTTCTGATGAATTAATGAATAAATTAATAGAAGCGGGATTTACATTTAGCGAAATATATGAAATAACTAATGTAAATTTAAGTAAAAGTACACTTTGGAGAGACTATAATAAAGTAAAAGAAGAACGTGAAGAGAAAAAAATTCATAAGAAGGATGAAGAATCATTAGAAGAATTAGATAGTAAAATAAATAAGGCATTAGCTAGAAAAAAGAAAAGTGAAGAGTTATTAGATGAAATTAATAAAATTTCTTACGAAAAAGGAAAAGGAGGAGAAGAAAAATAATTATGAAATATTCAAATTTAACGAATAAAGAATTATTAGAGCTTCAAAAAAAATATAGAAAAGGGTTAATCAAAGAAGAAGACATTCCTGAAGATCAGATTAAAGATTTAAAGGAGCTATATAAAAAACAAATTAAAATAGTAAATGATGCAATTGAAGAAGATAAGAAGAAAATTCTAGAGTTAAGAAAAAAACTAACAAATTAACAAAAAAATAGTAAAAATATTAAAATAAATAATAGTCCTCACTCTTATTAACATAAATTCATAAAATATTATATATGAATATAAGAGGGGAGGATTTTATTTTATGCTTTTATTAGGAAAAAAAGTTGGATTTGCATTAACAGGTTCATTTTGTACATTTGAAAAGACAATTCCCCAAATATCTAAATTAATTAGAGAAGGCGCAGAAGTATTGCCTATAATGTCATTTAATAGCTACAACATAGATAGTAAATTTGGAAAAGCAAAAGATTTTATTAATAAAATAGAAGATATTACTGGAAAAAAGGTAATTCATACAATAGAAGGAGCTGAGCCAATTGGACCAAAGAAAATGACAGATGTAATGATAATTACGCCTTGCAGTCGGTAACACAATAGGAAAAATGGCAAATGGAATAAATGACACACCAGTTTTAATGGCAGCCAAATCTCATTTAAGAAATGAGAAACCATTAATACTTGGAATTTCTACAAATGATGCTTTATCTCGGAAGTGCAGAAAATATAGGAAAACTACTAAATAGGAAACATATATATTTTGTTCCATTTAGACAGGATAATCCAATTACAAAACCGCGTTCAATGGTTTTTGATCCAAAATATATATTAGATACAATTTTAAAAGCTTTGGATAATGAACAAATACAGCCTATGATTTTATAGGATTAATTGACAAATTATGTAAACTATGGTAATATATAAGAGTATCATAAAAATACTATTTAAGGAGTGAGTTTTAATGGAAAAGACTGAGAGAGAGTTATCTAAGATGTCTGTCCAGGAGCTGAGAGAATATTGCGATAAGCTTCAGGCACGGATTACCACTGCAGAGTGGTATCTGAGACAAAAACAGATAAGCTCAGCAAAATTTCCAAAAATTCCAGAAAAAAAAGATTAAAAATAACTGGTCTCTTGCATTTGCGAGAGACCAGTTATTTTTGCTTTGGTTTACCATAAATATAATTTTTTTCTTGACAGTTTATATAATTCAATGTAAAATATATACGTACAGAATTAGGTATAATCTAAAAATAATTTAGAGTATATATATAAATGTCTGAACATTGAAAATTAAATAGAAAGAGGTGCATTAATTATGACAGGATTAATTATTGTAGTCACCTTTCTTGTCTCAATGGCTGTAGGAATACCAACAGGTATGGTAGTTAGAAAAAAGACAGCAGAATCTAAAATTAAAGGAGCACAAAGCGAAGCAGAAGCGATAGTAGAAAATGCAAAAAAAGAAGCAGAGAATTTAAGAAAAGAAGAAATTTTAAAAGCTAAAGAAGAAGTATTAAAAACAAGAAAAGAATTAGATGAGGAGATTAAAGAAAGAAGAAGCGAAGTTGGACTACAAGAAAAAAGAATCATTCAAAAAGAAGAAAACCTAGAAAAAAGATCAGAAATATTTGAGAAAAAAGAAAAAGACTTAGAAAGAAGATTACAAGAAACTGAAAATAAGAGAAAAGCATTAGACGAATTATATAACAAGCAATTAGAAGAATTACAAAGAATTTCTGGTTTATCTAGAGATGAAGCAAAGAAAATTTTACTTGAACAATTAGATAGAAAATTATCTGATGAAAAAGCAGTATTAATTAAAGAATCTGAAGCAAAAGCTAAAGAAGAATCTTTAAAAAATGCGAGAGAAATTATTGGTTATGCAATTCAAAAATGTGCAGCAGATCATACATCTGAAACAACAGTATCTGTTGTTGCACTTCCAAATGATGATATGAAAGGTAGAATAATTGGTAGAGAAGGAAGAAATATTAAAACTCTAGAAACATTAACTGGTATTGATTTAATTATTGATGATACACCAGAAGCAGTTATTTTATCAGGATTTGATCCATTAAGAAGAGAAGTTGCAAAAATTGCATTAGAAAAATTAATTGATGATGGAAGAATACATCCAGCAAAAATAGAAGAAATGGTTGAAAAGGCCAAAGAAGAAGTAGAAGCAATTATTAAACAAGAAGGAGAAAGAGCAGTTTTAGAGACTGGAGTACATGGTTTACATCCAGATATAGTAAAACTAATAGGAAAACTTAAATATAGAACAAGTTATGGACAAAATGTTTTAAACCA
>JAEEGL012673546.1_pt1 | contig 14891 bp, 11 predicted proteins | sample 9134231 | NCBI WGS metagenome assembly JAEEGL01 (sample SAMN16246548, study PRJNA631951) | gut metagenome | biome: gut microbiome; feature: rumen; material: fiber-attached | host: Bos | place: Iran: Karaj | collected 2018-10
GAACCTCTCACAGAGGACATCAAGCAATACGAGAAACAAGCATGGGCAGATGCTCAGGTTCTCCCGTCCGTGCCAGAGGCATGTATGTCCGTACAGTTCTCTCACATCATGGCTGGTGGTTATTCCGCAGGTTACTACTCATACAAATGGGCGGAAGTACTCGACGCCGATGCCTTCGCAAAGTTCAAGGAGAACGGCATCTTCGACCAGAAGACAGCTCAGTCATTCCGTGACAACGTCCTCTCAAAGGGCGGTACAGAGCATCCAATGGTACTCTACAAGCGATTCCGTGGACAAGAACCAACCATTGCGGCACTATTGCACCGCAATGGAATTAAAAGTTAAAAGTGGAGTTAAGAAATTATAATATATGAGGTTTTGCAGTCAATCACATATATAAGAAGAATGACTCAATCAAATCTTAATTCTTAAATCTTAATTCTTAATTCAGATGATGAAGAATATTCTCTACATACTAACTCTTGTGATAGTCGCCCTCACATCATGTACGAGGGAAGATGACATAAACGAGATTTTCCTCAACAAATGCTGGTACATCAACGGCATTTGCAAGGAAGGAAAGGAAGCAACAAAAGAGGACTTGGAAACTCTCTTTCATAGTGGGAAAGATTGCTATCGCATCATTTTCAACGACGGCACGTTCATTGCTACCCTTTCCCCACGAAATGTCATCACGGGAGCATGGTCAGCAGACGGCAAGAAACAGGCAATCCATTTCTATAATGTGGAAGCCCCATCAAACAGCTCTACACTTGACAACAGAATCATAGAGATTATTCAGAATGCAAACTCATACGAAGGCGATGCCAACGTATTACTAATAAAGAAAGATAAAAACAACTTTATAAGAATGTGTGAAAAAAGATAAAGGAAGTTACACACATTAGAAGTCAACAACATTCACAATAGACACAAATAACTATGACAGACAAAGAGAAACAACATAACCTTGACCTGCGATACCTCCGCATGGCTCGCATCTGGTCGGAAAACTCATATTGCGAACGTCGTAAAGTCGGCGCACTCATCGTGAAGGACAAGATGATTATCTCGGACGGCTACAACGGCACGCCTTCTGGATTTGAGAACGTGTGCGAGGATGAGAACAACACAACAAAGCCTTACGTGCTTCATGCCGAGGCAAATGCCATAACAAAGATTGCACGTTCAAGCAACTCCAGCGATGGCTCCACACTCTACGTAACCGCCTCACCTTGCATCGAGTGTGCTAAGCTCATTATCCAGGCAGGCATCAAGCGTGTCGTCTATTCAGAGAAATACCGACTCGAAGACGGCATCGAACTGCTCAAGAGAGCTGGTATCGACGTGGAATATCAGGAAATAAAAGGCTAATCGGTCATTCTAAACTAACATCATAGAGCCTTTGAAAGCTCAAAATCTCAATTCTTAATTAATTCATAATTAAAAAACATGAATATAAACCGTTCTTCAAGATACATTCCAATAGTGGCAGCACTTGGTGTTGTCGTAGGAATCATTATAGGAACATTCTTTGCAAACAGATTTTCAGGCAACCGTCTGAACATCATAAACACATCGAGCAACAAGCTCAACGACCTGCTCCACATCATCGACGATCAGTACGTCGATACCGTTGACATTCCGAATATCGTGGAACAGGCGATGCCAAAGCTCCTTGAGGAACTTGACCCTCACTCCACATACATAAGTGCCAAGGAGGCAAAGACTGTCAACGACGACCTCAAGGGTAGTTTCAGCGGAATAGGTGTACAGTTCACTATCCGCACCGACACCGTGCGCATCACGAATATCATCAAGGGCGGTCCTTCAGAGAAGGTAGGACTCATCGCTGGTGACAAGATTATATCCATCGATGGTGAACCTTACGTTGGTAAGATTGTTACTAACGAGGAGACAATGCACCGTCTCAAGGGCGAGAACGGCACAAAGGTTAAGCTCGGTATCTTGCGTGATACATCTGCCAAGCCACTCTACTTCACCATCGTGCGTGGAAACATCCCTATCAAGAGCATAGATGCCACATACATGATTAACAAGGAACTTGGCTACATCAAGATCAAGAGCTTTGGTGAGACAACATACGCAGAACTTCTCAGTTCGCTTGCTGAATTGGAGACAGAAGGATTCCGCGGACTCGTCATTGACCTCCGAGGCAACGGAGGCGGCTACCTCAATGCTGCAATACAGATGATTAACGAGTTCCTTCCTAAGAACCGACTGATAGTATATACACAAGGACGACGAGTTAAGAAAGAAGAATACTACAGCAACGGACAAGGCTCATACGAGGACATTCCTCTCATCGTTCTCACAGACGAGTTCTCTGCCAGCGCAGCAGAAATATTCTCAGGCGCAATACAAGATAATGACCGTGGCGTAATCATTGGTCGTCGTACATTCGGTAAGGGACTTGTACAGCAACCTATCGACTTTACCGACGGAAGTATGCTCCGACTCACGGTAGCACGCTACTACACACCATCAGGACGTTGCATCCAGAAACCATACGTCAAGGGACATTCACGTGACGAATACGACATGGACCTCATCACACGTTATGAACATGGCGAATTCTTCAACGAAGACAGCATCCACCAGAGTGGTGAACAGTACTTCACGCGTATCGGTCGAGTAGTATATGGTGGAGGTGGTATCATGCCTGACTTCTTCGTGGCAGAAGACACAACAAAGATTACAGCATACTATGCAGAGGTAAACAGCAAGGGACTCATAGCACAGTTCTGTTTTGAATATGCAGATGGAAACAGAAAAGCAATGTCTAAGATGGAGACTGCAGACGAGATTATACACTACCTCCGCAAACAGATGATTATGGACAAGTTCATCCGTTTCTGCGACAGCAAGGGTGTAAAGCGTCGCAACAACATGATACTTACGTCACAGCACTTGCTTGAACGTGCAGTATATAGCGGCATCGTTTATTACATGCTCGACATGAACGAGTACATCGAATATCTCAACCGTGACGATGCTACCGTACTCAAGGCTATAGAAGTATTCAAGAAAGGCGAATACCGTCCTGTCGCACCAACTGGAATTGCCAGCAGCAAGAAAAAGAAATAACTTTCGTACGTCAAATTCGTTTTTTCAACCACGAATGACACGAATGGACACGAACATTCAAGTTCTCTTGTTTGTTTTATTACACTAAGACAACTCGTGTTGTCAGCGAATGACACGAATGCCGTCCGGAGAAATGACGGTTAAATGAATTCGTGATATTCGTAATTGCACGAGCAATTCTTAGTGTAATACAAATTAGGGCACAAAGCAAAACGTAAATGTTAGTGAAAATTCGTGTAATTTGTGGCTTCCAAAAAATCATCGACCAAACGAATTCTCGTAGAACGAAATTAAACGCACAGGTTGAAAAACTCAATATACAACACACAAACACGACACCCCAAACTATAGAAATCATTAACTATATATAACTTCAGGATAACAATGAATAAGATTAAATTTGTATTGAGGACCGCAATGCTCACTATTGCGGCAACCATGACCACTCTCCCATGTTTCTCATGGGACAAGAAAGGTCACGACATCACAGCTGCCATTGCACAGCGACACCTCACGCCAACGGCAAGGCAGAAGATAAACGAACTGCTCGATGGTCGTACCATCGTATATTGGGCACCATGGATGGATGATGCAAGCAACATGCCAGAGTACCGTTACTCCAAGACATGGCACTACCTTGACATCGCCAAAGGAAAGGATGTAACCGACTTCGTCAACAGTTGCGAGAACGTCATCACCGCCATCAACAGCCAGATAGAGATACTGAGGAGCAACAGCCGTTCAAAGGAAGAAAAGGCACTCGCACTCAAGTTCATTACACATCTCATGGGCGACCTTCACCAGCCACTCCACCTCGGATACCCAGTGGACAAAGGTGGTAACACGGTACGTGTCAAGTTCTTCAGCCACGACACATCACTCCACTCTATGTGGGACGGACAACTGACAAGTCGTGCACACGACTGGAGTCATACAGAATGGGCAGAAGAACTCGACATCAACAACGACCCGCAGTTCATTTCTACCATCACCAGCGGTACACTCCTCGACTGGGCACGCCAGAGTCATGTACACGCAGAAGCAATATATGCAGGTACATCAACAACAGACAACCTCTCATTCGAGTATGTCCGCACATGGACACCAGTCATCGAACAACAGTTCCTCTATGGTGGACTCCGTCTCGCACACATACTCAACAACATATTTAACTAAACAACCAACAAGCGGTGTATAGCATCATTATTAGCTGTACACCGCTTTTATCTCAATAATAAGTAACATATTAGATTAAACAAATAGCCAAACGAGAACCTTACTTATCATCATAGTGACCATAGGAAGAAAGAATCAATATCACCACTTCCTCATCAAAAATGCGATAAACCATCCTATGCTTTTTTGTCAACGCACGACTCCACCGTCCTTCAAGCTTACCCTTCAAAGGTTCGGGATGACAAGTTCCCGTCTTCGGATGCTCGCGCAACTCCTCTATAAACTTCATGGCTTTAAGGAATACCTTTGGCTCGTTCTTGGCGAGTCTTACCAAATCCTCATCAGCTTCAGGAGTATTCACTACTTTATATGTCATACCCCCTACGTCTTAGATATGTTGTCAAATCTTCACCAGGGAGAATCTCATGACATTCGCCTCGTTCATAAGCTTTCTCTCCTCGTTCCAACTTAGCAAAAAAAAACTCCTTGGTCATCTCAGTTGAATCCGTTTGCCTTTCAGCAACTAACTTTCGCAAGTATTTTGCGACACGATTCAACATGTTTTCATCCTCAGCCACAACATTTATGTTATGCATAACTTCAGCTTTCAATTGTATTGCAGTCATAAGCATTTCAATTTTATTGTTGCAAAAGTACGAATAAATACCGAATAACACAAACACCAAACGACAATTATGACTATTCAAGACGATTAGGCATTATCAAAATAGCCTCCAAAAACAGTTCATTATAGTCTCAGGGAAGTAAGTTCTTAGTCTATACTAGGAGACAATGTACAATGTAAAAATTTTTAACACTAAAACAAATTGCCACTTCCTGCCTCATAAACACGATGTTTATGAGACTGGAAGTAGCTGTCATTATAGTAAAGACTTCAAAAAAAGTTGTTACTCGACCAAACAACATGATAAAACTCCTTTTAATCGCTTTATTTGTCGTTTCTTTAAAGTCACTCCTTTTGCAGAATAAAGATTTATAAGAGTATACATACCTTTTGATTCTGCACTTTGATAATATTTACTGCGATATGGATTTCTGGAACCGATAAATAACTTATCATTTTTCCAATACTCACCATTTAACTTGTATATCTTCAAATACAATTCAGTTGAATCACCTAATATAATCTTATATTCTGGTACTTTTACAGAATCTAAAATATCCTTAACATTCCAATAAATAGAATCCCACTTTGAATAATTATCGAACTCATTCCATTCCTTCATTAATCTTACTAAACCAGACTGACCATAGTCAATATAATATGTCAAGTCATTAAATCGATATATAAAATCATCTTCACTACTAAAATCCATATCTTTCAAGATATTACGATTAGACATTCCAGGAATCAGCCAAGATATTTGAAATCTTTCATTATGTTTTTTCCCTCCTAAAATACCATAAAAAAAATACATATCGCCATGAGTCACAACCCTTTCTTGAGCATAAGAAACAGGAAATATGACAGCAAACAACAAAAGCATAATGATTTTTTTTGTACACATATTATTTTTGTTTATTCATTTGTTCTATATATTTGAGTATCGAATCTATATCATTCTGATTAATCCTTAAAGTAGAGTAATCCATGATACCTTTACTTCCTGGCATATCGTCAAAACCTAATGTATGAAATAACTCATGCAATCGATTTGTATTATTATCCAAGTTGTCACCATTACAATCAGAGCTTGCATTCATCATTATTAGATTGTACGGTTTTGTATACCCTCCAACTTGACTACCATCAAGCTTTGGAGACAAATCAACATCATCCGTCTCATAATTTCTTTGAATAACATTTCCAATATTAATATCTCCATTATCTGTATTATAATAATCACTTGTTGCTTTTTGTGAACAATTCATGAAATCTCCGCCATCAACAAATTGCATATCAAATTGCAATGAGAATCCTTTACAAGCTCCACTACTAATCACGTAGCCTTCCTTGTTAAGATTTGATATCATTTTGTTCATTGATTTTATATCTTGTGGCGAATACCCAGCACATAATAATTTATCAGTACCTCTTTTATATACCCCTTTGGTATTAACATAATAATTCGCTTTTATCCTAACAATCTTATTTTGTTCATCAATTACAGCAACGGCATCCCTTCCATCCGGATCAACATACTTCACAGGATTGCCAGCACAGTAAGCGTATGGACTGATGTGGTAATACTTCTCGCAGAGAGGATCCATGCTTGTGAACTGACCGATTGCGGCATCATACTGACGAGCAGAGTAATCGTAGAGATTCAGTCCATGCATACGGTCAAGTTCCTTGCCGTTGTACAACTTATTCTGATAATCAACTCTATTGAATGATTCATTAAGAATACCGCCAAATGGATAGTAGTTGGTTATCTGCACTATACCATTATCACGTCCAAGAGTTGACCTATCAACATGACGGACATTGCCAAGATGGTCTTTTACATAATAGCAATAGGCTTTCACATGACCCTGTTCTATGTCGATGTAACCATTGGCAAAGAAATACTTGTCACTTGAGTTAGAACAAAGCTCATACGCACCAACATGAAGAGTTGAGTCCTTACGAAGTGCATCACCCATCATTGAGGATGGAGCACTTACTATAGACAAGCGTTTGTTTATGTCGGCATGAAAAGCGTGCATAATGTTTGATGTTAGATTTTGCAGACAAAGATAATGCTTTTTTTTCGATTTGACAAAAACATCTCCATTCATAACTCAGAACTTCAGAAGAAGTGCCCATTCGAGTTAGTGGGTAACTCTATTAGAGTTAGTGGGTAACTGCAATACAGTTAGTGGGTAACTCACATGGAGTTTCCCACTAACTCAAAATGACTTGTCCAAGGTATCAAAAGAACTTACCCAAGACGCCTAAACAACATACCAATAAAGGTACATTTTCATCATGTTTCCTCTACATTCGCTCTATATATCATTCATCTATAGTATGGATTTCTTCCTCTGTTCTTTTTTAACTTCCGAAGTAAAATGGCAATTAATGAGAAGAGAACAAACATTTCTATCTTATAGACTTGACACAAACATCTGAACAAGCAAAATACCCATATCTCCCAAGCGAGAGATATGGGTGAAATAAATACATGAAAGACCAATGTCTATGTAATGTGGCTTTCAATACATCAAATGCTATGGCTCTGATTGATTCATATATTTGATATTTCTATCAAAATCACCATTTGCATTCTTTGTTACGACAAACACTTCATACATTTTCTTGGCACATATTTCATCATAAGAATACGCCTTTGCATCTTTATATTTTACCAAGAAGAAATAACACGTGTCGTTTGTCGAGTGAAAAATGTCATCATGAAGTCCACACAAAGAATCTGGATAAATTATGTCGGAATTACGTACATAAGCATGCCAGAGTTTAATCTCAGAATGATACTTTGAACTATCTGAATAAATATAACATTCTGCATACAATGGGAAAACGACACTATCTATATCATTACAGTACGCAGCCCCAATCAATAATGTATCATCTGTACTGTTCTTGAAAACTATACAAAAATTTGAATCAAAAACAGGAATGCAAGAGAACAATACTAACAAAGATGTAAAGACACTCACGAACAAACTTCTAATTTTATTAATTGAAGAAAACATAATGAAATTTATTAAGTTTTATAATTATTAGACCTAATAAGGAAGGTGTGGAGGATAACTAAAAGAACGAAGCAAAGCATTGTACTTTTGCAAAAATATCTTATAGCCATCCTTAACTGGATAATAGTTATACCCAGTTTTTACGACATTCCATGAAGAACCAAAATAATTCTTTGACATATAATTCGCCCATTTCTCAGTCCAAAAAGCTCTATGTCCATTCATACTATTAGTAGTAGCACTATGTATACTTTCTGGTGCTATTATAGAATAATATCCAAAAGCTCCAACTTTACGAGCCTGCAGTATATGTCCAAACTCATGTTGCATCATTCCCACATCTCCCTTTAATCCGAGAGTATACACTCCTTTTGCCACAACAATGCCATGTCCAGGTAAAGTATATCCACTATATGTTCCTTCACCACAAATTCCTAACATATCAGTTTCAAAAACATTTACGCCTTCATATTTACCGACATACTTACCTAACACAAACTTAGCAGACTTTTCCGTTTGCATTGCCACAACACTACCGTATTCTGAGCAAGAGTACGCTCCTTCCAAACTTAATTTTGCGGTGCCAGTAAAAAAGTTTGTATGTTTAGAAACAGCATCAACACCACCAACGATGCCACCAATAGCGCCATCTGACAAAGCACCAATACATCCTGATCTTAATCCATCACCAAGACCTGCGAAGAAACCATTACCATCAATCCAAGAATTACCAGCGTTAGTAATAAAGCCTCTGGCAAAACCTGCACTTGCGCCACACGCAAAACCAGCCATGAAACCAGTAGAAGATACACCACCTGCTGTACCCGCAACACCTGCCATGAAACTGCCTCCTGCCATAGCTACATTAAGACCAGAAGCAAGAGCACCTCCAGCAGCTCCAGCAAGAGCACCAACACCAAAATGACCTAACCCTTTTGCATTCAACTGCATTCCATTCATTCTCCAGTTCATAACACCAGAGATTATAGCACCAGCAATAATTGCCGTACTGATTGCAAATTTACCACTTTTGTCCGAATATGTCAAAGGATTATTCAAACAATATGAGTATCTGTTGAAACTTTGTGAAAAATCAGGTGCTTGAACATATGGGTCTGGGCTAAAGAAACGACCAAGAAATGGACTATATAAACGCGCATTCATGTTTATCAATCCAAAATCTTGAAGATGTTCGTGTCCTGTATAACCTCTTCCAAACAAAAGCTTTGGTGCGTTTTCAACATACAGCTCCCACGTTTTTGGATTTCGCATATTTCCCCAAGCATCATAACTTAATTCCTGAACGACATTTCCGTCAGCATCAATTATTACAGATACACTTCCAAGATGGTCTCGAAGAATATAATACAAATTCCAGTCACCATTACCCGTACATCTATATACGGCATTTGCGGTATAAGCATCACCACCAAGATATAACAAATCCTCTGGATTATGACGGCTTTCTATTTTCTCAAACTTATCATCATAATAATACTTATGATACGTTTTCGTTCCATCGGATGAGTTAGAGAATGACATAAAAACTCTATTGCCATCAGAATTATATGTGATAGTCGCCTTACTATTTCCTCCACTAATTTCTGTAACAAGACCAGCTGCACTGTATTTTAAGGCATGCTGTTGAGTTAAAGAACCATTTAAGTTTTCTACGAAACTTACAGAATAAGGCTTGGTTTTACTCGTATATTCATAAGAGCCAACAAGAGTATTATAAACAATGTTTCCATTATCATCATAATTATTTGTCTCATCGCCATAATTTGTCAAACGATTCATAGAATCATACTTGAATTTTTCAAGCAATCCATTTTTCCTATCCTCACGACTAATCATGTTACCTGTTGTTATGTCATAGCCATAAGCATAATCGAACAAAGCCTTGCCACTTTTGAGACGTGAGAAGATGGATGTTACTCTATTATCAGAATCATACCCTTGTTGATTAACAATATCTCCACATCCGAATTTAGTCTCTCGTCCACATTCATCCTCTGCCAATTTCTTATACACATTACTTCCATCTGAAATATCAATAGAACACAAAGTACCATTAGTGTATGAATATTTCTCTGACGTTATACTATCACCATCATAAAAATACGTCACGCCACTTACATTACCATCTTTATAAGAATATTTCTTTTCAAAAACTTTGTTATTACGTCCTTTGTTTGTTACGCTTGATACTCTACCAAGTGCATCAAACGTATAATTCTTTTCATTTTTGCCATTTTCAGACACAATTCTATTGTACTCGTCATAGACATAAAAATAAGTAGCCTCACCTACATGTTCTTTTTTTGTCAATCTGTCATATTCATCATACGAGTATTTTATTTTCTTTCCACGTGCATCTTCTGTCTCGGATATATTACCCTTATTATCATATTTGATTGTAGAAACTCCCGCACTTGGGTCTGACAATGATACTTTTCGGCCATATTCGTCATATTCACACGACGTAACATAACCTTCTGGCGAACAGGCTGTCTTCAAATTACCATCCGCATTATACGAATATGTAATTTCCCCTTCTTTATCCGCAGTTATTTCTTTTACGCTAACAAGCTTTCCTATCGCATCATACGTTTTAACAGTTTTCAACCCATTCTTTTCATAAATTGTTTCCAACTCATTATATGTGAATTTATCCAATTCATCTGATGGATATTTAACCTCTATCGTTCGTCCAAATTTATCATACTTGTATGTTGTCCATTTTGAAGGTTCCGTGCCTTTATAAGGTAGTGACTTCTTGGCAAGCATATTACGTTCATCATATACCATATCCTCCTTTAGATAAGTATTATCAAAACGCAAATTTTCGTCTCTAACCACATTTCCAAAGACATCGTAATAACAAACAGCCACTTTATTACCAGTTTGCTTAGTAATAGTTTTGAACACAGAGTTTGCTTCGCCGTCTGACCATTTATATTCAGTCTCACAAACATTGCCATCTGGGGATGTCTCCTTTTTTAGACGTCCAAATGTATCGTAATCATAACGTGTAACATTTCCAAGTTTATCAGTAACTTGTACTTGTTCTCCCTTATCATTATATTCATAAGATTCAGTCTCATTCATATAATTGGTTATTGATGTTTTTCGTCCTTCCGCATCATAATCATATAACGTAGAGCGTTCAGCACCTGCTAATTCACATTCTATTTTCCTTGAAATCAAACCATCCTTGTAATCTAATTCCGTCGCACTTGCAAACAAAGAATTAATCTTACAGGTATCCTTGGTTAGTACATAATCGTTATTGTAAGACATAAAATGTTCTACAGAAGAAGAAGATTCTCCTCTCACATTTTTTGTCTTAGTATAATAAGGCAATCCAAGAATATATTTATTTCCGTCAACTATGTTTTTGTACAAACTTGACTTATACACATAATTTATGCCATCCAAGAAATCATGTTTCTCAGACAACACATTTCCGTATTCATCATAAGTAAATGTTGTTTGTTGCTTCGTTAACGTTGCTTTGTCAAGAGTCTTCAAAGTATCAACGTTAATAGTCAGTATTTTGTTTTGTGCAACATTTACAGAATAAGCATAATCTACTTTCGTACCATTATCTTCAGCACATTTCAAAACGCCATAATTATACGGATTGTATTTCTTGTAAGATGTCTCCCCTGTAACTTTATCTTTTAATGAAACCTCCGAAAAACCACAAAAACCCAATCCTTGGCAATGAATTATTGCATCCTTGTACTCGTAATCGACATTGTGTATTTTCTTTCCTTTATAAGATATAGACATGTTTGAACCTACGCTCATGTTGCCCTTATAATTCTTATATGGGAATTTTGCATCATCACTTGATGAATACACATCCCCATAAAAATCATTCAGACCTGCATATTCAAACTTAGTTTCAAGACCAAGGCTATTAACTGCCTTATTCATAAGATTATGGTTTACGCCCAAACTCTTATTATAACGATATTTATGAGCAAACGCCCAATCATTTTCACCGCGAGAAGTTACGGTAAGAATACTATACCATGTATTACCACTCCATATATCTGCAGGAACAACATTTGTCTTATCACTTACAGCAATATCATAACAATCAATTTTTCTTAAATTTGCGATAAAATTAACAGACAAGAATCCCTTATAGAACTTTACGACATCAGTCTGACCATCCATATTCATATCATGGATAAAGAAACTCTCCCCATTCTTAAAATCGCATATATCTACACAATACTTATCAAAACTACCACCACCAGTATTAGCATAGATTGTCCACGTTTTTGACTCAGAATCACGTTTAGGAGAAAGGATTAAATCGCATAATCCATCGCCATTAAATTCTCCTAAATATATTCTTCGACCATCATATTCTATTTTCTCTGGAGCGTTAAGTACAGTTTGCTTACATTCAAATTTTCCTTCCTTACAAAATGAGTATAGCCAAACTTCGCCATTAGTTTTCACAACCAAGATTTCAGATTTTCCATCACAATCAAAATCACAAACAAAAACCTTATCAGATAATTTATATTCCCTTTCCACCTTTTCTTGCCAGGCATCATAAGGATTTGTGTTTTTAGCTACTGGAACATAGGTATATGGAACATATTCATAAAATAATTTGTCATTAAGATTCTTATACAAGATTTTATCTCTTTCCAAATCAATAAGCAAACAACCATGTTTACGTCCTGATCCTGAACCAGCAACCAGCATCTCATTGCGACCGTCACCATCATAATCTCCGACCAAGAATTTTTTAGGTCCAACACGCTTATAATTGCTTTTATCTACGTTCTTAAATTCTTCAGGAGTATAGAAATCGTATTTCCTCTCATACTTTAATTCCACAACACCATTTTTGACATGATATACAGAAAAGCACACAACATCTCTATCTCCTGTTCCAGTATTTTCTTTTATGTTATTTATTTTTATAATTTCGTCACCATTTTCATCATCCAATGGAGAGGTTATAACATCAATAAATCCTTTTCCTGTAGTTAAACTAAGATACGGAGAAGATAACTTATCATCAACACTTCCAAGTATTTCCACGCTTTCCGTACCCTTATACTCATTTACAAGATAATGATTATAAGCATATGGATACAAATCTGGGAAAACAACAATTCCATCATTATCATTTCCGAAATTAAACTTTCCTCTTACAATACGATTTCCTCTTAATTTTGAAGAACAGTCTTTCAATTTCAATCGTATTTGATCTATTTCTTCAGAAGAAGAACCTGTCATCAAGTTATCATTATTATAAGAGAAAGACAACGGAGTATAATACTCATTCCCTGCAGAGCATTTTATTGAAGACACGAAAAAAGAGCCATCTTTTTCTTCATAATTAATATCATATCTACGAAAAGTTTTGTTATTATAAGAAGCAACAACATAATCCAACAAATAATCAAGCGTATTCTTTGTCCCTCCTACACAATACAAATTTCTCGTTGTTGAATCACTTATAGGCTTATAGAAAAATTGCACCTCACCATGCGCATCCAACAATTCATTTCCATACGTAATACGAGAAAGAACACGATGACCAGACTTTGTTTCATACAAATACTTTATCTTCCTGCCAAATCTGTTCGTCAATTCAGTTCTATATGCAACATTCTTATAACGCCTATACAAAGCCTTACTACCATTTGGATAAAACACCTCATACCAAACAGATTCGTCAATTTTTAAATAATCACTCGTATCCACTCCATGAGCAACAACGGTAATATTACCCGATACTGTTTGATAATTGACAGTTTGATTCCGATATGATGACTCCACCCTTACAAGTCTGACACCATCCAAAAACATTGCATCAACAGACGTCAAATCCATACTTTCCACTTGTCTATCGTAATATATACTTTTATTGCCATGAGTAATACAAGAACCACCAGAAACACTCCAGCCATATCCCATATTTCCATACCCAGACATACTATTATATGCAAAAGACAACTTTGGACTCATTCCACGTGGATCTTGATAAACTTCTATTGGAACGTCAACCAAAACAGATCCTTGATCTGAAATTGACGAATTACAAGGAATCTCTCCTACAACATTTTTAGGATTGACAGAATATAATGTTGTTGGCATTATAAACACAAATAGCCAAAGTAAAATATAAAATATCTTATTCTTCATTTTAGACTTTTTCCAACTTATTTTTTTATTATTTTCACACTTCCTTGCGTAGGAGCGCTACTTGGTTTATCATTATCATAAACTAAAACTGATACGGCATATACACCTTTTGCATAATTTGTACCCAAGTTTACATCTGCCTCACACTTATCATAAGTGTTAGAGAAAGGTATAATACCAGTTCCTGTTGCAGGATGAATGAAAAGCTGCATTTTACAATCAACCACCTGCTTCTGATTTGAAATATAAACCACCTTAACATTGAGCGGACCAGTTGTTGGACTTGGTCCAACCTTTAACTTATACTTTCCTCCCAAAGTTAAAATCTCGTAACCTAACGGATCATACCTCTTGATTAGGTTTCCTGAAGCGTCATACTGGAACTTCATATTCTGCGCATGACATAATGATGACACTGCAAAAAGCATCATCAACAAAAGAATCTTTTCTTTCATTTGCTTTTTTTTATTTGGGTTTAACTTGATCAAGGCTATATGTGATGGGGCTGGTTAAGAACAAGCCCACACACGACGAAGTCCGTGATATAGCCTTGAAAGGACTATATCACGGACTTAATCACGGAATATATTGGGTGTATAGTTACATAGTAAGTAAGTAAGTAAGTAAGTAAGTAAGTAAGTAAGTAAGTAAGTAAGTAATAACACAATTATTGAAATGACCAAATATTTCAGCCATTTTAACACTATTTATTGCATTATTATTTGATTGATTTGTAATCATATCAACACAGATAGTTAATC
>JAEEGL013076900.1_pt1 | contig 14891 bp, 16 predicted proteins | sample 9134231 | NCBI WGS metagenome assembly JAEEGL01 (sample SAMN16246548, study PRJNA631951) | gut metagenome | biome: gut microbiome; feature: rumen; material: fiber-attached | host: Bos | place: Iran: Karaj | collected 2018-10
ATCAAAATTTGGATTGAAGTTTTCAATCGCACTTCCATGATATGCTTTATTTACTATATTTGTTACTCTTATTTCTGCCTGTGCTCTCAAAACTCCTGAGCCATTTACGTATAGATTTGTATTAAAAGATGCAAAAGAAATAGTTACAAAAGCAACTGCTATAAAAATTAATGCAATCAAATAATATGTTTTATTTCTCATCTGAGGTCACCTGATCCTTTTTTATTATTATTTGGCATTAAAAAACTTATATTGTTTTCCAATATATCACTTTTAATTAGTACTATTCCCCTTTTTTTATCACACACTGTTATGATTGAATCGCCTGCTTTTATTCCAAACATTTCTCTTGCTTGTTTAGGAATAACTATTTGGCCTTTTTCTCCAACAGTGCATATGCCAACGTATCTATCTTTCTTCATTTGCGCACCTCATAGTCATACTTTTCATATTAATTATACCAAATGACTATTTTAAAAGCAATATTATTTTGACAATATTGCCCTTATATTTCAGTAATTTTCTTACTTTTTATAATCTTATTTCACTACATATCTGTTATATTTTTCATACTTTTCATACTTGACAATTATTTTTGATCATATTCTTCCAAAAAACTCTTGTAAATCCCATTTTTCTTAGTGCCAAGTATACAATTTAAATTTACATTGTCCAATGACTTATATATATTATAATCAATATTTGGATTTGTTCTTTTCAATTCCTTAATTAATGCTTTTATTTCTTTTCTTTTACTTAGTGTCGGATCAATATATGTACTATCCTCAGTAAATTTACAAGCGCAATTTAAGAAAGTAAGTTTGTTATGCTTTGCCCAAGCAATTATAGCATCCTCTCTTACTAGGTAAAGTGGTCTTATTAATTCTAAGCCATCATAATTATCGCTATGTAATTTTGGCATCATAGTTTTGATTTCAGAACCATAAAACATTGAAAGAAGAGTTGTTTCTATAACGTCATTAAAATGATGTCCAAGTACTATCTTATTGCATTTTAGTTCTTCAGCTTTACTATACAAAAAACCTCTTCTCATTCTAGCGCATAGATAGCATGGACTTCCAGTATTAATATTTGTTACAACGTCAAATATATCACTTTTAAACACTTCAATTGGAACATTTAATCTTTTAGCATTTTCCTCTATTAATAGGGCATTTTTTTCATTATATCCAGGATTCATTACAACATAATGAGCACTAAATCTTATGCCTCCATGTTTTTGTAACTCTTGAATGCATTTTGCTAACAAAAAGGAATCTTTGCCACCACTAATGCATACCATTAAATTATCATTTTCACTTATTAGTTCATAATCTTTTACAGCTGCAATAAATCTACTCCATATTTCTTTTCTATATTTTTTAATAATGCTTCTCTCTATTTCCTTATATTCTTCCATGTAATCCACTCCACTAAAACAAATAGATTATATCATCATTTAAGTTAAATAAAAAGACTTTGAATTGCCAAAGTCTATTTTTCACACTCGCAGTCACAATTGCTAAGTGTTTTGTTTACTATAGATGCATCTACATTTTCAATAGTGTACCATCCACATTTAGTTATTTCTTCATATGTATCCGCTTGATGAGTTAATGTTTCATCTAAGCCTCTTTTTAAAAGATTTCTTATACTATCATTAGAACTTTCAAGCGTACCATGAACGTATACTTCTACAGTACTTTTTAATATCATTAAATAGTTTTCCATTAATAATCTATCATTCATTAGCTAAAGCCTCCATTTTGCATAATATTTCTTTTTTCATTTTCTCATGTTTTTTAATTTCTTTTTCAATAAATGATATTAAGTCATCATCCTCTAACATATTAATAGTTTCACTACATATGTTAATAATGTTGTCTTCATGTTTAAATGCATCTTCTAGATATAATAATTCTTTTTGTGTCATAATTCCTCCTTAATATTATTATGATTATTATTTGTTTTTTTATATTGGAAATAACTGACAAAAAAGAAGCATTTTTAATGCTTCTTATGAATTTAAAGATTCAGTTTCATATAAATTTTTATATGCTAAATTATTTTCTAGTAAATCGTTATGCGTTCCGCTTCCTATTACTTTTCCTTCATTTACAACATATATTATATCTGCATCAATAATGGTTGATAATCTATGAGCAACTATAACTACAGTATGATCTTTAACTAGTGAATCAATCGACTTTTTGATATATTCTTGAGATTTATTATCTAGAGCTGAAGTTGCTTCATCAAATAATATTATTCTACTATTTTTAGCTAACGTTCTTGCTATAGACAATCTCTGCTTTTGACCTCCAGATAAATTTACTCCACCTTCGCCTAAAACAGTATTGTATTTTTTAGGAAGGGACATAATATAATCATCTAAATAAGCCATCTTGCAATATTCTCTTACCTCTTTTAATTTTATTTTTTTATTAATTAATTTAAAGTTTTCAAGAATAGTTCTATTAAATATAAAAGGTTCTTGTCTAATTATAGAAACTTGCTTTCTTAATTCCTCTTCATTTAATGACTTTAAGTCAATTCCGTCTATTTTAATACTTCCTTTCACTGGATCAAATATTCTGGTTATTAAATTAAATAGCGTTGATTTCCCCTGACCAGAAGCACCTACTATAGCTATTTTTTTATTTGGTTCCAAAGATAAATTGAAATTATTTAATAGTAGTCTTTCATTTGGATAATGAAATTTAACCTTATTAAATACAATTTTTCCAAAAATATTATCTATCTTTTTATTTCCAAATTCATCATCTTTATATAACCTGTTTTCAAGAATCTCATTTACTCTTGTGATAGAAACTATCAATTTGTGATACATTTCAGTTAAATCATTAACTTCATCAATTAAATACATGAATTTATAAACATAATATGTCATAGCAACAAAATATGCCAAAGTAATATGTGACTTATATAGCAAAAATACGCATGTTATATATACGGAAAATTCCAATAAAGATCTAATTATTTTAACTATTGTTTTATATTCTCTATAAGTATCTGTTTCACTAACAGATTTATTAAATAATGTTTTAATTATTTCTAATATATCGTTTATTAAATTATTTTTAACTCCTAAAGTTTTAATTTCTCTTATACCTCTTATAGATTCATTTACTAAAGAAGAAAATCTATCTTGCTCCTTTTTTCTTTCTTTATGCAATTTTATTAAAATAGGATTATATTTTTTTATAACAAAGAATAATGCTAACATAAATAGGATTATTTCAATACCTATTATATATGAATTAATAAACACATAAACAAGTATTACGACAGCACCAATTATAGAGGTTACAGTTTGAATTAGTCTTCCAATTACAAAACTAAGTGTATCAGCATCATTAGTTATTCTATTGATTATTTCACCTGAAGACATTTTCTCAAATGCATATGCAGGCAAATTTAATGACTTTTTGTATGTATTAAAGCTTAATTTACGAGACATTTTATTCTCCACTTTTTGTAGCATTGAATAGCCTTTCATATATAGCCAAGCATCAATAACTATATTATTAATTAAATATATAGTTAGAAATAATAAAGCTCTTTTTAACTCTAACTTAGTAATTGATTCAACCGCTTGTCCATTTAAGTAACCACCGAAAGTATTAACAACTTCCGTTACAAAAATAATAATACCAGCAATTATAATTTTAGTTTTATCTTCTTTAATAAAATTCCAAAGAGGCTTAAATTCTTTTAATGATTTCATATAATCGCCTCCAAAATAAAAGCCTACAATAGTAGGCTAAAAGTATTTAGAAAGATGGGAAAAAGATAAGTTCCCTTCTTTCGTTTCCTACTATAGAATATAAACAATTAGTTTTTGAATTTAACTTTGTCATTTTTCCCACTCCTTTCTCTTTAAATTCACAATTAGTTTAGCACACAAAAGCAAAAGCGTCAACCTCTTTCAGTTGACACTATATTTTTAATGGATGCTTTTTTGTTAATTCCAATACTTCTTTTTTACATTTGTTTAATATTTTTATGTCATTTGGATTTTTTAAAGCTGTGCAAATTATTTTCGCAACTTTGGTAAAATCCTTATCATCAAATCCTCTGGTTGTCATAGCAGCGCTTCCTATCCTAATCCCACTTGCAATACTAGGCTTTTCAGTTTCATTCGGTATAGTATTTTTATTTACTGTAATACATATTTTATCCAAAGTTTGTTCCGCTAATAAACCAGTAATTCCAAAGCTTGTTTTAACATCAACTAACATTAAATGATTATCAGTTCCTCCTGATACTACTTTAACTCCGTTTTTAATAAAATAATCTGACATTGATTTAGCATTTTTAATAACATTTTTAGCATATGTTTTAAAATCATCTTGAAGTGCTTCATAAAAACATTGTGCTTTTGCTGCAATAACGTGCATAAGAGGGCCCCCTTGTATACCAGGAAATATAGTTTTATTTATCTTTTTGATAATTTCCTCATCATTAGTGAGAATTAATCCACCCCTAGGTCCTCTTAGAGTTTTATGAGTAGTTGAAGTTACAACATCTGCATAATTGCATGGATTCATATGGCAGCCAGCTGCAACTAGTCCTGCAATGTGTGCCATATCAACCATTAGATATGCACCACATTTATCAGCAATTTCTCTGAACTTTTTAAAATCAATGCTCCTACTATAAGCACTACACCCTGCTATTATCATTTTTGGCTTTTCTTTAAGTGCAAGTTTCATAATATAATCATAATCTAATACTTCATTTTTTAATTCATAAGATACAATATTATAATCTTTACCGCTAAAATTTACGCTGCTTCCATGCGTTAAATGACCACCTTCAGATAAAGACATTCCAAGTACTTTATCGCCAATATTTAATAATGATCTATATACCGCCATGTTTGCTGAACTGCCACTATGAGGTTGAACATTTGCATATTTACATCCAAATAGTTTGCAAGCATACTCTATCGCTTTGTTTTCAAATATGTCTATGTATTCGCATCCCCCATAATATCTTCTAGAAGGATATCCTTCCGCATATTTATTAGTAAGTATACTTCCTTGTAATTTCAATACATCTTTTGAAACAAAATTTTCACTTGCGATTAATTCTATATTATTTTTTTGCCTTCTTTTTTCTAAATCTAGCGCTTTTTTTAATTCTTTATCCATTAATATCACCTCATAAAATAATTATATCAAAAAAATAACATAACTTAAATGTTATGTTATTTATCATCTATGTTTACCACTGTAGGAATTTCTTCAGCGGTTGAGATTTCTACTGTGTTTCCAGTTTTTTCAGCAATAGGTGCAGCTACTATATTAGGTACTTCTTGTATAATTGGAACACTTTCAATACTATTAGTAGTAATTGTTTGATTATTTACATTATTTACCACGTTTTGTACTTCAGAAGTGCTATTTACTTGATTGCTTTCACTTTCTATAGATTTTTTTTCAATTTCTGAAATATCATTAGCAATAATTATTTTTTCATCTTCGCTTCTATATACAGGCTCATTTTCAATTTTTTCCCTTTTTTTGTCTCTTAATTTTAATGAAAAATAAATAACTAATACAAAAACTAATACAATTAACATGCAAATTCCAAAAACAGAAATATAATTTAGTCTATTTTCTAATTCAAACGAAAATAACACTTCATTTTTTCTATTCTTATTATATGTCCAAATTAATGTCTTTCCATTATTTTTTACTTCATCTGCATTGTTTGATAATGCTGCCACTGGAAGGTTAACTATAAACTTTATATCATTAATTGTTTTATCATCGTTTATTTTTTCCTCTATTTTGTCTTCAGTTATATCATTATATTTAGGTGATTCATTATTAATGTATTCATAATCCTTATTCTTTACATTTATCTTGGTAATTTTATTATCCTTATTTAAAGTAACAGCATACGTTACGTTTTTGTCAATTGATAAAACATCTTTTTCGCTGATATATGTTGTTTGCTCTTTAATCGATTTATGCTCATTTAAACTATTATTAAATACATCTTGCACTATCTTAATAAAATCAAGACGTGTCATTTTGTTGGCATTATTCGATATTAGTTTTTCTATTTTATTATTATCAACAGTAAAGTTTGCATAATATTTATCTGTCAGGAAATCGTCTTCTTTTTTAAATAAAAATCTATCATCAAAGTCGGCATCAAAGTATTTAGAAAAATCTATAACAATATCTTTTTTTGTTGATATATTATCTAATTTAGAATAACTCTTAGAAATAAGGTATGTAATATAATTACTATCAGTCTTCTTAGTAATATCTAGCCCTCTTAATTTATACTTTTCAATATTATTCAAATAACTAGATTCGCTAAAATCTCTATCTACTATTATTTTAATATCTAATTTTACATCTTTATTTGAATTAATTGTTAATGTTCCTTCTGTTTTAGTACAGCCAAACATAAAAATCATTAATAATAAAATCAATAACGTTTTAAATGTTTTTCTCATAGTAACTACCTTTCTATTCTAAATATACAAAATTATTATAACATAAAAAAATTACAAATAAAATAACATTTATGTTTTTACATAAATGTTTTTAACTTTTCTATTTCTTCTTCTTGAAAAGACACAAAATCTTTTGCAATATTTAATATTTTTCTATCTGCATTTTTTCGATAACTACTAATTTTAGCTGTTAATGTTGTCACTCCCATAGTCATACCCTCAATTAGCATTTGTGCAAGTGCCGAATCACTATTATCTATAATAGTTTCTTTCATTATACCCATATTACTGCCTATTTTAGCCATCAATGATGGCTCTTTAGGAGTTATTTCATTTTTAATAAGTATTTTTTCACTAGTTTTAATGTATTTTTCATACTCTTTTATTTCTTGTTCAAGTATAAATTTTAATTTATTTTCCTTATTTTTTATCTTATTCAATAAAGTAGTAGTCGAATAAGATCCCATTTGTGCAGTTTCATAAATATGCATTAATAATTCATTATTTTCATTCATTTAAATCACCAATAATATTATTTGTGATTTTATATATTTTTATACATTACCTATTCTTTTCTTTTTCAAATATTTATATCTCCAGCGACTCTATAATCATAGATAAATAGATTACCCATTTTAATATAAATTCATCTAATCAATTCTATTTCAGAAAGCCCTTATGGAATATTTGCAAGAAGTAATCTTATATCACCAGTTATATTAATGTCAGTACCATGATTCGCATATTCCATATCATCTACCATAATTAGTATATCATAAACTCTTTAATAATTGTTTATTTTGTGATAAACTTTTCATATGAAAAAAAAAATATATATATTATTAATTTTATTAGTGGTGTGTAGTTGCAATAAAAAAACTCCAGCTGAAGATAAAAAAACTGAAAGCACTTTTAAATTGCAAACAAATGATACAAATGTTGAATATGCAAAAAAGGTATATTTATATGATTTGATTAGCGAATTTGATAGAGAAAAAATTGCATCTGAAAATACACTATTAGATACGTATTCATTAGGTAAACATTATCAAAAAATAGAATACTCAATAGAAAATGAAATAATATCAGAAAATATTGAATATAATGTTGTAGATACTACTAAACCTCTTTTATTAGTGAGTTCTTCTTACACAATTACAAAAGGAAGTAATACTAACTTAGTTAACAAAGCAATATGTGCTGATAACTATGATAAAAGACCTAATTGCTATATAGAAGGAGACTATGACGTCAATACAGTTGGAACATATAATTTAATATATAACGCAATAGATTCTTCAAACAATAAATCATCAAAAAAATTTAAATTAAAAGTAGTTAAACCAACTAAGGATAAAAAAGTCACAACAAACAAACCAAAATTTAAAATACAAGACTTAATAAAAAAGCACAAAACCGATAAGACTATGATTGGAATAGATGTTTCTTCTTGGCAAGGAAATGTAGATTATAAAAAGGTAAAAGACTCAGGTGTTGAGTTTGTTATGATAAGGCTTGGATATGGACATAATAAAGAAGGTAAACTGGTTTTAGATAATCAATTTAAAAATAATATTAAAAATGCTAAAAAAGAAGGATTACTTGTTGGATTATATTTCTTTAGTTATGCAAATACCATTGATAAAGTAAAAGAACAAGTTAATTACATAGTTAAAAATCTTGATGGAGAAAAATTAGATTTACCAATTGCATTCGACTGGGAAAATTGGAGTAAATTTAATACATACAATGTTAGTCTTACAGATATGAAAATAATATGCCAAACATTTATTGATGAAGTAAAGAAAAATGGATACGATGGGATGCTTTATAGTAGCAAGTATTATTTAGAACAAATATGGGGAATAGATGAATTTGACACTTGGCTTGCACATTATACAGATAGTACTAGTTACAAAGGAAAATATAAAATATGGCAATTGTCAAATAGAGGTAAAGTCCCAGGTATAAATGGTGATGTAGATTTAGATATTCTTTATAAATAAAACACACAATTCAAATATTGTGTGTATTTTTTTAATCATTATCAATTGTTTCCATTATATAGGGTGCTATCTGTACTTTACGTGAAAGAATGTTCTTTAATTCAACTCCCTCGTGTATAGTATCTAATTCAAAACTCTTTCTTATTATTTCTTTAGCAGAACTATTATATAAGCAATGGGAAACATTATTAAATATATCTGTTATAAATAAAGTTAATACTTTATAATCGTTGCTTTCTGCAACTTCATCTAAATATTTAATCATTTCTTCTTTATTAATTAGATTATATTCAGATGTTATTAATTGGCCAATACCTATTGTATATTCATCAACTTTATATGTTTTAAAATCTTTATATAAAAGATCTTTATTAGTTAAACCTTTTATACTCATTCCTTGTTTTAATAGTTTAATTCCATATTCTTTATAATTAATATTGCAAATACTAGATAATTCTTTTAAGGCGTCAATATCCATTTGTGTAGTAGTAGGCGAAGTTAATAATAATGTATCAGATATTATAGCACTAGCCATTATACCCGCGATACTCTTAGGAATTTTGATGTTATTTTCTAAATACATATTATATATTATAGTATTTACACTACCTACTCTTGCACTTCTAAAATTAATAGGTTTTTTAGTAACAATATCTCCAATGTTATGATGATCAATTACTTCTAGTATTTCTGCTTCATCAAGCCCTTCTACACTCTGTGAATAATTATTATGATCAACAAGAATAACTTTCTTTTTATCTACATTATTACAATCAGTTAATGTTAAAAGCCCTAGACATTCTCCACGGTTATTTAATATTGGGTAATTAGTATGTTTTAGTTTTTTACTTTCTTTTAGGAATTCAGATAAATAATCTACTTCATAAAATGTCGCTATTTCTTCTTTTCTGATTATACTATTTATATAATTAGAATGAGTTAATATTTTGCAGACTTCATAGGTACTATATGGAGTAGAAATAATGTTAATATTACTAACTGTTGATACTTTTAATAATTCTTTAGAAATAGTTTTATTTGACACTAATATTATTAACTTTACTTTTGATTTAATTGCTTTTTCAATAACTCCTATTCTATCATCAGCAATAACTACTGATTCACTATTTAATTTGAAATTATTTGTTTCTTTTGAATAGTTTGTCGCAATAATATTACCATTAATTTCCTTGTCAAATTTAAGTATTTTCTTTCCGTTTAATATTTTGATAATATTTCCATAAGAAGTGTTTAATTTATCGCATTTTCCACTTATTAATTCTTTTGCTATTTCTTTTAATGAAACATATCCATAATATTTATTTTTATTTTCTACAACACCTACACCAGTTAGTGAATATTTATGGATATAATCAAAAGCATCCTTAATTGAGACATTTTTATCTATAAAGCAGTCTCTATGGTAATTAACATCTTTTATTTGTAGTTTTACATCATTTAAATGTACTGGTTCTTTAATACCAAATGATTTTAAAGCATATTTTGTTTCTTCATTAATGTTTCCAAGAGTGGCAGGAATTGTATTTAGTCCTAATTTATTTTTTAGATATGAAAGACTTATCGCAGCACATATTGTATCTGTATCCGGATTTTTATGACCAAAAATATATGTAACCTTTTCTTTCATATTCTTCTCCCTTTATTCTCTATTTAATGATATCATTTTTATAATAAAAAATAAAGGAATAACCTTTATTTCTCAAAATTTTGTAATTCAAACCTATATTTTTGTTTAACATTTGGATATTTTTTATGATCAACTTCGCTTAAAAATTCTTCTTTTTTTCTCACCCAAAGCTTTTTATCACCATAAAGAGCTCTATAAATAACTAACTCTTCAAGCGTTTCACAATCGCAACCTATATCTTCTACTATATAAAAATTACCTTTAAAATGTTTATATATTCCTTTGACAATTAATTTATTCATCCAAATTCACCAATTCATAGTTAGTACTACCTAAACCTATGCTTTCAGCATATGGAAGAATGTGTCTTCCCTCTTTACTGTCTATTCTTTCTTGAAGCAAATGTGCACCAGGGTCTTTAGAAGCCCAAATCATGTCTATAAATGCTTGATCATTAGCAACTGGATCAAGTGAACCTACTATACCTAAATCTTTCATTACAGGATCACCTTGTTCACTATCGCAATCACAATCTAAAGAAAGAGCATTCATTACTGTAATATACAAAATAGTTCTATTTTTTTCTTTTAAATAATCGGATACACTTTTAGCTGCTTCTGCCATAGACTCAATGAAATCTTTTTGTTCGTAAGAAACTGACCAACATTCATCAGGATTCTCTGTTTGTCCACATGAATGTATATATGCTTTTCCATTACGTGATGCTATTCCAATAGATTGATTCTTTAAGTTGGCACCAAATCCTCCCATTATATGTCCTTTGCCATGGGCAAGATTCAATATAGAATTATAGTGATCAAGTCCAACACCAACTATATCATACTTTAAATGTTTTCCGTTATGAACAGGTATCTTCATTTCACCAAATTCATCCATTATTTCAAATCCATTACCAATAGTATCAAAATTATGTTTTTTAACAACTACCTTATGATCAGAAGCATTTGTTCTGGCACCTGGATAAGCAGTATTGCATTCAATAATTGTTCCATTTAATTTATTAACTAAATCTTTAATTAAATCTTTTTTTAAATATCCTTTAGCACCATCTTCACCAGTTGAAACTTTAATTCCAACTTTGCCTTCTAGTTTTACTCCAAGTGCGTCATATATTCTTATTAAACTGTCAGAACTTATTTCTTTTGTAAAGTATACCTTTGATTTTTCCATTATTTTATATCCTCCTTTACATAGTATATCATATTTATAACCCAAAAATAATAAAATTTGGTATACTTGTATAGAGGGAATACTATGAAATACGAAAATGAATTTTTATCTTATGTTAATGAAATAATTAATTCAGAAGAATTCCAAAAAAGAAAAAAATATGAACATCACGAAAACGAATCGGTATATGAGCATTCCCTAAAAGTCGCATACTCATCATATTTGTACGCAAAGAAACATAATCTTAATAAGAGAGATATAAGTATCGGTGGTATATTACATGATTTTTATTATAAACCTTGGAAAGAAAGTAAAGAAAAGAAACCACTTTTTAAAAAGCATGGTTTTGTACATGCTAAAGAAGCAAGAGATAATGCATATAAGTACTTTCCAAATCTTATGAACGATAGGATTGAAAATATTATTTTAAGACATATGTTTCCATTAAATATAAGACCACCTAAATATAAAGAAGCATGGATTGTATCATTAATGGATAAAAAATGTTCTTTAAATGTACTTTTAAAACCAAAAGCATGGCCACAATACTTAGGTCTTAGCAAAAGAAAGAAGGAAGAAAATGTTTAATATAAAAATACTATTCTTATTATTCATAACATATTCATTTATGGGCTGGGTAATGGAAATGATAGCCACAGTAGTTGAAGATCACGAAATAGTAAACAGAGGATTTTTGATTGGTCCATATTGCCCTATATATGGTTGTTGTTCAATAGCAATTATACTTATATTGCACAAAATTAATAATCCAATAATACTATTTATTTTTTCAATATTAATATGTAGTATTGGAGAATATATAACAAGTTTTGTATTAGAAAAAATATTTAAAGCAAGATGGTGGGATTACTCACATATGAAATTCAATTTAAATGGTAGAATATGTCTAAGAAATTGTTTATTTTTTGGAATACTTGGCTTTATAATGATTAGATATATAAATACATTTTTTACTAACTTATATTTATCATTAAATCCTAATACATTAAATATTATCTTTTACGTAACACTAGTTATATTTATTATTGATTTAGTTATTTCTTTTAATGTTATATTTAAAATTAAAAATATGTCATTAAAATATATTAATCTTGATAATACTAAAGAAATATCTCTTAAAGTTAAAGAAATACTAACAAACAATATACTTACAAGAAGATTTTTAAGAGCATTCCCATATTTAATGGAAACAATTAAGAAAAGTTTTAAAATAATTACAAGTAAAGTAAGGAGTAAGTGATTTGTATGTTTGAAAACAAAAAAATATTTATCTTAGGAATGGCAAGAAGTGGTTATTGGGCTGCTAAGATACTTGCTAAAAGAAATAACACAATAGTTCTTAACGATGCAAATGAAAAACAAGATGAAAGCAGAGTAAAAGAATTAGAAAGTTTAGGAGTAAAAGTAATATTAGGTTCACATCCAGATGATATATTAGATGAATCATTTGATTATATTATCAAAAATCCTGGTATACATTTTGATCACAAGTATTTGATTTATGCTGAAAAACATAATATTAAAGTAATTAATGAAATAGAGATGGCTTATCATTTACTTCCAAAAGGAGTTAAGTTAATCGCAATAACTGGTACTAACGGAAAAACAACTACTACAACTTTAACATATGAGATAGTAAAAGAAGCATTTAAAGAAAAAGCACATCTTGCTGGTAATATTGGTTTCCCATTATGTGAAGTAATTGAAGATATTAAAGAAAATGACTATTTAGTTATGGAAATTGGTGTTCCTCAACTACATGATTTCTATGATTTTAATCCATATATATCTGTACTTACAAATATTTTTGAAGCACACTTAGACATGTTTAAAACGCGTGAATATTACAATGAAAATAAACTTAGGATATTTATGAATCATACAAAAGATAATATTGCAATTATTAATAAAGGTAATGATGATGCATATCGAATTACTAAAAATATTAAAAGCACTAAAAAATATTTTTCTTCAAAAGAAATTATTGATGGATGTTACTTAAAAGGCGATAAAATTTACTATTATAATGAAGAAATAATTGATACTAAAAACATTAAACTACAAGGAGTACACAATTATGAAAATATAATGTGTGCTATAATGGTTGCTAAAGAATTAAAAATTTCAAATGAAATAATAACAAAAGTAATAAGTAAATTTAGTGGGGTTGAGCATAGAATAGAATTTGTTAAAACAATTAATGGAGTTGACTATTATAACGATTCAAAAGCTACTAATGTTACATCTACGCAAATAGCCTTATCAGCATTCAAAAGGCCCACTATTTTAATACTAGGTGGACTTGATAGAGGACACTCTTTTGAGGGATTAACTGAATACATGAAGAATGTTAAATTAGTCTGTTCTCTTGGTCAAACAAACAAGAGAATTAAAGAGTATTGCGATACTATTGGTGTTAATTGCATAGTAAGTGAAACACTAAAAGAAGCAGTTACTTGTGCACACAAAAATGCAGAGCCAAATGATGTTGTATTATTAAGCCCAGCATGTGCTTCATGGGATCAATATAAATGCTTTGAAGATAGAGGTACTGAGTTTAAAGAATTAGTTAAAAGCATGGATAAATAATTGAAGTTGTAAGATAAATGTAGACACATAAAAACGGTCTACATTTTTTGTTATAATAAAATTGGAGGGATAATATGACAAGAATTAGAAAAGAACCAAATAGATATTGGTCAAAAGAAAATAAGCTAAAAATAATTAATGAAGTATTATTAAATTGTAAATCCACTGAACAAGTTGCCAAAGAATATGATATATCTGGTGGTATGTTAAGAAACTGGATTATTAAATATAATCAATATGGAAAAGATTCTCTAGTAAATCAAAAGAAACCAGGCAATCCTTTAATGAAATATTCAGCCAAGAAAAATTTAACAGATATAGAAAAACTTCAATATGAAAATATGAAATTAAGAATCGAGAATGAACGATTAAAAAAAGGATACCTAGTGAAAGGAGATGGTTCAGTTGTAGTATTCAAGAAATAAAACAAAAAGAATTTGAAATTGTAGAAATACTAAGTAAAGAATATTCAGTCAAATCGTTATGCGAAGTGATGAATATATCAAGAAGTGGTTATTATAAATGGTTAAAAAGTAAAGATATTTTAAACCAATATGAAATAAATCGTAGAGATTTAGAACCATTAATAAGAGACATCCATAAAAGAAAACCAAGTTATGGCTATCATAGAATAAACTATCTAATTCGTAAAGAAACTGGATGGGTTGTATCTGATAACTTAGTTCATAAAGTTTGTAAGATACTAAAAATAAGAAGTAAAGCTAGACATTATTCCACTTATAAAAAACCAGGAGAAGAATCAATAAAATATCCAAATCTTATTAATAATAATTGGAATACTACAAGACCATTAGAAAAAATAACATCAGATACAACAATGATATGGTTTAAAAGACAAAGATATGATTGGACATATTATGTAGATGCATTTGATGATTCAATAATAGGTTCAGATGTTAAACCTTTTTATCATGGG
>JAEEGL014582020.1_pt1 | contig 14891 bp, 13 predicted proteins | sample 9134231 | NCBI WGS metagenome assembly JAEEGL01 (sample SAMN16246548, study PRJNA631951) | gut metagenome | biome: gut microbiome; feature: rumen; material: fiber-attached | host: Bos | place: Iran: Karaj | collected 2018-10
GGCAATACCGCACAATTCGCGTGCGTGTATTGGCGAGAGATTTTTGTGCCTGTTTTGACTGAGAAATCGCAGGAAAACAGGCGGTTTTTCAAGATTTCGACGTCATAACAGGCGCAAAAAGAGCCGTCAAGACGCGTGCGTTGAATTGTGCGGTATTGCCTTGAATATCAGTTCTTTCTCCTGATCGACTCAATAATCATCGGCTCGCGCGGGACGTCGGAAAAGTATCCGTACCTGCCGGTTTTGGCCGACGCTATCGCGTCGAGAACGTCGAATCCGTCGGTGAGAATACCGAATGCCGCGTACTGGGCGTCGAGATGCGGCGCGTCACGGTGCATGATGAAAAACTGGGAGGAAGCCGAATCGGGATCCGAGGTCCTTGCCATCGAAAGGACGCCTCTCTTGTGCTTAAGCGTATTCTGCGGATAACCGTTCATCGCGAACTCTCCGCGGATCGGTTCGGCGTCGGTTTCGGAAAAATCGGGCCGGTATCCGCCGCCCTGGATCATGAATCCTTTGATTACGCGGTGGAAGATGAGTCCGTCGAAAAACTCCCTGTCGATCAGCGACAGAAAATTCTTCACGGTGGCGGGGGCGTATTCGGGGAAAAGCTCGGCTGTCATAACGCCCAGGTCTTTAATTTTTTTTCGATCACGGGATGCGTCATTTTATCTTGTTCCTTTCTTTTTTCTGATCGCAAATATCGCCGCGGGAAGGAGCGCGATAGCGGGGAGGAGCGACATCGAGCCGCATCCGCGGGCGGGGGCGGCCTCGGTCGTTGTCTCGGTCACGGGAGCCGTTTCCGCCGCGGTGCTTTCGGGTTCGGTAATTTCCGTCGCAACGGCGGGGCGAACGACTTTTACCGTCGAAAGCTCGGTGACGAGCGAGTATTTTGAAGCGGAAGAGGTTTCGGAGGTTAAGGTGAAGAATACCTTTGCCGTGTCGCAGTCGCCGGTGAAAAATCCGGTTTCCGGGTCGAACGCGAGGCCGTCGGCTCCTTCGACGGTAACGGCTGACACGGCGGACGTTACGTCTTTCGTTTCGCCGGCGTAGGTCGTCGCGGTTATCCTGATTCCGCCGTCGTCCCGCGTTTCGAGGTCGAGAGATTTATAATAGTCGCTGACCCACTGGCTGTAGTTGGTTGTAATGCCGCGGACTCCGTTGATGAAATAGGTGTCGAAAGCGGTCCTGTCGTTTACCGTCCAGATCCAGGTCGATACACCGCGGAGCATGAAGGCGCGAATCGTTTTCATTCCGAGCGCGCCCTTGGCGTAGCTCGGGCTGTAGACGGTTCTCAGCGGCTGGATTTTGTCCATCACCGAGTAGAGTGTAGTCAGGACTTTGCTTTCATCGGGCGCGATAGAGCTGTTGAGATATGCCGCCGGGACTCCGGGCATTATCTGACGCAGGGCGTTTATCGGACTTTCGTAGAAGGAAATCACCACGATATTCTTCTCCATACCGTACTGCTTTATCAGATCCGCAAGCGGCTGCGCCGGCGCCGTCGAATTGTCCTTCAGCTCGATAACGATCTTTTCTCCGTGGCAGAATTCCTTGAAATAGTCCTCGAGCGTAGGGATCGGCTCGGGATCGGCGGAGGAGTTCGAAACGATTCTGAACTTCGATATCTGCTTTAACGTCATCTGGCCGATGTTCCCGGTGCCGTCGGTCGTGCGGTCTATCGTCGCGTCGTGCATGACGACAAGCACGCCGTCGCTTGAAAGATGTATGTCGTTTTCGACCATCGAAGCCCCGAGTTCGAAAGCTTTTGCCGAGCCGGCGACCGAATTTTCCTGCGCCAGCGATGGAACTCCGCGGTGTCCGATAATGTTGGGCGAGCGCGTCAGGGTGTTGATCTGATAGTGTCCGTCGATATCCGGGATATCGGACGCGGGCGAATCGAAGAAGAGTGCCGATATGCCGGCGTTCGTCGCGCGGACGGAGTCGGTTCTGCCGGATACCGGAGCCCAGCAGGTGAGATATCTGTCCTGAAGGAAGGAGACGTCCTTTTTATTGATCATATGATCCGGCAGAATGACCGATCGGGCGCCCGCCTTTACGGCGGCTTCACGGAGAAGCTCGGGATCCTCTCCCGAGAAGGATGAATAATCGATCACTCCGTTTACGTGCGGGAAGTCCGATTCCGCCGCGAGTATGACGTCGGTGTCGTCAGAAAGGATATATGCGTCCCGCAGGTCGTTTTCCTTCAGAAAAGACGCGATCTTCCGGGCGACCTGCACCGAAGCCGTCCTGAAAAGCGGTATCGACTGCCCGCCGAGGGCGTCGAACGCCTCTTCGAGAGTCATTCGAGCCGATCCGCCGTTTTCAACGACGATCTTTCCGTCGGATTCCGTCGCGTTGAACATCGAGACTTCGGGGTGATGCGTTCCCCCGGTGTCGTACGTCACGATGAAAGGCGAAAGACTGACGCTCGTTCTCGAGTAGGGAATATCGGCGTATCCGCCGGCAATCCGTCCCGCCTCTGCCGTAGAATCGGGATTCAGCGTTACCTTGATCGAGTCGACGACCATTTTAGTTCCTCTGACCTGAAGGCCGATCGCCCCCTGCGTGTAAGGCAGATTTTCCTGTGTAATGACCGTCTTCCCGTTGAGGATATAGTCGGCGCGGGTCCCCGCAAATTTAACCGTAATATTGTTGAATTCGACGTTGGACGCCGAGCCGGAGGCGGCCGTCATAACGTTCCAGGCGTTGCTTTGAGTCCGCTCGGCTATTTCGCAGCCGTTGGTTGCGGCGGAATTGTATCGAAGTGCCGCCTGCATATACGGGTAGTTTTCGCCCTGCACGCGGAACATGACCGATCCCCATCTTGACGTCGCCGATTTGTATGACGCAAGCTTCAGCGACGCCTCAATGATTGCGTCGCCGAAGGAATCGAGGAAGGACGGGAAAAGAACACGGATATAACCGTCGTTCGCAGTCGTTCCGTCGAGGACGAGGGTGCCCGCCGCCGCATCGTGCGAAACAGTGGTTCCCGCGGTCTGCTGTACGGTGCGCAGATCGGCAGCCGGATCGGATGAAAAATCGTTTTCATACAGCACGTAATCGGTGTCCTGCGCGTCCTTTGCAACGACGTACACGGTTGAAGACAGACTGCCGGAGGAGGCGGTAAGAGGATATACTCCCTTTTTTTCGGGCGTGAAGGAGGTCACGACCCGGTCGCCGTCCTTCCATTCGACCGAACCGCCGCCGTATATCTTTCCGCCGTATTCGAACTGGACGGAGCAGCCGCCGAGATCGACCGTCTTTCCGGCTTCTGCGCGTATCGCCGGGGAAGAGAAGGAAGCGACGGCGCTGTCCGCGCCCGATGCTCCCGGGAAGGCAAAGATCCCCGCTAGCATAAGCGCCGCTGTCAGTGCGCATACGACTCTTTTAACAATTCTTTTTTTCATTCGTGCAGGTTCTCTTTCTTTGGAAACTCCGGTCGGATCGCGTACGCGGACCGGCGCTTCCCTGATTCTTCAAATATATTATACATCTTTTTTATCTTCCGGTCAACCGAAAAATATTGCGCGCGGCGCTCCGATGTGATATAATAATATGTCAATAATATGTCAATATGTCAAAAGATATAAGGGAAAAAGATATGAATTTCGACGTTATAATTATAGGGTCGGGCCCGGGAGGCATATTCACCGCCTGGGAGCTTGCGCGGCTCAACGAAAAGATAAAGATCGCCGTTTTCGAAACGGGAGGGCGTCTTGAAGAGAGAAAATGCCCTATCGACGGGGAAAAGATAAAATCCTGCGTCGGCTGCGCGACCTGCGCAATTATGAACGGCTTCGGCGGAGCCGGAGCTTTTTCCGACGGCAAATACAATATCACGACAGAGTTCGGCGGAACGCTGCACGAGCATATCGGGAAGAAAACCGCGATAGAACTTATGCGGTACGTCGACGGCATCAACGTCACGCACGGCGGAGAGGGAACGAAGCTTTATTCGACGGCCAACTCACGTATAAAGACGCTTTGCCTTCAGAACGGTCTGCACCTTCTCGACGCCTCCGTCCGTCATCTCGGCACCGACAAAAATTACGTCGTGCTCAAAAACCTTTACGAAGAACTTAAAGACCGGGTGGAGTTTTTCTTCCGCACCCCGGTCGTTTCGGTATCGGCGGTCGACGGAGGATATTCGGTCAGCACGAAAAAAGGCGATTTTTCAGCGAAGATCTGCGTCATTTCGGCGGGAAGATCGGGAAGCAAGTGGATGGAAAAGGTCTGCTCAGACCTTGATCTTCAGACCGAATCCAACCGTGTCGATCTCGGGGTGCGCGTCGAGCTTCCCTACGAGATTTTCGCCCACCTTACCGACGAGCTTTACGAGAGCAAGATCGTTTACCGCACCGAAAAGTTCCAGGATCTGGTCAGGACCTTCTGCATGAATCCGCGCGGAAACGTCGTCAACGAAAATACAAACGGCATCGTGACTGTAAACGGTCACAGCTACGACGATCCCTCGAGATACACCCCGAACACCAATTTCGCGCTTCTTGTGTCGAAGCATTTTTCGCTTCCCTTCAGGGACAGCAACGGATACGGCGAAAGCGTCGCCCGGCTGTCGAACATGCTGGGAGGCGGCGTCATAATCCAGCGGTTCGGAGACCTGATCCGCGGACAGCGTTCGAACGAGCGTCGCATCGGAGAGAGCTTCGTTATTCCCACTCTCTCTGCAACTCCCGGAGACCTCAGTCTCGTTATGCCGAAGCGCATACTCGACGGGATCATCGAGATGATCTACGCGCTTGACAAGATCGCCCCCGGGACGGCAAACGACGATACTCTTCTTTACGGGGTCGAGGTCAAGTTCTACAATATGGAGGTCGGGACCGACGAAAATCTCGAAACGGTTCGTCCCGGACTCTTCGTCATCGGAGACTGCGGAGGCGTCACCCATTCGCTCTCGCAGGCGTCCGCAAGCGGCGTTTACGTCGCGAGATACGCGGCGGAAAAATATTTGTCAAATTAAAATTTCCGGCTGTCAGCCGGAAAGGAAGGTCATACAATGAGTGAAGTCAGAGATCCTAACGTACGTCCGGAAACAATGGTGAGAATCACCGACGAAAAGCTTGCACGCGCGTTCATCGAAGAGCAGGTGGATGCGATCCGCAAACAGGTCGGCAGCGGGAAAGTGCTGCTTGCGCTCTCCGGAGGCGTCGATTCATCCGTTTGCGCCGCACTTATTTCAAAAGCGATAGGCAGCCGGCTCTGCTGCGTTCACGTAAACCACGGACTTCTCCGCAAGGGTGAGCCCGAACAGGTCTGCCGCGTTTTCGGTGAGCAGTTCGACGTCAATCTCATCTACGTCGACGCCGTCGACCGTTTTCTCGACGCGCTTGCCGGGGTGTCGGATCCGGAAAGGAAGCGCAAGATCATCGGCGGTATTTTCATCGAGGTGTTTGCCGAAGAGGCCCGCAAGCTTGAGGGAATAAAATTCCTCGGGCAGGGCACCATCTATCCCGATATCCTTGAGTCGAAGGACGGCATAAAGGCGCATCACAACGTGGGGGGACTTCCCGCGGATATGAAGGATTTCGAGCTTGTGGAGCCGGTAAAACTCCTTTACAAGGACGAGGTCAGAGTCGTCGGAAAAGCCCTAGGGCTTCCCGATTCGATGGTATACCGTCAGCCCTTCCCGGGACCCGGACTGGGTGTTCGCTGCGTAGGCGCCATCACCCGCGACCGTCTCGAGGCGGTCCGCGAGTCGGACGCCATACTTCGCGAGGAATTTGCGAAAGCCGGACTTGAAGGCAAGGTGTGGCAGTACTTTACCGTCGTTCCCGATTTCAAATCCACCGGTATCAGTAACGGCAAACGCACCTTCGCCTGGCCCTGCATCATCCGCGCCATCAACACCGTCGACGTGGTCGAGGTCACGCCCGAATATCTTCCGAAGGAACTTATCGAAAAGCTCGTCAGCCGTATAACCTCCGAGGTCCCGGGCATCAACCGCGTCCTTGTCGATTATACGCCCAAGCCCCCGGCAACGGTGGAGTACGAATGAGCATTTGTGTCTAAGGGTAATATAAAATAACAATCCTGATTAAGGAATATTAAAATCAAATGACACTCAAAAAAGCACAAAACACGCCTGCGACGTATGAACAGGCGGTACGGGGCGCGCGGGGAACGCTGATCGCCGTGCTCCTTTTTACGGTGATAAATATTGTCCTTGTCGCGTTCAAGGCGAACGTTTATTTCCTTTTCTCCGCTTACATCCCTTACATGATATCCGTTCTCGGGATGATCTACTGCGGTTTATATCCCGCGGAGTTTTACAGCGAAGAAGGTATGGGACAGCTGTTTGCCAGGCCGGTCATTGCCGTTTTTCTGGTAATTGCCGCAGCGATTCTGGCTCAGTATCTTATCAGCTGGATATTGTCAAAAAAGTGGGGCGGCTGGCTGATATTCGCGCTCGTAGTTTTCTCTGTCGACACGGCGGCAATGCTGTTGCTTTCTGACATTCAGCTGGAAAGCATTCTTGACATAATCTTTCACGGGTGGGTAATCTTTTCACTCTCGAGAGGTGTCTGGGGGTATGCAAAACTCAGAAAGCTGCCTGCCGAAACGCCCGGTGAATACTACGCGCCCGCCGCCGGAGAACCGGCTGAAGTCCCGCCCGTCACCGCGGACGCCTCGCCGGACGAAAAGGACGGCGGATTCGAAACGATAAAGGACGATCCGGGATCCCCGAAAGACAATTGACGTGTTCTCCATACAAAGCCTTGCATTTACCCTTGATTTTTCCGTTCCAAAATGATATAATATTTTGCGTTATTATTCAATCTCTCTGTACTCATTAGACTGTTAGAGAATTACAAAAGAAATGGAGAAATCATGAAACGCTCAGCACTCACAGCTATCGCCGTCATCATTTCGGTAATGATGATCGTATCGCTCGCCGCCTGCGCGAACAACAATAACAATCCTACCCCCGCGGGGACTACGGTGGCAGATAACACGAACAGCGCCCCGTCGTCAACGGCGGCGACCACTACAAACCCGGAACCCGACGCAACGACCGCCGGCGAGTCCGAGGCAACAACGACCGGTGAACCCGAAGTAACAACGGCTGCCGAGACCGACGCGGTAACCACAGACGCGACCGTCACTACCGCCGCGGAACTGTCCGACTCCGAAAAAGACGCTTTTTACGAGCAGCTTTTCAAGGGTGAAACGGCTCCTCAGCCCTACGGGGCGAACTACGCTCTCGAGATGGTCGGAGGCGGTATGTCGATGAAATCTCTCGATTGCGAAAACGGAGACACGCTTATGTCGCTCTTCCTTTCGGAAACCGTCGGATACAACGCCTTCCGAATCGGTACCGACAGCTACCTCGAAGCCTATATGCCCGGTGAAAACGGAGCCGTGCAGCACGTTCTGTACAAGAGTTCGACCCCGGCGAGCGGCGAACTTGATGAAGCGGCTCCGATTACACCCGAAGACATCTCGGATATGACGGCGGATAAAGACGCCATAGTCTCGGTCAAATATCTTGAGACGCTCACCATCACGAAAGAAAAATACGGCATTTCGCTCAAATGCGACGCCGTTGAGGTCGTGATCCGCGAAACGGTCGAGTCTGACGAAATCGGCGAAGAGACCACAGCCGCCGAGACCGGCGCCGAACCCGAACCTCAGTACGCCGACGTCCCTGCGATATTCTATTTCGACACGGTCACTCACAAGATTGTCGGATGCAAGATTGACGTAGACGGCTCGCAGATGGAGGCATTTTTCCCTGCCGCTCTCACGGTTACTCTTCCACAGATGGAAGTCACCCCCGCGACCGATGAGGAAATGTCCGCAATCATGATGGCGATCCTGTTCTCGGCCATGGCGGATTTAGGCGCTTAAGGCAAAAGAAGCACCGCATTAATCCTTTTCGCATAATAATTCCCGGAGGACGGCGAGAGCCGTCCTCCGGGAATTATTTAGAGATTCATCATATATCGTCAACGATAGGCGCCGAATAGTATTGATTGAAAAATCAGAGTTGCCGTTTATCACGTATCATTCCACGCCGAGGACTTTATAATCCTGCGCTTCAACGGCCGCGCGAAGAACTTCGTCCGCGACGGGAGCGGAAAGGGTAACGACCGCCGTACCCGCCGTATGATCCGCCACGGCGCCCGCTACGCCCGGAACGGCTTCAAGAGCTTTTTTTACACGTGCCTCGCAGTGGGTGCACATCATACCTTCCACCTTCAGTGTTTTTGTCATTGTTTTATCCTCCTTTTTTGTTTCCGCTGAAGCGATCTCCGTCAGGGCTTCCGCGGGAATCGATTTTCCTTTACGGTCGCGTTTTGCGTCGTGCGGCTTTACCAGATTTAGTCGAAGAGCGTTCATGCACACGAAGAAACTGGAAAGCGCCATTGCCGCCGCACCGTACATCGGCTTCATTTCTATGCCGTACAGCCCCATGGCAAGCGGGATGCACAGAACGTTGTAGAAGAATGCCCAGAACAGATTCTCGTGTATGTTCCGGATAGTCGCCCGGCTCAGCCGGATAGCCGCCGTCACGTCGGTAAGTCTGCTTTTCATGACTACGATATCCGCCGCGTCGATAGCAACGTCAGTACCTGCGCCGATCGCGACGCCGGTATCCGCAACCGTGAGGGCGGGCGCGTCGTTTATGCCGTCGCCGACCATAGCGACCTTCCCGAGATCTTTGAGCGTGCGGATTACGTCCGCTTTGCCGTCCGGAAGAACGCCCGCGACGACCCTGTCAACGCCTGCCTGTCTGCTGATCTCGTTTGCCGTCCGTTCGTTGTCGCCGGTCAGCATCACCGTTTGTATTCCCATGTTCTTCAGTTCGCGAATTGCCTGCGCCGAATCTTCCTTGATCGGATCCGCGACCGCGATGATCCCTGAAAGCTTGCCGTCGTACGCGAACAGCAGAGGCGTTTTTCCTTCTTCCGCAAGAGCGTTCGCCCGAGCCGTGACCGACTCGTCGGCAAGTCCTTTTGACGCAAGGAATCGTAAGCTTCCTCCCAGGAGTTCCTTGCCGTCAAGGCGGGCGCGAAGACCGTGCCCGGACAGCGCTTCGAAATCGTCTACGTCGGAAAGCGGCATTCCTTCCGCTTCTGCTGTCACCGATTTTGCGAGCGGATGCTCGCTGCGTCTTTCGAGCGAGGCGGCAAGGCGCAACAGTTCCTGTCTTTCCGTGCCGAACGGGATCACGTCGGTGACGCGTGGCCGACCTTCCGTCACGGTCCCGGTCTTGTCCAGCGCGATGATCTGCGTCCTGCCCGCGCCTTCCAGTGCCGCGGCGGTTTTATACAGTATGCCGGTCTTTGCCCCGACGCCGCAGCCGACCATAACGGCAACGGGCGTCGCGAGGCCCAGCGCGCAGGGACAGCTGATGACAAGTACTGAAATGCCGCGCGCGATGGCGAAAGAGAACGTCTTTCCGGCGATCAGCCAGCCGATCAGCGTCAGAATGGCGATCCCGATGACGGCCGGTACAAATATTCCCGATACCTTGTCGGCAATTCGGGCGAGAGGCGCTTTTGTCGCTGCGGCGTCCGAAACGGTGCGGATGATCTGCGCAAGTGTGGTGTCCTCGCCCACGCGCGTCGCGCGGCATTCGATATAGCCCTGCTGATTCATCGTCGCGGCGGAAACCGCGTCGCCCTCCGCTTTATCGACCGGGATACTTTCTCCGGTCAGCGCGGATTCGTTGACGGACGTCATACCCTTCAGGATGACTCCGTCCACCGGGATCTGTTCTCCGGGACGAACGGCAAAAACGTCGCCGGCTTTGACTTCCTCGATCCCGACCTCGGTTTCAACTCCGTCCTTGCACAGGATCGCGGTCTTGGGAGCAAGTTTCATCAGACCTTTCAGGGCGTCCGTCGTACGTCCTTTCGACATTGCCTCCAGCATTTTGCCGACGGTGATGAGCGTCGGGATCATGGCCGCCGATTCAAAGTACAGATTCATTCCGTACTTCATTACGACTTCCTGCCTGCCCTCCCCCTGAGCCGTGATCATAATAAAGAGTTCGGCCAGAGAATACAGAAAGGAAGCAGAGGAACCGAGAGCCACCAGCGTATCCATATTGGGCGCTCCGCGGAAAAGGGAAGAGAAACCGGAGGTAAAGAATTTGCCGTTGATAATCATCACGATCACGGCAAGCAGCAGCTCGAAAAGCCCGAGAAAAACGAGATTGTCGAACGCTTTCGGCGCGGGCCAGCCCCACATACCGTGTCCCATAGAGAAATACATCAGGATCAGAAGGACCGGAACCGAGAAGAAAAGCCTCTTCTTCAGCTTCGGCGTTTCGTGATCCTTCAGGGCGTCCGCGTCCGCCCAGGAAGGCGATTCGCCTTTAGAAGTTTGTTTTTCCGAACCCTTGAGCGAAGCGCCGTATCCTGCGGCTTCCACGGCGCGTATGACGTCGTCCGGGGACGCCGTGCCCTCGACGCCCATTGAATTAGTCAGGAGACTCACCGCGCAGGAAGTAACTCCCGGTACTCCCGATACCGCTTTTTCCACACGGGCGGAGCATGCGGCGCAGCTCATACCCGTTACGTTATACTGTTCCATACCGTTCTCCTTCTGCGCTACTTCATCAGTTTTTGCAGCGTCGTCACAAGCTCATCAACCGTTTCGTCTCTGCCGGCGCGTATATCGTTTGCAACACAGGTCCGGATATGGTTTGCCAGAAGAACCTTGCAGAAGCTGTTTATTGCGGAATTGACGGCGGACGCCTGCGTTAACACGTCAGGGCAATAAGCGTCCTCGTCGATCATTCGCTGAAGCCCCCTTACCTGACCCTCGATCCTTTTCAGACGGTTCATCAGATCGCGGCGTTCATTTTCTTCACGATCCTTTTTCCGGTCTGAGATCTGATCGGTTTTTTCGTTTTTTATCATCTGCACACCTCACGGAGATTTTTATAATACCCCGGCGTGGTATCCTGCCGTGTAATCATTATATACCCCCACGGGGTATTTGTCAAGAGCAAACAGTGAAAAATATCATTTTCCTCCGTTTTTTTGTGATTTCTGTTACAGAATCATTAAGGCAATACCGCACAATTCGACGCACGCGTCTTGACGGCTCTTTTTGCGCCTGCTATGACGTCGAAATCTTGAAAAACCGCCTGTTTTCCTGCGATTTCTCAGTCAAAACAGACACAAAAATCTCTCGCCAATACACGCACGCGAATTGTGCGGTATTGCCTTAAAACTCCTTTCTTTGCCGTTTGGTCTGAAAATACCGCAGAGATTTCTCCCTGCGGTAAATAACGGTTGCAATTGAGTTTTATAGGGTCTTACGCTTTGTTGAATTTCTCCTTCGGCTGCCTGCAGCGCGGACATCTCCAGTCGTCCGGCAGATCTTCAAATGCCACGCCGTCGTGCTCGGCGGGGTCGTAAACGTAACCGCAGATCGAGCAGACGTATTTGCCGCTGGTTTTAGTTTCGGAGAAGTCGACCTCGGCAGGCACTGTGGGGACGGGGTGATCAAGGTCTATAACGCGTTTGGCTTCAAGGTTTTCATACCCCTGCGGTGTGTGCGTTCCGCAATAGACGGTCGGATTGGCGCGCACAAATTCGCGGACGCGGTCGAGCGTTTCACGGGCGGCGGCAAGGTCTTCGTAAACCACCGAAAGCTTGTTCTCATACAGCGCTTCGTCTACGTAGGTAATATCGCCGTGGAGCATATAAAACAGGCCGTCGTTTTCCACAATCACAATGCTGTTGCCGCCCGTGTGCCCCTTTGCTTTGATATAGTAAACGCCGTCAGCTATTTTCTGGCTTGCCGGAAAATTATGATACGCGCCGTCGGTGAAGCTGACGGGGACGATATTGTCAAGTCCCTGCAGCTCTGCCGCTGACGTTTCGTCGGCGTTCACGTAGATCTTTGCGTTCGGGAAGGAGCGAAGTTCTCCCGAATGGTCTGCATGCTTGTGCGTGAGCAGGATCTTTGTGACCTGCTCACGTTTGTAGCCCAGTGCGGCGAAAGCATCCGTATAACTGCAGATATCCTTTCCGGTAAAGAGCGGACTTTTTTCGTCCGGTACTTCCTCAGGCGTCCCCGCGGGAAGGCCTGTATCGACCAAGATCACTTCATTTCCGGTGTCGATCAGGTAATTCTGCAGACTGCCGCGATAACGCACCGTCGGGTCGAATTTGTCCGTCCCTTCCTCGCCGCCGAAGACAAAGGGCTGAGTATAAAACCCGTCTTTTCTGAATTTGACAGCTTTAATGATCATAAATCTTCCTCCGCACGGATTACTTCGCCGCGGGTTCCCACTTGCAGCGGACGGGAGAGACGATGGAGCCGTCTTTTTTCATATCCGCCATCGCTTTGTCCACGACTTTTCGGTCAAGTCCGGTCAGTTCGGCGATCTTTCCCGCGTTCAGCGGTTCTCCGGCTTTCTTCATTGCGTTCAGAATGATTTCCTTTTCGTTCACGGTTTTTTCCTCCTGTTTTTTTGCTTTCAGTCCGATATATCCACGTCCGGTACGATCAGAACGTCGTACTCCGGATAAAGATCTTTCATTTCACCGTACAGCGTTTCAAGCGCTTCCTTGCGGTCAACTTCGAAGCTGACTACCACGTCGAAACGCAGCGTTTTCTCCTTTGTGTCGGCGTAGAACCCGTGCATCTGGAGCGCCCAGTCGTGCGCCATGACCGTCTTTTGCACCGCGTTGCGCATCCGCGCCGCTTCGTCGTCGGATGTGTTGAAAGAATAGACGCCGATGCCTGTCAGAATAACCCCGGTTTTACGGAAGACGTCGGTCTGTATCTTTCTTGTTATTCTGTCCACGTCGTCGACGCTCAAACTGTCCGGCAGTTCGACGTGTACCGAGCCGTAGTTTTTGTTCGGGCCGTAGTTGAAAATAGTAACGTCATAAGCTCCGAGCACCTCTTCTTCCGCGCAAATAATCTCTTTCAGTTCTTTCGTCGTCTCCGCGTCCTCCCGCTTGCCGATAATGTCGTTCAGCGTTTCGATCATCATTTCGATACCGGCTTTGATGATAAAGCCCGCGATGATTACGCCGACGTATGCTTCAAGCGAAATGCCCCAGATCAGGTATACGATTGCCGATGCAAGAACGGAAGAGGAGAGGATCGCGTCGAACATCGCGTCCGAGCCGGATGCGACCAGCGCGCCGGAATTGACTTTCTTTCCCTGCTTTTTGACGTACGTTCCGAGGATCAGTTTCACGACGATCGCAACGGAAATGATAACGATCGAGACGGTGCCGTAATCCGCCGCTTCGGGATGAATGATCTTCTTTATCGATTCCACGAGCGACGTGATACCGGCGTAAAGAACGAGCGCGGCGACTATCATAGAGCTGAGATATTCGATCCTGCCGTAACCGAGCGGGTGTTTTTTATTCGGTTGTTTCGCACCGAGCTTCGCTCCGATGATCGTCACGACGGACGAGAGCGCGTCGGACAGATTGTTGACCGCGTCAAGGATGACGGCGATCGAGTTTGATACCAGCCCGACGAACGCCTTGAAACCCACAAGGAGAACGTTGGTAACGATACCGACAATACTCGTTTTAACTATCGCTTTTTCTCTGTTTGCCGCGAGGACGGCAATGTCATTGTTCTGTTTTTCCATATCGTATCACTCCAATATACGCTCTACTGCCGCTCTGACGTCTTTCATATCAACTGTCGGCTCGAAGCGCGCAACGACGCGTCCTTCGCGGTCGATGAGGAATTTCGTAAAGTTCCACCCTATATACGTTTTATTGCCGAACTTCTTGTTGTTCATCTTTGCGAACTTGTTCAGCATTGCGCTTTTGACGCCTTTTCCGAAACCTTCGAACGGTTTTTCGGAGGCAAGGAAGGCAAACAGCGGATCGGCGGTATCACCGTTGACGTCGATCTTCGCAAACTGAGGGAATTCCGTTCCGAATTTCAGCGTGCAGAATTCGTGGATCTCATCGTCGCTGCCCGGCGCCTGCCCCGCAAACTGATTTGAAGGGAAATCCAGGATCTCAAACCCCTTGTCCCGCAGGTCCTTATACATCGCTTCGAGCGGGTCGTAGTGAGGCGTGAACCCGCAGCCCGTCGCCGTATTGACAATGAGCAAAATCTTTCCCTTATACTCGGAAAGGCTGACGTCGTTTCCTTTTCGGTCCTTTACCGAAAAATCATAAACCGTTTTCATGTTTCCTGTTTCTCCCGTTTATTCTGTTTATCCAGTAACTCGTACAGCAATTCGTAAAGCGTTTGGGCTTTTTCCGGAGTCAGTTCAATGCAGCTGCCCACTTTGAACGGAATTTCTTTGGTTCGGATCTGAAGATCCTTTCCCGACTCGGTTAAAGAAATCACAACGACACGGTCGTCTTTTTCGCTCCTTCGCCTGTCGATATAACCCGCGGCCTGCATTTTCTTTAGTAGCGGAGTCAGGGTTCCGTTGTCGAGCATCAGCGCGTCGCACAGTTCGCCGACCGTCACGGTCTTTTTCTCCCATAACACGAGAAACACAATATACTGCGTGTACGTCAGCCCAAGCGGTTTAAGATATGAAGTATAGAGATTTGTTACACTTCTCGCGGCGGCATAAAGCGGAAAACAAAGCTGATTTGAAAGCTTCATAGCCTCCTGATAGTTGTAATCCACTGGCTTATCCTCCAAATGAATCTTATGATATTATATTTTATCAAATATTTTGCATTTGTCAAGAGTTTATTGAAATTTCCCCGGGATTTTTATGATTCCGGTTTCTCCAGGGTAATACCGCACAATTCGTGTGTGGAGATTGCCGAGTAATTTATGTGCCTGTTTTCGGGAAGCACGGTTTGATCCTTTGCACGCATTACGACGGATCTTTCTTCGCCGGTTTCCACGTCGAAAACTTGCAATATCTCTTATATTGCTGCGTTTTCTCAGTGAAA
>JAEEGL017226597.1_pt1 | contig 14891 bp, 16 predicted proteins | sample 9134231 | NCBI WGS metagenome assembly JAEEGL01 (sample SAMN16246548, study PRJNA631951) | gut metagenome | biome: gut microbiome; feature: rumen; material: fiber-attached | host: Bos | place: Iran: Karaj | collected 2018-10
CGAGGCGGGAGACGACGGGACCTTCACGGTGACGGGGCAGTAACACTTCAAATACAACATGGACAGCGGGAATTTCGGAAACAACAATTCCCCCAGCGTCCTCCAGAACTTTACGCCCAATCCCACGGTGCAGCCCGCGCCGCAGAACTATCTCAGCGGGACGCTGAAAGCGCTTGTGGGAACCGTAAACGACGGAAGGTATTCGGACGACCTGACGGCAAGAAAGGCACTGATGGCCCTCAGCGTGAGCGAGAAGCCCCTGTTTCTCAAGAGCAGCAAGGGCGACGTGCTGCGCATCCGGCTGGGCGGTGCGGTGACGGCGGCGGTATCGGAAAAAACGGAGAGTCTGGCTCAGACCGTGACCGTTCCGTGGATCGCGCTGGAGGACGCCGCGAAGAGCGGCATATGGGCCGCGAACACATAAGCGCGGTCAATGGGAAATCTCCGCCGGGGGGCGGGGGAAGGACGGTACTGAATGGCTGTTTACAATCTTTGGGACGGCGTTCCGGAAAAAATCATGACGGGGGATATCCTGAACTATCCCTACCGAAACGAAGCCGACAACCGGCACAGAACGACGCTGCGCATGACGCTTCCCAAGGGGGAATACCGCATCGAAGCGTGGGGATGCGCAGCGGGGAGCGAAGACCAGAACGGCCTGTGGTCCGGCGGTGAGGACTCCGGAACCGGGGGATATTCCGCCGGGACGCTGACGCTGCAGGAAAGCACGACGGCGTTCCTTACGCCGGGGGGAATCGGAAACAACGGAGGGCAGGCGAAGCTCCAGACGCTGAATACCGGATATCGCTACACGGGGAGCGGCGGAGCCAGCGACTTCCGTTTGATAAACAACACCCTTTACTATCGGCTGATTGTCTCCGGCGGCGGCGGGGCCTCCCACAGCATTGGAACCGTGGGGCGGGGAAACGGCGGCGGCGCAAGCGGAACGGCGGGGACCGGAGAACGGGGCGGCGGAGCCGGGACGCAGACGGCGGGCGGCGCAACGGGGATCGGCTTCAATCCGGACAATCACTGGTATATCGACGGCGGTTTCGGGAACGGCGGATACTGGTCCGGAAGCTCCGGGATCATGGACGCCCCCGGCGGCGGCGGCTGGTACGGCGGCGGCGCTGGCGGCATCCGCTACGTCCCGTCGGAATACGGAACGCTGGCGGAATACTTCCCCGGCGGCGGCGGCAGCGGCTTTGTCCTCAATTCCTCCAGCGCGGGGGCCGCGCCCTCCGGCTACGGGCTGGGAAGCGCATATTATCTGGCAGACGCAGTGACAAAGACCGGGCATGACGCGGGAGACCCCATCACAGACCCGGACGGCACGACGGCGGCGGGGCATAACGGACCCGGATATATCCGCATCACCTGTTTCAAGGGAATGCTGGCAAGCCCCACGGTGACGGGAGTCTCCTATCCTTCGGAGGGGACGGTGAGGATTTCCTTTACCTCAGTTCCCAACGCCACCGCCTACAACGTCTACGACGGCAGCGGGAATCTGCTCGCCACCATAGCCGCCTCTCCTTATACGGAAACGGGGATTCAGGACGACCGCACTTATACGCGAAAAATTGCCGCAGTTTCCGACACTTATGCGGAGAGCGAGCCGACGGCTGTGACATTTACCTCGCAGGCGAAGCTGGACACACCCACGAACCTGAAAGCAAGCTACACGGTGAACTCCACCACGGTGACTTGGAACGCGGTGAGCGGAGCGACCAGCTACGCCGTGACGAGAAACGGTTCTCCCGCAGGGACGGTGAGCGGAAGAAGCTATACGGACAGCAGCGCGGGGGCCGGGAGCAGCAACACCTATACCATCGTCGCAAAAGCCAGCGGAAGATGGGACAGCGACCCGGCGTCGATCACCACCGCCAACAAGCAGCGTCTTCCCAACGTGACGAACCTTCGGGCCAGCCAGACGGTGAGCAGCGTCAGACTGACGTGGACGGCAGCGCCCAACGCGACGAGCTATGATATCTACCGGGACGGAGCGAAGCTGGGAAGCACCTCCGGCACAAGCTACACGGACGCGACGACCTCGCCGGGGAACACTTACAGATACCGGGTGGTATCCAAAGCCAGCGGATATTACGACAGCAGCGGGGCCAGCGTCAGCGTCAGTACGCAGCCGCAGCTGGAGACGCCGACCCTGATCGAAGCCAGCCAGACGCAGACCAGCACCACGCTGAACTGGGATCTGAGAGACTACGGAGCGCCGGTGACATACACCCTGCGGCGGGACGGGCAGCTGGTCTATCAGGGAACGGGCAAGACCTTCACGGACACGGGGCTGACCACGGGGCAGACCTATATCTATTCCGTGACGGCGGCAATTCCCGGCAGCGGATATTACGACAGCGACCCGGCGGTGCTCTATGTGCTGATCGGGCGGGACTATACCACCATCGACCGGCAGAAGGATTATCTCCGCCAGCTGCGCACCTCCTACAAAAAGCTCTGCCGACTGCGTTTTCTGAACCCCAACGGGACGACGGCCTTTGCGCTGGATAACAACCCCCTGAACAAGCGAAGCACCGCCTTTATCGCCAGCGGGAACGTCAGCGCGAACCTTCAGAACGGGCAGAGAATGAGCGCCACGGTGACGCTGCACAACGCGGATCTTGCGTATGAAACGGCGGTCAACAAGGTGTGGTTCGGGCAGGAGGTAGCCTTGGACGAGGGGCTTATCCTGAGCAACGGGGAGGAATACTACCGGCAGACGGGCGTCTTCGTCATCGACAACCCGACGGAAAAGATCGACCCGAAGACGAACACCGTGACCTACCGCCTGCTGGACAAGTGGGCCAATCTGGACGGAACGCTGGGGGGGAACCTTGAGGGGACCTACGAAGTGCCGGTGGGAACGAACATTTTCGAACCCATTACGGCGCTGCTGATCGAGGACAAGGGCAACGGGCTTCCTCTTGACGCCGTGCCGCCCGTGTATACGGAATACTACAACGACAAGACGCAGGAGCTTACGGACGGAACCACCGTCTATATGACCGACAGCCCCTATACCCTGACGGTGAACGGGGGCGGGACCGTCGGTCAGGTGATACTGGGGCTTGCCGCCATGGTGAACGCATGGGTCGGCTACGACAACACGGGGCGGCTCAGGATCGACCCCAGCCAGGACGACATCCTCGACACCAACAAGCCGGTGCTTTGGCGGTTTACGCCGGAGGAGGCGCAGCTTCTGGGCATGACCTACACGGTGAAGAAAGAGGACGTATACAACGACTACATCGTGGTGGGCGACATGCTGGACGATTACACCCAGCCGGGAGGACGGGCAACGAACTACGACCCCCGGAGCGACACCAACGTGAACCTGATCGGGCGCAAGACGAAATACGAAAGCGCCAGCGGTTACGCCACCAGCACCCAATGCCGGGATCTGGCGGAATGGAAGCTGAAGCGAAGCAGCATCCTCCAGAAAGCAGTCAGCATATCCTGCATCCAGATGATGCACATCGACCTCAATTCGCTGGTGGAGATCGTGCGGACGGACAAGCCGGGAAGCCCGGTGGAACGGCATCTGATACAGGGCTGGTCGAGACCGCTGGCCTACGCCGGGGCAATGACGATATCCGCCGTATCCGTGCAGGATCTGCCCATAGCGACGGTATCCGGCTGGCCGCCGGAGGAATGATTGCGTGGGAGGTCCTTCGGGGGCGACGGGAGGAACTGGGATTCCCTCATCCGTCCCTTCGGGACACCTTCCCCCAAGGGAAGGTGGGGACGGGGGACGCGACCGCTGCAGCGGAGAACGCACTGCGGGGAGGACTATTTTCATTAAGAAGGACGACTTGGCACCAAAAATTCTGTGAAAGGGGTTAGAAGGTTACTATGAAGATTCTTGTTTTCAAGGACGGGAGCACGAGGGAGATCACCGGGGAGGCCGGGAAATACTGGCTCACGGGGGAAGACCGGGTGCGGAAGCTGAGCGGGCAGATCGCCGAAATCCGGGAGATCGAAGTTCCGGAAACGGAAGCAGCCGAGCAGGAAAAACCCGCGCCGAAGAAGAAAGCGGCGAAGAAAAAGAAGAAGACGGAGGTCCCGGAGGATGGAGAACACGGCGAATGAAGCCATCACCCTGTCAACGCTGCTGGGCACGGCGGGTATCAGCGCGGTGGTGGTGGGCATCTTCGGGCTTATCACCCTGCTGCTGAACCGCCACTGGGCAAAAAAGGACGAGAAGAAGGGCTGGCGCAAGGAGATGCAGGACAGCATATCCGACATCAAGGGAGAACTGAAAGCTCACATCGCGGCGGACGACGAGCGATACGCCGTCATGTGCAGGACGCGCATCCTTCGCTTTGCGGACGAGCTTATCAACGAGCCGAAGCACCTGCACACGCAGGGGAATTTCGAGCAGTGTCTTCAGGACATCACCGTGTACGACCAATACTGCGCGGAACACCCGAAGTTCAAGAACGAACTGACGCTCCGGAGTGCGGAGATCATCCGCAAGGTCTACGACGAGTGCGCACGGGAACACAAGTTTTTGTGAGGCTGTGAGGTGGAACGATGCCCATTGTAAACGGGAATTACGAAGCGCCCGCATGGGAGAACCAGAATCCCCCGGCCATCAATGACACGGAGCTGCAGGCGCTTTCGCAGACGATACAGACCGGGCAGATACTGCACGGCAGCGGCCCTCCCACGCAGTACACGAACGGCAGGGTGGGGCAGACCTATGTGGACACTTCCACGGTTCCGCCCGATATCTATATCCTCAAGGTAAGCGCGTCCGAAGCCAACGTGTGGCAGCTGAACGGAGACCCGAACGTCAATCTGGCGCTGCAATACAGCGCGGCCACGGGATACGCGAAGGGGGATTACCGGCTCAGAAACGGCATCCTCTACCGGGCGGTTACGGACATCACGACGCCGGAAGCATGGAATCCGGCCCATTGGGCGAGGGCAAGGCTGGCGGACGACCTTTTCGATCACGAGGAGGATACCGCCAACCCGCACGAAGTCACGGCGGTACAGGTAGGGCTGGGGAACGTGGCGAACGTATTGCAGTACAGCTCCGATAACCCGCCGAAAATGCTGGGAACCATCGCCCTCTCGGCAACGTGGACGGGAATGGAAAGCCCATATTCCCAGACCGTGACGGTCACGGGGGCGGCTGTGACGGCAAGCAGCAAGATCGACCTCCAGCCCACGGCGGCGCAGATCACGGCGCTGATCGGGGACGAAGTGGAAGGAATCGTGATCGAGAATAACAGCGGGACGCTGACGGCGTGGGCTCTCGGAGCCGCACCGTCAACTGCGATGACGGTGCAGTGCACCATCGAAGAAACGGGGGAGACGACATGAGCATTTGGGGAAATCCTGTGATGATTGGCGGAAGCGGCGGTGGCGGCGGGAGCGGCATAGTCCTGAGCGGAACGTACACGCCAACGGCATCTTTGGGTAACGACGAAGACCTTTATATCCAGTATGCAGAATACGAGAAACCGCCGTTTGACTATCATTATGGGATAGCCGCAACATACCGGAAGGTTGGTGGAGTATGGGTTGATTATACCGCACCTACACCATCTGGCGTTGGCATCCATGTTTGGACAAAATCAACCGGCGGTAACGACGCATCACTTTGGGTTCAACAAGGATATTTTGATATGGAGGCGCAGCAGTTTGTCCCCACAGGTGAGGCTGTGTCGTATGAATACCACGATGCTGTGTCCGGCATCAACTTGTACGACCTTGCTGTGCTGAGATACGGTTCATTAAACTGGTCGATTGATGCGTCTGTAGGGTTGACAGATGGGACAAACACATATTCTGCTGGAACTACTATCCACACTTGGAGTTATTCTGCTAACTATGATGTAACCGTTTGGAAACCCGTAACATGAGGAGTGAATCATGAGCCTAAACAAGGTCATTGAGATTGCCCACGAAGAGCTGGGCGTGACGGAATCTCCTCCCGGCTCCAATCGGGTCAAATATTGGGAGGATTACGATCCGGGATATCAGGGGCTGCCCTGGTGCGTGTGCTTTTTGTGGTGGTGCTTCGCCCGGGCCGGAGAACGCATGGCGTTTTTCGGCGGCGGGAAAACCGCCTCCTGCGGTACGCTGCTGCGGTGGTACAAAGAGCAGGGTCTGACCGTGGATGTTGCCGACATCAAAGTCGGGGACATCGTGATCCTCAACGTCTCCGGGACGAGGGAGACGCAGCACTGCGGGCTGGTGACGAGGACGAGCAAGGTTTCGGCGACGGGAGGCGTGGTACAGATCACGACCATCGAGGGCAATACGTCGTCCTCTGACGGGTCTCAGTCAGACGGCGGCATGGTGTGCGAGAAGATCCGTTACCCCTCCCAGGTGGTGGGTGTATGCCGTCCGCAGTATCAGCCTGAACCGGAGGTCAAAGACGACATCACCGGGCATTGGTCGGAGGATAATATCCGCTACTGCATGGAGCACGGGATCATGAACGGCTATCCCGACGGCAGCTTTCAGCCGGACCGCCCTGTGACGCGGGGGGAACTGGCGGCCGTGCTGCGGCGGCTGACGGAGATGTGAGCGAGGTGAACCGCAATGGCCGGGAGAAGCGGCGGAAATGAATATGAAGCGATGGCGGAATTCGCCAAGCAGCTTTGGGAACGGTATCTGATCCGCCGGGTCAAGGCGGATTTGCTGAATCACTCTCTGGACGGATACAAAGCCACGGTGGAGACCAACAACGGGGACGGTACGCTTACGGTGCGCCGTCCCTATGACGATACCGCCATGACACTCCGCTGCCCGCCCGCGCTGGCGGAGGAGGCGCAGCCGGGGAAGCAGGTGCTGGTGATACAGCTTGGAGACGCCAGCAACGCTTTTATCCTCTGCGGCACGGACCTCTCCGGCTTCGGCGGCGGCGGAGGCGGCGGCGGGGAGAGCGTCGATATGCTGGGAGATATCGCCCAGCTGACGGCGGACAGTCTCAGCACCAGCGGCAGAATCCGAAAGTATTTTCTTCAGGACACCTCCGACGACGCATTCCTTCGGATTCGGGGAGAGAATATCGAATATATCGTCGGCAGCGTCACTTCGCAGACGCCGGTGCAGGCGCAGGACCGATACGGGAGACTGCTTTACTGGGAGGCTCAGCCCGCCGGTCATCTCCCCGACGGCTCTCCCGTGGACATTGCCGGGGACAGGATCTATTCCACCTACATCGTAACAGATTGGCCGGTTTATACCTACACCTATACGGACGCCGTGCAGGCGACCTACGTCCGCAGTACGCGGACGGTGAACGGTTATCCGCTCAGCAGCGACGTGACGCTAAATGCCTCCGACGTGGGTGCGCAGAGCGAAATCCTCGTTAACGGCATCCTCAAGGGAGACGGGGCGGGCGGCATATCTGCCGCAACGCCCGGAACAGATTACGGCACATATTCCAAACCCAGCGGAGGAATCCCGTCCACCGATATGACCTCTGCCGTGCAGACCTCCCTGGGCAAAGCGGACACGGCATATCAGAAGCCGTCCGGCGGTATCCCGGCAAGCGACCTTGCAAACGGGGTAATACCGACCGTACCCTCCGCGTCAACCGCAAACCCGCAGATGGACGGGACGGCCTCTCCCGGCAGTACGGGCAACTGGTCAGACGGTGGACACGTTCACCCCACGGACACCAGCCGCGCAGCTGCGGCCCTAGAGATCAACGGGCATCCCCTGACGGGGGACTTTGACCTGACGGCTGCGGATGTGGATGCGCTGGCTTCCAATGGGACAGCCGTGGCGGCGAGAACGCTGGCGCAGCAGCATAAGATTTTCGGTTCTGGTATGTCTGAGGGATGGTATGCCTTTGCGGAGATCACCATTTCCAATAATCTGAGCCGCACATACGACATCCTCATAGATTCAACCTATCACCTGTCATCTGCCACATATCAATCGGGTATTCTTCGCGTATATTTTTCGCGAACGAGTGGTGGCGTCAATACGGCGAACGTCAAATGGCTTGCGACGCAGTTCCCGCTGGACTATGTGCGATGGGTTGAGGAGTCCGTATCCGGCTCCGGCAAGCTCACCCTGTATATCTACAAAGCGGCAAACGCCAGCGGCAGTCTCGCTTTTCGGTGCATCTCCGCTACGGATCGAGAGGGCGATGCGGTCGCGCTGCCGACATGGCTGAGCACTGCGGTGGCAGAGCCGACACAGGCAACCGCAGCCAGCGGATATCTGTATAATCAGGCCGCGTCTGCGGTCAACGACGGCAACGGAAACAACATTGCCGATGGTGTGCTCCGGTATTCCTCCGTGGCGGTATCGGCGGGGACGGCGCAGCAGATACTGAGCATTTCCGATGCGAAGATCACCGCCGATTACGTCCTTGCGGAGATCAGCTTCGCAGACCCGGCATATATCACCGGGGGTGGCAGCTGGGCAAGCTCTGCCGGGAGCTTCACCCTGACGGGGACGGCAACGGCAGCGACCACAGCGGACATTCTGCTGGTAAGAAAGGGGAACTGATATGTATTTCGTCATTCAGAAGAGACACGAGGTTGAAAGCGGCAAGTGGCAAACTGCCGTAATTACGAAAACCACCGAAGACGAAGCTCTGCTCCAGCTTTACGGTTTCATGTTTACATATAGCCACGGCAAGGGAGATCCTGCGCTGGACTATGTTTCCTGCGAGATCGAGGATTTGGACGGGCGTGTCATCAAGCGCGAAATCGACAACCGCATGGGGCAGACCGAAGCGACTGAAACGGAGGAAGAATAATGGCAAGCGGGACTATCGCCAGACCGCTGCCTGATCCTGCGGAGGAGAAGGTGCTGCTGGGGCTGAGTGATGTTGTTACACAGGCGTACACGATCCCGGCCAGCAGCACGGGAACGCTCCGTTTTATTACGGAGCTTAAAGACGGGCTGTTGGTGCTGTCAGCTGGCGACACGGGCAAGCGAGGTCTTTATATCTATGGCTCCACATCCACCGGAGGGATCGCCCTGACATCCATCCTGACGCCCACGCAGAGCGGGTTGACCATTTCTGCGTCTGGCAACAACATCGTAATCAACAATGGTACACTCGCTCTCTTCGCACTGGTACTGGCTTTTAAGGGCGGGCTGCCGACGCTGACCTGAACAAGCAAGCAAAGGGGAGAAATCCATATGCCGATGTATAACGGGAACTATGCCGCTCCGGTTTGGGTGAACGGCGTTCCTCCCACCATAGGGGCCACGGAGCTGGAGGCCATGACGGGGACGGCGGAGAGAAGCCAGGTCCTTCACGGAAGCGGCGCACCGGGGAGCGGGACGGCCGGGGAGATCGGTCAGCTTTACGCGGATATGAGCGCCAGCCCGGTAGAATTCTACCGGATGACCGGGCTGAGCGCGGGCGGCGGCTTTATATGGGAAAGCGAGCACGATATCGAAGACAACCTCACCACCACCTATGACAGCTCCGGCACTTATGCGGCGGGAGATTTCTGCCTTTACGGCGGTCTTCTCTACCAAGCCGCCGTGGATATCCTCACGCCGGAGGAATGGACGGCGGCGCACTGGAATGCCGTGACGGCTGCGGATGCGGCGGCGAGTCACTTCACCGACACGCAAAACCCCCACATGGTCACGGCGGAAGATATCGGCCTCGGAAACGTGGAGAACGAGCTTCAGTACAGCGCGGCGAACCCGGCAATCAAACGGGGGACCGTTGCGCTGGAGGGAACGTGGAGCGGCGCGGCCAGCCCCTATACAAAGACCATCACCGTTACGGGAGCGACCGTGACGGCGAAAAGCTATGTGGAGCTCCAGTTCACGCCCGCGCAGATGAATTCCCTCATGAGCCGGGGCGTCCGTGCGGTCCACGTCTACAACAACGGCGGTGTGCTGACGGCCATGGCGTGGGGCGGAGTTCCGGGGAACATGACGGCGCAGTGCACGGTGGAGGAACTGGGCATACCGGAATACTATGTGAAATTCCAGGGAAACGGGAGCATCACCCTCGCCACATATGAAAACAGCAAGATTTGGCCGGGGTCTATGGAGTATTCTGTTGACGGTCTGAGCTGGGAAACGTGGGACGGAACAACTGTCCTGACGGGCGGAAGCGACAATTCCATATATCTACGAGGAGAGAACAACCGATATGTCGGGGCTCCATTAACAAAGGGGTTTTATTTCGGCGGAAACGCAACCGAAATATACTCCGACGGGGATATGGAATGCATGAGGGACTGGCCGACGATTGCAAGGGGAGAAGCTATAACCACACCGGCAACATTTCAAGACCTGTTTGAGCAAGTTACTCAGCTTGTGACTGCTCCAAAACTATCCGCATTAAGCGTAGCTGGCGAAGGATATGCCGGAATGTTCAGCGGTTGTACTTCGCTTATCGAAGCCCCCGAACTGCCAGCCTTGAATTTGAATCAGACATGCTATTACGGGATGTTCAGCGGCTGCACAAGCCTCAGAAACGCACCGGCGCTTCCGGCGCAGATACTGAGCAGGAGTTGCTATGCAACTATGTTTGAGGGCTGCACACATCTCGAAAGAGCTCCCGCATTATCGGCGATGACGCTGGAAGATAATTGCTACTCAGGGATGTTCATGGGCTGTGAAAGACTGGCGGACGCTCCTGAATTACCGGCAAATGTACTGTTCTACTCGTGTTATTCCCAAATGTTTGAAGGATGCACGAGCCTCGTGAATGCACCCACACTCCCGGCAACCACGGCAGTCCGCTATTGCTATAAAAGGATGTTCAGAAACTGCACCAGCCTCGTGAATGCGCCTGCACTCCCGGCAACCAATCTGAACTATAATTGCTACGAGGGGATGTTCAGCGGCTGCACGAGCCTCGTGAATGCACCCACACTTCCGGCAACAACTTTGGCAGCAAATTGTTATACCGAAATGTTCCGGTCTTGTTCTGGACTTACGGCACCACCGGTGCTTCCGGCCACCAACCTCACCGGCTGCGACAGCTGTTACTCAGGGATGTTCAGAGGCTGCACCAGCCTGACTACAGCGCCCGCACTTCCGGCAACAACGCTGGCGGTTTACTGTTATTCAAATATGTTCGACGGATGCGAAAGCCTCACAACGCCACCCGTGCTTCCCGCAACCGTACTGTCTGCGGCATGTTATTTAAGTATGTTTGAAGGATGCACAAGGCTTGCGGTTGCTCCGGTACTGGCTTCAACCCAAATTGCGGCGTCTTGTTACACAAGAATGTTTTTGGGATGTACCTCACTCACGGACGCGCCGTCACTTCCAGCCGAAACACTGCAAAACTACTGTTATAGCAGGATGTTCTATGGATGCACAGGGATCGAAACACCTCCAGTTCTCCCAGCAAGAACGCTTAAAATGGAATGCTATTACGGTATGTTTTTTGCAAGCGGAATCACGGCGCTGCCTGAGCTCCCGGCGACTGTATTGGCAGCGTCGTGTTACCAAGTTATGTTTTCCGGTTGTACTGGCATAAAGATGGCGGCCAGCCAGGACGGGGAATATACCACCCCTTACAGAATACCGTCAAGCGGGACGGGAACAACAGCAGCTTCTTCCGTGTCGGATATGTTCAAATATACCGGCGGCACGTTCACGGGGACGCCGACGATCAACACGACCTATTACACCAGCAACACGGTCGTTCCGGCGACGTGAGGATTGGTAGCAAGCTATATATAAAGGGCAAAAAATAAAAGGGACCGGGCGCGGTTAGGCGTCCAGTCCCTTTTGCGTTGGCGGGAACTGTTCGGAAAAGCCGAACAGTTTGGCGGTCAGTCATCGATCTTCCCTTCGGCGCGGAGCTGGGCAAAGTAGTCCAGGGCAATTTTCATAGCCTTGTTCGGGTCCGGGTGATCCAAAGCAACGTGGACGAGTACCTTGTCCCCGAAAACATTGAGCTTTATTTCGTACCGTTCTCCGAAAGGAATACTCCCGTTATCCGGATGTGCCGTTGGTCCGAGAGCTCCAGCGCACTGCCACGTCAGCTTGTCGGATTCCACCTCTATCTGTTGGGAAAAGATAACGGAGTATTCATAGAGCATAGCGAGCCGTTCTTTCGGGAACTCCGCCTGCATTTCGGGGACTGGTTCCACATAAAGGTCCAGATGCCAAGCACCAGCTGGGGACGAAAGATATTTCTGCTTCACAAGCTCGCAGTATTCGTAGGCGTCTTCCTCGTTGGTGAAGTAGCCATGGATTACAACGTCGGAATAGCTTCCGGATTTTATGAGGTAGATCATTGATATTCTCCTTTCATAAAGGGTTCTCTTCGATGCACGGACCGGACCAGCATAAGAGAAAATCCGATAAGGTTTTCACCCTTCCACTTTGACATATTGAAACGATCAGGGTCGGTCATGGAAAGCCCAATTCCCCAAATCCGGTCATGTACCGCACACTCCGCCAGTATAGCATCTCCTGTATCCGCAAGCTGCATTGCCAGTGAAGTGTTGGACCAGAACTTGTCACACAGCCCACGGAAAACGATAGGCTGGCGGACTCCGTTCCAAACCAAATCGTTATAGCCACGGACAGATCGACCGAGGCGCTTGATTTCAGAAACATCATCGGTATTCATAATGTCCCCGGCGGTGCTATAATCCCGGAAGGTCATAGCCTTTTGATACATCATATACTGCTCCATAGAGGAATAGTAGATGCCGGAAGATTTGAAGCGGCAGAGATACCAGTTGCTCAGATAACCGTTATCTTCGTCGGGGTTGTGAAAGCAAATGATTTCCACTTCGTTTTTCTCCTTTCATACGGCGGTGCGGAGGGCGGCGAAAGCGTCGGCGGCGTGATCGGTCGGGGCGGTGGGGCGGAGGCGGTCGAGATAGCGAGCCGTAGTACCAACCGACGAATGTCCCAGAAGCTCCTGAATATCGTCCTCACGCATACCGCTGTCCCACAGGTAGGAGGCGTTGGCGTGGCGGAGGGCGTGGGTGCGGACGCCGGAGCCTTTTCCCAGCACCGTCTTGGTAAACCGCTCCACCATCGTGCTCAGCTCGGTCCTGCTGAACATCTGCCACGAGGCGGTATCCGTACCTTTCCCAAAAAGAATCGCGTCAGAGGGAAGCATAGACGGCCTGAGCGCATCGGCGAGCCAAGCGGCGACGGCATCCTGCGCCGCCGGGGGATAGGGTGCGGAGCGGGTCTTGCCGCCCTTGCCGCAGCGGACGACGAGGCGGTTCTCGGAGGGGATAAGGTCGCAGAGGCGCAGCTCCCGGAGTTCCGAATTCCGGAGACCAGAAGTGAGAAGCACGGTGACGATGGCGTGGTTGCGGTTGAAGAGCTTCTTCGTGCATCCCTTGGGGCAGACAGGGGAGAGGAGCGCGGCCATTTCCTCACGGGTGAGCAGGTGGTTGTACGGGGCGGGGGGCGGAACTTTGGTCTTGACGGCGGAGGGGGTGCAGGGATTCTCCACGCAGTATTTCCGCTCGGTCGCCCACGCGAAGAACAGGCAGAGGGATTCAAGGTAGGCGCGGACGGTGGACTGCTTCAAACCCCGCAGATGGAGCAGGGACTTGTATTCGTCGATATGGGCGACGGTGATCTCGGCGTCGGCGTCCGGCAGGGACACGGCCTCGGAGAACAGGCGGAGGTTGCGCTCATGATTTTCCACGGTGGCGGCGGTCTGCCCGGATGCGCGGCAATAGGTGATGAACGCGGCGGCGGCTTTATTGTAATTCATGTCGTATTCTCCTTTCGTTATTCGTATATCATTTCGTACAGCCGGAGAAGCCGGATATCTCCTGAGAAGAAATGGGCTATCCGATAGTCGCAGTTTTTGAATCTGGTCTTGAAGTAGCTGGTGATGATTTCGGGGTAATCTTCCGCGTCTATGTCCGCCATGAAGCGGAGACCGTCATCGTCGAAAGGCATACGCTGAATGTACTTTCGGATCAAGTCCCGCCTTATTGGCGGGTGGGTCTCTCCCCGGTATCTTTCGTATTTGCGGAAGAAGTCCACAAACACGGACATGACTTCATCAAACGAATATGGGAAGTCGGGGAAATTTTCAACCACCGAATTGTATTCCCGCTTTGCCAGCCTTTGGAAGTAAGCAATGTTCATAAACAACCGCCCCCAAGCACTCTTGTTTTCGCCAGAAAACCATTCACCTTTTATCTTCTAAGTTCTTTGTTCGGTTCTTTCTTTGTTTATACGGTTCTTTCTTTGCGACGGATTTACCGTATCCGGTTTTGCCGTATCCGGTTTTTCCGTACACGGTGACATCGGTTCATCAGAGACGATCCAGACGACGGCACCGAACTTGCCGCCTTTGCGTTCAACCTCACGGGTGAGATACCCGGCAGCCTCAATTCTTTTCAGGGAAACGGAAACGGCGTCGCGCCCGTCATTCTTGAAGATTGCGTCAAGGCCGCGAATGGAAAACTCCCAGTCGTCCGGAAGGGAGAGCATATAGATTAGAAGACCGATATCCCGAAGGGAAAGGTTCTTGTTTTGAATCAAGCTGTTTGGGACGATTGTGAAGTCCCTGGTATGATGATGCCGAAGAATTGCCATGTCAGATTCCCCCAAGCAAAAAGACCGCCCTTCTTTGCGGAAGGACGGTCCTGTTGCTTATTTATGCCGCCCCGTGTAGCGAGCACAGAGCGGCAAGGGTATGGCTATGCCATGACCCACCTAAACTCCCTTGCAGGGGAGATTAAGCCAAAAAGAAGCCACGGTGCTCGCTACACCGCTTCTGCCCGGACGGCTGCAACCGCCCGTTTGATTCATGATAATTATACCACAGGCAGGAGCGGATTGCAAGGGGAAGATGCGCAGAATCAATAGCCGTTCTGTTCGGCACCGTAGACGGCCTGATCGTGGGTAAAGCCCTCGTACTCCAGCTGCTCGATCAGCCCGGTTTTCGAGAAGCCGAAGTCCAGGTCGAGGTAGGCCGC
>JAEEGL016443872.1_pt1 | contig 14890 bp, 17 predicted proteins | sample 9134231 | NCBI WGS metagenome assembly JAEEGL01 (sample SAMN16246548, study PRJNA631951) | gut metagenome | biome: gut microbiome; feature: rumen; material: fiber-attached | host: Bos | place: Iran: Karaj | collected 2018-10
AGATATCTCTATGAGAGAAATCTATGGCCTGGATCCATCCCTCGCGAGGTAACCATCAATAAAAACGGGGTGGCTCCGAATGTCCGGACAGGTGGCTCCCGCCACACCGGACAGGCGGCTCCGCCGCCCCGGAATAATCATGTATAAACGCACATTGGTAAAAAGCCCCAAGCTTTACATAAAACCAGATAAAGGAGTGGACAACAAAACATTATATGGCGTTTTATGCTGTATGCGTTTCCTTTGCAGAGAATCAGAGACTGGTGGATCAGAGGACTGGGGAAGTTTTGTAAATGCTCTAGAGGATCTTCTTCATGAGTACTCAGATTGCGTAAAACCCTCTGGCATAGGATGTATAGAACATGGCTGGAAAGAGAAATTATTAGATCGAGAACCGCTCAAAGAACTTTGGGAAAACCGGAATTATTAAAAAGGGGAGGCCATGTGGCCTCCCTGTTTAATTCCAAAACTCCCAGTTTGAACTGTTTTGATGATATGATTATTTAAAGTGGGCTTGTGTCATGAGAATGGCTCAAAATTACCATGTTTATCGAGTCCAGTCTCTCTTTCTTGGCTTGTCATGTTTTTTTTCATACTCTTCCCAGTCAAACGATTCGCCGGCATTACCGTATCCATCGCTGTCGTCTTCGTAGCCACATTCTTTGCAAAACAGACGGTTTTTTCTGTCATCATACCAAATCTGGTTTCCACAGATAGGACAACACTTGCCTTCTAAATAATCAATCATAGAAACCTCCTTTTAGTCATTTTATAATCTCTTTGCCAATGATGTTAATCGTTGACGTACTCCAAAGACAACGTAACAGAGATGTATCGGTAGTGTCAAGAAATTTGTGTAAACCGCTGTGACCATTATAGTTATTCGAGCTTCATAAACAGTTCAGCCTGGGTCTCTGTAAAGCCCAGGTGGACGCGGAGACTGTAACGCCGGTTATAGTCCATACAGTAGTTGCAGACGAATCGTTTCAGCGCTTCCTCGTTCGAGAACGGATCCCTTGTCTTCATCCCTCTCTTAAGTTTTTTGCTGAAGTTCTCGATGAAGTTCGTCGTTTATATGCTCCTCTGAATGCTTATCGGAAAAGCATAGAATGGAAAAAGATCTCCGGTGTCTTGCAGGATGCCGACGACTTTCGCGTAGATCTTATAGTACTTCTCAAGAAAGACATCCAGTTTCTCCAAGGCCTACAAAACCGATCGCACGATCCCAATCCTTCGCCACGATGATATTGTCCGGCCAGCGGCGGGCGATCTCTTCGCAACGCTCCAAGGTCAGCCGCTCCAGATATTCCGCACTCACCAAGCCCGGATAAGCCTCATGCCACGCTTTCCAGTGGACATAGGCTTTTCCGAGCATGTCGGATGGGGTTGTGAGAGGGGTGAGGGTGATGGGCATAAGCTTACCTCAAAGTAAAAAAATAATAATAAAGGATAATAACATAATGTCCTATAAATGTCCCATAGATTCGCATACAACTTTTAGTATCAGTGAAAGACTATGAAAAGATTGCAATGTAAATTGCATTCAAACCGAGAATCTGCTATAAAAATAGCAAATAAATGCTGCAATTGTTTGCATAAAATATCGGCAACAAATCATCTATTGAAGGTCATTCCCCTTCTTTCTTGGGTTATTTTGAAGGAGTATAACCATGGAACAAAAAACTATTGAATCCAGGGAAAACAAGAACCTGTCATTGACGACAATAATCGCAGAAGCGATTAAAATACCTGGAATTAAGGTGAGCAGGGAAACGTTTCTGAGGGAACATTTCGGAAAACAGGAACTGATCCCGGTCGAGGAGATTCTGGAGAAAGGGCCGGTCGATGCAGGCTTTACACAGGCGGATCTTCTGGCTCAAGCCAAGAAGATCGTCTGGGAGAGAACTATGTTTTCGACAGCGGCATCATTTATTGCAGGATTGCCAGGTGGCTGGGGTATGGCAGTCTCAATTCCCGCAGATCTTATGCAGTTTTATTCGGTTGCACTCCGTATGGCACAGGAACTGATGTATCTATACGGGGAGAAAGATCTTTGGTCGGATGGCGCACCTGATGAGGAAGCGATTCGTAACCAGTTACTTCTGTATTGCGGAGTAATGTTTGGTGTTTCTGCATCTGCATCAGCTGTCCGTCTTATGTCTGCAGCGCTCGCAAAACAGGCATTGAAAAGGATACCACAGAAGGCGTTGACCAAGACTTTTTACTATCCTCTTGTCAAGGCGATCGCCAAAGCATTTGGCGCAAAAATGACGAAAGAGGTCTTTGCAAAGGGCATTTCAAAGGCGATTCCTATCGTAGGCGGCGTGGTCTCTGGAGGGCTGACATTGATCAGTATGCGGCCAATGGGCATGCGTCTTGTCAACACATTTGACAAGGCCCGGTTCCATTACACCGAAGAGGAGATGCAGCAGGATATCGAAGTGGTTGAAAATATCACTGACGAGCAAGTGCAGAAAGATACGGAGAAGCAGTTCAGTATTGGCGAGCTTTGGAGCAACGTGAAAGAAAAGACCACTGCAGGGGTAAGCCAAGGTATCTCTTCACTGAAAAAGCTATTTGGGCAAAAACAAGCGCCTCCGCAGGAAAGCATGCATGATCAAATTGCCAAAGCGAAACAGCTCCTCGACGAAGGGTTGATTACAGAAGAGGAATATACTCAGATCAAGGAGAGAATCATTGCCAAGGAGTTAAAACTCTAAAAGATTTAAGAGGACAATGGGTGGATATTCCACACAGGCAACCGTGGTCGGATAAAAGAAAGAGCGGGACAGCCAAATGGCCGTCCCGCTTCGTTGTTAGTGATACGTAATCACGATCTGCGCATCGGGTGGAAAGTAGTCGCTGGAACTGAATGAAGTCTTACCATCGATCGTGACTCTTTCAATGGTATCCTTCTTGTTTTTGAACAGGCCGGCATCGTTCAGGTCTATCGTGGAAATGTTGGTAAAGCCGACAAGTTCCAGCTCGGCGGTGACAGCCTGAAACTTCATTCCTTCAAATTCGTCGGAGGACCTGCCGGTCTTCTTCATGCCGGAGGCAATGGCGCTTTGCTCATTTTGATGCGTCTTTTGCTCGGAGCACGAGGCCATGCCGAACAGGCCAAAACTGACAGAGAACATGAGCACAAACATTGCGAAAGAGAAGAGCAGGCTCATTTTCCGGTCTTTGGCCTGACGCTCATTTTCCCGGTCTTCCTTGATCTCTTTCATGACATTTGCATCATTGGTAAATCTGGCATGGAAGTTGATATTACTGGTGGTTTCTCCGCGGTCAATGGCAAACTGATTGCCGCAGAAAGGGCAGAAGACCGTCTTTCGGTCTTCAAGTTCCATGTTGATGTTGGCGCCGCATGAAGGGCATGAAAGCTTTTTAAGTTTCATATCAATTCCTCTCGGTGAGAATGAAGTGATTATGTTACGTAAGGATCGTACACCATCCGATGCACCAAATATGGGGCATAGCATGAGCTATCCTTTGATCAGAAACCGATAGCAAGGAGGATCAACCCAAATGTCTGCCAAAACGCTTCATATTCAGTTCATTGACGCATTCGATATCCAAAACACCGAGTTGCCCGCCCAGCGGACGCAGGAGGTGATTCGGGACTTGACCGGGGAAGTTGAGGGCTTTCTTCAGGGGTATCATACAAACCTAGACTTCAGCCGCCTCCGAATCCGTTTCTCGGACGAAATCAAAACACGGACATTTAGAATCGGGAAGGGGGACCGGGTCACAGATTACTATCGGAACCTGACGGAGAATGGAAATGCCCGGCGACTGGAAGACGGTCTGAACCCGGAACTTCTGGAAGAACATTTGCCCATTGTCAACGACAGTTGGCTTGAGGGTAACGACCTGTGCTTTGCCAGCACAGTTTTAGGCGAGTTCTACGAGAAAGAAATGCTCATCGTCCTCTACAGAAATGCCATTGATGATTATGCCCGTGAGGGCGGATATAACTGGCTGGCCATCCTTAACGCCGTGCTCGCCCACGAATTCTTCCATGCCTACCATTATCTCGATTGCCGGCTGCACCGCCAGAACTGGAACTACCGCGCCAAGAACGCATCCATTGTCAAAGAAAGCCTTGCCGCCGCCTTCGAGTACTCCATTCTGAGGGCAAATGGGGAGGCAAAGGCTTGCAGAGACTTTGCGGCCTTCTGGGAGCTCGTGGACGTGAACGCCTACCCCTACTCCGGCGCTCTGGGACTGCTCGAAGAGAATACCATGCCCATCAACAAACACCACGTCATTTACGACATTTACGTCGACAGCTTCTTCAAATGGAGGTTAGCTGCGGAGGACGTGGTGGGGGTGTATCGAGTGGCGCATATGGGATGAGAGGATATTATAGGCATATAAAGAGACGGCGCATCCTTTTTTATTTCGGCAGAGCATCATAACATTTAACAACAAGTATTTGCATGTCTTTTAGTTTTTCTCCATCCTGATCTCCACCGCACCGATATTCGGACTGACCAGCTCCTCCCCAGTGGGGCGGAAGCCGCACTTTTCATAAAAACGTATGGCACGGGCATTGTCCTTTAAGACCCAGAGGACGATTCTTGGATAGTTTTCAAGCTTCTTAAGGCCAGCCTCAAGAAGCATACGTCCAAGGCCCATGCCATAGTATTCCGACAGCACATAAAGCGCAAAGATCTCACCCACACCCGGCGCCTCCTCGCCGCGGTCTCCATAGCCGACGAAGCCGACCACACGATCACCATCTTTCGCTACGATGATCTTGTCCGGCCAGCGGCTGGCGATCTCTTCGCAGCGTTCCAAGGTCAATCGCTCCAGATAATCCGCGCTCACCAAACCTGGATAAGCTTCATGCCACGCTTTCCAGTGGACATAGGCTTTTCCGAGCATGTCGGATGGAGTTGTGAGAGGGGTGAGGGTGAACATATCAGTTATCCCTTTCAAATACTGCAATCTCATAGCCGCCCGCAACTATCATATAGGTTTCCGGGACCTTAACAATCTCCAGACCGGTGAGTTTGATATACTTGATTTCATCCGGATCCACACCGGCAATCTGAAGCTGCGGGAGGGCATACGCTTTTCCTCCAGTAAAACGATTGTCGATGTAAGAAGTTGTGAAATCTGTCAACTTTCCGCTGACGCTTCTGCCGTCTTTCAGGAGCAGAACGAGCTGGTTGTTGCCATTTATATGCAACCCGAAATCAGTGCCGTTGCACTTTACGGTGAAGCTCAGGCGCGTCCCTTTTTCCAGATCCGATGAGGGCTCCATGGAGAAGTCCAGAATCTCCAAAAAGTCTTCTTTTATGTCCAGATTTCCGTCATTGTTCCAGGAGGCTGTGGAATGGTATTTGTCCAGGATTTTGTCCATCTCTGCGAGCTCTGAACGGATCTCACTGACAGAGGCTTCGGCTTCGTGGACCCGCTGATCGGCGGCGTCGAGTTCGGCTTGTACGGAGACCTCGGCGTCGTGGATGCTTTGCCCGGTTTTCCTTGCAGTGGAAAGCGAAATGAACAACAAAACAGCACTAGCCAGCAAAGCCACTGCACCTGCCACGAAAAACGCAATCGAGAGGGGAGATTTTCGCTTCCGCCATTCCTTGCGAGCCGCTTCCCCGGCATTATTTGCAACGATCTGTGCGTATTCAGAGAAGGGTAGTTCCTTGCCGTCAACGCTTACAAAGTTATCCTTTTTCGGAGCCCATTTCGAGCAGGTTGTGTAAACCTGATCGATGGTTTGATCTTTCAGAATCTCCTGATGGAATTGAGGCTTAAAGAAGATGTTCTTCAGTTCATGCAAATGACAGACCGTCACGTCCGCTCTGGTGTTTTGGACCATTAGTTTCACGTCCTGAGAAGTGAAAACAATGAATGAATAGATCGGGACAGATGGAAACTGACTGTGCAGCGCGGCGGTGTGATAATCGTTCTGAAGGATGGGAGAGCGGAAGGAGTTGTTTTTCGCTGTGCGGAAAGCCTGCGTCCAGTTCTGGTCCCCGCTCTTGCCGTAGATCGCCCCCTTATAGTGCTTGACCTCAAAGGAAATGATGCCAATAGTATCGATTAGAAGGACGTCGATCTCTGTCGTTCTTCCATTATACGGAATCTGCACATTTGTCAGTATTTTCGCCCTTTCAGAGCATAGAGGAAAGATCTCCTGAAAGACCAGAAACTCACCGTAGTAACCCTTTCCCCGCTCGTCCCAAAGGCGCTTCTGCTCCTCTAAGTTTACGCCAGAGGATTGTTCGTAGATTTCAGTCATGTTCATGGCTGTAGTAGTCCCTGTGTCTTAGAACCGTTCAATCATTTCCTCTACTACTGATACAACTTTTTTTATTTGTTGTGAGTTTTCGATTTTAATTGCAGATTCCTTCTTACCTCTTTTTCTATAGCTAATATCGTATGCATCTGTGTCCGGCGATTTAATATCTTTTATATTTGTATACAATTCGACCTCGAGACCATATGACCGAATCCATACCGCACAGAGATTCTTGTTTTCAAATCTATAAGTTGTATACATTTTCATCTGCTCTGATTCAATATGATCTGGAGCCAATTGCTTAACAGCCTTGTCGAACTCCTTCAATAAAACAGATGCAAGGTTAGCCTGATCGACCGCTTTTTCCCTATCAGGTTCTTGAACATTAAAATCTTGTTTCTCAAGAGCTTCTTCCTCAAGCGGGTAACCAAGAAAATCCATTATATCTATAATGTGGTCACCAAAATATACGCACTCTTCGCTGACTTCTCTTTCGGAGTTCTCCTGATTCATATTGAAGGAACCAGATTCTTTGTACTTGGTAATAAGATAGTTCTCTAAGCCAAGAATAGTATCCGCATCAAAATACTGTTTGCTCGCTGTAAAGAAAATGATTTTATCCCAGAAGTCTTTTGTTGCTTTATGTGAAAAGAAGCGACGCATGCCTGTTGATGTCTCACCGATATAAAGCCTTCTTTTTATGATAGTACCTTCTTTATCTTTTCTGCCTTCAAGGGAGTCGATCAGAAAATAGACACCCATCATCTTGTCTTTAGTTTCCGGAATAGCAGTCGAAACACGATTCCTCGGCACAATGAAACATTCAAATACATAGCGCTTGGACCAGATTTTTATAATATCATTTCCTTTGAATTCTACTCTCAGATTTGCCATGGGGTGTCTCCGTATTCTATTTGTGTAGTATTGTTTCTTTTATGCGCTGATTCAATTCAAATTGCTGTGCGTCTTCAACGGGCATTTCAATTATATTCCGTATACTTCGCATTCGATCCCCGCGCCTTTTCGACCGGGTATTTGGCCTCGTTTTTGTCCATCTTTTTGTTGACGATCTCATCCACTTCCAGGCCCAAGGCATCGAGCATGTCATAGCAGTAAACGATCACATCAGCCAGTTCTTCCTTCACGTGCTCCAGGTCATAATGCTCTTCGTCCCACTGGAAACACTCCAGCAATTCCGCCGCCTCGATGGAAATCGATTTGGCCAGATTTGCCGGGGAATGGAACTGCGTCCAGTCACGGTCAGTGACGAATGCGCGAAGGCGGGCGAGGGTGATGTCGTTCATAATGATTTTAATCCAATCTTGTTTTGATTACTCTATGGAGTTTTGTTTGGTCACAATAATCATAACCTAAGTTGGTTCTTTTTTCTATGCCCTCCTAGACCGAAACTCACGGTTACACAACTTTTTTTACACTATTCCCAAAGAGGCATTATTTTGATTGACTTTTACAGTAACGAGAGAAAAAGGTTAATCAAATACCCATGGCAAATTGCAGAAATCATGATATATTTTGTTTTAGTCAGAAGTAACATGAACGGACATAGTTCATAGATTGGGAGGTCACCATGAATTCCAATGAAACCATTGAAACCAATGAAAAGCAGTTAACAACTGCCGCTGAAATGCCTCAGTATGCGCCCAATCTGGACGCTCTTTTAAAGAGGACTTTCATTCTCCTAGAAGATGGTGAATGGGATAAGGCCTACAAGCATTGCGAGGCGATTCTGGATCACGATCCTGAAAATGCAAAGGGGTATCTGGGCGAATTGATGGCGGAGGTGCATGCCAATACAATGGAGGGCCTTGGCCAGTGCGGCGTCTCATTTTCTGAGAACAACAACTACAAGAGGGCATTACGCTATAGTGATGAAGAACAGATTGTGCTTCTGAAGGACTACTGTGCCAAGAATGAGGAGATCTGTACCCGGAAAGCAGAAGAGGTCCGGAAAGCAAAAGAAGAGAAGAGAAGTGCTGACGAGGCTAGAAAAAAGAAGGAGAAGAAGAAAAACGTTGGATTTGCCATTGGACTGGCGGCTTTAGCGCTGGTTGTGGTTGGATGCATTTGTTTTTTAGTATTTACCGTTCTGACAAATGATGAATTCTTCTTCTCAAAAGAGACGACAGCGAAAGAATCATCTTTAATTATAACGACTGCCGCGACTACAACTCAGGCGGAAAACACTACATCCGCCAAAACGGAAATACCGACATCTGAAAAAGAGACACGTGAAGACGACTCGCAGATCATCAAGGAGAATGCAGACAAAATCATCGAAGCATTTGATATCAAGGAATTCCAGATTTCCTCAAACTACTATGTAATGTTGAAGAATACTTCTGAACATGATCTGGACATCAAACTGAAGGGGGTCTTCTATAATTCAAACGGCTCAATCATAGGCGCAAAGGACGGCGCTGCAACTGCTGTTCAAGCAGGGGGTGACGCCATTTTCGAATTCTATATTGGTGAAGAAGTTGCAAAATCAGATCTCACATTCTCCATTGCAGGGTGTATCATTAACTTTCCCAGAACGAGTATGGTGGAATTGACTGCACAGGAATCTTCAGGACGGAAAGTGTTTGCCACTTTTGTCAACAATTCGGAAGACACATTGTATTTGGACGCTTGGGTGGTTTTCTATCAGGACGGAAAAGAAGTATATGAGCGGTCACAATTTGAAATGAACTATGAGCCAGGGGCAACGTTGGTTCTTGAGTTTGATTCTTTACTAGTAGATTTTGACTCTTACAAGGTATTCTATAGTGCGTTTATGAATTGATTGGCTTTGTAGCATTTGAACCGTCATGATGACGACCAGGCATTTATTTGAAAGCTATATGATTTGACATCGTGAACTTAAAACAAAACACTCTCATCTCGATTGATCTCAACAATAGAGAGACCAGGTTGGCAATGTACAATGACACTGCCGCGAGAGAGTGTGTTTCTGCTGAAAAAATGACACAGAATGACGGTATTGTCAAGCGTTCTGTTGAGGCATCCTCATAAGAGATAATGAGAGTACTTTCAGAGTTACAAGAAGTTCGAACCAAACAACTTGGATTGATTCAACAATTGCTTGATTTGATGAATTTCAACAGTTGAATGAATTCCCCAATGTCCCAAAATTGTCCCACCCCTCCTGCTATCCTTTCCTCAGAAAGAAATAGCAAGGAGGGGCACTTAAATGTTGACCAAAACACTCTATATTCAGTTCATTGATTCAAATGATGTCCAGGGGGATGAGCTGTCCCCGCAGCGGACGCAGGTGGTGGTCAGGGACCTGACGCAGGAGGTGGAGAGGTTCATTCAGGGGTATCAGGCGAGCTTGAACTTCAGGGAGCTGAAGATTCGTTTCTCGGATGAAATCAAGATGCGGGAGTTCCGAATCGAGAAGGACGACTGGATTCTGGCTTACTACCAGAAGCTTGCGGGGCATGGAGAGGGCAGACGACTGGAGGACAGCCTGAGCCCGGAGATTCTGAAAGAGTATTCGCCCATCGTTGACGACAGCTGGTTTAAGGATGAGGACCTGTGCTTTACCAGCCCGATTCTAGGCGAATTTGACGAAAAGGAAATGGCCATTGTCCTTTACAGGGCGGCAATTTCCATGTATGCGCAGGCCGGTAAGTATGACAGGATGGCGCTCATAAACGCCGTGCTCGCCCACGAATTCTTCCATGCCTACCATTATCTCGATTGCCGGCGCCACCGCCAGAACTGGAACTACCGCGCCAAGAACGCCTCCATTGTCAAAGAAAGCCTTGCCGCCGCCTTCGAGTACTCCATTCTGAGGGCAAATGGGGAGGCAAAGGCTTGCAGAGACTTTGCGGCTTTCTGGGAGCTCGTGGACGTGAACGCATACCCCTACTCCGGCGCCCTCGGACTCCTCGATGAGAAGACCAGGCAAATCAACAAATCCCACGTCATTTACGACACTTACATCGACAACTTCTTCAAATGGAGGTTAGCTGCGGAGGATGTGGTAGGGTTGTATCGAGTTATGAAGATGGGATGAGAGAAGGGCCTCATCAAAAGCACCCTGCTTTGGTTTTTTGCCGGCACAAGTAGTACTATGATGCCAGACCGAGCTTCGGAATAAATATGAAAGTGAGAAAAAGCGATGGAAGAAACAGGCGCCATTGTATTAGCAAAGAGCGAGAAAAAGTCGAAGAAATGGATCATTCTGGTCGCATGGCTCGTTGTTGCCGCCCTTGCCGCGGGAGCGATCGTCACCTTTATTATTGACTATAGCAATTACAAAAAAGGCCAGCAGTTTGCAATAACAACCACACTTCTCGCCCAGGAGATGGCTGGCAGCTCTGCAATCATCAGTAAATACGATCCTTATGAAGAGCAGTGCAAAGATGCCTACAACATGTTCTCTCGTTACTACAGCGATGTAACCATTGGCGGTTACAAGATTGATAACAGCGGCGTCCGTAAAGCACTGAACAGTCTGAAGTCATCTATCGCCGACGTAATGAAGACCGGCGGGTATACACGCTATACCGCAGGAAATATAGAGAAATGGTTTAAATACACCAATTTCTATTCTTATTTTATGGGAGAATACTGGAATAACATACTCTGCATTCTTTTCTATGTCAGCGTTATTGCTGCAATAGTCCTGACGATCATAATCAGCGGGAAAGCCAAAAAAGAACTCATTGTCTACGAGGATTCTGTTCTGTGCAAAGTCAACTCCAAGAAATCCAAACAGCTGGTTTTCGAGGACATCAATAACGTTGATTTCGGGAAGAGTAACTTAACGCTCAATGGCACCAGATTCAAATTCAGCATCTCCGATTTAAAAAATGTTGAAGAACTGAAGTCCGTGATTTTAGAGAAGAAAGCTCCTCAGAAAGCGGACGCCCCAGTCCCTGAAATTGCTCCCGCCCCCGCAAGTGATGTGGAGCAACTGAAACAGTTTAAAGAGCTCTTGGACTCCGGCATCATCACTCAAGAAGAATTTGACGCCAAGAAAAAGCAGATTTTGGGGTGAGAGTGGAGACCACAGTTTAGCTGATTGACAAGGTCCTCTATAACAACTATTCTTAACAAAGTAGCTGACGTGCCCACCGATGCGATGCCATGGTTTGAAACCATCTGCGCGCGATCCGGGGCGTCAGCTACTTTTTTTGTTTCGTGTGATAGGAGAGCGGTGCTACGATACATTTAAGGGGGTACGAAAATGGCTAAGGAAAAACGAGATGCGACTAAGGTGAGTTACATCATCGATAATGAGATTCTAAGGGAGTTGGAAGACTTCTGCGAAAGAACCGGCCGCACGAAGACGAAGGTCATCGAATTGGCTCTCCGCAAATATCTGGAAGAACACAGAGACGACGAATAAAAGCCATTCACTATAAGACAAGACCACGGGACGATAACTCCGTGGTCTTTCTTTATGCCATTGCTCCCATAAAATGTTGAGATCATCGATTTTTCCAAATCGTTAAACCATTCAAACCACTCCCATAAATTGTGGCGATTCATGATTTACCCATCAACTCATTTTCGCGAAAACAACCATAAATTTTGGATACCCCGAGATTAGGAAATAAAGAGAACACAAAATCTCTTGCAATTCCCTTCTGAATTGCGTTTAATGGATGTAAAGATTAATGGAAAGCCTTCCGAAGGAGACTTTTATGTCAAACAATCCGCGCTGTTTATATGATAACAGTTTCATAGGATTTCTTCACGATGCCGGAGAGTCAATCTTTGCGGCCCTGAATGATTGTTATCATGGGAATGTACTTACCACTTCTAGAGATGCCTGGAAGGAAGAGATTTCTGTTATGAAAGATACATTGTCACGTCTTGTAGCCAAAGACGGGCATATTGTATTTGAGTATGACATTCCACGTCTTGGTAAACGAATCGATGTGGTTCTTCTATATAAAGGTATCGTTTTTTGTATCGAATTCAAGGTCGGAGAAAGTAGAATTCTAGAAACCGATGTTGATCAGGTTCTTGATTATGCATTGGATTTGAATAACTTTCATAAGTTCAGCCAGGATAAAGTGATTGCGCCGATCCTTGTCGCCACACAGCATAAAAACAGATCTACGATCATTCAAAAATCCGGGTATGATGACAAGGTTTTAAATCCTTTGGTTACAGGAAAGAACGATCTTTTTACGCTGATCTCTTTGGTCTTAGACAGCTTTCCCAATGAGGCCCCTATCGACAAAAACTGGATCATTAGTCCATATGCTCCTACACCTACAATCATCGAGGCCGCAAGGTCACTATATGAAAATCATTCGGTTGAAGATATTACACGACATGAGGCAGATCAGGTTTTTACCGACAGAACAATCGCATATATTCTGAATGTAATAAAAGAAAGTAAAGCGAAACAGAAGAAAAGTATTTGCTTTGTGACTGGTGTTCCTGGGGCGGGGAAAACCTTGGTTGGCCTTGATGTGGCAGTCAAACAAACTTATCAGGGTCAAAGAGAACCTGTAGAGGATGAAGGTGCAGTTTATTTGTCTGGAAACGGTCCTCTCGTTGCTGTTTTAACTGAGGCTCTCGCACGAGACAATTATAAAAAATGTCATGAAAGGAAAGAAAACAAGAAGCTGACGGATTCTCGCCGTGAGGTCAGCAAGTCCATTCAGATGATCCATCGCTATCGTGATAACATGCTGGCAAAGATTAAGAATCCTGTTGAGAATGGAGTTCTTGAAATCGATCCGGAAAGAGCCATAAAACAGGAAAAGGCTGGCTTTGGAGAGATTGAACATGTAGCTATTTTTGACGAAGCGCAACGATCGTGGACGCACAAAAGATTAGCGGATTATCTGAAGAGAGGCGGAACTTACGGCAATAAAACAAAAGTGCCGAACTTTCCCATGTCTGAAGCTGCTTTTTTGATCTGGTCACTTGATCAGAGAGAAGATTGGGCGACGATTGTGTGTCTCGTGGGCGGAGGACAAGAAATCAATACAGGAGAAGCAGGAATCTCCGAATGGATCAAGGCTTTGAATGAAAAATACCGGGACTGGGAAGTGTATATTTCTCCTCATTTGACAGAGGCAGAATACGCGGAAGGAAAAGTGAATGAGCTTTTGAAAGACAATCCAAATGTACATTATGCAGAGGATTTACATTTGGCAGTCACATTACGCTCATATAGATCTGAAAAACTATCCGCTTTCGTACATGCTCTTTTGTCTTTTGACAATAATGCGGCAAGGTTATATCAGGAAATCAAAGACAATTATCCGATAGTTCTGACAAGGGATATGGATAAGGCAAGAGCATGGCTCCATAGTAAAGTCAGAGGTACAGAACGCACAGGGGTCTTGGTGACAAAAGAGTCTGCAAGATTCAAGCCACTGGCTATTCATATCCTTCCATCAGGAGATGACAATGCAGTCCATTGGTTTCTGGAAGACAAATCCGATACAAGATCATCGAATTATCTTGAAGATGCAGCAACTGAAATACAAGTCCAGGGCTTAGAATTGGACTATACTTGCCTCCTCTGGGATGCAGATATGAGATACGAGCGCGGCAAGTGGCGTTTCTATACGTTTAATGGACAAACTAAATGGAACGAAGTGATCGGGGACACTGAAAGCAAACAAGATCAGCTAAAATATATGCTAAATGCCTATCGTGTTTTGCTTACTCGAGCCAGAGCGGGAATGGTGATATGTGTGCCGAAAGGGAATCCGAATAAGGTCGAGATTTCTCCCGGAGAGTACTTATGGGAAGACAGTACTCGAAAACCCGAGTATTACGATGCGACATATAGATATTTAAAAAGACTCGGAATCACAGTATTATGAGCATCCAGATTTTTGGCACCAAAAAATCCCCCGACACCCGCAAAGCGGAGCGCTTCTTCAAGGAGCGCGGCATCCGCTTTCAGTCTGTTGATCTAAAAGAAAAAGGCCTCAGCAAGGGCGAGCTGCAGTCTGTCGCGCAGGCCGTCGGTGGTCTGGACAAGCTGATCGATCCGGACTGCAAGGTCAAAGATCTCCTCGCGTTGATGGCGTACCTTGTTCCGGAAGAGCGCTTCGAGAAGGTGCTGGAGAACCAGCAGATCCTTCGTCAGCCAATCGTACGGGATGGGAAGAAAGCCACAGTAGGATATGATCCCGACGCCTGGAAAAGAATGATAGAGTGACCCAGGGAGCACATATGCATTTTACTCACACCAATCGCCCGGGCTTCTGGCTGGGCTTCATCGACTTCTTTACCGCCGGCTTGTTTTTCGTACTCTACATGCCGCTCGGCGGCCTGCAGGACGAGCTGGAGGAAGTGCTGGGGCACAAGGTCCGCCCTTACTGGCAGGCCTACCTCCTCGGCGTTCCAACGCTTTTCATTTACACACTGGTCTGGATGGCGCGGATCGCGGAGGAGCTGAAGGAAAAGGCCATCGCAATGGGCATCGAGGGGCCGCACACTTCCTGGCGCCACATGTTCTGGTGGAACATGCTCGGCTGCCTTTGCTTCGGCCCGATGATTGCGACAGAGAGGTTTTTCGGGACGCTGAATAAGGTGGAGAAGAGGTTGAATGCGGAGCAGGATGTTTAGGTCAATGGGAGCAAAAGGATAAAATGGAAACGCTTGAGTATGGGA
>JAEEGL016731767.1_pt1 | contig 14890 bp, 14 predicted proteins | sample 9134231 | NCBI WGS metagenome assembly JAEEGL01 (sample SAMN16246548, study PRJNA631951) | gut metagenome | biome: gut microbiome; feature: rumen; material: fiber-attached | host: Bos | place: Iran: Karaj | collected 2018-10
ATGGAGGGCTGTCTCTCCTTCCCCGGCGAAAGCGGCTATGTCGTGCGCCCGAATCGGGTCAAGGTCGAAGCGTACGACCGGCACGGCGATCTTTACGAATACGAGGGCGAAGGGCTGTTTGCCCGCGCCGTCTTCCACGAGACGGACCATCTCGACGGCAAGGTTTACAAGCGGCTGATTACCGAACCGCCCGAAGGCTGGAAGGAACAGGAATAATGCGCATCGCGTTTTTGGGTACACCGGAATTTGCGCTTCCTTCGCTTGCGGCGTTGATCGCACGCGGTGATACGCTGTGCGTTTTTACGCAGCCGGACCGTCCCGTCGGACGCAAGGCGGTGCTGACCCCGCCGCCGGTCAAGGTGCTTGCGCAGACACACGGCGTACCTGTAAAACAATTCGAAAAGATACGCTCGGCCGAAGGCGTGGAGGCAATGGAAGCCTTTGCGCCCGATCTTTGCGTCACCGCGGCGTTCGGACAGTTTTTGTCCGCAAAGAATCTGTCGATCCCGAAATACGGCACAATCAATGTGCACGGCTCGCTTTTGCCGAAGTACCGCGGCGCGTCGCCGATCCAGAGCGCAATCATCGGCGGCGAAGCCGAAACCGGCGTCACGACCATGCTGACTGCGCTCGGCATGGATACCGGCGATATCCTGATGCAGGCGCGCACCCCGATCGGAGAAAACGAAACGTACGGCGAGCTGTCCGATCGGCTTGCGGACATCGGCGCAAAGCTGCTGCTCAAAACGCTCGACGCTTTGGAAGCGGGCACGCTCGTTCCCGTTCCGCAGGATGCCGAAGCCGCGACCGTCTGCCATATGCTCAACAAGGAGGACGGTCGCATCGACTTCACTAAGCCCGGCAAGGCAGTACACGATCTCGTGCGCGGCACGAATCCGTGGCCGGGCGCGTTCGCTCTGCTCGACGGGCAGCCCTTAAAGGTCTGGGAAACGCGGCGTTCCGACGTATTGCTTGACGCCCCCGCGGGCACGCTTGCCGAACAAAACGGCAGACTGTATGTGCAATGCGCGGACGGCGCTCTGGAAATTCTGAGTTTACAGGCAAGCGGCAAAAAGCGCATGGACGCGGCGGCGTTTGTACGCGGCTGTCCCCTGGACGGCAAACGGCTATGCTGAACATGCGGCGCTGTGCGCTCGAAACGCTTGTCCGCATACTGGAGGACGGCGCATACGCAAATCTGGCGCTGAAGGACGCGGCGCAGTCGGTCGAAACGAAGGACGTGCCGTTTCTGTATGCGCTCGTCAACGAAACGATCGCGCGCAGTTCATACCTCGACTATGTGCTTTCGCACTTCTGCAAGCGGCAGAAGCGCACGGTGCGCAACCTTTTGCGCATGGCGGGAACCGAGCTTTTATATCTCGACACACCCGCGCATGCGGTGATTCACGAATCGGTGGAGCTCTGCAAAGCGGTCGGCAAGACGCAGAATGCAGGCTTTGTGAACGCCGTCCTGCGGCGGCTCGACCGTGAACGCAATGCCCTGCCCCCGCTGCCGGACGATCCGGAAACGCGGCTTCCGATCCTTTACGGCGTGCCGCAATTTCTGGTGCGCGAATGGCTCGAAGATTACGGCGAAGCGGAGACGGAAGCGCTGCTTTCCCGCACGCCCGTCGGCACCGAGGTGCGCGCGCAGCATCCGTTTACGACGGAAGAACTGCTCAGTGCTTTGCCGGTCAAAGCCGAACGGCGGACGCTCGATCCGAACTGTCTCAGACTGCTCGAACGGTTCGATCTCGAACACAGCGCGCTGTATCGCTCCGGCAAACTGGCGGTGCAGAACGAAGGCGCGATGCTGATCTGCCGCGCGCTCGGCGATGTACAGGGCAAACGGATCCTCGACGCCTGCGCCGCGCCTGGCGGCAAGACGGCGTATCTTGCGTCGCTGTCGGAAAACACGGCACAGCTGACCGCATGGGAACTGCATCCGCACCGCAAGGCGCTGCTGGACGCGACGCTGAACCGGCTGCATGTCGCAGCCGAAACCGCCTGTGTAGACGCGTCTGTGCCGCAGGCGGGACTGGACGGCGCGTTTGACGCGGTTCTTCTGGACGTACCGTGCAGCGGCTTCGGGCTGCTTGCGGACAAGCCGGACGTGCGTCTGCATAAGGATGAACAAACGATCGAAGAACTGATCGGGATTCAGGACCGGCTGCTGGACGTCTGTTCACGCTATGTAAAGCGCGGCGGCCGGCTGGTCTATGCGACCTGTACGATCTCGCGACGCGAAAACGGCGCGCGCGTACGTGCATTTCTGGAAACACATCCGTCGTTTCGGATGATATCGGAGCGACAGCTGCTGCCGACGCGCGACGGTACGAACGGATTCTATTACGCGGTTTTATCGGAGGACTGAGATGTACTGGATGGACATGACCGAGCGGGAGATTGCCGACGCCGTCGGCGCGTTCGGCGTGCCGAAATTCCGCATCGCGCAAGTCACCGAATGGCTCCGTAAAGGCGTGCGGCCGCAGGAGATGACCAATCTTCCGAAGGCTTTGCGCGAGCAGCTTTCGACCGTTCCCTTCGGCGGCGCGACCATCTTTCAGAAGCGCGTCTCCGCAAAGGACGGCACAATCAAGTACCTGTTCGAGCTCGAGGATGAAAATCTCGTCGAAGGCGTTCTGATGCGCTATTCCTACGGCAACACGGTCTGCCTGTCCACGCAGGTCGGCTGCAACATGGGCTGCAAATTCTGCGCAAGCACCCTGGAGGGCTGCGTTCGTTCGCTGCGGCACGGGGAGATGCTCTCGTTTCTTGCCGAGATCGAGCGTGACGAGCCGCCCTCGCCGGACAAGCCGCGCACGGTGACGAACATCGTTCTGATGGGCAGCGGCGAGCCCTTGGACAATTACGACAACGTCGTGACGTTTTTGAAGCGCGTGACAAGTCCTGCGGGACCGAATATCAGCGCAAGAAATATCTCGCTTTCCACCTGCGGACTCGTACCGAAGATCTACACCTTCATCGACGATGCGCCGCACGTGACGCTTTCGATCTCGCTTCACGCGCACAGCAATGAGGTGCGCTCGAGCCTGATGCCGATCAACAAGGTGTACCCGATCGAGCAGGTGCTGGAAGCGGCAAAGACCTATGCCGAACGGACCGGTCGGCGCGTCGTGTTCGAATACGCGCTGATCGGCGGCACAAACGATTCCGAGGCGGACGCAAAAGCGCTCGCCGCAAGGTTGAAGGGCATGCTGTGCCACGTCAATCTCATTCCGCTGAATCCGGTTAAGGAGCGCGGGCTGAACGGCGTCACGCGGCAGCATGCGTACCGATTCCAGGGTTGGTTGGAAGAAAATCACATCTCGGCGACGGTGCGTCGGGAAATGGGCGCCGATATCGAAGGCGCCTGCGGACAGCTTCGAAGGAGGGTTCTCAATGAAATGCGCGGGTAGAACGGAAACGGGTCTTCGTTCCCAGAACGAGGATCGCTATCTCATTCTGGATACGGAAACGGTACATGCCGTTGCGGTCTCGGACGGTATGGGCGGGCACCGCGCCGGTGAAACGGCGAGCGCGACCGCCGTGGAGACGCTGTCAAAAGAGCTGTTGGCAGGCGGCGGCGAATGGGAGCGCGCACTTTCGGGCGCATTCCGCAAGGCAAACACGGCGGTGCATACGCTGGCGCAGTCGGACGATTCGATGTACGGCATGGGCTGCACGCTCGTGGCGGCGATCTACGACGAAACGCATTTCGTCGCGGCGAACGTCGGCGATTCCCGGCTTTATCACTTCGACGGCAGCAAGATGCGGCAGATCACGCACGACCATTCTTTCGTCGCGGAGCTTGTGCGCCGCGGCATCATCACCGAGGAGGAAGCAAAAACGCACCCGCGCCGCAATCTCATCACTCGCGCGATCGGTACGGAATCGCGCGTCGCGTGCGATATCTTCCCCTGCGAATGGAAGCAGGGCGATATGCTGCTTCTGTGCTCGGACGGTCTTTGCGGCGTCATCAGCGAGGCGGAGACGGCGGCGTATCTTCGCAACAGCGTCGACCTTGACGCAACCTGCGCGTCTTTGATCTCCCGCGCGCTGCAGCTCGGCAGCCGTGACAACATCACCGTAGTGCTCGTACAAAACGACGGAGGCAACGCATGATCGGAACGATCCTCGACCGCAAATACCGCATTGTCGAGATGGTCGGCTCCGGCGGTATGGCACAGGTCTACAAAGCGATCAATATGAGCAACCGCCGCGTCGTCGCGATCAAGATGCTCAAGGATGAGTATAAGAACGACGCGGAGTTTCTGCGAAGGTTCTCGCGCGAAGCAAACGCGATCCTGAACCTCTCGCATGAAAACATCGTCCGCGCCTACGGTGTCGGCACGCACGACGGACTGCCGTATCTCGTCATGGAGTACGTCGAAGGCCGCACGCTGAAGGACCTCATCGAGAAAAACGGCGCGCTGCCGATCCGGACCGCGATCGGCATCACCTGTCAGATTCTGGACGCTTTAAGCGCCGCGCACACGCACGGCATCATTCATCGCGACGTCAAGCCGCAGAACGTAATCGTCACCGACAAGGGGCGCGTCAAGCTGGCGGACTTCGGCATTGCGCGCGAAGTCAAGGCGACGACCGTGACATTCTCCGGGCAGAAGGTGTTGGGCTCGGTCCACTACATCTCGCCCGAACAGGCGAAGGGTACGATCGCTCACGAGGAGAGCGACCTCTATTCGGTCGGCGTCTGCCTCTATGAAATGCTGACCGGCACGGTACCGTTCGATTCGGATTCGACCGTCACCGTCGCTCTGATGCACCTGCAGGACAAGCCTGTCCCGCCGATTGAGAAGAATCCCGAGATCCCGCCCGCGCTCAACGACATCGTTTTGAAAGCGCTCGAGAAAGAGCCGGAAAACCGCTACCGCACCGCGCGCGAAATGCGTACCGATCTCGTGCGTTCGCTGTCCGACCCGAACGGCACGTTCGTACACGATCCGGACAGCAAGCAGAAGGGCGGAAAGAAGCGTCCGTCCGTCTACGTGATGATCTCTTTGAGCATCTTTTTACCGGTTCTTTTGATCGGCATCTTCATCCTGATCTATCTCACTGCCTGCCGTGGGGATACGCCGAGAGTACCCGAAGCGGACGAAACGGACGCGCGTCCGCAGATCACGGCGACCGCAGCGCCGGAGGCGACGCCGGAACCGACCGAAGTGCCGGATCACGCGCGCACGCTGCCGAGCGTCATGGGCACGCAGCTGGACGATGCGCTGCGCACGCTGTACGACGCAGGCTTTACGGACATCACCGTGCAGCTTGAAACGGAATCCAATCTTGCGACGCACAACAATGTCGTCGTAAGGCAAAGCCCGCCGTCCTATACGATTCTCGATCCGAAGGAGCCGATCCGCATCACGGTCTATCGCGCATCGCTCGGCAACTGCAAGGCGGACGTCTCGTTTACCCTGCCGCAGCTGCAGGGTGAATCCACGATCGAGATCGCCTATGACGCCATCAATTTTGAGAATATTCCGTACCGTGTGATCCTGTATTCGACCACGCGCACATATGAGAACACGGAGATCATCATCTCCCCGACGATCTACGGGTACGAGCCCGTGACACGTGCGGTGCTTCTGCTCGTCAACGGCGAGGTGGCGGCGACCCAATCCGTCACGTTTACGGCAAAATGACGGAATACGGCTTGCTTTTGAAGGGAATCGGCAGCTTCTACGAGGTCTTGACCGACGCGGGCGATACGGTCACCTGCAAGGCGCGCGGCGCGTTTCGCAGGGAAGGAATTGTCCCGACCGTCGGCGATCGCGTCGGCATCGAACGGCAGAACAGCGGATATGCACAGCTGTGCGAGATCCTGCCGCGCAGGAACCTGTCGATCCGTCCCGCCGCGGCAAACATCGATCAGCTTCTGATCGTGGTCTCCGCATCTGCGCCCGCACCGGACTGGATGCTCGTCGACCGGCTGATCATTGCGGCGACGCGCATGCACGTCGTACCGGTTCCGGTGCTCAACAAAATCGACACGGCTTCCGATTCAATCCGGGAAACGTTCCTGCGCGAATACCACGCGTTCGACACGCTGACCGTCAGCGCCGAAACCGGCGCAGGGCTCGACGCGTTGCGCGAACGGCTCACCGGCAAGGTCAGCTGCTTTGCGGGGCAATCCGCAGTCGGGAAATCATCGCTTTTGAACGCGCTGTTTCCCGAGCTGCAGCTCGAAACCGGCGGGCTGTCCGAAAAGACCGAACGCGGACGGCACACCACGCGCCATGCCGAGCTCTGGCCGTACGCGGGCGGTGCGGTACTCGATACGCCGGGGTTCTCGCTGTTTGAGACGGAATGCCTCGAACAGGACGAACTGGACGCCTGCTATCCCGAGTTTCAGAACGCGCGCCCTTGCCGCTTTCCCGGCTGCATGCACATCAGCGAACCGGACTGCGGGGTGAAGCCGCTGCTTTCGACCGGCGAACTCACCGCGGAGCGCTACGAACGCTATACGGAAATTGCAAAGGAATATCAATACAGGAGGAAACACCGTTATGATTAAGATTGCGCCGTCGATTCTCTCCGCCGATTTTGCCGCCATGGGCAAGGCGGTCAAAGCGCTCAAGGAGCAGGGCGCGGACTGGGTTCACTTCGACGTCATGGACGGCAACTTCGTGCCGAACATCACCTTCGGTCCCGCCATGTGCAAGGCGATCCGCCCGTACACCGATCTGCCGATCGACGTGCATCTCATGGTCGAGCATCCGTCGGACTGGATCGAGCCGTTCAAAGCAGCGGGCGCGGACGTGCTCACGATCCACGTCGAAAGCAGCGAGCATCATCTGCACCGCGCGCTGCAGGCAATCCATGCCGCGGGCATGAAGGCCGGCGTGGTGCTGAACCCCGCAACGCCGATCTGTACCTGCGTGCATCTGCTGTCCGAATGCGACCTCGTGCTGTTGATGAGCGTCAACCCGGGCTTCGGCGGACAGTCGTTCATTCCGGAGACGCTCTCAAAGATCCGCGCGCTGAAAGCCGAAATTTGCGCGCGCAATCTCTCTACCCTCATTGAGATCGACGGCGGCGTCAATCCCGACACCGCAAAGCTGTGCATCGAGGCGGGCGCGGACGTGCTCGTCGCGGGCAGCGCGGTGTTCAAGGCTCCCGATCCCAAAGCGATGATCGCGGCGCTCCGCGGATAACCCGACAAAAAAACGAGGTCTCTCCGTTCGGAGGGACCTCGCACTGTTTTTGGGTTTACAGGAGCTTCTGTGACTGACGGTAGACGTCGCCGGAACCGACCGTAATGACGATGTCGCCGGGCTCGGCGTGTTCGTCGAGGTAGGCGGCGATGTTTTCGAACGTGCCGAGATACTGCGCGTTGTGCGTTTGCGCATTGATGCCCGCGACCATATCTTTGGCATGAACGATGCCGGTGTCGACCTCGCGGCCCGGGTAGATATCGGGAACCAGCACTTCGTCGGCATCCGCAAAACAGGTGACGTTTTCGCAAAACAGCGTGCGCGCGCGGGTGTAGCTGTTGCATTGGAACACGCAGAAGATGCGATTGTGCGGCACATGCGTCGCCGCAGCGAGCGTCTCTTTGATCTCGTTCGGATGATGGCCGTAATCGTGGAAGACCTTGACGCCGTTCTTTTCGCCCAAAAGCTCAAACCGGCGGCTTGTGTTGCGGAAGCGCGCCAACGCCTCTGCATAGTGTGCAAAGTTCACGCCGTACTGTTTCGCCGCCGCCCATGTCGCAATCGCGTTAATGACGTTGTGACGTCCCGGGACATGCAGCTGCACGCGCCCGAGATTTTCGCCGTGATCGTAGAGATCGAACGAGGGCGAACCGAGCGCATCATAGGCAATCGCGTCGGCGTGATAATCGCCGGTTTTGAGGCCGTATGTCTCGACGTTCCGACCGAGCTCCGGCAAAAGATCGCGCACATACGCGTCGTCGGTGCAGCATAAGACCTTTCCGGTCTCCGGCACCAGCGCGATGAAGCGGCGGAACGCGTCGATGATATGGTCGATGTCGCCGTAATAATCGAGATGGTCGTTGTCGATGTTGTTGATGATCGCAACGGTGGGCTTCAGGGTCAAAAAGCTCTCGACGTATTCGCACGCCTCGGTGATGAACAGATCGCTTTTCCCGAGCCGTACGCCTCCGCCCAGAAGGTCCATGAACCCGCCGACATGCACCGTCGCGTCGAGGTTCGCTTCCTCATTGACAAAGGCGAGCATCGAGGTGATCGTGGTCTTGCCGTGGCAACCCGCAACCGCGACGACCTCATGGAACCGCGCGGAAAGCTGTCCGAGCGCGACGCTGCGTTCGAGTTCCGGGATGCCGTGTTCGCGTCCGTAGGCGCGTTCCGGATTCTCCGGCTTGATCGCCGCCGAATAGATGATCAGATCGGCGTCCTTCGCCTGCTCGGCGCTGTGTCCGTAATAGACCTTGATCCCGTCCTGCTCCACGCGATCGGTAAACTGCGTGTGTCCGCGGTCGCTTCCGCTGACCTCGTGTCCCTGCGCCTTCAGAATCCGTGCGATGCCGCTCATACTGCATCCGCCGATGCCGATCAGATGGATGCGTTTTGCCTTGTCCAGCGATGCCGTCATGTTTTCCTCTTCCCCCGAACCTTGAATCCGGTCTATTATACGCGAAAAACGTCGAAAATGCAACCGTTCCGGTCAGTCTGTCGAAAAACTTTCGACAGACTGGTTTTCCGCGTCCGCCTATGCATCGAAGATGCACCGCACATGTCGCTGCATTTGACGATTGATAGCCTGCCGTTCTTCCTCCGTAACACGCGTGCCTGCGTCTGCAACGCACATAAACTGCGCGTTGACACAGACGGTATTCTTACTCAGTTGTCCCATTTCAGCGTTTTGCCGCCGATCAGATGCAGATGCAGATGCGGTACGCTCTGTCCGGCATCCGCGCCGACGTTCGTAATCAGCCGGTAGCCGGTCTTGTCGAGCCCGTTTTCCGTTGCAATTATCCTTGCGACCTCGAACAGATGCGCAAGCAGCGCGTCGTCTTCGCGCGTCAGCGCCTGCGCGCTCTCGATATGCTTTTTGGGAATCACGAGGATATGCACCGGCGCCTGCGGCGCGATGTCATGGAATGCGTAGACCGTTTCATCCTCGTATGCCTTTTTCGAGGGGATCTCTCCCGCTGCAATCTTGCAGAACAAACACATGTTTCTATACCTCCCGTATGATGGTTCCGATCGCGGTCGTGCCCTCCCGCGACAATAGTTTGACCCGTTCCGTCTCGCCGCAAACACCGCCGCAGCGCACGCGTACGTAGTTTCCCGTATAGCCCGTGCCGTCGTCCTCTAAAATGACGGTCACGGTCTTGCCGATCATGGCGTCGATGAACGCTTTCTCCGTCTCCTCGCCGATCGCAATCAGCTCCTTTGCCCGCGCTTCCTTGACCGCGCGCGTCAGGTGTCCTTCCATCGAATCCGCCCTTGTGCCCTTCCTTCTGGAATACGGAAAGACATGGATGCGCGCAAAGCCGATTTCTTTCAGGAACGCCTTGGTTTCTTCGTGTTCCGCTTCCGTCTCGCCGACAAAACCCGCAATGACGTCCGTGGTGATCGCGGCGTCCGGCATGCATGCGCGGATGCGATCGACCGCATCCCTGTATTCCGCGGTCGTGTAGCGGCGGTTCATGCGCCGTAACACCGAATCGGAACCGCTCTGCAGCGCCAGATGAAACTGCCGGCACAGCGTACGGCTGTTCTGCGCAACCGCCAAAAACCGGTCGGTGATCACCCGCGGTTCCAGCGAACCGAGCCGTAAGCGTTCGATGCCCGCAACGCTGTCCGCAAGCAGGATGAGATCGGCAAGTTCGGGCTTGTCCTTTAGATCGATCCCGTACAGCGAAAGCTGAATGCCGGTCAGTACCACCTCGCGATAGCCGTTTTTCGCAAGCGTTTCAAGCTCGCGCTTTGTGCTTTCGAGCGTACGTGAGCGCAGCGCGCCGCGGGCGTACGGAATAATGCAGTAGCTGCAAAAGCTGTTGCAGCCGTCCTGTACCTTTAAAGTTGCGCGGGTTCGTGAATCGTGCTGTGCGGAAAGCTCCTCAAAGGTTTTGCGCTCGAACGGCTTCGGCTGTTCGGGCACGAGCTTTTCGTGCATCGCGCGTTCGACATAGCGGACAATATCCTTCCGTCCTTCAGTACCGAGCACAAGCGACACGCCGTCGAGCTTCGCGACGGATTCCCGCGCCACCTCGGCGTAGCAGCCGACCGCCGCGACGATCGCATCCGGATTTCTGCGGTGCGCCTGCGAGATGATCTGGCGCGATTTCTTGTCACCGATCTGCGTGACCGTACAGGTATTGACGATGTAGGCGTCCGCATCGTCCTCAAACGGCACAACCGTGTGCCCCGCCGCGCGGAACAGCTCCTCCATCGCCTGCGTCTCATAGTGATTGACCTTGCAGCCGAGCGTATAGAATGCGACTCTCACGGCTCCACCTCATACAGAATCTGCGCGAGCATCGCCATGCCCGCCGTCTCGGTGCGAAGAATCCGCGTGCCGAGCGATACGGAAACCGCGCCCTTTTCGGTCAGTATCCGAATCTCCTCTTCCGAAAAACCGCCCTCGGGTCCGATGATCACGGCGATCCGCCTGCACGGATGCGCGCGCAGCGCCTGCTTCAGGGAAACCGTGCGCTCGTTTTCATAAGCGACCAGAACGGTGTCGAATGCGGAAAAATCGAGCTTATGAAGCGGCTGCGGAAGCGCAACCTCCGGAATTCTGCCGCGCTTCGATTGCTTTGCGGCTTCCTCGCTCGCGCGCTGCCAGCGCTCGATGCGTCCCTCGGACGGTGCTTTGAGTACGACCACGCAGCGCTCAGACTGCACCGGAACAAACCGCGCCGCGCCGAGCTCCACGCATTTCTGGATGATCGTCTCCATCTTGCCCGCCTTCGGCAGGCACTGAAACAGCGTAACCGAAACATCCGGCTCGCTCTTCGCCCCGGTCCACGGCTGCGTTTGCAGCGTCACGGCGTCCGGTGCAACCGATTCGATCACGGCCTCACATTCGTTCCCCTGCCCGTCGCAAAGCTGCACAATGTCGCCCGCATGCAGCCGCAGCACTCGGGAGATGTGCTTCACGTCCTCGCCGCGCACAACGGCGGTATGTTCCCGAATTTCGCTTGTAAAAAACCGATGCATCTTACCGACAAAGGAAGGCGTTCCAGCCCTCCGCCCCGCTGTGTTCTTTCACCGCAAAACCGGCGTCGTTCAGCGCCTTTACAACCTCATTCACGCGCTCGTCGATGATGCCGGACACGAGAAATACGCCGCCCGGCGCAACCAGCGGCCGCGCGATCGGCGCAAGCGCAATGATGACGTCCGCGACGATGTTCGCCGCCACCACGGGGTACTGCCCCGCAATCTTCTTTTGCAGCCGCGCATCGGAAAGCACATTGCCGATCAGCACGCGATAGTTGTCCCGCCCGATGCCGTTCATCTCGGCGTTCTCATAGGCGATCGACTCCGCGATCGGGTCGATGTCCACCGCCGTCGCCTCAACCGCTCCCAAAAGCCTTGCCGCAATCGAAAGGATGCCGCTGCCGCAGCCGAGATCGAGCATCGTATCGCCCTGCTTCACGGTCTTTTCCAAAAACTCAAGGCACATCCGCGTCGTATGATGCGCACCGGTGCCGAACGCCATGCCCGGGTCCAATTTCAGCACAATGCGGTCCGTTTCGGGCTTCTCCTCCCAAGAGGGCAGAACGAGCAGACGCGAGCCGATCTCCAAAGGCTTATAATACTTCTTCCAGTTGTTCGCCCAGTCCTCCTCGTCGACCGAAACAACGGTCATGAGAAGCGAGCCGAGATCGACCGGCAGATTGAGCGTTCTGAGCCGCTCGACCGCCGCCTTCGCGGCTTCGACGGTCGGCAGGTTCTCCGGACAGTCGGCGATATAGCCCTTGACGCAGGGCGTGTCCGTGCCGATCTTCTCTCTGTCGGCAAAGTCCCAATAGAGCGCCGCCTCCTGCAAAAAGGCATACGCCTTTTCGTGGCTTTCCTCGATCGAAAGCCCCGTAATCCCCGCGCCGTTCAGCGCGGCGCAGACGGCGTCAATGCCCGCATCGGTCGTGTAGACCGTCAGTTCCAACCATTTCATACACGGTTCTCCTCAGCTTGTTCGGTTCAGTATATCATATCCGCGGTTCGGATACAAGGTCCATATACCGCGCGATCACGGGGATCAGCGCGTCGGCGGCCGCGGGCGCATAGCGCGGTGAAAGGGCAAGGTTCATGCACGCAAACGGCTCGTCCGCCGTGTAGGCAAACGGATCGTCGAAGACGAAAAGCGGGATCTCCGGCTCCCTGCCGTACTGCGCCGCAAAGAGATCGGACACATAGGAGCGCAGACGAATCGGACGATAGCCTTCCTCCGTCCGTTCGCAAAACGGCGGCAGATCGGAGCGCGAAAACGGATCGCGCACCAGCGTCAGTTCGTCGATCCAGCGGAACGCAAGCGTGAACAGCAGATAGTTCGCCTCGTCAAGCTGCTTGTTTTCATAATAGCGCTCAAAGCAGTCGCGCCTGTCCGGACAAATCCCCAGCACGCCGTTCAACACGATACCGGGTCCGGGCTTTCCGATGCCGAGATCGGCATGCGCGTCGACATGCACGACCGAAAACGGACGCGAAAGCAGTCCCCTATCCATGCGGTCTTTCCAGTAGGCGATCGCGCCGTCGTGCGTTTCGGTGATGACGCCGGGAATCGGGTGTGCGGCGTCAAGACCCAGATGCTGCTCAAGATACGCCGCGACGGCAGCCGCATCCCAGGGCGCCGCGGCGTCGGACGCGGGGCGTTCCCCCTTCTTCGCAAGCGGGCAGCAGTCTGATAGAAAGAAATCCAAATCGAGATCCAAAACCTTCATACGACTATTTTAGACGCGTTTCGAAGGAAAAACAAGGAATTTTCGGCTGAAGAACCCGTATTGTTTTTGAAAATAATACATTTTTGTTACATTTCCATGTTAAAATTTTCAAAACGGACAAGAATGCGGCGGAAAAGTTGTTGCGACTTCGGAAATCCTTTGCTATAATATAATTATCTTTGCGGAGGATGAGGATGAAGCCGGCTGCAATATTGGACATCGGCAGCTCAAAGGCGGTATGCCTTTCGGGCAGCGTTTTGGATAAGGGCGGCATCGTGGTACACGGCGCCGGCGTTTCGGGGTGCGAAGGATTCCTGGGCAATACGTTTCCGGACAAGCAGAGCCTGCATGACGCAATCATCGACGCCGTGCAGAAAGCCGAGCAGGAAGCGCGCTCGCGGATTCGCGACGTTGCACTGACCGTACCGACATCGTTCTCGAAGCTGATCCTTTCCGATATGACAATGACGCTCGGCGATCGCGCGCGCGTAGTCGAACCTGCGGACGTCGACCGGCTGATCGAGCTGTCGTTCCGCAAGATCGGCACGCCCGAAGGATATGTGCTCATGCACAGCACGCCGGTGTTCTTTCTCGTTGACGGTATCTCGTCGGCGGAAATGCCGCAGGGCATCGTGACCGAGGAGATTTCGGGGCTCATTGCGCACATGTTCGTCGAGGAGGAATACATCGCGACGATTCAGCAGGCGCTTGACGATATCGGCGTGGAGATTTCCATGTGCATCAGCGCCGCGCTGGGCGAAGCGACGATGCTGATTCCCGAGACCGAGCGTGTCCGCCCCGCCGTGCTCATCGACGTCGGCTACCGGCAGACCGATATCTGCGTAATCGAAAACGCGGCGCTGACCGGAATTGCCACGATCCCGATGGGCGGCTATCAGTTTGCAAGCGATCTGGCGTTCGGACTGGACGTGACGCAGCAGAGTGCGGAGCAGGCAAAGCGTCGTTTCGTGTTCTCGCTCGATTACGGCGACAAGACGGAGATTCTGCGCAGCGAAACCGAGTCCAAGCGTGTTGCAAACAGCACGATCGCGTACATCATCGAAGCGCGCGCAAACGACCTTGCGGCGAACATCCGTGAGACGCTCGATTCGCTGCAGGTGAATCTGGAATCGCGTCCGGTCGTATACCTCTCGGGCGGCGGGGTTTTGATGATGCGCGGATCGCTCGACTTTTTGAAGAAAGCGCTCGGCTTTCCGATCAAGCGGGACATGCCATGGACGCCGCGGCTCTCTTCGCCCAACTACTGCAGCGCGTTCGGCGCGCTGAACTTCGTCCTTCGCGCCAACCGTGCGGTTGAGGACCGACCGCAGGAAACGGTACCGGACGAAACAAGCTTCTGGCAGAAATTGAAGGATTTCTTCACAAAATAAACAGTCTTCACGAAATTCACAAAGGGGGAACCACCATCCATGTTTGAGAACAATGCAGAAACCACCAACTTTGCACAGATTCGCGTCGTCGGCGTCGGCGGTGCGGGCTGCAACGCGGTCAACCGTATGGTGCAGTACGGTCTTCAGGGCGTGGAATTCATCGCCGTCAATACCGACAAGCAGGCGCTTCAGCTTTCCGCGGGGCAGAAAAAGATCCAGATCGGCGAAAAGCTGACCAAAGGTCTCGGCGCGGGTGCGGACCCCGAGATCGGCCGCAAGGCGGCGGAAGAGAGCCGCGACATCATCTGTGAGGCGCTGAAGGGCAGCGACATGATCTTCAGCACCGCCGGTAGGGGCGGCGGCACGGGCACCGGCGCAGCCGCGGTCATCGCGGAATGCGCGAAGGAGCTCGGCATCCTGACCGTCGGCGTCGTCACAAAGCCGTTCACGTTTGAAGGGCGCGTGCGTATGCGCAACGCCGAACAGGGCATTGCGAACCTCAAGCCCGCGGTCGACACGCTGATCACGATCCCGAACGACAAGCTGATCGCGCTGGTCGGCAAGTCCTCCCTTCCCGACGCGCTCCGCGTTGCGGACGATGTGC
>JAEEGL017327138.1_pt1 | contig 14890 bp, 9 predicted proteins | sample 9134231 | NCBI WGS metagenome assembly JAEEGL01 (sample SAMN16246548, study PRJNA631951) | gut metagenome | biome: gut microbiome; feature: rumen; material: fiber-attached | host: Bos | place: Iran: Karaj | collected 2018-10
AAACCACGCTCACGTAGTAGTATGAATCATAAACTCCGCCGGAGATCCCGGCCCAGACCGTGTCGCCTGCATAGTATTCCGGCGACCTGGTCATGCACACGATGAACCATCCGAGTATGCCGACTGTAAGCAGATTCTTGACCGTGATCCTATGGCCTTGAGTCTCCGAAGTATCCCGAGTTTCAGCAGCCCCTTGAGTTTCCGAAGCCGCCTGAGCCTCCGAAGCCTTCTTCACCACACTCGCAAACGCCAGCACAAACACAAATACCGGCAGCAAACACAGAGGGCGTACATCCAGGAAATACTTAAACAGTTCGACAGTTCCGAACTTAAACGACTTATAGAAAACCTCGAATACCCTTCCGATGCTGAAGCCGAAATCCTCGCCGCCCCTGAACTTGTTGCCCGGGCAGGTCGCGGCAATGATAAATCCGACCAATTCAAGCCCCAGCGGGATAAGCATGATAAGCGACCTGCGTTTCTTCGCATGATCTCCCGAAAGAAATCCCCACGCCATCAGAAAAAACACACCGAGTCCGCTCATCACTATCGGCGGAAAACCGGATCCTCCCAGATACGTCATCAGCAGGATCACCGCCACAAGATTCTTTCTGCGGCCTTCAGTCAGATACAGGATCGTATTTCCGCAAGCCAGGCATACCAGTCCGAACGCAAATGTATAGCGGATAACTCCGGGGAAAAAGTACAGACCGCTGGCCGGATAGACCATAAACTGTATGATCATGAAAAGTGCTAGCGAACTTGCGATAAGATACACGCTCTTCTTAAGTTTGAGCAGTTTGGTAAGGATAACGTAGAACAGAAAAAAGATCCCAATATTCAGGATGCCTACGGAAATGAAGATGGTTATCGTATACAGTTTCTCTCCCCAGATGCTCGGTTCAAACCGCCATACGAACATGGTCGCGAGCGTCCCCTGGAAGGTATGGTATTCCCTGATAACATCCCGCCAGGCGACATATATGACCTGCAGGAATCCCGCATGATCTTCGATCGCATGTTTTACGGGTGCACCGTAAAGATAATCATCGCCCGATGCGTAATTGAAAAAACCTATATATATCACGGGAATACAGGACAGAATATAGAGGATCAGGCTGATCGCAGCAAGTACTTTTGTCGTTATTTTTTTCATAGGGCAATTATACCATAATATTGCCCGGATATCGCGATCTACTGAGGAAAAACCCGTTCGTATAATGTACTCGACAATACTGTGTCAAATAATCTATTATTATCTGTGGAGGAAATCCCATGGATACACTATTTATCGTAATGCCCGCATACAACGAAGAGGCTAACATTCAGACTGTCGTGGAGCAGTGGTACCCGGTCCTTGAGGGAAAATCGGAAGACTCCAGACTTGTCATAGCGGACAGCGGAAGCAAAGACAAAACACACGAGATCCTGAGCGGGATGAAGGCTGACGGCTATCCCCAGCTCGAAATCATAGATACGGCAAATCAATATCACGGCCCCAAGGTTATCGCTTTATACGAATATGCGATCAAAAACGGGGCGGATTATATTTTTCAGACGGATTCGGACGGTCAGACTGACCCCGCTGAATTCGGCGCATTCTGGGAAGATCGGGAAAAATACTCCGGGATATTCGGAAACCGCACGGTACGCGGCGACGGTGAAGACCGCGCTTTTGTGGAAAAGACTGTTTGCCGGCTTCTCAAAATGTATTTCAAGGTGGATATCCCCGACGCGAACGCGCCTTTCAGACTCATGAAGGCAGAAGCCGTAAAAAGGCATCTGTACAGGATGGCACCCGATTACGAGCTGCCAAATATCATGATCACGACATTTTTCGTAAAATACGATGAACCGGTTGATTTCAGAGTGATCTCATTCAAGCCCAGGCAGGGCGGCGAGCCGTCACTCAACATACCCAAGATCGTTAAAATCGGGCTGAAAGCGCTGGGAGATTTCAGAGCATTTAAAAAAGATATGGCCGGTCAGCCGAGCATGTAAACCGGCACCGGTGGCCGGAAGAACTCACTAATCCCGGCGGACATCGGTCCCCAGAAATACATCGACATACATGCTGTCTATGAGATACGAGCAGGACTCGTCGTAGACGGCGACACTTATACCGTTCTTATCGGGAGAAAGATCCGTAGCATCAAGCCTGATCGTGGCAAATTCATCTCCCGCATTTCTCCAGATATTCAGATCCGAATCATTTTCCATGGGTACATAAACACTGTACTCTTCAGCCACGGGAGTAGTGCTTACCATCTCACCGTTTCTGACCACGAAGACTCCGCCGTTTGCGTATGAAGCGGCGTCTATGCCCACAGCATTTAATCCGGGCAGGAGCAGGTCGTCCCCGAGAGCATTGAAAAATCCGTTCAAAGAGATGATATATGTACATCCCCGCGTATCTGCGGCGAGTGTATACAGATATGTCGCAGGATCGGGAGCGGCTTTCAGCGCATAGCCGAGTTCACGATCTTCCATGAATCGCGAATGAAGATCCCAGAGCGCATAGTCGGGGTCGTCGCGTCTGTCTGTCAGCTCGTAATTGGCGAGCATATACTCCGCAAGAGCGCGGGTGACCTTGGCTGCGCCGTTATTGTTCAGATGGGAGTACTCACGAAGATCCGTGCCGTAATCGATGACACACGGAGCATCTTCGTCCATGAATCCGATGTAAGGGTAGCCCTTTTCCGTAATATAATCACGCACGCTGTTCTGAAGCGCCCGCTCTTCCTCCGTCGCGGAAAAAGGAGCATTGAAGAACACCAGCTGCACGCCCGAGTCATCACAGAGCTGCATGATCCTGTCCATGTAGTAGACAGCGTTCTCGGGAAGCGGCTCGCGTCTGTCGGTGACAGCCGGAGGCTCACAGGGAGTCACGGTGTTATCGCCGATGTAACCGAGGCTGTATCTGGTCTCATTGACCACGTCGCCACGGGCAAGTTCTGTGTATCTCGAGTGCACGATTGGCATGCGCAGGATCAGTTCCTCGACCGTCTCGCGATCCATCTCGTGTCTGGATGCAAAATCAAGTATGTACGGCACAAACGAGGCGCTGAAATGCGGAACGAGAGTGCTTCTGTACAGGGTGTCATCTTCGGGCTCATCGGTTCCCATGAGCGCGGTCTCAACAAGCGCGATCTTCGGCTTGTTATGTCTGAAAGAATCCTTCATGTAGTAGTATGTTCCGAATGCCTGCTGCGCACCCGAAGAAAGGGTAAACGAAGCGATACCCGACTCCTTCCAGAGGAGCGAGTTGTCAACTGTACATCCGGCATGTGAAGCGCCGTAGACCATCACGTCGATCGGCACGTCGATGTCGTAGTAGTTGTCGTAGAGTCTGCCATGGCCGCCCAGGTCACCGGTGTCCTTATATCTGAGGACATCATAGCAGCCTGCCATCATCAGGCTAAGCAGCACAACAAATATGATGATTTCAATCAAGACCTTGTGTTTCTTCATACTTTTGTAACAAACGTAACACTTCTGTAACGGTGCCTGACACCGCTAGAACTGGAAATAAATAAACTGTTGTGAGTCAAACTGCACTCCATACTTGCCGAATACGACGATCATGAAGATCAGCACCAGCAGGACCGCCACTCTGAATCCGGCAAACTGCCCCATGAGCCATTTGTCGAGCGTGAGACCTCTCCTCGTCCTGATCAGATCCACGACGAAAAGGATCAGAAGTGCGATCGCAAGTATCCACATCTCCTGGACGTTTAAGCCGTATTCAAAAACCGTCCCGTCCGAGAGCACATACCAGTCGGGCCTCGTAAACATGCGTTTGAAGAAGATGAGTGCATTTTCAAACGAGCTCGCACGGAAAAATACAGCGGGGAAACCGAATATCACCGTGGTGAAAAACGCCCTGTATAAGTTAAATCCGAGATTCGTCTTATCTATCTCGAAATAGTCATCGATCCTGTGAACAAACGGCCGAAGAATCGCCTCGATTATAAGCAGCACGCCGGTGATGGCGCCCCATGCAACATAGGTCCAGGCTGCACCATGCCAGAGACCGCTCACGACCATGACGATGAAGAGATTGAAGTATTTACGCACGGTACCCTTGCGACTTCCGCCGAGCGGGATATAGAGGTAATCTCTGAACCATGAAGAGAGTGAGATATGCCACTTTTTCCAGAGATCATTCATGGACGTGGCCAGAAAAGGTGCCGCGAAGTTCTCCATCAGATCGATCGACATGATGCGGGACGCGCCTATCGAGATGGTCGAATATCCGTGGAAATCGCAATAGATCTGAACGATGAATCCGAAGAAAGCCATGATCATTCCGACCGTGCCGTATCGCGTTGGATCCCCGAAAATGTTGTCGACAAGGATGGAAAGCCGGTCTGCCACAACGACCTTGATGAAAAGTCCATAGATCATCAGGATCGCTCCCTCACGCATTTTGCGGGGAACGAAGATCTCGGAGCGCTTGAGCTCGGAAAGACGGTTCAACTGCCCGAGCAGGTTGGTGCTCCTCTCGATGGGGCCGGCGACAAGCTGCGGGAAAAACGAAACGAACAGCGCATATCTGATCAGATTTTTCTCGGGAACCATCTTGCCGCGGTAACAGTCGATCGTATAACCGAGCGCCTGAAATGTGTAGAAGGATATGCCGACGGGAAGGATGATATTGAGTGCGCTGATCTCACGGTGAATGACCATAGAGATCGTTTCCAGCGCGAAGTTCAGATACTTGAAGTAAAAAAGTATCCCGAGATTCACGATCACGCATCCGGCAAGCAAAAGTTTCCTGGTCGGCACTTTTTCCGACCGGTCTATGCCAAGCGCGCAGCCCCAGGTCACCAGGGTGGATGCGATAATCAGTACGATGAACACCGGGTTCCAGCACATATAAAAGAAGTAACTGCATACAAGAAGCCATACCTGTCTGAACTTCGCAGGTATGACGTACAGCACCAGTAAGACTATTATGAAAAAAATAAAGAAATCGATACTGTTAAAAAGCATTATCTACTCCGAAAAAACATACTGAGTAATTATATCATAAATACATGCATCTACACACAAAAACAGACGGACACACGTTTTCACGCGCGTCCGTCATTATCTGTACATGGTAGACAGTACAAACTAAGTGATCTATTTACTCATGTCGGCAATACATGGATGTATTTCCATGGGCGATCATGCCTGTGTTTCCGTTACGTCGCCATTAATGAGTTTATCGAACTTATCAAGTACTGCATCGTATGTCTGCTTGCTGATCTCGGGAAGCTCTCCGCCCCAGGTCTTCTCAGCCTGCTTGTAGCCTTCCAGGAATGCATCTTTCATCTTAGCCAGCTTTTCCGGATCGTCACCGGCAAGCGCCTGAGCAAATTCGATGATCCTGTCGGATGTCTGCTTAACTCCCCAATATCCGTCCTCGGCAATGTCCTTTTGTGCCTGTGCCCTGGTCTCGGGGTCTACTTCAACCTGTCCGGTACGAAGCATGTCCCAAATGCTGCCTGCCTTATCAGCTGTGCCGGCTTGCTGAGATATCAGTTTCTCAACCAGGCTCTGTAACTGGGCGGTCCGACTCTCGGCATCGGCTTTCAATCTGGCAACAACATCAGGCTTGGCATAAATGCCTGAGGAAGCAGGTGCTGCTTCGGACTTCTCATAAACCACGCCAACGTCTTCGGCTTTGGTCTCTTTTGCAGTCTCTTCAGCAGGTTTGGTGGTGGTCGCCGTGGACTGTGCAGAATAAGCACTGTACAGATCAGAGGCTCCCGTAATTCCGTTTACGCTCATAACTCTACCTCCTTATCAGATTTTCGGGCATTCGTCCGTGAATGCCACAGGTACTACTTGAAGCCAATTAGAGACTTCAACAGTTTTATCGGCATAACGCGAACGGGACTTAACCCCTTTTTTGAAATCTTTTATTTTTTCGGCGGTTTCGTGATTTCCAGTGCTTTTTCTTCCGTACCCCGCCGGAAACGATCAAATCTCCGTGGTCTTCAGTATTTCACCTTCATACTCACAATATCATCTCCGCAGGTTCCCGTCACCTCTATAAGGCCGTATTCTCCGGCCGGAAGCAGGAAGCGGCCGGGCGCGATCTGCTCAACTTCTTCAAACATGTCGTCCTCGGAAGCTTCATACGGACCTTTGCGGATCACGTAAGTCATATCGTGCCTGTTCGAAGCCACGTTGTACTCGCGCCATCCTCCGCCGAATATCCCCGCCGGATCCGGCCTGTCATCATAGGAAACATCCCTGTACCACAGTCCGTAGATCTCGGGTTCTCTCTCCGCCAGGATCTGTGCGTATGAATCCGCAAAAAGCGAAGCCGTGCTGCCGGGATCATGCAGCGTCTGCCATACCAGAGGTGTATAGAACTCACATCCTGCGCGGTTCATGTGAGCATGATCCCAGAACATCTCATCCTTCGGAAGCGGCAGGGCCTCATCCTTAATCAGTGTAAAGTCATAGACCTCCAGGCCGTACTCAGACGCAAACTCTCTCATCGCAGTTATGAACCGGTCGTAATCACCGCAGCTTACGGTCTCGACATCATATACGGGCAGGGAAAAAAGTGAGATCTTTATGCCTTTTGCCTGACAATACTCGATGATCCGCCGCATATAACCCAGGCTCTCCTCTCCGAGCGGGTCGGCGGTTATATCGGCGTTCAGTTTGACGATCTTTTCCTCATCTTCAAGGATCGCGCCGTCATAGTAATAATATCCTTTGCCGGGATAGCTGATATGAGTCATGATACCGTGACTGTCGGGAACCGTGTAGTCGTAATCGTAATTCCTGTACTCCGGAGATCTCTTGAGACCGATATTGTACCGGATCGTCTCCATATCAAAAAGATTCTCCCGATACCTGACAAATGGAAAGATCGTAGCAAGCGCATAGTCTTTATCCGCCGCGGTAACGAGCATCTTAAACTTGTTGACGGACGGTCTCATATGATATGTGATCATCCAAGGAGAGGCAAAATTAGCCGGATCGTGGATATAGTCCACATACTTATAGCCGGTCCGGTCCTCGTTCGGCACGAGTTCCTCATACAGACACTGGTAACTGCATTCGAGCAGGACCTCCTTAAGGTCGTGCGAGGAATCAACTTCCCTGAGCAGATAATAACTGTCGTCATAACGCTGACCGGGATTGGCCATATTGAAGTTGTTCATGCCGTTAATCTCATCCAGCATGTTAGGATCGATGCCGAAATGGACATGCGAAGTACCCAGCACAAGACAGTCGATATTCTCCTGCTCGTAATAGGAATGATAGAGGTTACGGTACCACTGGTCGTACCAGGGTTCGCCGTTAACGACATATATGTAGTTCAGGATGCAGACGATGGCGATGAATGCCGCTGCCGAGCATACAAAAGCCACGAGTGCGCGAATACGATCTTTAGTTTTCATACTTTTGTAACATACGTAACACTTTTGTAACGGTGCCTGACACCGCCGGATGCGACACCGCTAGAACTGGAAGTAGATGAACTGCTTCACATCATACGTGCCGCCGTAACGGCCGAATACGATTATATATGTCAGCAGGAACACCACCGAAACACATTTAAACCACAGCGGGCAGGCAAAAAACCATCCTCGCACATCACCCGTTTTGTACTTGATCACATCAACTGCGTAAAAGATGATGAGCGCTATCAGGAGCACCCACATATATCCCGCGCTGACACCCAGGTTCAGAACGGAACCGTCAAAAAGAACTCCCGCATCAAAATCACCGAACAGCCTGTCGATGATGACGCGCAGGTTCGTAAGCGAATTGGATCTGAATATGATAAACGAAATATCAAAAAGGATGAATGTAACGATCGCCCCCAGAACTCTGCTTATAATACCGTCTCCGCGACGAATCCCGAGCTTATCACGGACGTACCCCACCCCTGCCTCGATGAGCTGGAACGCTCCCTGAAGTGCACCCCAGATCACGAAAGAAAGCGAGGCGCCGTGCCACAGACCACTCACTGCGAAGACGATCATTATGTTCAGGTACTTTCTGAATGTACCTTTGCGGTTTCCTCCCAGAGGGATATAGAGATAATCCCTGAACCATGTGGAGAGGGACAGATGCCATCTGCGCCAGAGCTCCGAAATGGTGCGCGCAAAATACGGTGCATTGAAGTTATCCATGAGCTCTATCCCCATTGTGAGCGCCGTGCCCCTGGCTATCGTGGAATATCCGTAAAAGTCGCAGTAGATCTGTATGGTAAAAGCGGTCGACGCTACGAGGATATACATCCCCGGCCAGGTAATCGGATCGGCGAATACGGTATCCACCAGGATGGCCAGTCGGTCTGCGATCACCACCTTCATGAAGAAACCGTAGAGCATGACAAAAAGCCCCTTTTTCAGGTTCTCGAAGGAAAACTTCTGCGGTATGGCAAGCTGCTTTAAGAGATTGCGGGATCTCTCGATCGGGCCCGCCACGAGCTGGGGGAAAAACGAGATGAACAGGGCGTATCTTAAGAAATTATGCTCTGCATAGGTATCCCCGCGGTATACGTCGATCAGATAACCGAGCGCCTGGAACGTGAAAAAGGAGATACCGACAGGCAGGACGATGTTCATGTTCCACGGGATCTGCCTGTGCGCGGTCAGAGACAGGATCTTATTGATATATCCCATGAACATCATCGAATATTTAAAGTAGCACAGGAATCCGAGATCGATCACTATCGCCGTGACCAGAGTTATCTTCCGGGCGCGAACGGATGATGTCTTCTCCAGTATCAGCGCGCCCACATATGTTACAAAAGTAGCGCCGAACAGCAGCAGAGCATACGCCGGGTTCCACTGCATGTAGAAATAATAGCTTGCGATGAGCAGCCATATATACCTGAAGCGTTCGGGTACGATATAAAACACGATCAGCGCGATCGGGAAAAATATAAGAAAATCTATCGAGTTGAAAAGCATCTGTCACCCAAAACCTGTTTAAGGATCCTGTTTTTTCTAAGGAAAAGTATCAGCAGATAAACCAGCCCGGAGGCCGCTATCCCGATAAATAAGCGTGCGACTGCGTGAAGCGGCGGGAACCTGAGCGCGAACCGGACGGCACAGACCGCCGCGGTGCCCAAAATGGCATCGACACAGTCATTTCTGTCGATAACGCTCGACGTATGCATATCGTGAGTCCGGTAATATACCAGACATATGGTCAGCACGGTGAGTTCGGCAAGGAGGGTGGTGAACGCTGCACCGTTCTTGCCGAAAAGATAAATAGCCGGGATATTGAGTATGATATTCTCAAGTGCTGCTATGAGAGCCACACGTCCGTTAACCTTTTCCAGGCCGCGGGGAACGTTTACACAGTTCGTAGCCACGCCGCCGAATACGGCAAAAAGAAGCGCCACGCCAAGCAGGCGTAAAGGTGTTGCCGCCTCTGCATAATCTGCACCCGAAAGGAAAAGCACGATCTCATCCGCGTAGAGGATGAGCCCTGCCATCGCCGGAAGCGCAAGCATCATGAATATCGATACCGTCCGCGAAAGGATACCCTTATACTCTTCGTTCTCCGACCGCGACTCGTGGTAGCTGAGCCTGGGAACCGTAACGGAAAAGATCGCGATGAACACGCTTTTTACGATCGTATAGACCTTGACCGCCGCCGAATATATGCCCACCTGATGATCTCCCTTCATGGCACCGAGGATGAGCATATCTGCACCGACATAAACAGCTATGCTCATGTCGTTTAAGAAGAAAGGCCAGAGTTTCCGTATATGCTCACGGATACCTTCAGGCACGCGCAGTTTGAAATCCACGTAACGGCGGATGTAGAAAAAGTTTGAAAGCCCGACCACGATGGGTGTGAGCACAGTCAGAAATGCATATACGTAGTAATCCTCGGGACTTTTGACGAAAAGGAACAGGATACACAGGTTCAGGACATTGATGAGCAGGCCTCTGATCGTGATGAACCTGTAATCCTCGAACACGACATTGACCCAATCCATTCCGATGACTGTAAACACTATGCTCGTGCCCTGTATCAGGAAAAGGAGCGCATATGCGTGCCACGGGATAATGACCAACACGCACAAAGCCAGAAGCAGACCCGAGACGATCATCGAGAGCAGATTGAATGTAAAAAGTTCAGACGCACGCTTACTCACCGACTCCCTGTCATCCCTGAGCGCAGCGCATTCCCTCACGCCGTATGTGCTCATCCCGAACACGGCTACCAGCGTGAAATATGAAACAGCCGACAGGGTATAGTTGACCCGTCCGATGTTATCAACGCCCACGGTCCTTGCGGCGTAGGAGTAGGATATCACCGGAAAAATGAACTGGACACAACTTTTGAAAGTGTTATATATCGCGTTTTTCTTTAACGATCTGTTTTGCATTCGTAATCACCACACGGATCCTGCCGGTGCTATCTGTCGGAATTATCTGTCGGTACTATCCGCCGGTACTGTCTGTCGGAACTATCTGTCAATCTTTCTCAGAGTCACATCCGCCCCATCCGTGATCACATAGTAGGCCGTACCCGGAGCTATATCGGCTGGGTTCTCGAACAGACTCCCGAACCTCTCGGCAAAATCATCATCATATGTCTGCAGATACAGATAATCATAAGGTATGCCCAGATACTGATCGGAGGCTATGAGACTCTCAAGTCTGTCAACATCGATCTCCAGACGGCCGTTGTTGCCGAGGAAGATCTCATCGATGAAATTGGTCTTAGCCGGGAACATGTAATAATAGAACTCACGGTCCGTGTAGCTGAAGTAATTCTGCTCATCTATGAAATAGATCATGTCACCGCGCTTCGGTGTGATCCCCGCATCTTCAAGCGCATGATAGCCGATGCAGTGATGTCTGGAAAAAAGTCCCCGGTAAAGCGTCCCCGTATCGGATATCAGGAAAAGTACCGCGAGCACTACGAGCATCCTACGCGCGTTGTTGTTCTCATCCCTGATGATGAAGATATATACCGCGAGAAATACGACCACGATCTCCCAAGGGATCATATATCTCGGGATGATGCTCTCGCGCATCTCATTCATCGGGCCTATCTCAAATATATGCTCGAACAGCATGAACACGGCATACATGATCATGCTTAAGATAATTCCCGTGATCACGGGAGCATATGACTTCTCTTCGTCTTTGCCCTTCAGGGCAAGCCGCATGAAAAGTGCAAGCAGGATGAAAAATCCGTATGAAAGAACTATAAATCCCGTCCTCTCCTCGGACCCCAAAGACAGCGTGAACAGATCATGCATGAACCTGGCCATGACTGCCGAACCGTATTCCGATCTTGAAAACCAGATGCCGGCCACGCCGCATATGCCGAGAATGCCCAGTGTGCCGACCGTATCGATGACCGCTGCATGCTTATCGTGAATCGTAAGCAGATAACGGTATACCACGTAAAGCGCTGCCAATACAACAAAGAACAGGTGCGTGATCACGCCGTATATGGAAGAGTATTCCCAGGAAATGACCGTGACGGCGACCGCAGCCAGACATAAGATGAGCGAGCGGATATGCTTAACTGAAGCCTTAAGCACCGAACCTGCCGTGGTAAAGATCAGAAGCGCTGCAAACGCTACGCCGGCACGTTTGATAAGGCAGACAGAAACGAGGATCAGAACAGCGGCGACAAGGTTAAAATCGGCTAACTTAACCTCTCTTCCGTCATCCGAAGTCTCCCGGATCAGGCTGAACACATACATCAGATATGCACACATGGCAGCAGCGAGAACAATGTCCCCGAGGATATATCCGAAGCCGTCCATGCCCGAGAGCATGAGGATCGAGGGCAGCATGACCGAGAGAATGCAGCATCCGGTAAAATCCGCTTTTTTCTTAAGGTGTGCAAAGACCGGAAGCATCAGTGATATCGTAAACACATGGTGCGCAAAATAGCATATGCCGTCGGAAAAGCCGAACCAGAGCCGGTTATTAAAGTACTCCCACAGAGCAAGAAACGGCGGTTGACCTTCACCTATGATCGTGGAAGAAGGATCTCTCATGGTTCCGAAGTGCAGGAAATTCTTGACCGTAAGACCCCAGCAGTAGAGTTCGTCCGGATGGGAGAAATCCCTGTGCAGGGAATAGTATGCAAAGAAAAGCAGAAAAAATACAAATACCGCGGCACCCGGAGTAAATAGCGCCTCCCTGAACGCTCCGCGGTCGGTAACAAGCTTATAAACAACATATATTGCAGCCGCAGCTATCAGAACGAGCGCGATAATGAATCCCGGCGTCAGACCAAGAAAAAGCCCCGGAAGATAGATTACCAGCGTGATCATTATGATGGCGGGAGCGATCGTCTCCTCGATCTTCCTGCCAGCTTTAAGTGCGATGGCCGTTCCGAGAACGGCTGCTCCTATTATACCCATTTTACTCCTTTTCTGCCCGCGACAGCGGCTGCCGCAAGCGCGATCGTCGATAACACAGATACTGCGCAGGTGATCTTCTGCAAAAGTGTTCCGGTGTAGGATACCGCGATCCTGCCCGTCATTTCGGAAGGGATGTGAACCTCGCACATTCCGTCAGCGCCTGCGGTCACAGTGATCCCCGCATCGATCGCTTCAGCCGAAGCACCCCCGTCTTCCGAAGCAGCCCCGGCATCACCACCTGCACGTGTGGCTGAATACCCCTTATACATCATAAAGGGCACTTCAAAAACCATTTCACCGGAAGCCGACGCCCGCTCGATATCTATGTATACTGTCCCGTTATCTTCATCTATCGTCCGATCCCAGATAACTTCGGGATCTTCCGACAAAAGTGACACGTTCCGCGTTCCGGCGTTCAGCCTGCTCATATCCACTTCGACGGGTATGTACAAGTCATCCGTAATATCCGTCGAATACTCAAAAGGCGTGATCTCGTGGCCGACGATCGCCTCCATCTTCTCCTGCATCACGTTTCTCGCAAAGAAGTATCCGAAAAAGAACACCGTCATGTAAACCGCCGAGACGAGCGTGATCGCTATCTGCATCCGGCCGTAGTTTTCCTCCCTGAACCGGTTAAGCAGCAGTATCGCAAACACGGCGCCCAGACAGGATATGACCAGATACAGCCTGCCTATCGACTGCATGAATCCGAAGACCGGCTCCAGCACTTTCCAGATGAAGCTTACTGCAAGCGATACATGCAGGATCAAATACACGATCAAAAGAGCGAGTTCCGTGCGTGTAAGCTTGCTGATCCGCTTCGAAACTATCAGGTATACGGTCAAAAGCAGCACCGGAATGACCGCGCCTCCGACCACCGATGTGGGCACGTTTCCGTGAGTGAGGACCGACAGGATCTCCGCGAACTGCTCAGGGATCAGCATCCCGAGGAAGTTCTCTGACGTGGTCCAGAACTTCACTCCTCCGGAGCCTCTGTAAGTCCTGCCGATAAGCTGTTCAAGCATCGGCGCGATATAGGCGATGCCAAGCATCAGACATACCAGCGCGGATAGGGCGATCCGTCCGATGATGCGGCCCGTATCCCTGCCCTTTCTGCATATCAGGACTATAACCACGACAACAAAGAGCGCGATGGTGACCAGCACCGCCGAGATCAGATGCGACCATACGATACCCGCCATTCCGCCGCCCAGGTACAGGAGGCCCTTCAACCTGTCCTGTTTATCCTCATCGCAGATCATCCACAGTCCGAGCAGGCATATGGGAATGAAGATGAACACCATCGCTCCGCCCAGGGCCCCTCTGATGAAAAGTTCTCTTAAAAAAAACGGCTGTGCGGTATATACGAAAGCGGCGATGCGCCCCCGCCGGGCATCATCACCGGCACCGTTTACGGCGTCGTTCACGGCATCGTCACCGGCACCGTTTACGGTGTCGTTCACGGCATCATCACCGGCACCGCACTTAGCATCAAAAGCGCCAAAACACTTATATGCCGTAAAGTAAGTGATCCAAAGTACGGCGACCACCATGATACGGTAAGCGATCGTAACATCAAGCCCCGCCATAACGAGCAGAGCCGCCGGATACAGGAAAATCCCTCCGTAAAAGATCGGTATCGGATATCCGTAATTCCCGTACAGATCACGGTACATGTACACAGGTCCGAAACCATGAGCCGACATCTCCCGGGCCAGTTCACCTATCCTGACCATGTGAAACTGCATGTCCATACCGAACGGCAGTATGAACCAGAATCCGACGGACAGCAGTATCAGAAAAAGGATGATGACCGGCCTATCTTTCATGCACGCCACCATACAGTGCGATCAGCACGACGACCGGACATACCGGATATGTGATGAAGAAAAATCTCGCATCTGCCCATGTCAGCAAAAGCATCGTACCGAAATCATATGCAAGTATCGGCAGACACATGAGCAGGCGTCTGCGTCCGTCTTTGTCCTTAATATCACAGCGCGCGAGCATGAAACACAGGAGAACGGTCAGTGCAAAGGCCGACTGTCTGGTATAGTTATAGCCGCCGCATTTGACGGCTTCATAGTAGCTTCTAAGCAGCGGAGCCAGGGTCTCATGATACTGTGTATAGAGCCCGTATGAATTCTCGGGAGTACCCACTTCGAGCTTGCCCTCATCCTCAACATCAAGGCCATAAACGATGTCCGTCAATGCAAAAAGTGCTTTCCACGAAGCTTTCGGCGAATAAGTAAAGCACTTAAGTCCCATCTTGAAGATCCGAGCGGTCCCCGCCTCCTCGATGACGGTTTCATCTATTCCTCCGACATATTTCATCGCGCAGAAATTACCCAGATAGAAGCATGCATGCCACCTGTCCTCAGGAGCGACTCTGTGTATGAATTCAGAAGTCTCCTCATCCATGAGCTCGGGCGTCTCCTCGAAGACATTGGCCATGACCGTCATCGGAAGTCCCACGACCTGTACGACCTCCTGCGGACTCGTATCCACATGAAAAAG
>JAEEGL011525908.1_pt1 | contig 14889 bp, 7 predicted proteins | sample 9134231 | NCBI WGS metagenome assembly JAEEGL01 (sample SAMN16246548, study PRJNA631951) | gut metagenome | biome: gut microbiome; feature: rumen; material: fiber-attached | host: Bos | place: Iran: Karaj | collected 2018-10
AGCGTTCAACGCATACAAGCAGGAAAAACAGGGCGAGGCAGACGCTCTGGCTCAGGACGGCGACAGCGACGCGACCAAGGCGCTCATCACCGCCGCCAAGGAAGAAATCGGCTCTCTCACCTATGACGAAACCAAGTCACTTGACGAGAACAAAGCTCTTGCGGACGCGATAACAGACGCACTTCCAGCAAAACTTGCGGATCAAAGAAAGGCAGACAATATTGCAGCGTTCAACGCATACAAGCAGGAAAAACAGGGCGAGGCAGACAATCTGGCTCAGGACGGCGACAGCGATGCGACCAAAGCGCTTATCACCGCCGCCAAGGAAGAAATCGGCGCGCTCACCTATGATGAAACCAAGTCGCTTGACGAAAACAAAGCTCTTGCAGACGCGATAACAGACGCACTTCCCGGCAAGTTAGCCGATCAGAGAGAAGCGGATAAGCTTGCCGCGGACAAAGCCGCGTTTGAAGATTACAAGCAGCAAAAACAGGGCGAGGCAGACAATATGGCAAAAGAAGGCGACAGTGACGCAACCAAGGCGCTTATCACCGCCGCCAAGGAAGAAATCGGCTCTCTCACCTATGATGAAACCAAGTCGCTTGACGAGAACAAAGCTCTTGCGGATGCTGTAACAGACGCACTTCCCGCCAAACTCGCGGATCAGAGAGCGGCGGATAAACTTGCAGCAGACAAAGCCGCGTTTGAAGATTACAAGCAGCAAAAACAGAGTGAAGCAGATACTTTGGCTCAGGACGGTGACAGCGATGCCACCAAGGCACTCATCACCGCCGCCAAGGAAGAAATCGGCTCTCTCACCTATGACGAAACCAAGACACTCGACGAGAACAAAGCTCTTGCAGACGCTATAACAGATGCTCTTCCCGGTAAGCTTGCGGATCAGAGAAAGGCAGACGATATCGCAGCGTTCAGCGCCTACAAGCAGGCAAAGATAGCCGAGGCGGGCGCTATGGCTCAGGACGGCGACAGCGATGCGAGCAAGGCTCTCATTGAAGCGGCAAAAGATGATATAGAAGCTGTTAACTATGATGAAAGCAAGTCGCTTGCCGACAACAAAGCGGCGGTTGACAGCGTGATTGCTCAGCTTGCTTCCGACCTTGAACTTCACCGTAAGCTTTACACCGCAAGGTTTGTAAGCGGCAGCGAAACAGTCAAGGAAGTTAAGTTCACAATCGATACGGAAAGCATCGCCGGTGAGGAGCCCGCAGTGCCCGAAAAAGAGGGCTACGAGGGCAGATGGAGCGAGTATGTTCTCGCCGCGAGCGACATTGAAATCCCCGCAATTTATGAAGCAATAACCTACACCGCAGTATTCGTTGCCGAGGGCAAGACAGTTGCCGAAATTCCCTACACCGTGGAAAGCGGCAGCCTGGACGAGCCCGCAGTGCCCGAAAAAGAGAATTACAACGGCAAATGGGAGAGCTACACTCTGAAGGCCGGCGGAATCACCGTGAACGCTGTTTACACCATGAAGGGCACTCCCGCGGTTTACTGCACAGATTGCGGCAGCGAGGTTTCACTCCGCTACAAGCAAACAGCGAACTACACCTTCGCGGGCGAGAATCTCCCGGAGGGCGCGTCAATCCACATCTTCGTTAACGGCGAGGATAAGGGCGAAGGCACTTCATACAGAGTAACCGAGCCGACCGACAGCTACACAGTTCAGGCGAAGGCGCTTGACAAGGACGGCAATGTTATAGCCGAGAGCGAGCTGATTAACGCCAAGGTAAATAACAAGCTCTGCGGCCGCATCTGGTCATTCATCTGCAAACTTTTCTGGCAGCTTATGAATGCTCTTGTTTCGGCACGCAAAGCAATGCAGTAATCCAGCTGTAAAATAACAAACGGGCTTGCATCCGAGGATGCAGGCCCGTTTTGCCGTATATGATTATTCTATTACATCTTTTACAAGCAGAAGTCTGCCCTCTTTCACGCTTACCCGCGCCGTTTCGCCGGGCAGCACCTCATTGCTTATGCCGTACTGATAGTCGGCGGTTATGACCGCGTCTTCAAGAGGGTAGAGCGCCCCCGATATATTCACGCCTTTAACCTCGCCGAAAAGATTGAGCAGAGAGAAATAAGGGTATTTGCCGTCAATCTGCTTTTCTTCACTTCCGAGGATTTCCATTTCGCAGAAGTCGTCGGCGAGCATTGCCTTTACACCCGCGTTTTCGAGCATAAGAAGCGCCGAAACATTGCCGACCGTGTGGTCAAATCTGCCGCCCGCGGCGCCCAGAAGCAGGCAGGAATCAAAGCCGCGCTTTATGACCTCCCTTACCGCGTAAACAGTGTCCGTGTCATCCTTTACGTGCGGGAGCACAATTGTTTCCGCCTCGCTGTGCGGATTCTCGTGAGAGTCAAAATCGCCTATTATCAGGTCGGGCCGCAGCCCGAGCTCTTTTTCGTGGCGCAGGCCGCTGTCACAGTAAATCACAAAGTCGCCGTCATTTATGAAACCGCGCGCGCGGGCGTAATCGTTTATCTGCGCTCCGCCGATAATCACTGCTCTCGGCATATGCTCACTTCCTTAAAGAATAATTATTTCTCCGGTTGAAATATAATGCAGGTTTTTCATTATTGAAGCCATAAACCTGTACTGCTGCGTGCCGGTACAGTGGCAGGTGTAATAAACCGTGCTGTAATAATCAAGATGTTTTGCGCAGTCCTCAAGTGCGGCCTCATCTGTAATATTTGACATATGAAAGCCGCCGACAAGAGCATCGGGCCTGAAATAATCCGCGATATTAACAATGCCTTTGTGAGAGCAGCCGCTTATGAGAATACGCCTGCCGTTTTCTTCGGCAAGAAGGTACTGCTCGTGCGCAAAATCGTCGGGTATGAGCCTGCCGCTTTTCTGCGCAGTAAGCCCGGAGCAGGGCAGGGCAAACACATCCGGAATCATTCCCGCCGGGTGCAGAGTAAGCCCTTCGCCGATTTGCGTGACCTGATTTATGAATCTGATGCGGGCGTTATCTTTCAGGCTCTTATCAAGGCCGATGTATTTTTCACCGTTGAAATGCGGCTCAAACGCACAGCCGTTCATATAAACGGGAGCGTGTGAATTGAGGGCAAAAAAAGCCTCAAGCCCGCCGCCGTGGTCGTAGTGACCGTGGGATAAAACGGCAATATCCGCCTTGCTTAGGTCAACGCCGAGCGACGTGGCATTGCGCGCGAAAATATCCGTCTGCCCCATATCAAAGAGTATATTTACGCCGCAGGCTTCTATGTATAAGCTGAGCCCGTGCTCGCACGGAAGACGCATGCGTGAGGTGTTTTCATTAAGTACGGTTACTTTCATTTCTTCACCCGCTTGTGATTTTATCGCTCAAGTCAATATATCACAATACCTGCAGTAAAGTCAACAATCGCAGGAGCGCTCGGAGCGGCCCTGCGATTGTATATAAACGAGTCCGGAGAGTCCGCACGTATTCATTCATACAGGTGCCCCTTTTTCGGCGCACCAAATGAGTTTTCCTACTCGTTTGAGCTCTGATAAAAATTATAATTTGTTTCCTACGGTGTACCCTTCATAAACCGCGGCGGGGATTATTCCGCCGCCGTTTGAGTCGCCGATGTTGTAAATCTCGGCAATCTCATCTTTAAGAGCGTCATAGAGCGAAGCGTCAGGTCTTTCTCCGACTGCCATAACAACAGTATCGGCTTTAAGAGTAATCTCTTTGCCGTCTTTATCGCGGCAGATTACCGAATCCGCCGTTATCTTTTCGGCGCGGCATTCGGTGAGCGTCTTCACCTTGAATCCTTTCAGATGCCCGAGCAGGATGGTCTGCGCGGTTTTGCCCGTGTTGCCTGCGAGAGTGTCCGTAACTTCCACCACGGTCACATTCCTGCCCTGCTTGCCCAGAAGCTCCGCGGTTTCACAGCCGGTGGAGCCTCCGCCGATTACAACGCAGTTCTGCCCGGCGTGCGCGCCTGCGAGAATATCCTTGGCAAAAACTGCGCGCTCCGAGCCCTCTATTCTCAGCATGGCGGGCTTCGAGCCGGTAGCGATTACCACGGCGTCAGCCTCCAGAGCCTTCACATCTTCCGCATTAAGAGCTCGGCCGGTGTGTACTTTTACCCCCGTGAGCTCAAGCTGCCTGCCGAGATACGGCTTGAGAAGCTTGAAGTGATCTTTGAAGGGAGGCTTGTCGGCGAGATTTATCTGCCCCGCGATTTCATCCGACGCTTCATAGAGGTCAACGGTATGCCCTCTTAACGCCGCTATGCGCGCTGCCTCAATTCCGGCTACACCCGCGCCGATAACAGCCACTTTTTTCTTTGTTTGAGCGGGTGTGATTTTGTAGTCGTTATCACCTCTCGCAAGCACGGCGTTGCCGGAGCAGATTGCTTTTCCGCCGTGCTGCAGCTGCTGGTTTATGCAGTGGCCGCAGCCGATACACGGCCTGATTTCATCCTCTCTTCCCTCATCAATCAGCTTCACAAGATCCGGCTGAACAAGCAATCCGTGCCCGATAAAGATAAACTCGCATTTGCCCTTCGCAATTGCTCTTTCGGCTTTTTCGGGATTCTGAGCCCGTCCGCCGCCTATGAGGGGGATTGTCTTTTTTCTGCCCGTTGTGAGCAAAATGCCCGCGCTGACCACTTGGCACAGAGGCACAGCCATACAGTCGGGGTAAGCGGATTCGGGCTTTTCGTTTTTGCCGGGTGAGCCGGACCATTTGCCTGCGAGCACTTCTATCGCGTCAACGCCGGCTTTCTGAAGCATCTTGCTGTAATAAATACCGTCGGGTATTGATATTCCTCCGTCGGGGCCCTGCTCCACCACAGAGAGCTTGACGATTACGGCAAAGTCATTTCCGCATTTTTCGCGGATTTTTTTCACAATATTCAGATGAAAGCGAATGCGGTTTCTGCGGCTGCCGCCGTATTCATCCGTGCGGATATTTGCGGTGGATGACAGAAATTGCTGCCCGAGATAATAGCCTACGGAGTGTATTTCCACTCCGTCAAACCCCGCCTTCTTTGCACGCAGAGCGGCATCGGCGTATTTATCCTCAATAGCTTTGATTTCATCAATCGTGAGCTCGCGGGGAGTTTCATTGGCAAGACCCATCATAAAGGAATAGGGCATCGCCACGGGGCTCGGGCCCACGGGCTGAGTGCCTATGATTGCGCGCCTTGCCCCGCGCCCTGTGTGAGAAATCTGGAGGAAAGCTTTGGCTCCGCCGTCGTGTATGACTTCGGCAAGCTGCGCCATACCCGGTATGTACTTATCGTCGTCAATCACGAGCATACCGTTTGTGTTGAGACCCAGGGGAGAGTCAACGCAGGTGACCTCCACTATAACAGCCCCCACACCGCCTTGTGCCCGCGCCGCGTAGTGGTTGAGCACTGCCGTGTTTACAAAGCCGTTATCGGACTGGCTCATACCCATAGCCGCCATAACTGTCCTGTTGCGAAGCGTGACATTGCCTATTTTGCCCGGAGAAAGCAGATGCGGATATTTCGGATTCATTTTTATTCTCCCTTTTCATTATTATTTCCCGATATGATTATACAAACTGCACAGTAAAAAGTCAAACCGCAATACTCCTTTTACGGTAAAAAACGGTCATAAAAAAGCCCCGAAATGCTTAAATTTCGGGGCTTTTCGATGGAGCTACTGGTCGGACTCGAACCGACGGCCTGCGCATTACGAATGCGCTGCTCTACCAACTGAGCCACAGTAGCATACATAGTATTCTCTTTTACAGCTCGGTGAATGCGCTGCTCTTCCCTCCGAAATATGGTCGCCTTGCTCGCTGTCGCATCGCAATTCTTAGTTATTTAATCGGTCAGAAACATAGTCGTCTCACTCGCTGTTTTGCGTCGTGATACTTCTTGTTTCTTCCTCTTTACGATAACGCTTCATCTGCCGCCGGCAGCGCATTATCGTAAAGCATCTCACCGCCTCGCTTCATCGTCCACCGGACGCGCGTCGGCGGTTCGACCAACTGAGCCACAGTAGCATACTGGTTATTATGGCGGTGCTTGTTGTATTATACTGTATGGCACCCGATTTTTCAAGTAAAAAATATATAAAGGGCAATTTTTTTTGCCGCTTTTAATAATTTAGAAACAATAACTTTACAATTGTATTATTATAATTCAATAATTGAATCTTGATTTCGGGCGAAAAAAACTGTATTCTTATATCTGTTAAACTACACTTCCTATGCAAGGAGACTGTATATGAATGCTAAAAGCTTAGTTGCAATTGCTCTTGTGTTTTCAATTGCGCTCGCCTTCTGCGCCTGCAGAAAGCTCGACAATGAAAAAGACTTCAATATTGAAGACAATATGTTTGTTGTTGACAATCTCGGTGTAACTCACGAGGTTGTATCGCAGACCAATGAAGATACCGGAGAAACACAGTTTTTCTATACCGATGATCTCGGCAATGTGGTTGAGGTTGAGAAAAAGGATGTCGGCAGGACCACTCAGCCCGCTCCGCAGACAACGCTCGGCCCCAACGGCGAAACCGAACCGACTTCCCCCAATGACCCCACTGCCGCCGAAGGTACGGAAGAGCTTCCCGAGCAATTAGCCGATTTCTTTGAGGAGCTTACGGATCCCCAGAAGGATTCCGAGTATCTCGAGGAAACCACCGTTAAGCTTTCAATTTCCGATAATCCCATAAACACCGAAAGAGCCAAGACCGTTACCCCGGAGCTTGACAGCGAGGGCTTGCCCGTTCATTCCGCGCAGAATGATTTCAGCCAGACAGCCGCTAAAAAAGACCAGTACACCATGAAGGCGGTTATCAAGACCAAGACAGGCAACGAGGAAACATCGGTGCCCGCCACAGTCGTGCGTTCAGGCAACAATATATTTATGGAGACCAAGCTGCCTGTTGACGGCAATAAATACGTTACCATGCGCATACTCAGCAAAGACGGCAAGAGCATTCTTTACATCCCCACTATCAGGGCATATATAGAGATGCCCGCAGACGCCACAAGCGAAATGCTCAACGCGGTTGATTACGCGTCAATCAGCACCGAGGATGAAACTTACAAAAAATCACAGGAAGTAAATCTTGACGGCAAAACTTACAGGGTTGATTCCTTCGATATGCCCGACGGCTCGGTGAAAAAATATATTTATCTTGATGATCAGCTTAAGAGAGTCGAAGTAATCCAGAAAAACGGAGACAGCCTTATTGTTGAGTATGAAACTCTGTCAAACAATGTTGACACCAGAGTGTTCATTCCTCCTACAGGCTATTTCAATCTCGGTAACGTAAAGAACAGCGAAGAGCTCCTTGAAAAGCTCGGCAGTTAAACAGTTATGAATAAGTCTGTTTTTATTACAGGCGCGTCCGGCGGCATAGGCTATGCCTGTGCCGTTCGTCTTGCCCGGGACGGTTTCAATGTGGCGGCCTGCTATTCAGAAGATACAGATTCCGCTGAGAAGCTTCGCGGAGAGATAGCCGCGCTCGGCAGAGAGTGCGAAATATACCGACTTGACCTGAACAGGCCCGGCGATGCGGCGGCGGTTTTTGAAAAAGCGCAAAACAGGTTCGGCGGCTTTTATGCCGTGGTGAACTGTGCGGGCACAGCACTCAGAAAGCTGTTTACCGACACATCCGAAGAGGAATTCGACCGCCTGTGCAATGTGAACTTCAAGGGCGTTTACAGCGTGTGCAGGGCGTGCGTGCCTTATATGGTGAGGCACAAAGAGGGAAAGATAATCAACATTTCCTCAATGTGGGGCGTGTCAGGCGCGTCCTGCGAGGCAGTTTATTCCGCGACCAAAGCTGCTGTTATCGGCCTTACAAAGGCGCTCGCAAGAGAGCTTGCCCCGAGCAATATTCAGGTAAACTGCGTTGCGCCCGGAGCTGTGGACACAAAAATGAACGCCGACCTTACCCCCGATGAAAAAGCGGCGTTTTCACAGGAAATACCAATGGGGCGTTTCGGCACAACCGAAGAAATCGCAAACGCGGTTTCGTTCCTTGCGAGCGAAGAATCGTCCTACATTACCGCCCAGGTGATTACCGCAGACGGCGGACTGACTTGACAAACCGCTGAAACACCCGTCTTCATGACGGGTGTTTTTCATTCTGCGCCGCGCCGGAATATATAAGAAAGAATAAAAATAAATAAACTATAAACAATATGCCGTATTTATTGAAAAAACATCTTAAATTGTCTATAATATATAAGATTATGATAAAAAGGGGTAATCGGATTTGGAAAACTTTGATTTCAAACGCAATCTCACGATGCTTACCGACTTTTACGAGATAACTATGGCAAACGGCTATTTCAAAAACGGTCACAAGGATACAATCGCCGTTTTTGATATGTTCTTCAGAAAGATACCCGATGACGGAGGATTCGCCATTATGGCGGGTCTTGAGCAACTTGTGCATTACCTTCAGAATCTTAAGTTTACGCCCGAGGATATAGAATATCTCAGGGGCAGGGGATTCGGCGAAGATTTCCTCAAATACCTTGCTGATTTTGAATTCAAATGCAGTGTCTGGGCTGTGCCCGAAGGCACGCCGATATTTCCCGGCGAGCCTATCGTGAAGGTAAAAGGGCCCGTGATTCAGGCACAGTTTATCGAAACAATGGTGCTCATCTGCATAAATCATCAGAGCCTCATCGCCACAAAGGCAAACAGAATTGTCCGCGCGGCTGAGGGCAGGGCTATCATGGAGTTCGGCTCGCGCAGAGCTCAGGGCTGTGACGGCGCCATTTACGGCGCGCGCGCGGCGGTCATCGGCGGCTGTATAGGCACCGCCTGCACTATAAGCGACGAAGCGTTCGGCACTCCGGCTCTCGGCACTATGGCTCATTCCTGGGTTCAGCTCTTTGACACCGAGCTTGACGCTTTCATAGCTTATGCCCGTGAGTACCCCGACAACTGCACCCTGCTTGTTGACACTTACAACACTCTCAAGAGCGGTGTTCCCAATGCGATAAAAGCCTTTGATGAGGTGCTCAAGCCCATGGGCAAGAGACCCAAGGGCATCAGAATAGACTCGGGCGACATCACCTATCTCTCAAGAAAAGCCAGAAAGATGCTTGATGACGCCGGCTACCCCGACTGCAAGATAGTCGCTTCCAACTCCCTTGACGAGGCAATTATCAGGGATATGCTCCTGCAGGGGGCGAAGGTGGATTCCTTCGGTGTGGGCGAGAGACTGATAACTTCATCCACAAGCCCCGTTTTCGGCGGCGTTTACAAGCTTGTGGCCGTCGAAAAAAACGGCGAAGATGTTTCCAAAATCAAAATCAGCGAAAACGTTACAAAAATCACAACCCCGGGCAACAAAAGAGTTTACCGCTTTTATGAAAAGGATACCGGCAAGGCGATTGCCGACCTCATTGCCTTTTCGGATGAATACATTGACCCGTCTCAGCCCTATGAACTGTTTGACCCCGTTTACACCTGGAAGAGAAAGACCGTTACTGATTTTGTCTGCAGGGAGCTGCTTGAGCCCGTGTTTGACAAAGGCAGATGCGTATATAAAGAGAAGAGTGTTGCTCAAATCAAGGAATACTGCAGGCAGCAGATTGAAACGCTGTGGGACGAGGTGCTCAGATTTGAATACCCCCATGATTACTATGTTGACCTCTCTCAGAAGCTCTGGGATAAGAAGCATGAGCTCATAGAGAAAAACAGGAGCGTAAAGAGCGCTGAATAAATATCACAATTCAAACCGCGTTCCGGAGGGCTTGTTTTATGGATGAAAACAACCGCACCAAAAAATCAATCATAAAAAGAATATTTGCAGATAACGCATATTGCTGGCTGGCTGTAGGCTGCACGACGGCGATAATGATGCTCGTATATTTCTGTTTTAATCTCTGGCCGTTCGGAGAGGTTACCATACTGCGTATGGACCTTTACCACCAGTATGGCCCGCTGTTTGCGGAATTATATGACAGAATCACTAACTTTGAGAGCCTGATTTACTCCTGGAGGACGGGTCTCGGCTCGCCTTTCCTCGGAAACTATTTCAACTATCTCTCGAGCCCCGCCGCCCTTATAATTCTTTTGCTCGGCCACAAGAATATGCCGGAGTCCATCGCGGGTATGATACTCCTCAAGGCCGCTCTTTCGGCAGGCGCGTTCACGCTGTATCTCAGAAAGAGCCGTGACAGGCACGACTTCACCACAGCCGCGTTCGGAGTGCTTTACGCCATGTGCGGATATTTTGTGGCGTATTACTGGAATGTAATGTGGATTGACGCCATGGTATATTTCCCGCTCGTGGTTTACGGCATTGAAAAAATCATCAACAAACGCAGACCGGGTGTGTATATAGCCTTCCTGGCTCTTACTCTGCTTTCAAACTACTATATGGGTTATATGACCTGTGTATTCTCCGTTATATACTTTATTGTCTATTATATTTCAAATTATGATATAACAACTCTTGCGGACAATACTGTTTATTACCTCGATTACAGCGGCGAAAAGCAATATAAACTCAGCGAGAAACTCAAAGGCAGCGTGCTCCTGAGAAGCGGGTTCACCTTTGCTCTCGGCTCGCTTGCCGCAGCCTGCGTGGCAGCGTTTTCACTGCTTCCGCTTTACAGCATACTCACCCAGTGCTCGGCCACATCGGGCAACTGGCCGCAGAATTACAGAGTGTATTTCTCGGTGTTTGATTTTCTCGCGAACCATCTCGCGTCTGTTGACCCTACCATAAGGTCCAGCGGCGAGGATGTGCTGCCGAATGTATACTGCGGTATGGCTACTCTTGTGCTTGTTCCGCTTTACATATTCTCACGCAGGATTTCTCTGAAGGAAAAAATCGCGAGCATATTTACCCTCGGCCTTATTTATTTCAGCTTTAATATTAACTTCCTGAACTATGTGTGGCACGGCTTCCATTTCCCGAATGACCTGCCTTACCGTTTCTCCTTTATGTACTGCTTCCTGCTCCTCACTCTCGCATTCAGGGCGTTTACAAACCTTTCGGAGTATAACGGGCGGCAGATACTTGCCTCGGGCGTAGCGGTCACATTTATGATTATACTCGTGCAGGAAATCGGCTCCAAAAACGTGCAGGACATCACAGTGCTGCTCTCAGTTATTTTTGTGGTTACCTACTGCCTACTCCTCTACCTGCTCAAGGATGAGAACAAGCAGAAATCCGCAATAGCCGTGATTCTTCTGTGCGCCGTTATAGCTGAAATAGCCTGCTCGAATACCGACAGATACAGTATGTCGCAGACCAAGACAAACTATGCCTCTGACTATGATGAGTTCAGGGAGCTCAAGTCTGAGCTGGATAAAAAGGAAAGCGGCGACGACAAATACAGAATGGAGCTTACCTTTAACAGGGCAAGAATGGACCCCGCCTGGTACGGCTTCAACGGCGTGTCCATGTTTTCCTCAATGGCTTATGAGAAGATGGCCAATATGCAGAGCAACCTCGGCGTTTACGGCAACTACATAAACAGCTACACATATTATCTGCAGACCCCGGTTTACAATATGATGAACGCGCTGAAATATGTGGTTGATAACGATGACAATGTGGAGGTTGAAACCGACTACTTTGACTATGTTGCCGAAAAAGGCAAGTTTACCGCATACGAAAACAAATATTATCTGCCGATTGCCTTCACCGTGAAGAAGGATATAAAGGACTGGTATTCGCAGTACACAAATCCCTTCCTTACTCAGGGCGAGTGGTTCAGAGACGCCACGGGCGTTGACGATGTATTTGAGCAGATGACAATATCGGATATAAGGTATTTTAATATAAACGAAATCACAAGCGGCCTTGAAACGGGCGATATCTTCTTCACAAAGCAGTCAAGCGGCGCTGCCGATATGACCTTTGTGATAACTCCCGTAAACGAAGGGCACTGCTATCTGTTTGTGGACTCCAATAACTTTGAAGAAATCACCCTTTACTGGGAGGATGAAAGAAGCGTAGTGCAGAGCACCGATGAGCCTTATATCTATGACCTGGGCATTCTGAGCCCCGGAGAAACCGTTGAGGTGCTCATCACCCCGGATGAAAACAGCGACAACTGCAACATGAATTTCTACGCATACAGCGTGAATGATGAGGCGCTGCAGAAGGGCTACGAAATCCTCAAAAAAGGTCAGCTCAATGTGGACGTGTTTGATGATACTTACATCAAGGGCACTGTAACCGCCGGCAAAAAAGAAATAATGTTTACCTCGATTCCCTTTGATAAGGGCTGGAATGTCAGGGTTGACGGCAAGCCTATTGACGCAAAGCAGTACATAAACCTTGAGGAAGCGTATCTGTGCTTTGAAATACCGGAGGGCGAGCATACTGTGGAGTTCAGGTTTACACAGAGAGGTCTTATTCCCGGCGCCTGTATATCGGCCGCCACGCTCCTGCTTCTCATAGCCTTTGCGATACTTGCCGGGGCCACAAGAGACAGCCGCAAAAAGAAATATGAAGACAGATGCCGCGCGGCAGAGGAACAGTATCTGATTGAAAAGCAGCAGAGAGACACCGAAAACGAGCGTATGAAAATGATTGCTCAGATGCAGGAGGAAAGCCTCCTTGCCGTGGATATGGAACTGTTTGACAGCCTGACACAAGCCGGCGAGCCCGAAGCTCAGGCGGATGCCGCACAGGAATCCGCAGCTCATGATGAAGCCCCGGAAGGGGAGCAGCAAGACGCTCAGCCCTCAGATGAGAGCGTTGGCAGTGAAGACCCCGCCGCGGATACCGAAGACGACTCCGGGTCAGTACAGGACGAAAACGGCGGCAAAGCCGAAGAAACAGAAGAAAAAGAAGAAGAACCCGATGCTCAAGCCACGCAGGAGCCTGCCGCGGAGCAGATAGAAGAAAGCGAACAAGATTAAATATAAAAAGCAGAGCCTGCCCGTTACGGCCGTATATCCGTAACGGGCAGGCTCTTTTGCGCGGTGCTTTATTACACTGACAGCGCTGTTTTGCATCCTGCTTAAGTTGCCTTAAGCGTCGATGTCAATTTATTTCAAGGCATAAAAATGCTCCCCCGGTTATGAGCAGGTGCTTTTTCCGTCTCCCCGCGCCTCAATCATCGTTATTAATACTTGAAAAAAGAATATAAATTTGTTATACTGAAATGTAAAGCAAATTCACCTGTTCTCTGCCCCGTGCGCAGAGCATTTTTTTGAGACAAGGAGAATAATATGAAAAGAGTATCTGTCATAAAAGCGGCAGCCATCCTGCTTTCGCTTATTCTTGTGTTTTCCGCCGCGGCGGTGTCGCTTCCGGCGCTCGCAGAAGAAGCCCCTGCAGAGCCGGCAATCTTTTATTTTAACGGCTCAGACGGGCTTAACGGCGAAGTTGTTTACGGGCGCTATATGGATGAGTTCGTCAGCGAAGGAGACGGCGGATACTATTTCGCCGTAAACAGCATTCCTTGGCGCATTCTCAAAACCGGCGACGGCAACCTTGTGCTCCTCAGCAGAAATATCATAGACAGAGGCGCCATTAATCCGACTTACGCCGATGTTCTCTGGAGCAGAAGCACTCTGCGTTCCTGGCTTAACGGGTACGGCGCTGACGAAAATGACAAAGGAAATGATTATACCGGAACCGGCTTTGTGGATGAGGCCTTCTCCCCCGAAGAGGCGGATGCGCTCGGCCTGCCGGGCATCGATAAAGTCACACTCCTCTCAAAATCGCAGGCGCTCTCCCCTTCGCTCGGTTTCACCGAGAATAATCAAAGCAGCGATACGCGCCTTGCAGGCCTTACCGGATACGCGCTTTACGGCGGCACATTCGGCTCAAAGCTTTATTATACGTCTCCGGGGGACCCGTTTTACTGGTGGCTCCGTCCGGACGGGGACCAATTGGGCACCTGTCTTGTCTCGGCAACCGGCTATATCAATTTCGGCACCACGGGCAGGGATATTTACGGAATCCGCCCTGTTATTACAATCAACCCCGAAAAAATCTTTTTTGTCAGCAAAGGCAAAAAAGAGTATAACGTAAATCCCGCAGATATCGCCTCCGCTTCCGGCGATGCTTATTACCTGACCGTTATTGACAGCACCCGTCAATTTAAAATAAGCAAAAAGTCCTTGATGTCCGTCTCAGGCGGCACGGTCAGCCTTGATTTCACCGGCTGTAAAACAGGCGACTACGAATTCATCTCCGTGCTTCTGTGCAGCAGTGAAGGCGAAATGCTCAAATACTTCTCTCCCATGCAGCCGGAGAGCGCTGACGGGACTCTCACATTTGACCTTCCAGAGCTTGCAAACGGAACCTACACTCTCAGAATATTCAATGAACAGAGAAATCAGCTTACACGCAGTAACAACGCCGTCGATTATGCAAGCCCCGCCTCCGATATCACGCTCACTGTCTGCTCTGAAGATGAGTACCACGCCATTCTGTTTAATGAACACAAGAGCGACCTTGTTCAGGCGGTTGAAGACCTCGCTCTGCCTGATGACAGCGCAGTCTGCACCGCAATGACGGATACCGCAAAAAATGCCGTACTGTCCGTTTTTTATGACAGCGGCAAATCCATTGACGAAAACATAAACGCCCTTAACACGGCCGCGGATCTCGAAGGCCTTGCCGCCCGGCTTGAAGCCCAGCGCGCGAAGGAAGCCGCCGAGGCTCAGCTGGCCGCAGACAAAGCCGCTTTCAACGGGTATAAGTCAGACCTTGCCGCTCAGGCGGATGCCCTTGCTCAGGTGGGTGACAGCGACGCCTGCCTTGGTCTGATTGATGCGACAAAGGCTGCTCTGACCGCCCTTGAATATGATGAAGAAAAAGACCTCGCGGCAAACAAAGCTGCCGCCGACCTTGCGGCGGACATTGCAGGCCTTACTCAGAGACTTGAAGCTCAGCGCACAAAGGAAGCCTCCGAGGCGCAGCTTGCCGATGACAAAGCCGCTTTTGAGGAGTATAAG
>JAEEGL011897951.1_pt1 | contig 14889 bp, 10 predicted proteins | sample 9134231 | NCBI WGS metagenome assembly JAEEGL01 (sample SAMN16246548, study PRJNA631951) | gut metagenome | biome: gut microbiome; feature: rumen; material: fiber-attached | host: Bos | place: Iran: Karaj | collected 2018-10
AAATAACGCGAGTGAAACCATGTCGATTTTTTCATTATGATTATTTAACGATTTGCTTGACTTGCAAATTTTTCGACCACCCATGATTTGAAATCCGACCGCGCTTAATATTAGGATTTTTAATCCGATAAGATTCTGATAATGAATATAGCACGTTCGGGCGGATTTGAAATCCGACCGCGCTTAATATTAGGATTTTTAATCCGATAAGACTCTGATAATGAATATAATACGCAATATTTGTCGGCATTACAAATGCCTATAATCAATGCTGGCGGATTCTTTAGACCCTTCGGGAAAAAGCGGCGAAGCCGAGCGGCAAATCCGCCAGAACTGGGAACTGGCAACCGCCAACAGCCAACAGCCAACGGCCAACGTTATTCTCTGTATCTCCGTGTCTCTGTGTTGAAATGGAGAGAAGATCAAAAACCGCTTCGCTTCAGAAAAAAGAAGAAAAACATTTTTGGATGTCATTTGGCAAACGCTGCTGCTTGCGAAAAAACGCCAAGGCGTTCGCAAAAAGGCCAAAAAAGAATTGTTCACGAAGTTTTTTTGTCGCACGTTCGGGCGGATTTGTCGCTCGGCTTCGCACGTTCGGGCGCACGTTCGGGCGGATTTGAAATCCGACCGCGTTTAATATTAGGATTTTTAATCCGATAAGATTCTGATAATGAATATAATACGCGGTAGTTGTCGGCATTACAAATGCCTATAATCAATGCTGGCGGAATACAAATCCGCCAGAACTGGCCAACGGCCAACGGCCAACCACCAACAGCCAACAGCCAACGGCCAACAACCAACAGCCAACAGCCAACAGCCAACAGCCAACAGCCAACGCCAACAGCCAACAGCCAACGGCCAACAGCCAATAGCCAATAGCCAACGGCCAACAGCCAACAGCCAACAGCCAACACCACCCAGCGAAACAAAAACTTCGTGTTTTGTTTTGTTTTGCTCTCACCTTTCACTAACTTTGCACAAAAATCGACTTCTGCAAGTTGAAAGTAGTTAAAGAGTAACAATTCTGCGAATATGTTTTAGAGTGCCCTACGGGCAGACTCGCCGAAGGCGACCACCTATCTCAGCGAAGCGATAACTTCTTAACTACTTAACTACTCGCAAGTTGAACAAATGCGAAACTTGAACATAAGATAATATATATGCAACAGAAGAACTTCAAACGGACGACCGTCACCGCAGCACTTCCCTACGCCAACGGAGGAGTGCATATCGGTCACCTGGCCGGTGTCTACGTACCCGCCGACATCTATGTAAGATACCTGCGCCTGAAAAAGCAGGACGTGATATTCATCGGAGGCAGCGACGAACACGGTGTGCCCATCACCATCCGCGCCCGCAAGGAGGGCATCACCCCGCAGGATGTCGTCGACCGCTACCACGCCATGATCAAGCACTCCTTCGAGGAGTTCGGCATCTCCTTCGACATCTATTCCCGCACCACATCCGACATCCACCACAAGTTCGCCGCCGACTTCTTCAGGAAACTCTACGACGAGGGAAAACTCGTGGAGGAGACCAGCAAGCAATACTACGACGAGGTGGTGCAGGAGTTCCTCACCGACCGCGACATCATCGGCGAATGCCCCTACTGCCACAAACAGGCCTACGGCAACCAGTGCGAGGACGGATGCGGCCGCGACCTCTCACCCACCGACCTCATCAACCCCCGCAGCCGCCGCAGCGATGCCACCCCCGTGCTGCGTGACACCAAGAACTGGTACCTGCCGCTCAACGAATACCAGGATTGGCTCAAGCAGTGGATCCTCGAGGAGCACAAGGAATGGCGCCCCAATGTCTACGGCCAGTGCAAGTCGTGGCTGGAGATGGACCTGCAGCCCCGCGCCATGACACGCGACCTCAACTGGGGCATCCCCGTGCCCGTGGAGGGTGCCGAGGGCAAAGTGCTCTACGTGTGGTTTGACGCCCCCATCGGATACATCTCCAACACCAAGGAACTCTGCGACCGCGAGCCGGAGCGCTGGGGACCGTGGGAGAAATGGTGGCAGGACGAGGACACCCGCCTGGTGCACTTCATCGGCAAGGACAACATCGTGTTCCACTGCATCATCTTCCCCGTGATGATGCGCGCCCACGGCAAATACATCATGCCCGACAACGTGCCGGCCAATGAGTTCCTCAACCTCGAGGACGACAAGATCTCCACCTCACGCAACTGGGCGGTATGGCTCCACGAATACCTCGCCGACCTCCCCGGCAAGCAGGACGTGCTGCGCTACGTGCTCACCGCCAGCGCTCCCGAGACACAGGACAACAACTTCACCTGGCGCGACTTCCAGGCCCGCAACAACAACGAACTGGTGGCTGTCTACGGCAACTTCGTCAACCGTGCCCTCCAACTCACCAAGAAATACTGGGATGGCGTGGTGCCTGCCTGCGGCGAACTCAATGACACCGACCGCGCCGCCCTCGACGAGTTCAAGGATGTGAAGGAGAAGGTGGAGCACCTGCTCGACAATTTCAAATTCCGCGACGCACAGAAAGAGGCCATGAACCTCGCCCGCATCGGCAACCGCTACATCACCGAGTGCGAGCCTTGGAAGGTGTGGAAGACCGACCCCAAACGCGTGGAGACCATCCTCTACATCTCCCTCCAACTCGTCGCCAACCTCGCCATCGCCTTCGAGCCCTTCCTGCCCTTCAGCAGCAAGCGCCTGCGCGGCATGCTCAACATCGACCACTTCGACTGGGCACAACTCGGCAACACCGATATCCTACAGCCCGGACACCAGTTGGCTGAGCCCGCCCTGCTCTTCGAGAAAATCGAGGACGACGTCATCGAGAAGCAACTCCAGAAACTGGAGGAGGCCAAGAAAGCCAACATGGCGGCCAACTACAAGGCAGAGGAGATCAAGCCCACCATCGAGTTCAGCGACTTCGAGAAACTCGACATCCGCGTGGGACATGTAAAAAACTGCGAGAAGGTGAAGAAGGCCAACAAACTGCTCAAGTTCACCCTCGACGACGGCAGCGGCACCGACCGCATCATCCTCTCGGGCATCGCCAAATACTACCAGCCCGAGGAACTCATCGGCCGCGACATCCTGTTCATCGCCAACCTCGCCCCGCGCAAACTCATGGGCATCGAGAGCCAGGGCATGATCCTCTCCGCCGAGAATTTCGACGGCGACCTGAGCGTCACCACCCTGATGAAGGAAGTGAAGCCCGGAAGCCAGGTGAAATAGAGAATGAAGAATTAAGAATGAAGAATTAAGGATTAAGAATTATGATTACCACTGCATCAGGTAGGGACGCGATGTATCGCGTCCGCCCAATATGATGCGATGGTTTCGTACTCCAACTACGAACATATTCTACGTCCACCACCCCTTATTTATCGCCTCTTGCAGCCCCCTCCCTCTCCTTTGGAGAGGGCCGGGGAGAGGTAATTAACTACTAAAATGAGCAAACTACTTTATCTACTACTTTTCGCCGCCCTATCATTGACGGCACAGGCACAGAAGCCACAAGACACCCCGGTGAGTCAGATGGAGAAACTCGACCGCGGACTCATCGCCTTCCCCACCACCCAGAACAACTGCTTCGTCAGTTGGCGCCTCCTGGGGACGGAAAACGAGCACACCACCTTCGAACTGCTCAAAAACGGGAAGTCACTCAAAAAGAACATCTACCAGAACACCGGACTCTCAGTCCCGGGCACCAAAAACGATGTCTTCCAGGTCGTCACCCTGCAGGATGGCGTCGAGGTGGACACCACCGCCGAGGTGAAGCCGTGGGCCGCCGCCTACCTCGCACTCAAACTCAACCGCCCGGAGAAAGTCGGCGGCAAGGCCTATTTCCCCAACGACATGTCGGTGGGCGACGTGGACGGCGACGGACAATACGAACTGTTCATGAAATGGGACCCCGAGAACTCCAAGGACAACGCCAACACCGGTGCCTCCAACCCCGTCGTCATCGACTGCTACCGTCTTGACGGCACCCAACTGTGGCGCATCAACCTGGGCATCAACATCCGCGCCGGCGCCCACTACACGCAGTTCATGGTCTATGACTTCAACGGCGACGGACGGGCAGAGTTGATCTGCAAGACCGCCCCCGGAAGCAAGGACGGCGAGGGACAGTATGTGTCGTATGCCGCCACCGATGATGCCATCAAGGGCATCTCCAACACCACAGACCTGCGCAACGGCGACGGCCGCATCCTCAAAGGGGCGGAATACCTCACCGTCTTCGACGGACTCACCGGCAAGGCCATCCACACCATCTGGTACAACCCCAACCGCGCCGGGAAGTTCAACCAGAGCAGCGAACATCCCGAAAAGAGTTTCTGGAACGACAACTACGGCAACCGCGCCGACCGCCACCTGGCCTGCGTGGCCTATCTCGACGGTCCCGACCGCAACCCGTCGGCAGTGATGGTGAGGGGCTACTACACCCGCGCCTACCTCTGGGCGGTGGACTTCGACGGTGCGCAACTGCATCACAAGTGGCTCCATGCCAGCATCAACAACAATGCCACCGAACTCTACGACGCCAACTGGAACAAGACCACCAAGACCTACACCACCAACACCAGCGGACTGGGCAGCCACCACACCATGTTCGGCAACGGCAACCACAATCTCTCTGTCGGTGATGTCGACGGCGACGGGTGCGACGAGATTATCTGGGGAAGCGCAGCCCTCGACAACGACGGTTCGCTGCTCTACAGCGTGGGTTACGGCCACGGCGATGCCATCCATCTCGCCGACCTCGACCCCGACCGCCCCGGCTACGAGGTGTTCGACGTGCATGAGGAGAGCGTTGGTCCCTACGGCTGCGACGTGCACGACGCACGCACCGGTGAAGTGCTCTTCAGCCGCACCTCCGACCGCGACACAGGGCGCGGACTGGCCGCCGACTACGACTCCAGATACCGCGGCTGCGAGTTCACCTACGCCACACAGTCCAGTTCATGGAGCATCAACGGCAAGACCATCCACAACTCCAACCCCGGCATGAATTTCCGCATCTTCTGGGATGGCGACCCCGAGGAGGAACTGTTCAACGACATCCAGATCACCAAGTGGAAAGAGGGCGAGACATCCATCATGAGTCTCGGCTTCGGGCGCAACTCCCTGAGCGCCTTCGGCAGACCGGCCTCCTGCAACAGCACCAAAGCCACTCCCTGCCTCACCGCCGACCTCTTTGGCGACTGGCGCGAGGAACTGATTCTGTGGAGCCTCACCGACAGTTGCACCATCAACATCTACTCCTCGGCATATACCACCAGTTACCGCGTGCCCACCCTCATGCACGACCACATGTACCGCATGGGCGTGGCGTGGCAGAACGTGGCTTACAACCAGCCGCCGCATCTGGGGTATTACCTCCCCGACTACATCGATTCTTTCCAGGGCATCTCCACCTCGGGCATCCATCACGCCACCGTCAATGAGAACGACTGCGACGACGCGTGGTACACCCTCCAGGGCGTGAAACTACAACAAAAGCCCTCCCAACCTGGCATCTACATCAACCACAGCCGGAAAATACGAGTCAGATAATACCTCTCCCCGACCCTCTCCAATTGGAGAGACACCTCTCCCCGACCCTCTCCAAAGGAGAGGGAGATTCCTCTATCAGATACCGCTTCGAGGTCGTGGATATAAGGTCTACGGACAGGTGGTAAGCGGATTGCTACAAATCTTGTCGATAGGCATCCATCCCGTATACCGCTTATCTGTAGTTTCCACCTTTATCCATTTACCACGAACCTCAAGAGGACGGAGGCCAGTTTCCATCAAATCGGAAACACTTATCTTGATAGGTTTGGCCTTTTCCGAAGGAGTTACACGCAAAACATTCTCGTGTTCGCCAGCGATGTTGAACTGCAAGACCGAGTTGTGCATCCAGTAGCCAGTTTTCGAACCTTTAAGTTTTACCACCCGATCCTCGTCGCCGTAGACTTCAATTTCAGGGTCTATCCTCCACCAGTTGTTTTTCACTTCGAGCAGTTCCACAACATAGCCACCATCAACGTCCGGAAGTTTCTGCACCACCTTACCGTTTGGTGCATTTCTCACGTTGGTGGGTGTGCCGCTATTGTCACAAATATAAGCGAATGCGCCAGTCTGTGCGTGCACAGCCAAGGCAAAGACCATCATCACGGTCGTCAAAATAATCTTTTTCATATCCTTTACTTTTTTATAGTATTTCATATTCCACATTTATTCTTCCTCTCCGAGACAAAAGGTGATGCGGCTCATAGTTAATTGTTTGATGAATACAAATGCAAATATACAAAAAAATCCAACTACATGGCAATAAATTCAAGTTCTTTTTCACCCCCCTTTCGTGCAGATTCCTAATTGAAACAATTCATGAATCATTCCTGCCCCATTCGTAGTCATTATATAATTAATGGTCCATTTCAACACAAAGTAACAATGAACTCCCCCTCTAAGATTAGAGGGGGTCAGGGGGCGTTGATTATTTTCAACACAGAGCAACAATGAACTCCCCCTCTAAGATTAGAGGGGGTCAGGGGGCGTTGATGATTTTCAACACAGAGACACGGAGATACAGAGGATAAAAAAATTAATGGTCATTATATGGTAATTATATGTTAAAGAAACGCGAATGACCCCAACGTGTGGTTTTTGATCTCCTCTCCATTTCAACACAGAGACTCAGAGATACAGAGAGATTTGTCGAAGACCCACTGACCGAAGGGAGGTAATCAAAAAATATTGGGAATTATATGGTCATTATATGGTAATTATATGTAAAAGAAACCACGGATTTCACGGATTGACTCGGATTTTCTCAACACAGAGACACGGAGATAGTGAGAATTAAAAAATTCATGGTCATTATATGGTAATTATATGTGGAAAAAGAAACGCGAATGACCATGTAATTGTCCATTAATTCTGACCGCTACACCTCTCCCCAGCCCTCTCCAAAGGAGAGACACCTCTCCCCGACCCTCTCCAAAGGAGAGGGAAATTCCCTAATTCCATGATTCCTAGACAAATTATCATTAGAATGAATTCTATAATTCTAAAATTCGGGACAAAAAAACTTCGTGAGCGTCTTAAATGGAATGACGGATGGCATGCCTACAGTTGACTCTTTTCTGTGTTTCTTCAACTCTCGGAATATTAAAATCAACAATTTGAAATGATTAATGAACAGTTAATGGGGTAATGTTTGATATTTTTCATTACCTTTGCAAATGCCAACAAACCCTTAATAATATGAAGAAACTATTTTTTTTTTAATATAATGGCAAGAAAGTGTTGGTGAAATAGGACAGACATACAACATGATCAAACATATTAATTCAATTTAAGTTATGAGACGTACAAAATTTTTTATGAGTCTAATGGTGTCTGCCTTGGCTGCAGTCGCTATGTGTTTATCCATGTCAGCCTGTGGTGGTGATGACAATGATGATGAGATAGGAGGTCAAAATGTCTCAACCAAAAAGGGTGTCCACCGGCTTGAAATCAGTTTCTCTCGCAACTACACCCCCCGGGAGGATCTCGGGATGTATTTTTTTGCTTTTAAAACAATGACTGACGAAACCGATATCTTCAATGCGAATGGAGATCTTATGCCTAAAAGAAATGCACAAGGCATCGAAGTTAAGAAGACAGAGTCGTGCAAGTACTATACAGCAAACGACTGCATCTCGTTTGCAGTGACGATGTATATTGCAAGAAATGTTGGTGAGAAACCCTTAGAAGTGACCGTCAAGGGGTACATCAACGACAAGAAGACCAGAGAACGCACATTTGAGATTCCTGAAGGCAAACTATGTACAATTTATATGAATACTATCAATGAAGGTGCTGACATCTTCCGTCCAGACGATATATTTTAAAAGGCCGTTGGCCATTGGCCATTGGCTGTTGGCCGTTGGCTGTTGGCGGTTGGCTCGCGTTCTGGCGGATTTGCAATCCGCCAGCATTGATTATAGGCATTTGTAATGCCGAAAACTACCGCGTATTATATTCATTAACAGAATCTTATCGGATTAAAAATCCTGATATTAAACGCGGTCGGATTTCAAATCCGCCCGAACGTGCGACCCACTGACCGAAGGGAGGTAATAAAAAATTATATGATCATTATATGGTAATTATATGTGAAAAAAGAAACGCGAATTGCCATGTAATTATTCATTAATTCTGACTGTTACACCTCTCCCCGACCCTCTCCAAAGGAGGGACACCTCTCCCCGACCCTCTCCAAAGGAGAGGGAGATTCCCTAATTCCCTGATTCCTTAGATAAATTATCATTAGAATGAATTCTCAAATTCTTTAATTCGAGACCTAAAAATTCATGAAGATTCGTGCAGTTTCGTGGTTTCTTTAACATATAATTGCCATATAATGGTTCACTAATTTTTCTTCTCTGTGCCTCTGTCTCTTTGTGTTGAAAATATTCGTGCCCTTTCATGAAGATTCGTGGTTTCTCTAACATATAATTGCCATATAATGGTTCATTAATTTTTCTTCTCTGTGCCTCTGTCTCTTTGTGTTGAAAATATTCGTGCCCTTTCGTGAAGATTCGTGGTTAATAAACTACCTTCACGACAATTTTTGAGGGTGCCAGAGGCATCTGTCGCAACATACCCCTGCTGTCGCAACGACATGACATGAAAAACCCTCAAAAATTTCCATTCCGGGAAATCCCGTCGTAACTTTGTATTGTCAAAAGCAGAGTAATAGTTTCATACGATAAGAATTTGATTCATAGTTTTAGGTTTAGGTTGATAATAGGTTAGTAAGTTAGTTTAAAAAACAAGAAGGGATCATAGAGATGATCGTGAAAATAACATTTTCACAAAGGGGCAGGAAACCGCATTCCTTGCCCCTTTTCCTTGTTTATCTCCACAGGCTTGACATATCGGATTTTTATCTATATTTGCACATGATGAAATCACAAAAGCAGACGATATGAAAAAGTTTTTCTTGACAACCCTGATGATGGTCATTACCTTCTCTGTGAATGCCCAAGCAGGAGCCTATATCTGTTACAACAGCGGCACACCCACCAATGTCGACCCTATTATTGACATCTATGGCGATGAAGAGGATGACCTTGAACTGGGGTTCGGAATAGCCGGTGAACAAGATAATGTCTTGCGTGAGACCCCTTCAGCCAAGGGCAAACCGATCAAAGTAAAACCATCCTACCTGTTTGAAGTCACGCTGCGCCCCCTTGAGATCCGTGGCAAATGGATAAAGGTCATCACTTCCGACAACCGCTACACGGGCTAGATGCCTATCGACAAGATATGTGACAATCCCCTTACCACCTGCCCGTAGAGGATTACCAACTCCCCACTCCTCCCCTGTCTGAGGGGAGGTGGCCTAAGGCCGGAGGAGTGCGAAGATGGGGCTGGGGGCGTTGAACTTGACTGAGGAATCACAAAGGGGCAGGAACCGCATTTCTTGCCCCTTCTACTTTTGGAGAAATTGCACTCCTCGCTGAGAGGTTGTTCGGTAATTCCGAACAACCAAATCAACTCCCATTCTCCGAGGTGCAATCATATCAAGGATTTCACTCTGCACCATCTATTTGCCTTTTTAGCGAACTATAAAGAAATCCTTTCAAATTACCTCCTCCCTCAATTGGTCGTCTGCAATATTTTATACTACTGAACAATCTAAGAACTCTTTCCACACTATCTTAAAAAGACCGGGGGCTTGCGAATAATTGCAGAAATCTCTTCTATCTAGTCCATGGATATTATAATTCTTCTAAACCTATAGATTTTAGATAATCGTATGTACAATCATAGAACTCTGGAGCACGTGTTCTGTCGGTCCGACTTCCTTCTGGAACAACAATCACCATACCAAGACGTGCTCGAGTAAGAAGTACGCGATATGCATTTTTCATATAGAAACGTTTTATTTCGTGCTTAAATTCGTCTTTTTTACTCCACTTTTGTTTCCCATCAAAGCAGAAATAATCCCAGCCTTTTACGTTAGGATTGTATCGAAAATCAGCATCCCACATGACTGCTGCATAATCTATTTCTAGTCCTTGAACAAAAAATTCATTGAGTGCCACCTCTAAATAGTCAGAAGAGCAAACATATTCGGGGGAATCTAGGAACCAATTAGGAGCTTTATCTAGATATTGACTTACTTTCTTTATCTCATAACCAAAAGGTCGCATACGCGCAGCTTCTGAAGACATAAGCATCCCCATACGAGTTAGCTCTTCTGGGTATTCACCAGAAGATTTCATTTCCTTTAGTTTCTCCTTAGCAATCTGAATGTTTCTTGTAAGATAAATCTTATACGTTGGGAATATTATTTTATAAAGATCTGCCGCTTTTTCAACTTCACAAGAAAGAAGAATATTGACAAAATCTGAAACATTCTTATTACGAATAGAACGCTGGCCTTCTGTCAAATGTAGTTTATTTCTCTCTTCGTCTGTGCATAAGCGTCCTTGTGACAATAGTTCGTCACAATAATCTTGAAGAGACTTGTTATCTGTATTTCTGCGTTGATATTCTTCGTCGATTAATTTATCTGACAAATAGATTTGCCAATCTTTATAAGGTTCAGTAGCAAGAACTTTCATCCATTCTCCGATACCGGCTTCGCCAGAATTAATCTCTTGTCCTCCGCCAACAAGACAAACAAAAACACCCCAGTCACGTTGGTTCATGTCCCAAAGAAGAAGACCTGGCTCTGAGAAAGGCCATGTTTCTTTATCTTGCCAAACTTTTTTACCAGATTGTCCAGTAGAAAGCATTTTTTCTCTTGTCCAGGCACGTTGTGCTTCATCAAAGATTATAACATGTTGCGACCCTTTATCCGCACCTTCACGAAGTGTATATGACTTATCTTCCCAATTCAACCTGTTTTTGATAATTTCTTGTTTGTATGCATATGCAGTACGAATAATGGCATCTACTGCGATTGAGTCTTTTTCTTTATCTCGTTCATTCTGAGAACACCCTTTTGTATGCTCGTATTTCTCTTTTATTTCATCTTTCAACTTTCCATTCTTATATTGCTCGTCTAAATCGCGACGAAGAGCTGTTGCAAGCACTTTTACTAGTGGGCCATTACCTGAAAGCATACTTGCTCCCTCATTTTGACAGCGAACAGAAAGCCCTAATCCAACCAGAGTTTTTCCTGCTCCAGGAACACCCGTCACAAATACGATAGATTTACTTCTTTTCTCTTTTGCCTGTCGAACAATTTCTAGTACATAATCTTCTGCCGCCAAACGTGTGTCAGGATCTGATTCGCCTGAATCAAGTCCACGCACATTATTGCGTTCCCACATTTCACATGCAGCTTTGATAATGGTTGGCGTAGCTTTATAGATGCCTTTCTCCCAGGAATCTTCCCATTTGTTATCTCCATGGTAGGGCAGAGCAAGATTCACCTGATTAACTGCTTCTGCTAAATTATCTCTGTTACATTTAATAGTGCCCCATACTGATATCTCCTCGTTCTTGTCTGTGTTAAAGCAATCAGATGGCGCATTCATTTCAACAAGAATTGGTATAATCCATTTTTCATTACTTGTGCTATGGAAGTACTTTAGCCTTAACGCATAGTTTCTGCATTGTTTAAGATCATTAAGTGCATAATAATTGTAAGAATCACCATCTTTATATTCTATGACGAATATCTTTCCTTTCGTTAAAAGCACAACATCTATTACAAAGTTTAGACTTGGGATACCAAATTCGAAGATAATCTGGCCTTCAATATTTAGGTCACGTAAAACTTTTTGGAGATGGTCAAATTCATGATCCCAAGTCTGAATTTGTTTGCTCTCGTCACGTAGTTTACCTGTAAATTCTTCCTTAGAAATTTCTAGAAACTTACTTACTTTATAAGAAACATGTTGTCCAGAAGTCATAATAACAATCTTAAAAGTCAAAAAATTAATAGTTAAACAACTCACTTTTTGAAATGCCTAAAGCATTGGCTATCTTGACAATTGTATTCAATGTAGGACTCTTTTCTCCACGTTCAATAGTGCCAATATAGGTTCTGTCAACACCACACTTAAATGCAAATTGTTCCTGAGAACAACCAGCATTTCTACGTAATACTGCAACTCGTTTGCCAAAGGCTATATTTTCTTCTGTTTTCATAGTTCAAAAGTAAAGAAATGCTATCTTTAGCACAACGGTCTAAAGATAGCATTTCTATTGTTCTTTATAATCTTAATTTTGCTGTTGAATTCAAATAGCACAAGGATTAACACCCCCCTCTGATACCCTGAAACCAGAGGGGGCCGGAAGCGAAATTCTGCCCATTCTACTTTTGGGGGAATTGCCACTCCTCGCAGAGTAGTTGTTCGGAATTCGAATAACTGAAACATCCCCAATTCTTTGAGGAACTATTATTTCAGATTGTATTGGTCAATCTTTCTCTGTACCTTCCGTTTGCTTTCTTGTCGAACATGAAAGAAATCCTTTCGGGTTACCGCTAAACCTCTTGTCGAACTTAGAAGGTAATCCTTCATTCTGCTTTCTTACAAAGTTTCATTGCCATCGTCTTTCCATTTTTAAAGCAATTTCATCCGGTATTGAAATACCAGATGCTTGTGAACTCCATCGGAATGTTGGCGACAACTCTTTAAGAACAGACATCTTAAGTGGTGAATCTTCTATATTCACCATCTTTTCAAATTTCACATAAATATGTTTCGACTTGTCCCCTACCAATGCCCTATTAATTTCCCAATGCGGGCTAACATATACGTTTGTCACGGCATAACCACTCGCAACAATTCCCCTAGGATTCTTGCCCAAACGAATTAAAAATACTCGGTCACCATCCTTTATACTCACATTGACACCTGTTGACCAACTTTCATAGACCTTGCCTACTTGATTGATTCTGTTAATCAAATCTTCAAAGCACCATTTAATTCGTTCCATGCATCCCTATTTGGGTTCCATGTAAGAAGCCAATATTTCATATTGATAAAAAATTATGGCATAATGTACCCTTTATCCTCTGCTTTACTAACAATCTTCACCAACCTCCGACATTGGGCTGTGCTGGGTAGATTGTTTCTTCCTATATACTCGGCAATTCCTTTTATAAAAGAACAGTCGCCATATGACAAAACAGACTCACGCATTAGGTCGTTATACACTCTCATCCAATATTTCTGTCCAAGATTGAACACCTCTACCGACGCATCAACATTCGCATTAAACTTATGGGCTTTTTTCGCAGCCTGTTCAACAGCCTTGGTCTCTGCTTTAGAGGCGAGTTTCTTTAGGAATTTATCACTCAACTCGTAAGGGTATTCTTGGAATTCTCTCCATACAGCAGCTGTTCTTGATATGGTGCGAACAAGACCACCGCCAGCTTTCTTTTCTAAATAATTATGGGTTACAAAAGCCAGTTTTATCAGTTCTTCCGCAAGTTCAGGATACAACATTTGCTTCTGCCAGATGCTTATCCAATCTATCTCTGTGTCTTTAGGTAGCATTTTTATGAGTTTGGCAATGGTGTATGGCACTATCTGAGCCTTGTTGCCACCTTTAGGATACCATGATGACTTACTGACAAGGCTGTCAAGCGAGTCAAACATTATAACAGAACATACACATTTTTTGTAGAATTCCTCATTGATGTCGTCCCGATGGTTCTCATACATATCCTCAACGAAGTCGGCAAAGCGCGAGAAGTTGATAGCCGAACTTTGGCACACTTGATGGGGATTCATAAGAACCGTATTATAGCATTTTGCCAATTTTTCCTTTTTGATAAGTTGATTCTTGGGATTCTTTTCCTTATAGCGTTCTTTCTGTGCTGGTGTCATCTTCATTTGGTCCACTTCCCACTTATTCTTAGTGCGTTCATAGTACCAAATAGTTTGATAGGGTTTACCATTCACAGGAGGAGCCATTACTTTATGAGACAACTGTTCCATTAGTATATGGAATGGATGGTTGGAGAAGAAATCTGCACCCGTAACGGCATTCTGACTGTTGGCGCACTGTGAAATTGTCTTTGTCATACGATTGTAAGACTCCACTTGCTCTTCCGACATATCATCATCTACATTCAACACTGTCAGCTTCATCGGGACAAATAGCGTATCCATACCCTTTTTTGCCTCTTTTTTGATAATGGCGTTGGCGAGAGATGCCGTGGTTTGACCACCATTGATAATCTGGAAGTCCTTAAAGGCGACAATTTTCGACCTATCCGCATTGAAACGAATAGAGCGAGCCACTATCGCAATACCATTATTGTAGGTGAAAAAATCTTCAGGATATTTTATAATCGTTTCACGAATGCCCTTGTTCACTTTTCCGCGAACACTGAGAAAAGCTCTGACATTGCCTTGAAGTAACTTACTGCCGTATTTTAGATAGATATCGGCAAGGAACTTCCCAGGGATGATACCAAGATATGCGTCATATTTACATTCTTTCCCCAATTCTGCTTTCAAATATTGGAAACCTTCACAACCAAAATCCTTAGTCTCAATTTCTATAACCTCACTGGAATTTGACACAAAATTTTGGAAGAATCGTTCCAATGTCCAAACATTTAGCTCGACAGGTCTGTCTAGAAAATCTGGCTGTGACAGATTCTTGACCTGCTTACTAAGTGTAGCGTTGGAAATGATTATAAACTTGAATCGCATGATTTCCGTAGTTATCATGCCTGTACTTATTTTTTTCTTAAACTCTTTTCCAATGATAAGTGCAGGGTCGGAATCATCACAGAATTTGGAAAGATTTCCATTTACTGTCTCATCAATGAAATTAAGCATGTGGGTATAGAGCTCTTCTATTCTTGTATTCGTCAATGTTGGAGCTACATCACGCTGATTAGTAAAATCACTTGCTATAAGCACAAGAGCACCATCTGCTT